>Ga0153917_1000003_pt1 | contig 360242 bp, 337 predicted proteins | sample TSFL001MetaG_FD_104695 | JGI IMG/M metagenome (GOLD analysis project Ga0153917, IMG submission 104695) | Attine ant fungus gardens microbial communities from Florida, USA - TSFL001 MetaG | ecosystem: Host-associated > Fungi > Mycelium > Unclassified | place: USA: Florida, Paynes Creek Historic... | reverse complement strand
TCTCGATCTTAATCTTGAAACGCTCAAATAAACGCTGATAAGCTGGAACTTCCAAACGGCATGGGCAGGCAATCTGTAAATGTTGAATATGCTGCTGATACTCAGGATATTTCTCCAAGAACTCTGCATAGGACAGAAAACGTTCCAGCAAACCTTTTGAATAATCAATCCGGTCTACGCCAATAATGGTTTTCGCAGCATTCAGCTCAACTGGGCGGGTAAGCAAGTCTTGTACATCAATAAACTGTTGGGCCGCTTTTTGAATCGCTGCTGGATTTACCCCAATCGGGTAGCATTTAATCATAGTCAAACGCTGATGATAGCTGACTAAAGTCTGTTGAATCTTCTGTGCTTTCAATAAAGAGGTGCATACTTGCATACACACTTTTTGATCTTTATCCGTTTGTAGACCCACCACGTCGTATTGGCATAAATCCTCAATTAATTGTTGGGCACACGGAATTCTTTGCCAGATAAATAAAGGTGCAAAGGGAATATGCAGGAAAAATCCGATCTTATTTTGCATACCCAGTTCACGACAATATTTTGCCACACTTAAAAAATGATAATCATGCACCCAAATGGTATCGTCTGGTTGTGCAATTTCGGCAAGCTTTTGAGCGAATAAATAATTGACTTGCTGATATCCCTCATATTCTGATGACTTATATTCAATCAGGTCTGAACGATAATGCATAGCAGGCCAAAGCGTATTATTGGCAAATCCAGCATAATAATCTGAATATTGATTATGTGTTAAAGGGCAGGTGATATATTCAACATTGTCTTTACGAAGTATATTAAAATGAACGTCGTCTTGTGTATCGACTTTTTCTCCATTCCATCCCAACCATACACCGCCAATATCATCTAATGCATCTTGTATGGCGACAGCAAGTCCACCTGCGGCAGGTTTTTGTCCATTTGGAATACTGACACGATTGGATAAAATAATTAATTTAGACATATTTTCTCTCCACCTAAGTTGTTGTTACCCTTAACCTTGTTGTCATAGTTCTGAATGTGTTCTAAAAATAATTCTAAAAAATCATGCACTTGTTTTGTATCTTGAAGCTGGTATCTGGCATGGGTAAGCCCTTGACCGACTTTGATTGAGATGCCATGTTCCACCTGATTCACAAAATAAAAACCATCTTCATCCGTGACGTCGTCACCAATGAAAACGGGAATATAAAGATCATGCTGGTTGAAATGCGCTAAAACTTCCTCGATTGCCAAGCCTTTATTCGCTTGAGCAGGGATTAACTCATAAACGAATTTTCCTTGAATTAGTTTTAGGTTAGGGAATATCTGCTGACTTTCCAATATTATTTTTTTTGCTATAGATTCCAGCGCTGGTGCTTTTCGATAATGTAGTGCAATTGAAGATTTCTTATTTTCAATCAGTAAATCTGGATATGGGATACATGCCTTAGTTAACATATTATAAATATAAGAAATTTCTAGGAAATTCTTGGATGCATGTAATTCTTTTTCTTTTCCAAGATATATATCTAATCCATGCAATGCAGCAATTGGAAGATCAAGAGATTCAAATAATTTACGTGCAGAATCAATATCCCGTCCTGTTACGGCAACCACAGGGATTTTATTTGAAATAATTTTTTCTATAATATTTAAAGTCTTAGCTGGAATATAACAGTCATTGGGATCGAGCTGAAAATCAGCTAAAGTTCCATCTATATCTAGAAATAGACATGGCTTATTATAATTTGAGCTAAGCTTATTTCTCAAACTCTGTAAATAATCTAATTTTGAACTTGTTTTATCTATTCTGTTGTTCAATTTTAATCTCTCTTATTGCCATTTTATTTTATTATAGGGCGATAAAATTTTTATAATAGTTGATTTGTCAATAAGTAAACACAAGCAGAACGTAATTTACATTAGTAATGTTTGTAATACATCGTAAATTTTCCTTACATTTCTCATATAGAATCTTTTAGTGTTTACTATTTATATAGTGCATGGCTCTGTTGTGGTACATACTTTAATATATTAGTTTTTAATAATCTGTATTGAGTCATAGGAGATGAATATGCAAAAAGTATCTGATTATTATGATGATTTTCCTGAATTTAATCCTGCTAATTATGATCAGGAAGGAAATTATAAGCCCGAATTTATGTTTAAAAGAAACAAGATGTATCAATCAAAAGATATGAATGAGCAATTATCAAGTGAAAAGAAAGATCTAATGTTAAAACATAAGAAGTTAATATATTGATGAGTATTATGTGATTGGTTAATCATTCTTGGATCAGTTTGTTGTAATATGTCTCATATGAAAGGGCTTTTGTATTAATATGCAAAAGTCCTTTTTATTATCAGTATTTTAGCCTGTTTTAATTTTGATATTTAGGTAATTGTTTGAGATATAAAAGAAATATTTTGTCTAATTTTTTGTTTATTAAATTAGGATGTTTGATATGCATTTTAATTCTTTGTGAAAATACCATGCTTAAATAAAAGACATTAGGTATTAATCACTAATTAAATTTTTATATCGTTATTTATTATTTCTATAAGGTATAACTAAAAATGGTCGTTTTGCATGCGTCTGTCGTTATTTCCTGATTCAGACAGAAGGTCTTGACCTTTCTCTTGTTGAGTTCTATTTTAGAACTAGAGTAAATTTTAAACATGTCAGGCTCGATGCAATTAAGCCAACACTTATATGTGTGCAGTAAACATCGTAATAGAAAAATAAAAGGAAGAAGGAGTAAGAGATGAGGGCAGTTCGTTATCAGCAGATTCCATTGCAGTTTTTATTTGAGCATCAGGCAACCTTGGCTGGGCTTGGGAAAATTGTATTACGAAGCTTCTCAAAAGCTAAAGTTCAGCAAGGTGATTGGCAAGCGTTGGCACCAATTAAAGAAATTATTCAACCACCAAGCGATGAGTTGGTGAAGCACTATATTGAATGGAGTGGAGCATCAACCCGTAAATATCCAGACTCCATCCCCGCACATATGGTTTCGCAATGGGGGCTTTCATTTGCAACCCGTCTGCTTTTACAAACAAATTACCCGCTTAGTCAGGTGATCAATCAAGGTGTGAGCCTAAAGATTCATGGTGACATTCCCAAAAATGAAAAGCTATTGATTCAGGCCAAGATCGCATCTGTGGATGAGCGTAATGGCTTGGCTCGTGTTTCAGTGCAAATTATCACGGGTACAATCACTCAGCCAACGCTGGTCGAAGCGGTATTGCATATGGCATTTATTTTACCCAATTTTGAGAAAACCAAGCGTACTGAAACGACAGATAATGAAAACTGGCACAGTTTAGGCGAATGGTCTGCGACAGCCGATGACGGTTTTAAGTTTGCATTATTGACGGGTGATTTTAATCCAATTCATTGGGTTGGGCCGTTAGCAAAACTATCGAGCTTTAGGCAAAAAGTCCTCCATGGTTTTGGCGTATTTGCACGTAGCTTTGAGTTGCTTCCTGAGCCAATTCAGCAAATTGATGTTCGTTTTTTAAAACCTGTTAAATTACCCTCAACACATAACCAAGTAGAAATCAGCACTGAGCAACATATTCGTGTGGTGGGTTCAGCAGGGCAAATCTGTTTAATGGGCCAATATTCATAAAACAATAAGGTGAGAACAATGACGACTGGAACAGCACCAAGACAGGATGTAACGGCTTGTATTTTATGTTCACGCAACTGTGGGCTGAGTGTTGAAGTTGCAGATAATCAGTTTAAAAAGATAAAAGGTGATACCCATCATCCTTTTTCTCAAGGCTATATTTGCCAGAAAGCGGCACGTTTGCAGCATTACCAGCAGCACGCAGATCGTTTGACCACGCCATTAAAACGTCAAGTCGATGGTTCATTTAAGGAAATCAGTTGGGATCAAGCAATTCAGGAGATTGCTGATCAGCTTGTACAGATTCGGGATACGCATGGGGGAACGGCATTCGCTTCTGTCGGTGGTGGTGGGCAGGGAAACCATTTGGGAGCTGCCTATGGTCGGCAACTGTTATATGCCATGAAAAGTTTTTATTCTTATAACTCCTTAGCCCAAGAAAAAACCGGAGATTTCTGGGTCAATGGTCGTTTGTTCGGTAGTCAAGCCTGTCATACCACGGAGGATGTCGAGCATGCTGACTATGTCCTGTTTATTGGAACCAATCCATTTCAGGCACACGGCATTCCAAATGCCCGTGATACCTTGAAACATATTAAAAAAGATCCGAATCGGACGATGGTGGTGTTTGACCCACGTGTTACAGAAACGGCTAAACAAGCCGATATTCATGTACAACTGAAGCCTGGAACAGATGCCTATCTGATGTCTGCCATGATCGCAATCCTGCTGAAAGAGGAGTTGTATGATCAGCAATTTATTCAGCAACATACACATGGTTTTGACGAAGTTAAACAGGCGTTTAAAGCGACTCCGATAGCGGAATATATCCAGAAAGCGGATGTTTCGGTTGAGTTGATTTATCAGATCGTGCGTGACTTTGCCAAAGCCAAACGTGGCTGTGTACGTATTGATTTAGGTATTCAACACACTTTAAATACGACATTGAATGGTTATTTGGAAAAACTTTTGTATTTACTTACAGGACATTTTGGTCAGCAGGGAACCAATAACCTACATACCATGTTTATTCCAATCCTGAGCAATACCGATGAGCGGAATCCAAAGTATCGCCGTACAGTTCACCATAAAATGTTCCCCATTTCTGGTTTCTTTCCCCCGAATATTTTGCCTGATGAAATTTTAAAGGCTGGGGAAAAACGAGTTCGTGCCGTATTCGTGGATAGTTGCAATCCTTTACTGACTTATCCTGATACCAGTGCTTATGAGCAAGCCTTTCAATCACTGGAACTTCTGGTCGTGGTTGATGTTGCAATGACAGAAACTGCACGTCTGGCACATTATGTTTTACCAGCGCATACCCAATTCGAAAAATGGGAATTTACGGGATTCAACTTGGAATTTCCTAAAAATGGCTTTCATTTACGGCATCCACTTTTTAAAGCACAAGGTAATACTTTACCTGAAGCGGAAATTTATACGCGATTACTGGAAGCCATGCATGTTATTCCCCGACAGTTTCCAATCCTGAGCAAAATTGCGGAAAAAGATCGTGCAAAAACGGCTTATCTTGCCTATTTCGCAGCGCTTGGCGCCTCTTTTGTAAAAAATAAGAAGCTGATTCCTTATGCTGCCTCCATTGTATATCGCACTTTGGGCAAAACATTACCCGATGATGCTGCCTCGACAGCTTTGTTATTGCCTTTATGCATGCAATACGCGGCACAGCATTTTAAAGCGGTGAAGCGGGCGGGCTATGAAGGCAATCGTTTTAATCTTGGTGTAACGCTTTTTCAGGCCATTTTGAAACAGCGTTCAGGCGTCGTATTGTCTGCACATGATTATACTGATATCTGGGAGCTGATTGCCTATAAGGACAAAAAAATTCGTTTGGCAATTCCAGAAATGTTTATCGAGCTGGCTGAATTAAAGCATCAGAAATTTGCAGCCACAGCAGATTATCCTTTTATTTTACTGGCAGGTGAACGACGTAGCTACAATGCGAATCAGATCTATAGAGATCCTGCATGGCGTAAAGTGGATGCAGAAGGACGTTTAAGAATGAATCCTGATGATGCCTTGGCGTTAGGTGTTGAAACAGGGGAAAAGCTGCAATGTATTTCAGAGCATGGGCGTATTCAGGTTACGGTTGAGCTTGATGAAGGGATGCGAAAAGGTGTAGTGTCGTTACCGCATGGTTATGGATCAAGTTATGCTAGCGCTGAGCCAGTCGGGCCACAATTGAACCGCCTGACTTCAACAGGGCATTGTGATCCGTTGTCCAAAACGCCATATCATAAATACGTACCTGTGCGTTTACAGCATTTGACGGTTTAGACGATCAGCATATTGATTTTATGAGCATCATGCACTAAATGTTATCAATACAAGGAAAGCTGCCTGAAAATAGTGCAAAGGATTTTGAACAAAAATATGCAAGACATCGGATATTTTTATGCGTAAATTGAAAGTGTTGCTTATTTGTTTGAATAAGCAACAGCAAGCCTGAACAGAGGATGTGCTTGGAATAATTATTGCTGTAATAAAAAGCTTTAACTCGATATATGAACAAGCTTGCACAGAACTTGTGCTTGGCCAGTAAAAAAGATCTACAAATGAGTGCGTATGATGAAGCATGAGAAACTTAAAACGACTTTACCGATTCTTCAGGATCAGTATGGTCGTATTAAGCGTAAGTTACGGATTTCCGTGACAGATCGCTGCAATTTCAAATGCATTTATTGTATGCCTGAGCATCCTGAATGGATGAAGAAACAGGATTTGCTCAGTTTCGAAGCCTTATTTGCTTTTTGCCAGTATATGGTTGGACAAGGAATTGAAAATATTCGTATTACGGGCGGTGAACCGTTAATGCGTCAGGGCGTGGTTCATTTTATTGCTGATTTACAACAGTTAAGACGACTCGGCTTAAAACGGATCTCGATCACGACCAATGCCCATTATTTGGCAAAATATGCCGAAGCATTGAAACAGGCGGGTTTAGACGATCTCAATATTAGTCTGGATAGCTTGAATCCGGTCCAGTTTAAGCAACTGACCAAAAAAGAACTTACACCCGTACTGAATGGTATGGAGGCTGCAAAAAAAGCAGGGTTACCCTTTAAACTCAATTGTGTGTTGATGAAAGGTCATAATGATGACCAGATTTTGCCGATGGTACAGTGGGCAAAAAAACAAAACATTCCATTGCGCTTTATTGAATTTATGCCATTGGATGGAGATCAGCATTGGACAGGTGATGCTGTGGTGAGTGAAGCAGAAATTTTAGCGCAGCTTCAGCCTCATTATGATGTCCAAGTCTTACAACAGCAGCATGAGCCTGCACGTATTTATCAGCTTGATGGACATTATCCACTTGGCATTATTTCGACTATTACCCATTCATTTTGTGGGGACTGTGATCGAATCCGTTTAACGGCTCAAGGCGAACTGTATAACTGTCTATTTGCTCAACAAGGCTTAAATATTAAGCCCTATTTACACGATTTAATTCAGCAAAATAATGAGTCAAAACAGCGTGCATTGCTGCAACTCGACCAACAGGTGAAGCCTTACATCTGGCATAAAGCCAAAGGCTATCATGCGATACAACATCAACAAGCCCGTAAAATCAGTATGCACATGCTGGGTGGTTAAAGAGCAAGTGATCTGGAGAAAATATGCAAACCATTGAGATCAAAATTGAAGCTTTTGGCGCAATTGAAAGGTTGTTGCCAAAGGCGCTTGCATTTGAGTTTGCAGAAAATCGAAGTGTTAAAGATGTATTAACCCATATTGTAACGCTTTATCCAGAAGCGCATCAGGCAATGGAAAAATGTGCCTGTGCAATAGGAGAAGATATTGTGACACGTCAAATGGAATTAGATCAATCTTGTACTTTAGTACTGTTGTCGCCAGTGGCAGGGGGATAAATATGCGTGAATTTGCCAGAGTTCAAGATCAGGCTTTAAGCCTCGACAGTTTCGACCCAATACAGGCATTTCCTGAATGTGGTGGCGTTGATATCTTTATTGGAACCGTGCGTAACCATCATGAAGGCAAAGCAGTTAAGGCATTGAAATATACCTCCTATACGCCAGTTGCTGAAAAGATGATTCGTGAAATCGAGCAGCAAGTCAAAGAGAAGTATCAAGTTTCTTATGTTCGGGTCATGCATCGTATTGGTTATTTAGAGATCAGTGAAACTGCCATTATTGCCATTGCTTATGCTGCTCATCGCCGTGAAGCTTTTCAAGCCTGCGAAGAAGCCGTAGAGCGGGTAAAACATGAAGTACCGATTTGGAAAGAAGAATTTTTCATGGATGGTACCAGTCACTATGTTGAAGGCTGTTGCATCCGTAAAGATACCGCTGAATCAACGTCTCATACTGAACGGCATCAACATGCTCATCATCCAGAAAATTGCACACATGCGCATACACACGAATAAAGCGTTAGGAAGTTAAAATGAAAAATGTTGGGATGAAACCCGAAAGTTACCGTGTAGCAGAAGCACAAGCAATTTTACATGCACCCGCACATTGTATTCAGTTACTGCGTGATGGAAATACTGAAAAAGGCGATGCTTTAAAAACAGCGCGTATTGCAGGCATTCTGGCAGCAAAACGCACAGATGAACTGATTCCATTATGCCATCCATTACCGATTTATCGTGCTGATGTCGAGTATGACTTGCAAGAGGATCATGTGGTGATCTTAACCACAGTGGAAACGATTGGGCCAACAGGTGTCGAGATGGAGGCGTTGACGGCTGCAAGTCTGGCTGGCTTAACGCTATATGACATGCTGAAACCGCATTGCGAACCCGAAGAGCTGTGTCTGGATCAATGCAAATTGCTGAAGAAAAAAGGTGGTAAATCCCACTTTAAACGGACTTTACGCCAACCTGTTTCTGCAGCTGTGATTGTCCTTTCGGATACCGTGGCTGCGGGGCGTAAACCTGATACCGCAGGAAAGTCCGTAGTAGAGACCTTGACCGAAGCAGGCTTTGATCCGATTCATTATCAGATCCTGCCTGATGAAGCTGATCAATTAAAAGATCTGGTTCTGGAGTTAACCAAATCTTATGCTTGCATCATGACGGTTGGTGGTACAGGGATTGGCAAGCGTGATATTACAGTGGATACGCTTGAGCCGTTATTAGAACGAAAGCTGGATGGTCTGATGGAAGCGGCACGTTCATTTGGACAGAAACGGACGCCTTATGCGGCAATGTCACGTGGTGTTGCAGGATTTATTGATCGCTCATTGGTTGTGACGTTACCGGGTAGCCGTGGCGGCGCCAGTGAATCTATGGCTGCGATTTTACCAGCGTTGGTGCATATTTTTGATGTATGTCGAGACTTACCTCATCCGGGAGGTTATGAATAATGTCAGGATGTGGTGCTGAAAAAGGATTGATCAGTATTGATGAGGCATTCGCACTGATCCAAAGCCAAGCCAAGACCTTAGCCACCGAGACCTTGCCTTTAGGTGAGTGTCTCAATCGCTATCTGGCTCAAGCCATCGTTTCTCAGGTGAATTTACCGAGCTTCTCACAAAGTGCAGTCGATGGCTACGCAATCCATAGCGCTCATGAAAACTTGGAAGATGCTACTTTCTCGGTGATTGGAGAAATTAAGGCGGGCAGTGAGTCTGATGTACAGCTTAGGGATGGACAAGCCGTTCGTATTTTTACTGGGGGGAAAATTCCTGAAGGAACCACTCATGTCGCTCGACAGGAAATCGTAAATATTGAAAGCGATAAGCTGATTCGGTTGACTGAACATATTAAGGCTCAGGCAGATATCCGCTTTATAGGTGAAGAAATTCAGTGTGGGCAGCAACTGGCAGAGCTTGATCAGCGCATTAATATTGGGGCTTTAGCCGCACTGAGCATGGCTGGGGTAAAAACACTTGAAGTGTTTAAACAACCTAAAGTTGCCGTCGTGATTACAGGTGATGAAGTTGCGGAAACACCTGATGATTTACAAGCTCGAAAAGTGTTTGATGCTAATGGTCCACTGTTAAAAGCTTGGTTGCAAGATTATGGATTAACGGTAGAAATACGCCATATTGCCGATGAGGCTGAACAGGTAACGCAATGCTTCGAACAGCTCAAACAGCATTATGATGTCATTATTACCACAGGCGGTGTTTCTGTGGGCGATTATGATTTTGTGCGACCGTGTGCCTTTGAAGCAGGCTTTGAGCAGGTTTTCTGGAAGGTGAAACAAAAGCCGGGTAAACCTTTATTTTTTGCCGAATATACAGCGCAAAATCATCACTGTTACATACTTGGTTTGCCAGGCAATCCAGCAGCTGTTTATGTGTGTATGCAGATGTATGGCAAAGTTCTATTCGATGCCTTACAAAACCAGACTCAATCTCTGGAATGGTTTAGTGCAATACTGACCCATGATTTGAAGTTCGATGCACGTGAACGATTCTTAAGGATGCATGCCTATTTTGAACAAGGCCAACTCAAACTGAAAAGCCTTGCCAAGCAACAATCGCATATGTTGAGTAATTTGATGCAGGCTAACTGTCTGGTGCGTATTCCTGCCCATATTCAGCCTGAAGCAGGAATGGAAGTGAACGGCGTATTCATTCGCAATTAAAGGTTCAGCAGAAATGAGTAAAATTTGTGAATTTTGTCACTTTTAGCCAAGTGCCAATATTGCATCTGATGGACAAGGTGGTTTAGTGTATATTTTATATTGCTTGGTTAGGGGCTGTTGACATTTCGTCCATGCATTATGTTATTGGTTAAAACGACTTAAACAAGGCATGAAATGTAGGCAATGGCGATCCCCTTGGCAAATTTCATAACGAAGTTTGAGGAAGTTTTTAGCCATAACCCTTTGGGACAGGGACATTTTTTGCTGCCACTGCGTTACATTCGGCTCATTTAGAATGACTAAATTTCGCCAAATGGGCATTGTGTCATCTAAAAAATGTCCTCTGTCGCAAGCATCTGTGAAGTGTCCACAGACCCTATAAACATGACGGTTCAAGACATAGATTCCATGTCTGCAAAAACTTTAAAAAAATGATTAGGTGATAATAATGAAATGGGAAGAAATTGGCGATCAGCCATGTTCAGTGGCTCGGACGCTTTCAGTATTAGGTGATCGTTGGACAATGCTCATCTTACGCAATGCATTTATGGGTGTACGCCGTTTTGATGACTTTCAACGTAGTCTTGGCTTAACCCGTCATGTCCTTTCAGAACGCTTGAAGCGTTTGGTCGAGCACGAGATTTTAATGAAAGTGCCTTATGTCGACCGTCAGGAACGTTTTGAGTATCAATTGACTGAAAAAGGTTTAGATCTGTATCCAATCCTTTTGGCGATGGTGCAATGGGCGGATAAATGGATGGATATGGGACTGGGTAAGCCAATCGAATTTACGCATAAAACCTGTGGCAAAAAAATCAGTCCTAAAGTGATTTGTTCAGATTGTAATGAGCCTATCCATGTTAAAGATGTACGTGTTGCTGCGGGGCCTGGTTATTTTGCGTTTATCGAGCAAAAACAAAAAAGTGCCTGATGAGGAGTAAGTAAAATTCCAGTCATGCATTATTTTATCGGCTATGGCCATGAAATGATCATTTTCTTATTAGATTTTAAAGATTTTGATGTGCTATTTCCTGTTGAATTGCATGCGATAGCACCTCGAACACTTTGGGATCTTGGCATTGCGCTACATTAAAACGGATAAAATTTTTAAAATTCTGACTTTGACTAAAGGCATTGCCGGGCGCCAGAATAACGCCTTGTTCCAGACAATATTGAGCGATTCGTGCCGTATCAAAATGCTCTGCTAACTCACACCATAAAAATAAACCTGCCTGAGGTTTCACCCACGGTGTAATCCCCATTTTTTCTAATTTTTTAACCGTGGCGTCCATGGCTTTTGCCAAATCTATTTTGAGTTCATCGAGATATTTACGATAACTGCCATCGGTTAAGGCTGAAAATAAAATTTCCGAGGAAAGATTATTACCACCGAAACTGGTTGCAATTTTGATATCAGTTAAATCCTCAATCCATTCTGGTTTGGTTGCGATATAACCTGTCCGGACTGCACCCGATAAGGTTTTAGAGAAACTGCCAATATGAATAACGCGAGACAGGCCATCCAACGCTGCAAGGCGTGGCGCCGTATGAAGTTCCAGATCTGCAAAAATATCATCTTCAATCACAATCAGGTTTGACTGCTCAACCAGTTTTAATACCTGATAGGCTTTGGATGCGGTTAACACTGCGCCAGTCGGATTATGGATTCCTGAATTGGTAATGTATAAGCGGGGATTATGCTTGTGAATCGCCTCCGCAAATGCCTCAATATCTGGCCCAGTTTGTGTGTAAGGCACACCAATAATTTGAATTTGGTGAACTTTGAGTAAGGCGTGAAAATTAAAATAACACGGATCATCGACCAGCACGACATCATTGGGTTTCAGGAAATAGCGGCAGATTAAATCAATGGCTTGAGTTCCAGAATCCGTCAATAAGATCTGATTCGGAACTGCTTCAATGCCTTTTGCTAAGATCTTACGAGAAAGTAATTCACGTAAGGGCGCTAAACCGAGCGGCGTTGAATAATCGGTGAGAATACTTGAATTGGCTTTGGAGACTTTGCGAATTGCTTTACGTATATTTTCATGAGGCATCCAGTCATCTGGTAACCAGCCACATCCGGGTTTTAATACCCCTTGTTTTGCTTCCAGTGCTTGTCTCGAAATCCAGAGGGGATCAATATTGCGGTCAATTTTAGGATGAATTTCCGAGATGGATAATGGCGCAATCGGGCCTGCGACAAAGAAGCCTGAACCTGTTTTTGCTTCGATCAGGCCTTGTGCTGCCAGACGTTCATACGCTTCTACAATAGTGGAAATAGACAGATTTAAAAGACCAGCCAATGCACGAACGGAAGGAAGCCGAGAGCCAGGCACTAAAGAGCGGTTTTTAATCTGTTCATGAATATGCTGTATCACAAAATCGATTTTTGTACTTTTCATATGTTTGTGCCTGACTGTATTGGGCTTTATACCAGTACAGTTATTTAAAATTGTACTGCATTGTGTATGGTGCATTCACCATAGCACAGTTTAAATTCTGCATATAGATCTGGAGAATTTAAATGAAGTCTTTAAGCAGTGGCTGGATAAATGGATTCATTGGCGTGGTTATTTTTGCGGGTTCTTTACCAGCCACTCGCGTTGCAGTGATGGATTTTAGTCCGACTTTTTTAACCGCAGCAAGAGCAGCAATAGCAGGGCTGTTAGGCTTGGCATTGGTTTTATTATCACGTCAGAAGTTACCCCAGAAAAAAGACTGGCTGTCCTTATTTTACGTTGCCATCGGGGTGGTGATTGGATTTCCGCTTTTTACTGCCTTGGCGCTTCAATATGTAAGTGCTGCACATACCATTGTGTTTGTTGGGCTATTGCCATTGGCGACTGCGATTTTTGGGGTATTACGTGGTGGTGAACGGCCTAATCTGGTGTTTTGGTTATTTGCGATATTAGGTGGTGCACTGGTTTTTGGTTTTATGTTGATCCAGACAGGCACATGGTCATTTAATTATGGCGACCTGTTCATGTTATTGGCGATATTGCTTTGTGGTTTTGGCTACGCAGAAGGCGGGCAGCTTTCGAAACATTTGGGTGGTTGGCAAGTGATTTGCTGGGCACTGATTTTAACCTTGCCGATTATGCTTCTGGTTTCGTATCTCTATATGCCAGTGAGCTTTGACCAGATCTCGATTTCTGCCAAGCTGGGTTTAGCTTATGTTTCATTGTTCAGTATGCTGATCGGTTTCTTTTTCTGGTACAAGGGCTTGGCGCAAGGTGGAATAGCCACTGTAGGCCAATTACAACTCCTGCAACCGATATTTGGACTGATCATTGCAGCGGTACTTCTGCATGAACAGGTCAGTATCGCAATGTTTGCGGTAACGGTTGCAGTCATTGCATGTGTGGCGTGTGCAAAGAAATTTGCGTGAACTCTTATAAACAGTTTGCAGGTTTGGGCACGCCCGCTAAGCGACTTAAATGACGAGCAACTAGACCTGTATTAAATCGTTGCTGTAACTCGGCATTATTAATCTCAGGACTGACGGTCTTCATTAAAAACTTAATCAATGGACGGGTTGCAGGCGAATGTCCAAACTGCTGATAAAACTGGCGTACTGCATGAAGTACATCAAAATGCCAATCGGTAAGTTCTAAGTCCAGCGTTTTCGCCAGTTCTTGAGCAACCTCAGGATTCCAGATGGTGTAATCGACCAGATGACCGTCTTGATCTAACTCTAATTGCATAAATAGCCTAAGTAAATTTTAAATAAATCGAATCAAAGCATTATTTTAACGTGATACAACGTTCAAATTGTAAAACTAAATCTGCAAATGCTGCGTAATCAATGGATTTAACCTGTTCCTGATCTTCTTTACTCAGCATCTCCTGTTCATTCGCTAAGCAGTAAAGATGAGGATAGTGGCTAAAAACTGAAGATGGAATAGACAACGTCGCATCACCCATAATAACGATATGATCATCAGATTGTGCCATTTGTGCCAACTGTTCCCAGATTTTATCGAGATTGTTATAAGGCGATTGGATTAAAAATAAAACACTATTTTTCATTGTGAAATACCTTACCAATACAAGACATGATCAAATGAGCGGATGAGTTCAGGGGTAATCTCGATAAATTCAATTTCCTGATCGGTATTCTTTATGATGTTAAGTTGTTGATTTTTAGTCTCAACCAAGATTGGAGTCAAATCATAGAACTCAAAACTGTCCACCATATTAGCTGCAATTTTAAAGGCATGTTTTAGCTGGTCAAATTCTATTTTATTGTCCAATAAACTCAAGGCAGCGTCTCTTAATAATACTTTGACAGAAATACCAAAGGTTGCTAAAACCATAGTGGCAGACAGACTTTCATTGGTCTGCAAATTCGTTAAATTAGGCTGCGTTAGGATGACAAGTACAGATTTCACACAATTTACCTTTTTAAAGCAACACTCTATTAAAGAACTTAAATTAAAATTGAATTAAACGAGAACAGCTTTGCACTGCATCAGCAAGCTCTCCAAGCCCAACCAGCTCAAAACCTTGTGCCAAGTTGTGATGTTGAAGCGAATGACGTTGTGCATTGCTTGCATCAGTGATTCCCCGAGCAAGGGCAGCACTGACACAGACAGGGAGTCGAATGCCCAGCTTTTGCCATTCTTGTTTCAGGTTGCGTTGATCATCAGGAAACCACTGTAAATCGTTCGCAACATGAACAGCGTCTTGGTAAAAGAAAACACGAAATTCTTCATGCTTATTTTGTAATGCTTGCGCTAAACCCAATGCATGCCATGCGATCACAGAAGTTGGTGAGGAAGTAATTAACAGTAGTGTACTCATTGAACATTCACTATGGTCATAGTAGGCAAAATGATGATGGACAGATTAAAAAGAAGGTAAGTATACAATGATTTTGGTGACAGGTGGTTTAGGCTTTATCGGTTCACATATTGCTTTGAGTTTATTGGCTCATGGGCAAGAGATTGTCATTGTTGATAACCTGGCTAACTCAACTTTACAAACTTTGGAACGTTTGGAATATATTTCAGGCATGTATATTCCTTTTGCAAAACTAGATGTACGTAATACGCCTGCTTTAAATAAAGTATTTGAACAATATTCAATTGATACCGTTATTCATACCGCAAGCTTTAAGTCGCTTGAAGAATCGGCCTTAAAACCGCTCGAATATTATAATGATAATGTCAGTAGCATTATGAGCTTGTTACGTGCCATGCAACGGATGGGCGTGAGACAATTATTAAACCTGTCCAGTCTGGCGGTGTATGGCAAGTCGGATAGCGCACTCTCTGAAGATACGGTCTTTAACTACGGTTATGCCAACCCTTATATTCGCTCGCAGCAAATGGTAGAAGACATTATTGCCGATACTTATAAAGTTGATCCTGAGTGGAAGATAGTCAATCTACGTTTATCTAATATTGTTGGTGCATTCGAGCATGGCGTTCTAGGTGAGTATGTTACTCAGCTCCCTAAAAATATTGTGCCTTTAGCATTGCAAGTTGCAGCGATGCAACGTGATTGTATTGAACTGCAAAATCAGGCTCAGACCAAAGATGGCACGGTGGAGCGTAGTTTCTTGCATGTTCTGGATGCTTGTGATGCCATTTTAATGACCTTGAATTGGTTAAAAACGCAATCTGGATGTCTGGAGTCATTTAATATTGCCCATCAGCAGCTGATCTCTATTCAAAGTTTATTGGATGAGATTTCAAAGGTGACGCAGGCTGAAGTTCGCGTTCAGCCTGCAATCTATCAACATGAGGAATTAGCTCAGCTTGGTGCAAATATAGATAAAGCACAGCGTATTTTAAACTGGACACCGAAACGGCCTTTAGCACAAATGATTGAAGATGAATGGCGTTTTTATCTGAATACCTTAAAAGGTAATTAAGATAATGATTCTTATTTACATATTTGGCTGGTTTGATTAGGATACCACAACCAGCCAAAGCATTAGCTTGCTTCAGCCCGTGAAAATTTTAACCAAATAGAGCAGAGGTTGTTTATGCAAATGCGAATTGAACACGACACCATGGGTGAAATTGAGGTTCCGAATGAAGCCTTATGGGGTGCGCAAACGCAAAGAAGTTTACAGAACTTTAAAATTGGTCAGGAGCGTTTACCACGCCCGATGATTCGTGCAATGGGCTTAGTAAAAAAAGCTGCTGCGATTACCAATGCTGAATTAAAACAACTTCCTGAAGAGTTAAGTCAATATATTGTTGGTGCTGCTGAAGAAGTGATTGCTGGACAATGGGATTCACAATTTCCCTTGGTGGTTTGGCAAACAGGTTCTGGTACGCAAAGTAACATGAACTGTAATGAAGTTATTGCAAACATTGCTAACCAGAAACTAGGTCAGGTCTTAGGCGCGCAAAAACCTGTGCATCCGAATGATCACGTTAACCGCGCTCAATCTACCAATGATTCGTTCCCGACTGCAATTCATGTTGCAGCAAGTCTTCAAATCAATGAACTACTCATTCCTGCCGTTGAAAAGCTAAAAAATACCTTACAACGCAAATCAGAAGAATTTGATGACATTGTTAAAATTGGCCGTACCCATTTACAAGATGCAACGCCTTTAACTCTAGGACAAGAGTTTAGTGGTTATGTATCACAGCTGGAACATGGTTTAAAACGTTTACAACAGGCTTTGGCTGGACTGTACGAATTGCCTTTGGGGGGTACAGCAGTTGGAACGGGCTTAAATGCTCATCCTGATTATGCGGTGAAAGCGGCTGAGCAATTAGCTGAATTAACGGGTCTGCCATTTGTAACGGCGCCAAATAAGTTTGAAGCTTTGGCAGGTCGTGATGCAGCAGTATTTGCATCAGGCGCCTTGAAAACCTTAGCTGCAAGTTTAAATAAAATTGCCAATGATATTCGTTGGTTGGCAAGTGGGCCACGCTGTGGTTTTGGTGAAATCCGTATTCCTGAGAATGAACCTGGTTCGAGTATCATGCCGGGTAAGGTCAATCCAACCCAGAGTGAAGCGATGACCATGGTGGTCGCTCAAGTTTTAGGGAATGACACAACAATTAACGTGGCGGGTGCATCAGGAAACTTTGAGCTGAATGTGTTTATGCCAGTGATTGCTTATAATTTATTGCAATCCATTCAGTTGCTTGGTGATGCATGTAATAGCTTTAATGACCATTGTGCTGTAGGTATTGAACCGAATCGCGACAAAATTGATCACTTCTTGCATAATTCATTGATGTTGGTGACAGCACTGAATCCTGTGATCGGCTATGAAAACTCTGCCAAAGTGGCGAAAACAGCTTACAAGGAAAATAAAACCTTGAAACAGGTGGCTGTGGAGTTGGGTTTGGTGACAGCAGAACAATTTGATGAAGTGGTTAAACCTGAAAATATGGTTTCTCCAAATATCAAATAAAAATCTTTAATCAGCAAGATAAAAAATCCTTCTGCTTATAGAAGGATTTTTTATGAGAGTAGTTTTTATAAAGTGAACTGCGTACAATACACTTTTGATTGACGAAACTGTTGCTTCATTATGCTCTCGATTTATTTAACAGATACTAAAACCAACATTCAGTTCTCTGATTTACCCAATGAAAATCCTGTTAAGTTTCTGTTGAATTTAAAGAAAATTTTTCCAAGTACGGCTGATTTACTGTTACCTGTATTGCCAGAAGACAATAATCTGGAAAATGTAACTTGGGAAGCAACCTCAAAAGATTTTGAAGTGTTTAAAAAGTTACTGGAAGGCTGGGGCGTGATCGAGCTTCGTTTGAGTGCGATTACGACTTATAAAGATAAGAACTTTGCCAACGAGCTGGTTAAAAAAGCACAAGTTAAGCGTAAGCAGATTGCGCAGGCACAACCTCAATTATCCTTGATTGCTTTAGATTATGTGTTAATGCATGAGATTCATGCCTTGATTGATGCTGAACTGGTGATGATTGGTGAAAAATTCTATTTACCAACATTGCGTGAACTTTGGAAAGGTCAATTTTCCGAGCAAATTTTGCAATGTAAATTCTAAGATTTAAAAGCAGACTTCGAGTCTGCTTTTTTATGCTCGATAAATAAGTACATACGTATAAATCTTGATCTACAAACATTTACAAGATTTTAGTGTGCGTATTTTGGAACGGCATATATATTGCTTATAAGGATATAAATATTATTGCGGGAGAGAAGTTCTTCAATGAACTCGCCGAAGGAGCAACGACCCCGGAAACTCTCAGGCAAAAGGACTGTAATAATAGACATAAAATCTGGAGAGCAGTGCTCAATTTGTAGGAACACAGGACTTTTTTCTTCTACGATAAACACTCACCGAAGGGGAAGGCTTAATGATTAATTGGTAATCATCTGCCGAAACTCTCAGGTACCATGACAGATGGGGCTAAGCATTATGAAATGTTATGCATTTCAAGGAGTTTGCTATGCCACATGTTGTTGTAATTGGTGCGGGGATTACGGGTGTAACGTCTGCCTATGAATTAATTAAACTGGGCTATGAAGTGACGGTGATCGATCGTCATCTTTTTCCTGCAATGGAGACTTCGTTTGCCAATGGTGGACAATTGTCTGCCTGTAATGCAGAAGTTTGGAACCAGAAAGCCACGGTGCTGAAAGGCATTAAGTGGATGAGTAAGAAAGATGCACCATTGCTGCTCAACCCATCCTTTAGTGCGCATAAATATCGCTGGTTAATTGAATTTTTAACGCATATTAAAAATTATAAAGCCAATACTATTGAAACCGTGCGTTTGGCATTGTTGGCCCGACAACGTCTATTTGAAGTTGCTGAAAAAGAAAGTCTTTCTTTTGATTTGGAAAAACGTGGCATTTTGCATATGTATCACACCAGAGAAGATTATGAGATTGCCAAGAAGGTCAATGATGTATTGGTTGAAGGCAAACTTGAGCGGAATGCAATTACGCCTGAGGAAATGAAAGCAATTGAACCGACCTTAACAGGCGAATATTTTGGTGGCTATTACACTGCTGGGGATGCAACGGGAGATATCCATAAATATTCTGTGGGGTTAGCAGAAAGAACTCAGCAATATGGGGCAAAATATTGTTTTGGTCTGGATGTGGTTGATGTTCAGTTCAATCAAGATAAAGCAATTGTTCATTGCAAAAACAGCTCGGAAAATGTGAATCCGACTGCGGATGGCATTACGGAAATTATTGCAGATGTGGTGCTGGTTTGTGGAGGAGTCGGCAGTTATCAATTGGCTGATATGCTGGGGGATAGTGTAAATGTGTATCCAGTCAAAGGTTATTCGATCACTGTTCAACTTAAAGATGAACGTAGTGTAAATAATGCGCCGTGGGTCAGTTTGCTGGATGAGAGTGCAAAAATTGTAACCTCTCGCTTGGGTGCAGATCGTTTAAGGATTGCAGGAACGGCTGAGTTTAATGGTTATAATCGGGATATTCGTGCTGACCGGATTCAACCGTTAATTAACTGGGTCAACCAGAATTTCGATATTTCGACTGAACATGTGGTGCCGTGGGCAGGATTACGTCCAATGATGCCGAATATGCTGCCTGTGGTAAAACAAGGTAAGCAACCACGTGTCTTTTATAATACGGGGCATGGACATCTAGGCTGGACATTATCTGCTGCAACTGCAGTGTTGATTAGTCAGGAAATTGTGCAAAAATTCCCAAGCTGAACCTATAAAGCCGATGTTAGAGCATCGGCTTTATTCCACCGAAGACTTAATCGTAAAGACGATAAATCCCTGTAAAACGCTCACAACCTTTCTGCTCTGATTTGACAATCAAAAGTGCTTTCTGAAAATCAAACTGGTATTGGCACTTTTTTTCATTATCAATGATCTGATTTTTTTGCTCAGGGGTGCTGTAAGCAAGTAATGACATGGTTTGCGTTTCTAGACGATTGTTGGGATTGCGGTAAGCGATCCCTTCAATTTTTAACTTGTCTTTATCGAGCTGATGAATTTGTAGATGAACAGGTTGAGATGAGATTTTGCCCTGTTCATATTTTAGATAATGTTGAGTCAAGGTCTGGTTCATTGACGTATAAAAGTTCAGGTCATCCAGACGTGCTTCAAATTGCTGCTGAAAACAGGTTTTGGTTTTACATTGCTGTATCTGGTTGAGCCACTGTGTCTGGGTATCATGTAACAATTGCAAAGGCGCATCCGTCACCAGATACGCTGTTAAAAACTTGCTATTCAGCTTTTGACGCTGTTCTTTATATTGCTTGGTGCATATTTTTTGTGCTTCCAAAGCAGAGCTGTTGCAGTCAATAGATTCCGCATAGGCAAATGTTGAGCAAAAACAACCCAATGTGATGATATAACCAGATTTCTTTAATTGATTTCTTACAGTGTTAAACAGCATAATCACTTATACTTTCAGTCTAATTTGCTCAATGTACTATAGCGAAATAGAAAGCCTGAATACAAGATTAGTTCGGTATATTGTAAAAGGAAAATCATATGGTTGCTCAAATTCGGATTGGACAAGGGATCGATGTGCATGCGTTCGAAGAAGGTGATTTTGTTACTTTGGCAGGTGTCCAAATTCCACATACGCATGGTTTAAAGGCACATTCGGATGGGGATGTGGTATTACATGCGCTGAGTGATGCATTACTGGGTGCTTTAGCGCTGGGCGATATCGGACAGCATTTTCCAGATACAGATCCAGAATATAAAGGCGCAGATAGTCGTTTGTTGCTAAAACATGTGTACCAGTTGATTTTAGATCGTGGTTATCATCTGAATAATGCCGATATTACGGTCGCGTGCGAACGCCCAAAACTGGCAAAGCATAATTTGGAAATGCGTCAAAGTATTGCGGATGTATTAGATGTGGATGTGACTCAAATTAGCATTAAAGCCACAACGACAGAGAAGCTTGGTTTTACCGGCCGTCAGGAAGGTATCTTGGCAACCGCAACGGTATTGGTTTCACATCAAGCAAAATGATTGGTATTGATGAGTGACTGCTCTAATTCTTGTGTTGCTTTACGGCCTTGCAGCTGTAGAGTAATACTATGAATTAAACCTGTCCATGTTTCATTCGGTTCCCAGATCTGATGTAGTAATTCTTGTGCAGTCGGTAGATCCATATTGAGATAAAACTGGCGATATAAGTACATTAAGCTACTGACACGTGTATTCTCAGTGCAATGCAGCCAAACGATCTCGTTTTGAACCAAATGGTCAATTAAGTCCAGAATTAATAAACATTGCTCAGAGCAAGGTACATCCCAATCAATTGGAATGTGAATATAGTTCAAACCTAAATCCAGACAGATTTGGTCCTGATTCGCTAAATAGCGTTCAGATTTGCTGGTCGCAAGGTTAATGACCGTACTGCAACCATATTCCTTAATCTGTTGTAATTGCTCGGCTGTTGGTTGAGCTGAGCTAAACAGATGCTCATGCACCAAAGAAAAACTTGGTATTTGAGATAATGCTTGTTCGAGTGAAGTCATAACGTCCGCTGTGTGTTGAGTGAGGTTCTCATATGATGAGAAACTTATTCTAAAGGGCTTAGCTTACTATAAGTGTTTTTATTTCAGTGTTCAATTTAAAGCGCACAAATAAAAACAGCATCAAAAGATGCTGTTTTTTTATCACTTAATCTTTCTTAAGATTCTCATTGAGTAAGAATTCCATCAATGCTTTCTGAGCATGCAGGCGATTTTCAGCTTCATCCCAAACCACAGCATTTTTATGGTCAAGCATGTTTTCTGAAATTTCTTCACCACGGTGTGCTGGTAAGCAGTGCATGAAGAGGCAATCAGGATGCGCCAAGTCCATGAGTTTTTCATTAACTTGGAAATCTGAGAAGGCTTTCTCGCGTAACTTCTGTTCTTCTTCCTGTCCCATGCTTGCCCATACATCTGTGACGATCAGGTCGGCATTGACAGCGGCATCTTCTGCTTTATTGAATACTTCTGCGCAATCTGCAAATTCAGCTAAAAACTCAGGTTTTGGCTCATAGCCTTCAGGTGAAGCAATTTTAAGTTTAAAGCCCATCATATGTGCAGCTTCAATATATGAGTTACACATATTGTTGCCATCACCAATCCATGCAACCGTTTTGCCTTCGATGCTACCGCGGTGTTCCTGAAAAGTTTGCAAGTCAGCAAGTAGCTGGCAAGGGTGGTGATCATCGGTCAGGCCGTTGATGACTGGAACTTTTGAATATGATGCAAAACGTTCTACGATGTCATGTCCGAAAGTACGGATCATCACGATATCCAGCATACTTGAAATAACACGAGCTGAGTCTTCAATTGGCTCACCACGTCCTAATTGTGTATCACGTGGAGAAAGGAAGATCGCGCTACCACCGAATTGGCAAATACCCGCTTCAAAAGAAATACGTGTACGTGTACTCGATTTCTCGAAAATCATTCCTAAAACTTTACCTGCAAACGGTTGATACAGCGTATGACTATGTTGCATGCGTTTGAGTTCTTGTGCACGATCTAAAATGCGTTGCAGTTCTAGTGTGGATAGGTCACGTAAAGTTAGGAAATGCCGAAGCGCCATAGCTACTCCCACAATAATTATTGAGAAAAATCAATAATTAATTGTTGTTTGACGAGTGGTGGATAAAAAAGAATTGACTACTATACTATAGGTTCAAGAAAATGCAAAAGAATTAGACCTTTTGATGAGCCTTTAAAAACAAGTCTACAGAATAGTTAATATAATCAATGATTTCGATGTCATTTTCTGGCACATCAAGCCCCATAAGATTGCGCCATTCGACATCTCTTAGCGTACCAAAATACATCATTGCAGAAAATTTAGGTTGAGCACAGAAAATTTCATTGTTGTTATGTGCATGCTCAAGTGCATAGGCAATGGTGTTTTGAATATTGAGCGCGCATTGATTATAGAAATAATGAGCGAGCTGGATATCTTTTTGTGATTGTTCAGTAAACATGCGCATAAAAGCAATATTTTCAGGCTGAATAATATGCTGATAAAAACGATGCAGTGTCTGGGTCAGGTAGGCTCTTAAATCAGTTTTTTCTGGAACATAAGGTAAACATACCCCTTGAAAGAAAACTTCCCGACGATAATCACAAATTGCAGTAAACAGACCTTCTTTATTGCCAAAATATTTATAAATAGAGGTTTTTGAACCACCCGCATGATTGACAATATCATCCAGAGAAACCGCTTCATAACCTTTCTCAAGAAATAAATCGGTTGCGCACAATAATAGGGCAAGGCGACGTTCATGTCCTCGACGGGTTTGCGGTTTACTACAGCTTGGATAACAAAGATCGGTCATTATTTACTTTTGGGATGTTGGGGTGCTGCTAGTATAACAAAAACCATATCTATTGTATGACTATGAAATTTAGCTATGTTTCAAAAGATCTCAAAATGTTAAAAAAAGCGAGTCATTTCGACTCGCTTTTTGGTGTTATTTAAGCAGAGCGGCTTTCTTCCTCTTCATCGTCATCTGTCGAGTCCATACCCAGTTCTTTCAATTTCCGAGTCAGGGTATTACGGCCCCAGCCTAAAAGTTCAGCTGCATGACGTTTACGGCCGCGCGTTTGTTGTAGGGCTGCATTAATCAGTGTACGTTCAAACATTGGGGTGGCGATATCAAGAATCTTCATTTCGCCATTTTTAAGTTTCTGGATTGCCCATTGACCTAATAACTCATCCCAATGATGAACTGCGATACGCTCAACTAAAGCAGGACTGGTATTTGATGCTGCTTGACTATCACTTGTCTTTTGCACAGAGGCTTGCTTCAGTTCAGCAGGTAGGTCTTCAGGATAAACCTCACGTCCCGTGATCATCACTGTTAACCAGCGACAAGTATTCTCTAATTGACGAACATTTCCGGGCCAAGGGAGCTGTTGCATATAATCAGTGGTTTCAGTACGTAAGATTTTTGGACTGACACCAAGTTCTTTGCCTGCACGTGCCAAGAAATGCTGTGCCAGCATTGGGATGTCTTCGCTACGGTGAGACAGTTTTGGAATGTGAATTCGAATCACATTCAAACGATGATAAAGGTCTTCACGGAAGCGGCCTTCATTTACCAGTTTCTCAAGATCTTGATGGGTTGCCGCAACGATACGTACATCCACCTTAACGGGGATATGTCCGCCAACACGGTAAAACTCGCCATCGGCCAGAACACGAAGTAAACGTGTTTGGGTTTCAAATGGCATATCACCGATTTCATCAAGGAATAAAGTACCGCCATTGGCTTGTTCAAAACGACCCTGATGTTGCGTATTCGCGCCTGTAAATGCACCTTTTTCATGACCAAATAATTCGGTTTCGATCAGATCTTTTGGAATCGCCGCCATATTCAGCGCAATAAATGGTTTGGCGCGTCGAGGTGAATGCTTATGTAAGGCATGAGCGACTAACTCTTTACCTGTACCCGATTCACCATTAATCAATACGGTAATATGCGATTGTGACAAGCGACCGATGGCACGGAAAACTTCCTGCATCGCAGGCGATTCACCGATGATTTCAGTCGACTGTAATGGAGAAGCCGTTTTGGTGGCTTCTTGTTGCTGTAACTTATTAATATGCAAAATTGCGCGATTAACCAGCGCTAATGCTTCATCAATATCAAAAGGCTTCGGTAAATATTCAAATGCACCTGTTTGATAACTTGAGACAGCAGACTCTAAATCAGAGTGTGCGGTCATAATAATGACAGGTAAGTCAGGATGAGTATTCTTCACTTTAGAAAGGAAAGTTAAGCCATCAATCCCGGGCATACGAATGTCGGTCAGAATGACATCTGGTGCATCCTCATGTAAGCGTTCAAGCGCAGTTTGGGCTTCTTCAAAGTTGGTGACATCGAAACCTTCCTCTTTAAAGGTTTTTTCCAGTACCCAACGCATGGCACGATCGTCATCTATTACCCAAATTTTATTTCGTGACATGGTTTAACTCCCAAGGTAGATATAAGCTAAATACGGTTTTTCCTGGAACTGATTGACATTCAATCATTCCGTTATGTTGATGCATAATATTTTGAGCAATACTGAGTCCCAGTCCTGTACCTTTGGCACGTCCTGTGACTAAAGGATAGAAAACAGATTCGAGAATACTTTCAGGAACTCCGGGGCCATTGTCTTCAATATCAATACGCACGGTTGATCGATTGAGGACGCCGTTAATCGTGACTAGACGCTGGATGCGAGTTCTCAACACCAGCTCTGGTTCTGAGTCAGTAAAAAAGTCTTTATTTTCGGTCATGGCTTGTACAGCATTGACACTAATGTTGAGCATGACCTGAATCAGTTGATCACGGTCTGCCATGACATCGGGCAATGAAAGGTCATAATCGCGGGTAATCTTGATTTTCTTTTTTGTCTGGTTGGCAATCAGCGAGCGAACACGTTCCAGTGGTTCATGTACATTGACATGTTCATAGCTCGGTAATTGACGTGAGCCGAGCATCGTATCCGCCAGATTGGTCAAACGATCGACTTCACTAATAATAATGTCGGTAAATTCACCATAACGATCATCATTTAAACTACGTGCCAGTAATTGAGTCGCACCACGAATACCTGCTAACGGGTTTTTAATTTCATGTGCAACACCACGCACTAACTGGCGAGCCACTTGATGCTGTTGAACCAGATTTTCTTCTTTTGAAATTTTCAACATACGGTCAATCGGGTTGAGTTCAATCAATAAAAGAGGGTGATAGCTTTTGCCTGCATTCAGTTGAGAAGCGGTATAGTCGACATGAATCGCTTTAAAGTTAACATTAATGACCGCTTCGCGACGGGTGTAGTGTTGTCCACTTTCCAAAGTGTTTAATAAAGCTTCATGTGTGTTGAATGTGTCGTTGTGTGCATGTAACAAGTTAAGAACAGGCTGACCCGATGCACGAAGCAAACTGATATCAAATAATGCTTCACAAGCAGAATTTAAATAAAAAATATTAAGCTGACTATCGACCAGTAAAATGGCAGTGCTCAAATTATCTACTAAGAGCCGATAGTCGATAATGTTCTGTTGATCCATTTGTGAATCATCCTGTTTTAAAATGGCGCAATAAATATAAATTTTAATGAATAGCCATTAACTTCTAAAATGTACTTTATGCAAAATACAAGCCAACTTTGTATTAATGAAATTTCAACAACTTAATTCTAAAAAAAGGGATTTATGCAGTATTTTTCACATACATGCAGTGATTTCAATAAATTATTATGTTCCAAAATAGTGCGCTTGTGGATTTTATTTAAAATTTTGGTCGTATTTTGGTGCATTACACAAAGAGATGGCTTTGCAGCTATGCGTAAGCCAAGAAAAGTCATACAATACGCCGATTCAAGTGGAGCGCAGATTCATGAAGACCCCCAAAGTCGGTTTTGTATCTTTAGGTTGTCCTAAGGCATTGGTAGATTCTGAACGAATTTTAACTCAGTTAAAGACTGAAGGTTATCAAGTTGCATCAGATTATGATGGTGCGGATCTGGTAGTTGTAAATACCTGTGGTTTTATTGAATCTGCAGTACAAGAGTCTTTAGATGCGATTGGCGAAGCCATGAGCGAAAATGGCCGAGTCATCGTTACAGGCTGTTTAGGTAAAGACGAAGACAAAATTCGCCAGATGCACCCAAATGTTCTTAAAGTTACAGGTGCAGCAGCCTATCAAGATGTAATGGAAGCAGTACATGAATATGTACCAGCACCGCCAAAACACAACCCATTTATTGACTTAGTCCCTGAGCAAGGTGTTCGTTTAACACCGAAGCATTATGCTTATTTAAAAATCTCGGAAGGCTGTAATCACCGTTGTACATTCTGCATTATCCCAAGTATGCGTGGCGACCTTGTGTCTCGTCCGGTCGGAAAAGTGCTGGATGAAGCCGCTGCATTAAAACGTGCTGGTGTAAAAGAAATTCTGGTCATTTCTCAGGATACCTCTGCTTATGGTGTAGACACCAAATATAAGCTGGATTTCTGGAATGGTCAGCCTGTTAAAACCAAATTCTATGACATGTGTGAAGCCCTTGGTCAGTTAGGCATCTGGGTGCGTTTACATTACGTTTATCCATATCCACATGTTGATGCTGCGATTGATTTGATGGCGCAGGGCAAAATCCTGCCATATTTAGATATTCCTTTTCAGCATGCCAGTCCGCGCATCTTAAAATTGATGAAGCGACCAGCGCATAGTGAAAATACTTTAGAGCGCCTTAAATTGTGGCGTGAAAAATGCCCTGAATTGGTGATTCGTTCAACATTCGTGGTGGGTTTCCCTGGTGAAACTGAAGAAGATTTCCAAATTTTGCTGGAATGGTTAAAAGAAGCGCAGTTAGATCGTGTCGGCTGCTTTACCTATTCACCAGTTGAGGGTGCAACTGCAAACGATCTTCCTGATCATGTGCCAGAAGAGATCAAACAAGAGCGTTATGAACGCTTCATGGAAGTGCAACAAGCCATTTCAGCAGCAAAACTACAAAAGCGTATTGGTCAGAAAATGACGGTACTGGTTGATAGTCTGGAAGATGAATTCCCAGTTGCTGTTGCACGTTCTTATGCAGATGCACCAGAGATTGATGGCAACGTTTTTGTTGAAGATATCGATAAGAGCGTGATTAAAGCAGGTGATTTGCTTGAAGTCGAAATTACCGATGCAGATGAATACGATTTATTTGCAAAGTTAATCCAGATTAAATCTGCTTGATGTTGAATTAAATTTAAGAAAATTTTGAGATTGGTCGGTTTGGAGTAAAAGTATGTCAGCTTCTAAAAATCCACGTTATGCACGAATTTTGCTAAAGCTTTCTGGTGAAGCTTTAGCAGGTAATAAAGATATGGGTATCGATGCCCAAGTATTAGATCAAATGTCACTTTCAATTGCTCACTTGGTAGGTTTGGGTGTGCAAGTGGGTATCGTTGTTGGTGGTGGTAACTTATACCGCGGTAGCCAGCTACAAAAAGACGGTCTGGTTGGACGTGTAACAGGCGACCAGATGGGCATGTTGGCGACTGTGATGAACGGTTTGGCAATGCGTGATGCATTGGTGCGCCGCAATATCAAAACACGTTTAATGTCGGCATTGTCGATTGGTACGGTTGTTGAACCATACTCAAGCCGTGATGCAATCCGTCATTTAAGCCAAGGTGAAGTGTGTGTCTTCGTTGCTGGTACAGGCAACCCATTCTTTACTACAGATACCGCGGCTTGCTTGCGTGGTATCGAGATCGAAGCGAACCTGATCTTGAAAGCGACTAAAGTTGATGGTGTTTATAACAAAGATCCAAGCAAATACGATGATGCGGTTAAATATGACAATTTAACTTTCGATCAAGTGCTTGATGAAAAGCTTGGCGTGATGGATCTTACGGCAATTTGTTTATGTCGTGACCACAATGTGCCATTACAAGTTTTTGATATGAACAAATCTGGTGCATTACTTTCTGTGGTAATGGGCGAAAAAGAGGGTACTCACGTTACGAACTAGGGTTTGTTAATATTTCACCATGCATTGCGTTATAGACTAAAACAACACAAACTAGGCATGAAGCGAAAATAATGGCGATACCCTTATTGAGTTTCATAACGACGTTTGAGGAAGTTTTAGTCATAACCCTGCGGGACAGGAATATTTTTTGGCGTTACTGCGTTATGTTTAATTTATTTAGAGTGGCTAAATTTCATAAAACATGCCTTGCATCGCCTAAAAAATATTCTCTGTCGCAATCATCTGTGAAATGTTAATAAACCCTCATGTACGTGAGCCATAAAGCTCTTTATACTAATGTTTAAATATTTTGTAATACCTAATGAATAAGTAAGGAAGATCATATGATTAACGATCTCAAACAAGATAGCGAACAGCGCATGCAGAAGTCGCTTGACTCTTTAGAGTTGGGCTTTGCCAAAGTTCGTACAGGTCGTGCGCACCCATCTATTTTAAATGGTGTGATGGTTTCTTACTACGGCTCTGATGTTCCGTTGAATCAAGTCGCAAATATCGGGCTTGAAGATTCACGTACGCTGTTGGTTCAACCATTTGAACGTTCAATGGTTGCTGCGATCGATAAAGCGATTCGTGAAGCAGGTTTGGGCTTGAACCCTATTACTGCTGATGCAATCCGTGTACCAATGGCTGCGTTAACAGAAGAAACTCGTCGTGATATGCAAAAAGTTGCACGTGCTGAAGCTGAAAATGCCAAAGTTGCGATTCGTAACATTCGTCGCGATGTATTAGGTGATCTCAAAGCATTATTGAAAGAAAAAGAAATTTCTGAAGATGATGATCGTCGTGCATCAGATGATATTCAGAAAATCACTGATAAATATGTTGCAGAGGTTGATAAACGTCTTGCAGCAAAAGAAGCAGAATTGATGAAGGTCTGATTTTTATGACCTCGCAAGAAGAACAGCTTCTTCCTCAACATGTTGCCATCATTATGGATGGCAACAATCGTTTTGCCAAAAAAAATCAAATGCAAAAAGGCGATGGGCATCGTGAAGGCAAAAATGTCTTGGATCCGATTGTCGAGCATTGCAAGAAAGTTGGCATTCGCGCTTTAACCGTTTTTGCATTTTCAAGCGAAAACTGGAACCGTCCCCAATACGAAGTTGATTTGTTAATGAAATTGTTGGAAGAAACAATTCATGAGCAACTGCCGCGTATGGAAAAGTTCAATATTGCACTACGTTTTATTGGTGACCGTTTTCGGTTGTCTAATGAATTGCGTGATTTGATGCAATATGCCGAGCAAAAAACAGCAGCCTATAGCTCTATGACACTAACCATTGCAATTAGCTATGGTGGAATGTGGGATATGGCACAAGCTGCCAAAATGATTGCTCAGGATGCGCTTGCAGGAAAGCTTCAAGCAGATCAGATAAATGTTGATTTATTTGATAAATATGTCAGTCTAAATGATCTTCCAGCTGTTGATTTATTGATCCGTACAGGTGGGGATTATCGTTTGTCTAACTTCTTACTCTGGCAAGCTGCCTATGCAGAATTGTATTTTACCGATACTTTGTGGCCAGAATTTACCATAGAAGAGCTAGATCATGCCTTTCGTGTTTTTTCAGGACGTGAACGACGCTTTGGCAAGACATCAGAACAGATTCAACAAGCGAAAATAGAGAATTAATAATGTTAGAGCGGATTATTACCGCATTGGTGTTAGTTGCTGTTGTTTTAAGTTGCATGTTTGCAACGCAATCACATTATCCAATGTTTATGCTTATGATTTTAGCTGCGGGGGTTGCAGGCTACGAGTGGTTTAAGCTTATGCCACGTAGTGTAACCGCTGTTTCAAAGCCGAAGGCTTGGGTATATGGTGGCTGTGTTGCAGCAGTATCAACACTTGCATTATTTTTTGATGATGTTGCTCTTTTACTTTGGGCAGCATCAATTCTCACATGGTTGGGAAGCATCTATTGGGTCAAGAATTATCCTGAATCGGACAATTGGTACAATCCATCTCTCTATATCATCGGATTTATCCTGATTTCTGCTGCGGTAACTTCACTTTATGCCGTTTGGCATAGCTCACCGTGGTGGCTGATGTATTTGTTCCTGCTGGTTTGGGGAGCGGATAGTGGTGCTTATTTTGTTGGTCGTAAGTTTGGTAAGAAAAAACTTGCACCTTCTGTTAGCCCGAATAAATCAGTGGAAGGTTTATATGGCGGTATTGCGACAACGGTCATCATTATGCTGGTTGTGCAATATTTCTATTTAAACTTAACCGCAATACAGCTAATCTTATTCTTAATTCTTTCGATCATTACTGTGTTCGCATCAGTGCTGGGTGACTTGTTTGAATCCATGATTAAGCGCCGTGCTGGAATTAAAGATTCCGGGCGTGTACTGCCGGGACATGGTGGTGTGCTTGATCGTATTGATTCTTTACTTGCTGCTGCACCGATTTTTGCAACAGGTATGTATATATTAAAACTTATTGGTGTAGATCTTTAAATGACTCAAGCTGTTTGTATATTGGGTGTTACTGGTTCAATTGGTCAAAGTACTTTAAAAGTATTGGAACAACACCCAGACCAATACACCGTATTTGCAGTCTCTGCATATAGTCGTTTAGATGAACTTTTAGAAATTTGTAAAAAACATCATCCAAAAGTAGTTGTTGTGCCGAATGAAAAAGCATTTGAGTTACAACAACGTTTAAATCAAGAAAATTTAAAAAATATTGAAATCCTCACAGATGAGGCTGGCTTAATTGCAATTGCTGAGCATGCTGACGTTGATATCGTTATGGCGGCCATTGTAGGTGCGGCAGGTTTGTTACCCACGCTTGCGGCAGTAAAAGCAGGCAAGCGTGTTTTATTAGCGAACAAAGAATCATTGGTGATGTCGGGTGACATCATGATGCAGGCGGCACGCGAGCATAATGCATTATTGTTACCGGTTGATTCTGAACATAATGCGATTTTCCAGTCTCTACCGCATGACTATCTCAATGCAGAAAGAACAGGACAGCCACAATTGGGCGTGTCTCGTATTTTGCTGACTGCATCAGGTGGGCCTTTTCTCAATCATTCCTTGGCACAACTGCATGATGTAACACCGCAACAGGCATGCAAGCATCCAAATTGGTCAATGGGACAAAAAATCTCAGTTGATTCGGCGACCTTAATGAATAAGGGTCTGGAATTGATCGAAGCTTGCCATTTGTTTTCAATATCAGAACATTTTGTTACAGTTGTTGTCCACCCACAAAGTATTATTCATTCCATGGTGCAATATGTGGATGGATCAACTTTGGCACAAATGGGTAACCCAGATATGTGTACGCCAATTGCGCATGCATTAGCTTGGCCTAAACGGTTGGCAACAGATGTTCCTGCACTTGATTTATTTGAGACTGCTCAATTGAATTTTCAGCAACCAGATATTGTTAAGTTCCCGGCATTGGACTTGGCACGTCAGGCAATGCGTACAGGTGGTTTGGCACCTACAGTATTAAATGCAGCAAATGAAATTGCAGTTGCTGCGTTTTTGAAGCAAAAAATCCGATTCACCGAGATTCCTCAAGTGGTCGATCATACTTTGCAAGCTGTACAAAATGCTAAAGCAGAAAACATAGACATCATTTTACAGACTGATATGATCGCTAGACAGATTGCAGAAAAGTATATTGTGAGAAAAGGAGGCTAAATCGTATGAATGCACTATTTATGATTGTTGCAGCGATTTTATTGCTTGGTCCTCTGATCGCAATTCATGAATTTGGTCATTATTGGGTCGCGCGTAGATTAGGCGTTAAAGTTCTAGTTTATTCGATTGGTTTTGGACCTACATTATTAAAATGGCAGTCTAAAAAATCAGGTATCCAATATCAGCTTTCTGCTTTACCACTGGGTGGTTATGTCAAGATGCTGGACGAGCGTGAAGGCAATGTTGCAGAGCAAGATTTACCTTATGCATTTAACCGACAATCTCCGTGGAAACGTATTGCAATTGTTGCTGCTGGACCATTGATTAACCTGTTTTTTGCAGTTTTCCTGTTCTGGATTTTGTTCCTTCCTGCGCAAGAACAACTGAATACACGTATTGGTAAAGTGATGCCAAATACACCTGCTGCACAAGTTGACTTGAAAGTGGGTGACAAGATTATCAATGTTGACGGACAAACAACGCCAACATGGGAAAAATTGAATTATGCTCTGGTAAATCGTGTTGGTGAAACAGGGCAAGTCTCAATCATTGTTGATCGTGCAGGTACTGAAAAACAGTTTAGTTTACCGATTAAAGATTTCCTGAAAGATCAAAGTCAGTCTCCATTAGATGTGTTGGGTTTCTTGCCTTACCGTCCAGTGATTCCTGCTAAAGTGAAAGAACTCAGTGCAGATGGTGCGGCAGTGCGTCAAGGCATGAAAGTGGGTGATCAGATCGTTGCAATTGATAATGTTGCAATGAAAGACTGGTTTGATGTGGTTGATGTGGTTCAAAGCTCTCCAGAAAAGTTGCTGAATATTGATGTATTGCGCGAAGGTCAGATTGTGCATTTGCAAGTTATGCCTCAAGGTCAACGCGACAATATGGGCAATACCACGGGCGTGCTTGGGGTGAAGAGTGATGCAGGTAAGATCACGATTCCAAACGAATACAAACAAACCATTCAATATTCACCGATTGAAGCTTTGGGTGTCGCGGTGGATAAGACCACTCAGCTCTCGGGCATGATTTTTAACTCTATTATCAAGATGGTGCGCGGTTTAATTGGACTGGATAACTTATCTGGCCCAATTACGATTGCGAAAGTGGCTGGTCAAAGTGCTGAAATGGGATGGCAAACGTTTATCTCCTTCATGGCTTTGATGAGTGTCAGCTTAGGGATTTTGAATTTATTACCGATTCCGATGCTTGATGGTGGTCACTTGGTGTATTACTTTATCGAAGCAATTCGTGGTAAACCTGTTTCTGAACAAATACAGATGTTTGGTCTAAAAGTTGGTATGGTACTGCTCGGTAGCATGATGCTTTTGGCTTTATTTAACGACTTCATGCGTTTATAACAACGCAAATGGAATTTAACTTACTGGAAAATATATGGGCATGCGTCACACACATTTATTAATGCCTTTGGCACTGGTTAGTGCGATGGCAGTGGTACAACAAGCATACGCTGCAGATGAGTTTCTTGCACAAGATATACGAATTGATGGCTTAGTGCGTTTAACACCTGCAAGTATCTATTCTATGTTACCAATAAATAGTGGCGATAGAGTAAGTGATCCTATGATTGCTGAGGCAATCCGTACTTTATATGCTTCGGGTTTATTTGATGACATTAAAACCTATAAAGAAAATAATGTATTGGTCTTTAAAGTTGTTGAACGTCCAGTCATTTCAAAGCTGGAATTCAAAGGCAATAAACTGATTCCAAAAGAAGCCTTAGAGCAAGGCTTAAAGAAAATGGGTATTGCGGAAGGCGAAGTTTTCAAAAAATCTGCATTACAGATTATTGAAACTGAGCTTGAGCAACAATACACCCAGCAAGGTCGTTATGATGCTGATGTTTCGGTTGAAACAGTTGCACGTCCAAATAACCGTGTTGAATTAAAGCTAAACTTCAATGAAGGTACGGCTGCTAAAGTATTTGATATTAATATTATTGGTAATACAGTTTTTAGTGATAGCGATATCAAGCAAGCTTTCGCTGTGAAAGAAAGCGGCTGGGCATCTGTCGTTACCCGTAATGACCGCTATGCACGTGAAAAAATGGCTGCCAGTCTGGAAGCTTTACGTGCTTTGTACTTAAACAAAGGTTATATCAACTTTAATATTATCAATTCACAACTGAACATCAGTGAAGATAAAAAGCACATCTTTATCGAAGTTTCAGTAGATGAAGGTAGTCAGTTCAAGTTTGGTGAAACCAAATTCTTGGGTGATGCACTTTATAAACCAGAAGAGCTAACAGCACTTAAGCTTTATAAAGATGGTGAAACTTATTCGCAAGAAAAAGTAAATGCAGTTAAACAACTTTTGCTTCGTAAATATGGTAATGCAGGTTATTACTACGCTGAAGTAAATGTTGTACCTGAAATTAACAATGAAACTGGCATTGTTAACCTGAATTATTATATCAATCCAGGTCAGCAAGTGACTGTGCGTCGTATCAACTTCACTGGTAACAGTAAAACTGCAGATGAAGTTTTACGTCGTGAAATGCGTCAAATGGAAGGTGCATTGGCGAGTAATGAGAAAATCGATCTTTCTAAAGTTCGTTTAGAGCGTACCGGTTTCTTTAAAACGGTTGATGTAAAACCTGTTCGTGTACCAAATTCTCCTGATGAAGTCGATTTAAACGTGAATGTTGAAGAGCAGCATTCAGGTACAACGACACTTGCTGTAGGTTATTCACAAAATGGTGGTGTAACTTTCCAGGCAGGTTTAAGTCAAACCAACTTTATGGGTACAGGTAACCGTGTAGCGATTGATTTGTCGCGTTCAGAAACACAAGATTACTATAACTTAAGTGTGACCGACCCATACTTCACCATTGATGGTGTAAGTCGTGGTTATAACGTTTACTACCGTAAAACCAAGTTAAATAAAGACTATAACGTTAACAACTATGTGACGGATAGTATTGGTGGTAGTTTAAGTTTTGGTTATCCAATTGATGAAAACCAGAGTTTAAGTGCATCTTTAGGTCTTGACCAGACTAAAGTTCGGACAGGTCCAAGCGTTTCAACTTATATTCGTGATTATTTATTGGCAAATGGTGGTAAAGCGACAGGTAGCGCGACTTACTGTCCGGAAGATCAATGGGAAGTGATTGATGATAAATACACGGGTAATTGTAAACCTGGCCAGGAAAGAACCTATGAGAATGCTTTCGAGGGTGAGTTTCTGACTTATATGTTAAATCTTGGTTGGTCTTATAACACACTCAATCGACCAATTTTCCCAACCTCAGGTATGTCTCATCGTGTTGGCTTAGAAATTGGTTTGCCGGGTAGTGATGTTGACTATCAAAAAGTAACTTATGATGCACAAGCCTTTAAATCATTAGGTGCCGGATTCGTACTTCGTGGTTATGGTAAATTAGGTTATGGTAATGATTTACCATTCTATAAAAACTTCTATGCGGGTGGTTATGGCTCGGTTCGTGGTTATGACAATAGTACCTTGGGACCAAAATATCCAAGTGTTATTTTCCAAAAAACTGATCAGAATGATCCAGATCCAGAAGAAGTCGGTGGTAATGCACTGGTACAGTTCGGTACAGAACTGGCATTACCTTTACCATTTAAAGGCGACTGGACACGTCAAGTTCGTCCAGTATTGTTCGCAGAAGGCGCACAGGTATTTGATACTAAGTGTGATATCGCAACTGGCACAATGAAGATGAATGGAAGCAATATTGATGTCAAACAATATTGTAATGACAACTATAAGTTTGATTTTGGCAATATGCGTTATAGCGTGGGTGTTGGCTTCACATGGATTACCATGATTGGTCCATTGTCACTTAGCTATGCATATCCGTTAAATGATAAGCCAGGCGATGATACTAAATCTATCCAATTCGAAATCGGTCGTACTTTCTAAGTACGGCCTTGCTTAGCGCTGTAAGATATATAAAGGATGCAATAATGAAAACATTAACAAAGCTGATGTTGGGTTTGGGTTTAACGGTTTCTGCAACAGTAAATGCTGCTGGCTTGGCTGTAGTAGATTTGGCTAAAGTTGTAGAAAGCAGTACTTATCTCAAGCAACAAAATGCGAGCTTGAGCCAGTCGGTAAAACCGACTTCAACTCGTCTTGAGCAATTGGGTAAAGAGTTAGAGTCTTTGCAACAAAAAGCACAGACTGAAGGCCAGAAAATGAATCAGGCTGATATTCAAAAGTTAACTGCTCAATATCAGTCAAAACTGAGTGAATTCAACTCAACTCAGCAAGGTCTACAAACCAAAGTTCAGTCTAGTTTGCAGGCAATGAATACAACTTTTGAAACACGTGTGAAGCAAGCTGCTGAACAATTGCGTAAAGAGAACAACTTAGACTTCATTTTGAATAAAAATTCTACGATTGCCTCTGACGCTCAGTATGATTTAACTGATAAAATGATTCAAAAGGTTAATTCAATTAAATAATCAATGAATAGACGTACTTATCGTTTAGAAGAAATTGCTCACCTTGTAAAAGGTGAGTATTTCGGTGCACAAGATTTTCAGATCTCGGGCTTGGCAAGTTTAGAACATGCACAAGAAAATCAGATCTGTTTTGTGAATGGCGAAAAATATCTCGCGCAGGCAGAAGCAAGTCATGCGGGTGTGTATATCGTCACAGCTTCGCTTAAATCACAACTGATCAATAAACAAAACTTTATTGTTGTCGATAATCCTTATTTAGCTTTTGCGACTTTAACGCATTTATTTGAAAAAAAGATTAGCCAACGCGGCATTGAAAGTACTGCCAAAATTCATCCATCTGCCATGATTGCCGATGATGTGTATATTGGACACTATGTTGTGATTGGTGAAAATTGTGTTGTTGGTAACAATACAATTATTCAGGCACATGCTTTTGTTGATGATGAAGTCGAAATTGGTAAAGACTGTTTTATTGATGCACATGTGACGATTACAGGTGCTGCAAAACTGAAAGATCGTGTGCGCATCCACGCCAATACCGTCATTGGTACGGAAGGTTTTGGTTTTGCACCATATCAGGGTAAGTGGCATCGTATTGCACAACTGGGCTCGGTTCGTATCGGAAATGATGTTCGAATTGGATCAAATTGTAGTATTGATCGTGGTGCTCTAGATGACACAATTCTGGAAGATGGTGTCATTATTGATAACCTTGTGCAAGTTGCTCACAATGTGCACATTGGTGAAAATACGGCCATCGCTGCAAATTGTGGGATCGCAGGGAGTGCCCGGATTGGCAAAAACTGTATTCTAGGTGGTGCATCAGGGGTGGTAGGACACCTTACAATTGCAGATAATGTGACACTTACTGCAATGTCAATGGTCACAAGAAATATTTCTGAGGCTGGAACGTATTCTTCTGGCATGGGACTTTTTGAAAATAGTCACTGGAAAAAGACGATTGTACGTCTCAGACAATTAGCAGATGTGCCATTGACCCAAATCACTAAAAGGCTTGATCATATGCAAGCTCAATTAGAGTCCCTTGAATCAACCTTTAAGTTACGTAAATAATTTATTATGACTGAGTCTACATCTCCAGCATTTACGATGCCTGAATTACCAATGGATATTCTTACCATTCGTGAATATTTACCCCATCGTTATCCATTTTTATTAGTTGATCGCGTTACGGAAATAACTGAGAACAGTATTGTCGGTTATAAAAACGTCTCGATTAATGAAGAGTTTTTCCAAGGGCATTTCCCGACTTATCCAATTATGCCTGGTGTACTGATGATTGAAGCATTAGCGCAGGTTTCTGGAATCTTGGGTTTTGTCTTAACTAATCAAAAGCCGAAAGCAGGTTCACTGTTTTTATTCGCAGGTGCAGAAAAGATCAGATTTAAAAAACAAGTTGTTGCAGGTGACCAGCTTGTCTTAAAATCTGAACTTGTGATGCAAAAACGTGGCATTTACAAGTACAATTGTACTGCTAGCGTTGATGGCATTGTTGCTGCAACGGCAGAGATTATTATTTCACACCAGAAAATTGAGCAGACATGAGTAGTCAGAATTTAATACATCCCACAGCAATTATTGACCCGTCTGCAGAAATTGCATCTGATGTACAAATTGGTCCGTATTGTGTTGTGGGTCCAAATGTAAGTATTGACTCTGGTACAAAATTACATTCACATGTTGTCATTGGTGGTTTTACGAGAATTGGTAAAAATAATGATATTTTCCAGTTCTCGAGTATTGGGGAAATTTGTCAGGATTTAAAATATCAAGGCGAAGAAACCTGGTTAGAAATCGGTGACCATAATTCGATTCGCGAACATTGTACTTTGCATCGTGGTACGGTTCAGGATCACAGCCTGACCAAAATTGGTAGCCATAACCTGTTAATGGTCAATACGCATATTGCCCATGACTGTGTTATTGGTAACCATAATATTTTTGCTAATAATGTTGGTGTTGCTGGCCATGTCCATGTCGGCGATCACGTGATTGTCGGTGGTAATGCGGGTATTCATCAATTCTGTAAAATCGACTCATATAGCATGATCGGTGGTGCAGCGCTTATCCTTAAAGACGTACCTGCCTATATCATGGCATCTGGTAATCCAGCGCGTGCTTATGGTATGAATATTGAAGGGATGCGTCGTAAAGGATGGTCTCGTGATACGATTCAGGGTTTACGAGAAGCTTACAAGCTAATCTATAAATCTGGTTTAACCACTGAACAGGCGATTGAACAGATTCGTAATGAAATTCTGGTCAAAACACCTGAGGCTCAGCTATTCATCGATTCATTGGAACAATCCACACGTGGTATTGTGCGTTAATCGATAATGCAAAGCAAAAAAGACACGATAGTGTCTTTTTTTATGCTCAATTTTATTCTTCTACAAATTGTTGTCGATATTGTCTAGGTGAATGCTCAAAGGTGCGTTTAAAGGCTTGGCTAAAAGCCGTTTCTGAGGAGTAACCCACTTTATTGGCAATCTGTTGTATTGAGTGATTGCTTTTACGCAGATATTGACTTGCCAGACGCATGCGATGCTGCTGTAAATAGGCGAGAGGTGATTCACCAATCACTTCGTGGAAGAGGCTAGCAAACTTGGAGCGTGACATACAGCATTGTTCTGCCAATGATTCAACCGTCCAGGCATCTTCGGGATGGTTATGGATGGCAGCCAGACTATTGCTGAGTTCTGGATGATTTAAGGCACTGAGCCAACCATGTTGAGTTGAGATTTGTTGAATATGATCTCGAATACACTTGATTAATAAGATATTCACGAGATGATCAATGATGATATCTCGGCCTGCCTGAATATTTTGTGTTTCTAAGGCAAGGAAATGTAAGCCAATTTGTAGCCATTCTGGTGCATTGGTATCTCCGTGCTGGAGATGAATAATCGGTGGTAAGGCCTGAATAAAAGGACGAGCCATAATAGTGTCAATCTGGCAGCGTACCGTCAGAATGAGAGTTTTTTCGGATGACTGTGTGCCGAATTCGATGGCTTCTTCTTTATGACCATCGAACAATTTCGAAATATCAACGGCATCCACCAGTTTGGTAATCGCATTATCTGCACCTGTATGGGCTTTCCCTGAAGAAATCACCACAATTTCGCCCGCATGTGCAGTTAAACTATTTTGCGCATCAATTTGAATAAAAACAGAACCAACTAAAACAATATGAACAATTAAGGCGCTTTGATCTTGGCAGATAAAACTCCATTCTCCTTGAGTTTTCAAATAGATATATTCAGTGTGATTTAAATGAATATCAGCAAATATTTTACTTAAAGCATCCATATGATTTTTTAACGATGTATTCATTTAAATTATAGAGAGCTGTGCCAATAACTCAATATGTGTTTATAGGACAAAAACAGGGAGGATGATGCCAAAGACTTTGACATAGCTTTTTTGGACGCTTGCAACTGTCATGAATTCCATAATTCCTCAAAATATACTTATATATACAAAGACATGGATTCGATGATGAATGCGCCAGTAAATATTGAGCAAGAACTTACGCCAGTAAGCATTCCAAAGTCAAAAACTCAGTTGGATCGGAAACGTTATTTATGGGCCATTAGCCCAGCTTTACCTGTAATCGGAATTGGTATTTTGGCAGGTTATCAATTTGCACCACGCCCATTGAAAAAAATCTTTGCTTTAGGTGGCCCAATTGTTTTACACATTGTGATTCCAACAATTGATACGATTATTGGGAAAGATGCCAATAATCCAACCGATGAAGATATTAAGCTGTTAGAAAAAGACCCATATTATTCTCGATTGGTAAAAAGCTTTATTCCACTACAATATGCAGCAAATGTTTATGCATGTTATTTATCAAGCCGTAAAGAAACCTCTTTCATTGATAAGATTTTTCTAGGTATTTCAATGGGTGCAATTAATGGGATTGCCATTAATACTGCACATGAGCTAAGTCATAAATCTGATCGTCTTGATCATATTCTTTCACATTTGGCGTTAGTACCAACAGGGTATAACCATTTCCGTGTTGAACATCCTTATGGTCACCATAAACGTGCTGCGACACCTGAAGATCCAGCATCTTCACAAATGGGTGAAACATTCTATGAGTTTTGGCCACGTACGGTCATTGGCTCTTTCAAATCAGCAATTGAAATCGAAACGACGCGTTTAAAACGTAAAGGTAAAGAGTTCTGGTCAAGGGACAATGAATTGCTACAAGGTTGGGGCATGAGTGCCGCGTTTCATGGCTCAATGGTCGGTCTGTTTGGTAAGGGCGTAATTCCTTATTTAGCAACTCAAGCGTTCTACGGCATTAGTTTATTTGAAATTATTAACTATATTGAACACTACGGCCTAAAACGTCAAAAAGACAAAAATGGCAAATATGAGCGCACCATGCCTGAGCATAGCTGGAACAATAATAATATTGTGACCAACTTATTCTTATATCAATTACAGCGCCATTCAGACCATCATGCTTATCCAACCCGTCCATTCCAGGCATTGCGTCATTTTGATGAAGCACCTGAATTGCCAAGTGGTTATGCAAGTATGTTATTACCTGCTTTGATTCCACCACTATGGGCAAAAATGATGGATAAGCGCGTATTTGATCATTATAAAGGTGATTTGAATAAAGCTAATATTTTCCCTAAACGTCGTGCCAAAATCTTTAAAAAGTTTGGTGTAGTAGATCAGTCTTTGACTGAAGTTTCTACCGAGACAGCAACTACAGCATAATCCACACAGCTTTCCCAAAGCAGGGCACTGATGAGTAATCGTCAGTGCCTTTTTATTTTCTTGTATTAAAACTTTAACCAAGTACAGATTTTGCATCTTCTTGCTGTATATCTATGTATAACTTAAGAATAATCTTATAAGAGATTTATGAGGCAAAGATGACAAAACATTATGATTATATTGCGATTGGTGCTGGCAGTGGTGGCATTGCATCAGTGAATCGTGCTGCCATGTATGGGAAAAAATGTGCCTTAATTGAAAAAGCTCAGATCGGTGGAACCTGTGTCAATGTCGGCTGTGTGCCTAAAAAAGTGATGTGGTATGCGGCCCATGTGGCTGAGGCTATCCATAAATATGGCCCAGATTATGGCTTTAACAGTAAAGTTGAATCTTTCGATTGGCAGACTTTAATTAAGAATAGACAGGCTTATATCGATCGGATTCATCAGTCCTATCAAAATAGCCTAAGCAAGAATAAAGTTGATTTAATTCATGGCGCGGCTCATTTTATTGATAAAAATACTATCGAAGTCAACGGTGAGAAATTCACAGCTGATCATATCCTGATTGCAACCGGGACACAGCCGTCATTACCAGATATTGAAGGGGTTGAATATGGTATTGATTCGAACGGTTTTTTTGAGTTAACAGCTTTACCTAAAAAAACAGCAGTGATTGGTTCAGGCTATATTGCGGTTGAGTTAGCGGGTGTACTCAATGCTTTGAGTTCGCAAGTCGGATTGTTTATTCGTAAAGATTTACCCGTAAGACGCTTTGATTCATTTGTTAGTGAAACCTTGGTGGAGATCATGCAAATTGATGGTATCAGCGTCCATACCCTAGCTGTACCAAAGAAAATCACAAAAAATGACGATGATTCCGTTACTTTACATTTAGAAAATGGCGAAACCTATACGGTTGATTGCTTAATCTGGGCAACGGGGCGAGAGCCAAATACTGCGAGTTTGAATCTGGATAAAGCCAATGTCCAACTGGATGAGCGAGGCTATATTCAAGTTGATAAATTCCAGAATACTTCACAGCAAGGCGTGTATGCGGTGGGTGATATTACTGGGAAAATGGAACTGACTCCGGTTGCTGTGGCTGCTGGGCGGAGACTCTCTGAGCGATTATTTAATCATAAACCAGAGGAGCACTTGGATTATGACAATATTCCGACCGTGGTATTTAGTCATCCGCCGATTGGCACAGTGGGGATTACTGAAAAAGAAGCCATTGAGCAATATGGGCAACAAGCAGTTAAAGTGTATAACTCATCCTTTACTGCGATGTACAGCGCCATTACGCAACATCGTCAGCCGACCAAAATGAAGCTGGTCTGTGTTGGGGGAAATGAAAAAATTGTCGGTATCCACGGTATCGGTTTTGGCATGGATGAGATTCTGCAAGGTTTTGCGGTGGCTTTGAAAATGGGTGCAACCAAGAAAGATTTTGATAATACTGTTGCCATTCATCCAACTTCGGCAGAAGAGTTTGTGACGATGAGATAAGACATAATTTATTAAAATAGAAAGGACGTGCTGAACACGTCCTTTTTCTTCGCATTGAATAAGTAAAGCAACAATTATTTCAATTCACTGGATGATTTACCCAATTCACGACGGGCAATGATCAATTGCTGGATTTGTTGTGTACCTTCAAAGATATCAAGAATTTTTGAGTCACGTGCCCATTTTTCCAGTAATTCATCTTCGCCATAACCGACACTGGCAGCCAGCTCGACGCATTTTAAGGTAATTTCATTGCCAACCCGTCCAGCTTTCGCTTTGGCAATCGATGCTTCTTTTGAATTCGGCTTTTTATTGTCGGCCATCCACGTTGCTTTAATCATTAACAAACGGGCGGCTTCCCATTCGGCTTCCATTCGATAGATTTGCGCAGCTAAATTTGAAGTTTGTAAGTAAGGTGTTTTGTAGTCTGGATCAAGCTGATCTTTGAAGATTTCTTTAATTCGCTCTAACGAGGCTTTGGCACAACCAATTGCCATTGCTGCAACCAGTGGGCGGGTATTGTCAAAGGTTTCCATCACGCCAGCAAAGCCTTTTGCCACGTCAATCTCAGGATTACCTAATAAATTGGCAGCAGGCACACGACAGTCAATAAAGCTAATTACCGCGGTGTCAGAGGCTTTAATTCCGAGTTTATGTTCCAGACGCTCAACCTTCATTCCAGATGTGCCTTTGGGTACCACGAATGATTTAATGGCAGCACGACCTAGCTTTTTATCCAGCGTTGCCCAGACTACCACCGAGTCGGCACGTTCTCCTGAGGTGACAAAGATTTTTTCACCATTCAGGACATAGTCATTGCCATCTTTAGTCGCCGTTGTACGAATTGCTGCTGAGTCAGAGCCACAGCCAGGTTCAGTGATCGCCATCGCGGCCCAAGTGCCTTTGAAGCGTTCTAACTGTTCATCATTGGCAACCGCTGCAATGGCAGAGTTACCTAAACCTTGACGAGGCATACTCAGTAATAGGCCTGTATCACCGTAACACATTTCAATAATGCCCAGCGCTGCTGACATATTGCCGCCATTTACAACTGTATCTGGGTTTACCGTGCCGCGTTTACTGGCATTGGCTGCACCGACACCTTCGCCACTTTCATTCATGCCATCTAGTAAGGCAGCAAGCATGTCTAGTTCTTTCGGGTAAGCATGTTCGGCTTTGTCATATTTACGGGAAATAGGTCGTAAAACATTCAGCGCAGTTTCGTGTGCCTGATCCACCAGCATTTTGAATTTTTTCGGATTTTGTAAGTTCATTATTGTTCTCCAAAATTAAGCGTGTAAGCCAGAATGCAGGATTGCAGTTGCACGAAGGTCGCGATACCAGCGTTCAACAGGATGCTCCTTGGTAAAGCCATGACCACCCAGAATTTGTACGCCATCCGTACCGATTTTCATGGATTTTTCAGCACAGAGTAGGCGAGCAAGATAAGCTTCACGATGGAACGGTTGTCCAGCTTCTGCCAAGCTTGCAGCATTGAGTACCAGCATACGCATGGCATCGATTTCAATCGCCATGTCCGCAATCATGAAGGCTACACTTTGACGATGTGAAATAGGTTCACCAAAGGCTGTACGCTCATTGGCATATTTAATACAGTAGGCTTTGATGGCTTCACAGGTTCCAACAGCCATGGCACACCACATCAGGTTGCCTAGATCTACAAAAGCGGTGTAATCAAAATCGCTGTCGCCTAAACGTAAAGCGGGGGTCTGGTTGAATTGCAGTGTCGCGGTTTCAGCGGCTTTTAGGCCCATCGCTGGATTGGCTTTGATGGCAATACTTTCATTGGATTGCACCACGAAAATATCAGGCTGACCGTTAAATTCTGCACTAACCAGAAAGACATCCGCGGTATCGCCTAAAATTACTAAGGTTTTTTCACCAGTAATATAGAATTGTCCATTGGCTTCTGTGGCTTTGGTCTTTAACTGAAATGGGTTAAATGCGGGTGTTGCTTCTTGGAAGGCAAAACTTGCAGTGACATCGGTATCTTCAGCAAATACAGGTAAATACATGGACTGTACTTGAGTAGATCCCCAACGGGTTATGGCATTGATCACGCTGAATGTACTGAGTAAACCCGCAGTCAGGCTGAAATCGCCTTTTGCCAGATTTTCTGCAATCAAGATATTGCTAACAATATTTTGTTCTGCTGCAACGCCCCCCAAGGCTTCTGGAAGCGCGTAGTAGTTTAAGCCGAGATCGACCAGATGCTGCCAGAGTTGTTCTGGAAACTGGGCGTGGTGATCCGCATCATGTGCCAGCGCATATAAGACTTCTTCTGCAAATTGTGACATCGCGTCAACGGTCATTTGCTGTTCTTCGGTCAGGCTGAGATCAAACAGATTTTTGTTGGTCTGATTCGGAAGACGTTGTTTATCGATGGGTTGAGGCTTAAATGCTTTTTGAGTTTTATTGAGTACCTTAAAGCCTGTTTTTGAACCTTGATATAATGATTTTTCTACAAATTTTCTTAATTTGAGTTGATCAAGCACTTCGCTTCCTGCGATTTTTGTGATCAAAGATAGCCCAAACCCTTGAGCCTTATTCATCATATTCGACATGGTTATATCCTGAAGGATGGTTGTAAAATTATGCTGACATGCTCCTGATCAAAAGACTATGTCTTGTTTGACATGAGGACTGGAGAAAGATAAAGGGTAAAATGCCTATTTAAAGTTTTGTAGGTTTTTGTTTTTTATGTATTTTGAAAAATATCAGAAAAATATTTTTTAAAAAAATTGACCAAAATGACAAAGTTTAAGTTTAGCTGATTGAAGGTTGGCAAAAGTTTTGGTCTAGAATAATTTAGTTAGATGGATTCGCCAGTCAAATTTTTTATTCAGATTTAGAAATATGTTATTCCAGATAGCGTTTTTATTTGAACACTTAGATTCAAGCCTTCCTTAAACTACAAATAAGGAAGGCTTGAAGTAGATTGTTTTAATTCAGTTTTTCAAGCAGGATGCTTTCCCGATAATATTTGCATCCCTTAAACAGCAAGAAAACACCAATTATTCCTGCAATCGCATTCACAATCGAAATGGAGTTTCCAACCATCAGTGTATTTTCAAAATATTTATCAGTTAATAACGCGACTGCTGTTGTGCCAACACCTAATGCAATTAGATTGGAGATAAGCAAAAATTTGGCTGAAACCTGAGCGCGTAATTGATTTGGAGTGAGCATTTGGGTGGCCGCTGCCGAGGCGGGAATTGGAAAAGTTGAGAAGAACATGGCGATAAAAATTAGGCCAAAGGATAGATATATATTGTCAACTTGAGTGAATAAAACACTTGGTAGTACAAGCGCGGCACAGCCGATCATACCTGCCCGAATGGCAGCATCGCTATATCCTTTTTTAGAAAAATAATCGATTAGCCATCCACAAAATAATGCACCTGCGGTATTGGCAATTAAAATGATACTCCCGAGGATATAACCTGTTTGGCTGGCATCTAAATCAAAGTGACGCATATAGAATGCAGGTGCCCAGCCGAGTAGTGAATAAAGCATCATGGTATAGAAAGAAAAACCAATAAAATGACAAAAGAAGGTTTTTTTGTGGGTTTTGATAAACGCAATGGAGTTTTTAAAAGATGCCTGTATGACTTGTCCATTCTGATCCAGCTTTAAACCTTTACGTTTAGGTTCTTTCACCGTCAGAATCATGACTAGAGCCAGCAAAACACCTGGTAATCCTACGATGAAAAAGGTGAGTTGCCATGTTTTTAATTGTCCGATCACAGGCAAAAAGACCATATCCACATTTTTTAACAGGCTAATCACATAACCGCCAATCAGAAAGGCCAGACCTGAGCCAATGAATGCCCCAATCGCATATAAACCTAAAGCACGTCCCAGTTTTTCCTTGGGAAATAGGTCTGTAACGATCGAATAAAATGCTGGTGATAAAGCGGCTTCGCCCGCACCGACACTTAATCGGGCAATAAACATTTGGATAAAGTTTTTACTCAAGCCGCATGCTGCTGTTGCAAGACTCCAGAAGGCGATGCCAATAGAAATAATCTTGATTCGTGATTTTTTGTCTGCAAGCGCAGCAATCGGAATGCCCATAAAGGCATAAAATAAAGAGAAAGCCAGACCTTGTAATAAGCTGAACTGCGTGTCAGTTAACATGAGATCTTGTTTAATCGGTTCGATCATTAAGGACAGAATCTGGCGATCTACAAAAGAAAGAATATAGGCCACCATACAGATCACGACGACATACCATTGATAGCCGAAGCTTTCTTGGGTATGACGTTCTTGCTCTTTCTGTACCGTATGCTCGGGTGAGTGGTTGGTTTCATGCTCATTCCTGCCGAGCATATTTTCTAGGTTGTTATCATTCATTGTGCATCTTCCTGTGATGACTGGGATTTTAAACTTGATACTTTTTTATTAAATTATTTATTTTTTGGTATCGTATGTTTATTTATATAAAGTTTTAATTGATCAAGCAATACACAATTAAAATAAAAGTGAAAATTACTCGAAAGAATAAAGAAAATGGATAAATTTTTTATAAACAGGAAGGTTGAGGAAATGTTTTTATACAAAATAGGACTTATTTATTAAAGGTTTATCGTGGATTTTGTTAATTTAATACGCTGTTGTTATTATGAGTTTTAAAATAACTGTATTATGAATTGTGCTATATTTTTATTATGATGCATACAATATAATTCCTCCCGTCTATAATAAAAGAATGATAATTAAAAATATGATTCTATTTATAAATTTTAGATAATTTTTAGTTTGATAATTAAATCAGCTTAAACCTTCTGTCAAAATCACAATATATTCACCAGCTAAATCACGATGTTTTTTGGCCTGTTGATAGGCATCACTGTGATACCAGCTCTGTGCTTCCTGCATCGTGCTAAATTTGATAATGGCAACGCCATCAGTTTCAATATTTTCCAAAGCAATAGATTGTCCATAAAAAACGATGGGTTCAGCATCGAAGCCTTGGCTGGCTTGACGTGCCAACGTGGTATAGGTCTTCATTTCATCTTGGTTTTTTAATTCTTTACGAATCAGAATGATATAGGCACTCATGAATTTTCCTGAATTGAACTTATTTTTAGGATTCTAAATTTTTAAAATGATTGATGGACACCTGATCGTATCCATCAATCTGTATAATTTAAGCTGCGCGTGCAACCAAAGTTAAAATATCATAAGTTGCCACCAGTTCATCACGCTGATTTTTCACCTTGATATCCCAAACCACCACACCATGTTCGGGTTGAGATGGATCTTTTTGCGGTTTTGGTGTTTTCTGTTTGCAGGTCAGTTCTACCCGAATCGAATCGCCAATTTTAACGGGTTCGACAAAACGTAAATTATCCATACCATAATTGGCAATCACCGGGCCTTGAGCAGCATCAACAAATAAGCCTGCTGCTGCTGAAACAATGAAGTAGCCATGCGCAACACGCTCACCAAAGAAAGAATCTGCCGCAGCGATTTTGTCGGTATGCGCATAGAAATAGTCACCACTGAGGCAAGCAAAATTGACAATATCTGCTTCAGTCACGGTACGTCGAGCAGTCAGTAAACGTTCACCAATCACCAGTTCATCAAATGATTTTTTAAATGGATGAACTCGATCTTCATTAATATTTGAACCCGCCGTCCATGAATGGGTGACTTGCGTCAGGCTATTCGGTGAACCTTGAATCGCTGTGCGTTGCATATAGTGTTTGACTGCACGAATGCCGCCAAGTTCTTCACCGCCACCCGCACGGCCTGGGCCGCCGTGAACGAGGTGAGGTAGTGGAGAACCATGTCCCGTACTTTCTTTGGCTGACTCTTCATCCAGAATATGAACACGACCGTGCCACGGTGCAATTTTCTGGATGATCTGCTCAATATTTTCATCCGTATTTTTTACTACTGAGGCCACCAGACTGCCTTCACCACGGGCCACTAGTTCAGCAAGTTCATCAATGGATTGATAAGGCATCAAGGTACATACTGGGCCAAAGGCTTCAGTGGTATGCACTGAGATGGCTTCTAATGGTTTGTCGCAGCGCAAGAGTGTAGGTGGAAAGAAGGCGCCTTTTTCTGGATGATCTGCATTGAATTTAAATGCGCTATCACCACCAAACACAATTTGGGCTTCTTTTGCCAGTTCAGCAACTTTGGCTGCTACATCCAGTTTTTGTTTAGGACTAGCCAAAGCACCCATCGTCGTGTCAGGTTTTTGTGGATCTCCAACAACGACTTTTGCCAGCTTGGCGCTCAGCTTTTGCTGGACTTGTTCAAGTAGAGCATAAGGAACAAAGGCACGGCGAATGGCGGTACATTTTTGTCCAGCTTTGGTGGTCATTTCACGAAACACTTCGCGTACAAACAGATCTAGCGTTGCTTCATTCGCTTCTGGACTGAGAATCGCACTATTGACTGAATCTGCTTCCATACTGAATGGAATGGAGTATTTGTTTAAGTGCGGATGATTGCGAAGTTTTTGCCCTGTATAAGCTGAACCCGTAAAGATGACGCAGTCCTGAGGGCCTAAATAATCAAAAAGATCATAAATTTGACCACAGATCAGTTGTAGCGAACCTTTGGGTAAAATGCCCGTTGCAACAATTGCCTCGACCACTGCTTGAGTCAATTGAGCGCCTTCAGTTGCAGGTTTGACAATACAAGGCACACCTGCCAAGAGTGTCGGCGCAATTTTTTCCAGCATGCCCCAGATCGGGAAGTTAAAGGCATCGATATGCACAGCAACACCGGTTTTAGGGCTTAAAATATGCTTGGCGCCAAAAGTGCCGTTTTTAGAGAGCTGAATCCAGCTATCTTCAGTGATAATTTTTTCATCATTTAGTTCACGGCGCACCAGACTTGAATAGGCAAATAAGGTCTGAATCCCGCCTTCGATATCAATCCAAGCATCTTTACGTGTCGCACCAGTGGCATGAGCCAAGTTATAGAACTGTTCTTTTTGTTCAAGTAAATGTTGGGCAATTTGCTTTAAGGCATTGGCACGTTGATGAAAAGTCCAGTTTGCCAGTTCAGTACCATTTTGCTTGGCATATTGCACGACCTGTTGCATATCGATGCCATGACTACTGACGCTATAGATCGGGGCACCCGTAATTGCATGTACAACGGTACGTGTCTCTTCATGACTTGAATGCCAGATTCCATAGACATAAGACGCCAGTTTGGTTAACTGCTGGCTTGAGCTTTGTTCTTTAATATCCGTGGTCGCTTCTTCTAGATGTGCTTGTTCAAGCATGATCAAACTCCATTTTTATGTGATACATCAATTATAGAAATATTTAAAATATGATTCATAATTTCATATTGATTGCGCTAAAAGTCAACCTTATTTTGTTTTTAAGAATGAATAAAATTTTTATTAATTTAATTAATATTAACCAAATCAATCGCTTGAAGTTGATTTTATGGTTGATTTTAATTTGATACAAAAATATCGATTGACTTTGTTTTGTGTGTATCGAAAAATAGATTCATGGATGAAATCTTCAAGGAATTGAAACATGGAAAATAATTATCAGAAATTTGAGCACAACATTGCCAATGACATCACCATCGAAGCCAAAGATGAAATGCCTGAGGCCTATCGTAAAACTTTGATTCGTCAGATTGGACAGCATGGTCATTCGGAAATTGTCGGGATGCTGCCAGAAGGCAATTGGATTACCCGTGCACCAACGTTAAAACGCAAAGCTGTATTACTGGCAAAAGTTCAGGATGAGGCAGGGCATGGTCTCTATCTTTACAGTGCAGCTGAAACCTTAGGTGCAGACCGTGATGAGATGATGGAAAAATTGATTGATGGCAAAATGAAATATTCATCGATCTTTAATTATCCAACGGTGAGCTGGGCCGATGTGGCGGCGATTGGCTGGCTGGTGGATGGCGCTGCGATTGTGAATCAAGTGGCTTTATGTCGTACCTCTTATGGGCCGTATGCGCGTGCCATGGTGCGAATCTGTAAAGAAGAAAGTTTCCATCAGCGTCAGGGTTTTGAAGCCATGATGGCATTGGCGGCTGGATCTCCTGAACAAAAAAAGATGGCGCAAGATGCGGTGAACCGTTTCTGGTGGCCTGCACTAATGATGTTTGGCCCAAGTGATGAGCATTCTCCAAACAGTGCACAAAGTATGGCATGGGGAATCAAGCGTTTTAGTAATGATGAATTGCGCCAGAAGTTTGTCGATAACACCGTACCGCAAATCTTACAGCTTGGCTTGACCGTGCCTGATGCAGATTTGAAATGGAATGAGGAAACTGGTCATTACAGCTATGGCGAAATTGACTGGCAAGAATTTAATGAGGTGATCGCAGGTCGTGGGCCTTGCAATCATGAACGGATCGAAGCACGCCGCAAGGCTTGGGAAAATGGCAAGTGGGTGCGTGATGCAGCTGTTGTCTACGCCAAAAAACAGCAGAACCAAGTCGGTAAAGTCGCTTAAAACAGAATTGATGGAAAAATTTAAGGATATCGCAATGGAAAATAAGAACAATTGGTCGCTTTATGAAGTGTTCGTGCGGAGTAAGCAGGGTTTAAGTCACCGTCATGTTGGTAGTTTACGCGCACCTGATGATGAGATCGCCCTACAAAATGCACGTGATGTGTATACCCGCCGCAATGAAGGTATCAGTATCTGGGTGGTACGTTCGGAACTGATTAAATCTTCGCAGCCAGATGAAAAAGCCGAGTTTTTTGAACCTGCATTGGACAAAGTCTATCGTCATCCGACTTTCTACCATATCCCTGATGGCATTGAGCACATGTAAGGGAGTATGCAAATGAACAATATCGCTTTATCTAAGTTTTTATTACATATCGGCGACAGTCAACTGGTGTTGGCACAACGTCTGGCCGAGTGGTGTGGTCATGCGCCTGAACTGGAAATTGATATTGCATTGGCCAATATCGGTCTGGATTTACTGGGGCAATCCCGAAACTTTCTGACTTTGGCAGGACAATACGAAGCTGAAAAACGTGATGAAGACCAATTGGCTTATTTCCGTAATGAACGTGAGTTTTTCAACCTATTGTTGTGTGAACAACCGAATGGTGATTTTGCGCAAACCATCGTACGTCAATGGCTGATGGATCATTACCATGTGTTGTTATTAACGGCGTTAACCCAATCCGCAACGCCAGAAGTTGCGGCATTGGCGGTGAAATCTTTAAAAGAAGCCAAGTATCACATTCGTTTCTCAACCAGCTGGATGGAACGTTTAAGCCTCAGCACGGCAGAAGCACATCAACGTGTACAACAGGGATTAGACAATTTGTGGCGTTTTAGCGCTGAACTGTTCGAGTTGACTGCGGAAGAAAAAACACTGGTTGAGCAAGGCATCATTCCTGATTTATCCAGCGAAAAAGCACAATGGGATCAGGTCGTAGCTGCCGAACTAAAGCGTTTTGAATTGAGCATTCCTGTCAATGGTGCCTACCGCCGTGGTGCCAAACAAGGTTTGCATACCGAGCATCTGGGTTATCTGCTGGCTGAAATGCAATCCATTCAACGCAGTTATCCTGAGATGACTTGGTAAGGCAAGGAGTGTCGCCATGCACATGATTCGTCATTGTATTGATCAATGTTGGGATGTTTTACAAAACGTCAGCGATCCAGAGATTCCAGTGCTGTCGGTGGTGGATTTGGGCATGATCCGTGGTGTGGAGTTGAATGAACAACAAGAAATTATTGTTCGATTGACACCAACTTATAGCGGTTGTCCAGCTACTGACCTGTTAAAAGCACAGATTGTCGAAGCACTGGCAGCAGAAGATTTGATTCCCGCAAAAGTCATCATTGATCTATCAGAAGCATGGACCACGGATTGGATGTCGGACGCAGGTAAACAGAAACTGCAAGCCTATGGCATTGCGCCACCAGAAGGTACGGCACAGCAATGCGGAACGCATGTGCATTTGAGCGATGGTGTGGTTTGTCCCCATTGTAAAAGTCGTAAAACCCGACTGTTAACCGAGTTCAGCTCCACCGCTTGCAAAGCCTTGTACAAATGTCAGGACTGCCTTGAACCTTTTGATTATTTTAAATGTATTTAAAGTCTTGGATAAGGAAATCAGCCATGAGCCAATTTATTCCATTAAAAGTAAAAACAATTACCCCCCAGACTGATCAGGCGATTTGCATTGCCTTTGATCTGGCCGCAGAACAACAGCAACAGTTTCAATTTCAGCCAGGCCAGCATATCACTATTCGCCATTTAACCGAAGCTGGGGAAATTCGCCGTTGCTATTCAATCTGTAGTTATGCGCCAAAAGAAGACATCAGCATTGCAGTCAAAAAGATTGAGCAGGGCCAATTTTCCAATTGGGCCAATGAGCATTTAAAAGTAGGTGATGTACTGGAAGTCATGCCACCACAAGGTGTGTTTTTTCAGAAAGCGGCACGTACGGGTGGTCAAGCCTATTTAGGCATTGCTGCGGGCAGTGGAATTACCCCAATTCTTTCCATCATTAAACAGGTGCTATTTGAGCAAGAGTCGGCAAATTTTACTTTGTTATATGGCAATCGTTCGTGGAAACAGACTATGTTTTCCGAGCAGATTATGGATTTGAAAGACCAGTTTAAAGAACGTTTCCAACTCATCAATATCTTCTCGCGGGAGTTCAACGACAGTGAGCTGTTGAACGGTCGTATTGATGAAAATAAGCTCAAGCAGTTATTTGAACATGATGTATTAGAGTCAGACTTTGACCATGTGTTTGCCTGTGGCCCTGATGAAATGATGGATACCGTCGAAAGCCTGTTACCTGATTTGGGGATTACGAAAGAGCGCATTCATACCGAACGTTTTAACACGGGTCATATTCGTAAACGTCCAGCGGAAGCCGATGCCAATCGTAAGGAAGAAAAAGTCAACATCGTGCTAGATGGACGAGAGCTGATTGTTGCGGTTGGACAAGAGGATGAAAGTATTCTCGATGCTGCATTACGTGCAGGTGCGGATTTGCCTTATGCCTGTAAAGGTGGCGTCTGTGCCACCTGTCGCTGCAAGGTACTTTCAGGTGAAGTGGATATGTTCCTGAATTATAGCCTTGAAGATGATGAGGTAGAAAAAGGCTATGTACTGAGCTGCCAGACTTTACCGAAAGGCGCGAATGTGCGTTTGAGCTTTGATGAGTAGAGAAACAGCGATGCAAACATTGATTCAGGTTGAAACACCACTTGAGGGCGTCATGCTACTGAGCTTAAACCGTCCAGAAAAACGCAATGCCTTGAACAACGCCACCTTACAGTGTTTATGTGATTTGCTGGAACAGGCTGAACACGATCCTCAAGTAAAAGTGGTTGTGTTAACGGGCAATCGCAATTGCTTTGCTGCGGGTGCAGATCTGAGCGAATTGGCGGCAATGGATGCGGTGTCTTTACAACTCGATATTCGTCCAAAGTTATGGCAGAAGATCGATGCGTTTACTAAGCCCATCATTGCAGCAGTGAATGGTTATGCCTTAGGTGCTGGATTTGAACTGGTTCTACATTCGGATATCGTGATTTGTGGTGACAATACCAAATTTGCTCTGCCTGAGATTGGTTTAGGGATGTTACCTGGTGCAGGTGGCACACAACGTTTAGCTCGTTTGGTCGGCCAGCAATTGACTATGCGCTGGGCAATGACGGGTGAAATGATCTCCGCCAAGCAAGCACAGCAGCATGGTATCTGTAGCGAGGTGGTACCTGCCGCCCTCACGGTGGAATATGCCATTCAATTGGCAAGTAAGATTGCCAAACAAGCGCCTTTAGCGATTCGGGTAATCAAGCAATCGATCAAAAGTATTCATGAGACAACATTAAGTCAGGGACTGAAATCCGAACGACAAAACTTTGTCTGGTTGGCAGCAACCAAGGATCGGAATGAAGGCATTAGCGCATTTTTTGAAAAAAGAAAACCAATCTTTAGAGGTGAGTGATGGACTATAAAAATATTATTATTGAAGAAAAAAATGGTGTGGGTTATTTAACCTTCAATCGTCCACAAGCATTGAATAGCTTTAATGTGGACATGCACCGTGAGGTGGCTGAGGTTTTGAATCTTTGGGCAAAAAAACAGGACGTTCGCTGTATCGTAATCAGTGGTGAAGGTCGTGGTTTTTGTGCAGGACAAGATTTAGGCGATCGAGTGGTTGATCCGAATGCCGCTGCACCAGATTTAGGGTATTCAATTGAAACTTACTATAACCCGCTGATTAGAACCATTGTGAATATGCCAAAACCTGTCATCTGTGCGGTGAATGGCGTGGCGGCAGGTGCAGGTGCAAATATCGCTTTGGCCTGTGATCTGGTGGTTGCAGCTAAATCTGCCAATTTTGTACAGGCATTCTGCCGTTTAGGTCTGGTACCTGATTCGGGTGGAACATGGTTCCTGCCACGCGCAGTCGGTCACGCACGTGCCATGGGGCTTACTTTACTCGGTGATAAATTACCAGCTGAAACTGCCAAAGAATGGGGCATGATCTGGGATGTTGCTGAAGATGCAGAATTAAAAACAAAAGTCACTGAGCTGGCAGAACGTCTCGCGAAACAGCCGACTTTTGGTCTTTCATTGATTAAAAAAGCCATTCATCAATCCCCTAATCATAGCTTTGATGAGCAAATGCATCTGGAAAGAGACCTACAGCGTATTGCAGGTCGTTCAGAAGATTATCGTGAAGGCGTACAAGCCTTTATGAATAAGCGCGAGCCAAACTTTCAGGGGCTTTAAGCATGACTCATCTGGATTTATCTGATGCCCGCATTGCCGTTATTGGCTCTGGAACCATGGGCATCGGGATCGCCCAATTGGCGATTATGAATGGTCATTCAACTGTTCTCTACGATCTTGATCGTGAAAAGACCCAGCAGGCGGTTGATGGATTGCATCAGACTTTTGCCAAACTGGTTGAAAAAGGCAAGATAACGGAAGAACAAGCCCAGCAGGCATGTTCACGTTTAAGCATTGCTGATGGTATAGAAGATTTAGCTGATGTGAATTTGGTGATCGAGGCTGTGGTTGAAAAACTGCAAGTGAAGCAGTCTTTGTTTCAACAGCTTGCAGATATTTGTAGTAAACACACTATTTTCGCCACCAATACATCTTCAATTTCCGTCACTGCGATTGCGGCTGGGATTCCACAACCTGAACGTGTTGTGGGCCTGCATTTTTTCAATCCTGCGCCAGTGATGAAACTGGTCGAGATTGTGCAAGGTTTAAAAACACCAGCAGGATTATGTCAGGCATTAAAAGCCTTGATGTTGGCGTGGAAAAAAATTCCAGTGCTGACCAAGTCGACGCCTGGTTTTATCGTGAATCGTATCGCCCGTCCATTTTACGCAGAAGCATTTCGAGCCTTACAAGAACAGGTCACAACGTATGAGCAGCTGGATTATGCCTTAAAGCAGTGTGGTGGTTTTGCGATGGGGCCGTGTGAACTCACCGATTTGATTGGGCAGGATGTGAATTTTTCTGTGACTCAAAGTGTCTATGAAGCGTTCTTTTATGAGCCGCGTTATCGTCCGAGTCTGATACAAAAGGAACTGGTCGATGCAGGTGCATGGGGACGCAAGTCAAAGCAAGGTTTCTATCACTATGATGAAAAAAATCAGTATGCGACTTTTCAACCCCAACCTATTACAGCGACAGCTTTTCAAGCAAAGGTTCAGGTCAAAGGCGCATGGTCTCAGCTACCAACGCTACTCACACGTTTAGCGCTGAATGGTGGGACTGAAAATGAAGAAAATATCATTCAAATGGATGATATTGATCTACGGTTAAGTCAGGGGGAATCTGCCAATCTGAACTATCTAAGCCGTAAAACGGTATTGATGGATTGGCATCATGATTTTTCAAAGGCGCAAGCCGTAGTGCTGAGCCACAACCAGTTGTGTCTAGCCGATGATCTGGCAAAAGTTGAGGCATTTTTTGCTCAATATCAGATGCATGTGATCTGGATTACAGACCATCCTGCATTATTAACTTTACGTACCCTTGTCTTGCTGATCAATGAAGCCTGTGAAGCCAGTCTTCACGGTATTGCCAGTATGGAAGATATTGATAATGCCATGAGATATGGTGTCAATTATCCTAAGGGGCCGTATCAATGGATGATGCAATTGGGCGCGCAGTATGTGCTGCAAACCCTCAATAATTTATATGCCATTTATGGCGAAGAAAAATATCGTGCAAGTCTTTATCTCAAACAATACGTGGCACAGCAGCAAAGCATAACTGCCAACGATTCAAAAGATTTAACCGCATTTGCATAAGCAGGAGTGATCATGGAAGACGTTTTTATTTGTGATTTTATTCGTACCCCGATTGGACGCTATGCGGGTTCATTGAGTTCAGTACGTACCGATGATCTTGCTGCATTGCCTATCAAGCATTTAAAAGAAAAACACGCACATTTACCGTGGCAGGATTTAGATGAAGTATTTTTAGGTTGTGCCAATCAGGCGGGCGAAGACAATCGTAATGTTGCACGTATGGCAACCTTATTGGCAGGACTACCAGAAGCGGTTCCTGCCATGACCGTGAATCGGCTTTGTGCTTCAGGACTGGATGCAGTGGGTTTGGCAGCACGTTCGATTAAATCGGGTGAATCACAGTTTGTATTGGCAGGTGGTGTCGAGTCCATGAGCCGTGCACCTTTTGTACAAGCCAAGCAAACTGAAGCTTTTGGGCGTAGTCCTGAAATATTTGATACGACCATTGGCTGGCGTTTCATCAATAAAAAGATGAAAACACAATATGGTACAGATAGCATGCCGGAAACGGCTGAACATGTGGCTGAAAAATATCAAATCAGCCGACAGGATCAAGATGCCTTTGCAATTCGTAGTCAACAAAAAGTGGCTACGGCACAACAGGCAGGTTTTTTTGATGAAGAAATTTTGCCAGTTGAACTGGTAGATCGTAAAAAGAACATCACAATGTTTGCCCAAGATGAGCATCCTCGTGCAGATACCAGTCTGGACAGTTTGGCGAAATTAAAAGCACCATTTCGTAAAGAAGGTGGTTCAGTTACAGCAGGCAATGCGTCTGGTGTAAACGATGGCTCAGCTTGTGTTTTGCTGACCAATCGCCAATTTGCAGATACGCATGGTTTAAAACCGTTAGCTCGTGTGGTGGCAATTGCCAGTGCAGGGGTTGAACCGAAATATATGGGCATTGGCCCAGTGCCTGCGGTACAAAAATTATTGAAACAAACGGGTCTGAGTCTGGACCAAATGGATGTGATTGAGCTGAATGAAGCTTTTGCTGCTCAGTCGCTAGCGTGTATGCGTGAATTAGGTCTCAAGGATGATGATACGCGTGTAAACCCCAATGGTGGTGCAATTGCATTGGGTCATCCTCTTGGGATGAGTGGTACGCGTTTGGTGATTACCGCCACTAGAGAATTGAAAAGACGTGGTGGTCAATATGCACTGTGCACCATGTGTGTCGGTGTAGGCCAAGGTGTGGCCCTGATTTTAGAAAATGTAGCTTAATTTAATTGAAACGAAACGGTTCGAATAATATAACGAAATAGGAGAGACGGCAGTGGATAGCCTCATTACAGAAGACGTAGAAAAAATGACGCTTGCGGAGTTACGAGCGCTTCAAACCAAACGGTTAAAAGAAACATTGAGTAATGTTTACGCCAATAGTCCTGTGTACAAGAAAAAGTTTGATGATGCTGGTGTGCATCCAGATGATTTCGTCACACTGGATGATCTGGCCAAATTTCCATTTACCACCAAACAGGATTTACGCGACAACTATCCATTTGGCATGTTTGCCGTTCCGCAAGAGCAGATTGTGCGTTTACATGCCTCGTCAGGCACCACAGGTAAACCAACCGTCGTTGGCTATACCCAAAAAGACATCAATACTTGGTCGGATATTGTTGCGCGTTGCTTGCGTATGGCTGGTCTTAGTGCCAAAGATATGATTCAGGTGGCTTATGGTTATGGCCTGTTTACGGGCGGTTTAGGTGCGCATTATGGTGCTGAACGTCTAGGTGCCACCGTGATTCCGATGTCAGGCGGTCAGACTGAGAAGCAGGTACAACTGATTCAGGACTTTAAACCCACGGCAATTATGGTCACGCCATCGTATTGCGTCAGCATTATTGAAAAACTCGAGCAACAGTTGGGCAGTGCGCGTAATACCTCATTAAAAGTTGGTATTTTTGGTGCAGAGCCGTGGTCGAAAGAGTTGCGCCGTGAGATCGAAGAGCGCCTGAATATCAAAGCACTGGATATTTATGGTCTATCTGAAATTATGGGCCCTGGTGTTGCTATGCAATGCCTCAATGAAGGTGACGGACTAACCATTTGGGAAGATCATTTCTATCCTGAAATTATTAATCCTGAAACTGGTGAAGTGTGCAAGGACGGTGAGCTGGGTGAACTGGTGTTCACCACCATTACCAAAGAAGGTTTGCCAATCATCCGTTATCGTACCCGTGATTTAACCCGTTTATTGGCGGGCCAGAATCTCGTCATGCGCCGTATGGATAAGATCGTAGGACGTAGTGATGATATGCTCATCATTCGTGGGGTCAATGTTTTCCCGACTCAGATCGAAGAACAGATTTTACAAGTTCCAAGCCTGGTGCCAAATTATGAAATTCTGGTGGCGAAAAAAGGACACATGGACACTTTGCATATCCGTACCGAAATGTGCCATAACTGTGACATGCAGGCGCAGCAACTGGCTCAGCAGTTAATGCAACGGATTAAAACCATGATCGGGATTTCAGTAACGGTAGAGGTGGTGAATGAACTAACTTTACCGCGCTCTGAGGGGAAAGCAAAACGCGTTATCGATATGCGCCAGATTGCTTAACATTATGATCATTCAGGGTATAGAATCTATATCCTGAATCTTAAACGCCAAGATAAAAGTATGAGTGCAAAGCTACAGCAAATTATTGATTCGATTATTCAGAATGAAACCTTAAGTGGTACATCGCTCATTTCAACCATTTTTGGTGATTCGGTGCTGCATCGTGGCGGTAATATTAGTCTTGCCAGCTTGATTCAGTTGCTGGAGCTGTTTGATTTTAATGATCGTGCTGTACGGACTTCCGTGTTTCGCTTGGTGAAAAATGACTGGCTAGATTCAGACAAGATTGGCAGAACCAGTTTTTATCGTATTACCGATGCCAGTCGATCAAAATATTTGCAAGCAGAGCAACGTATTTATAATGATCAGATGAAGGAATGGGATCATTCTTGGGATCTGATCCTGATGTCGAGTCTGGATACAGACAATAAAGCATTTTTGAAGAAAGAACTGGAATGGCTAGGTTTTGCCAATATTTCGACCAATCTGATGGCTTATCCGGGATCTAATCGACTGCAATTGCAAAAGTTGCTGGTTGATCTGAATATGAGTGAGCAGGTGGTGGTGTTTAAGGCAGAGACATTACAGCTGTTTAATAACTCCACCGATACCATTAGCCGTATGTTAGAGACCAACTGGCCGATAGATGAGTTGCGTCAACGTTACCTGCAATTTCTGGATATGTTTCGGGAAATCGGAGCAATCTTGATGCAGGAGGATGAGCGCATTGAACCTGTGCAAGCTTTTCAGATCCGGACTTTACTGATTCATTATTACCGACGGATTTTGCTTAAAGATCCTGCCTTGCCTTTAGAGCTGCTATCGGCAGACTGGCCCGCAGTCAAGGCGCGTACTTTATCCATGAATATCTATAAAAAAGTCTTTGAAGCTGCAGATGACTATTTCTTGTCGGTTGCTGCTACATCGGAAGGTCCTATGCCCAATGCAACTGCACATTTCTGGCGTCGCTTTGGCGGTCTGAGCCAAAATAATGAGAGAGTGAGTGATGCCTTGTTACAGTATTGATGGAGTGATTCCTGTTGTCCATCCCAGCGCATTCGTGCATCCCACTGCTGTTTTAATTGGTGATGTGATTATTGAGGCAGGGGTTTATATTGGCCCTTTTGCTTCATTACGGGCTGATTTTGGCCGTATCCATATCAAGGAAAATGCCAATGTACAGGACAACTGTATCATTCATGGTTTTCCGCAAAGTGTCACGCTGGTTGAGGAAATGGGACATATCGGTCATGCTGCGACGTTGCATGGTTGTCGTATCGGTAAAAATGTCTTGATTGGCATGAACAGTGTGATACTGGATTATGCTGAAATTGGTGAAAATACCATTATTGGCGCCAATAGCTTGGTGAAAACCAAAGATAAAATTCCTGCCAATGTTCTGGCTTTAGGCAGCCCAGCCAAAGTTGCCAGAGAGCTTTCAGAGCAAGAACGGTACTGGAAAATAAAAGGTACTCAAGAATATGTGCAGTTGGCACAGCGATGTTTAAGCACAATGAGGGAAGTTTTACCTTTGGCAGAAGAATCTGCTGAACGTAAGACCTATCAGGATTTTCAGTCAGAGCACAAAATTAAACCCAGTACATAAATAATCTGCCTCTTTTTTATAATGGGGCATTTTTATTTTAGATGTAATAACGCTAAAAATTATAATCTATCCCACTGTATGTAAAATATTGAATAATAAAAGACCAAATATCGAAGATATGCCCTAAATACAAAAAACACTGTCCTATTTTAATGGTTTATAAAGAGTTTTTTTGAATTAGAATCATAGACTGAAAGTTCTGTTTATATAGTGCTTAATTTACATGTATTAAGTCTAGAAGATATTGAACTTATTTTTAACGGTATGATTCATGATTTTATAGGAGCATGTTTATAGATAAATTTTGTGCATATATTAATGGGATCTAAGCAAAAAAGTTACTGGGGTTACTCAGTAACTTTTTTAAGTCATCAATATAGTTTAAAGAGTTGGAACGAAATAGACGTATTTGAAATTCCTGCTCAATATGCATTGGTTAAGTGAATCTTTTGTTTTCTGAGAACTTTGTAAATAAACAGAAAAACGCCCATTGCTAACCAGAAACTGCCAAATTTTAAAGCAGATGAATCAAGATTAATCCATAGGCAAGCAATGCTAATGACCGAAAGTAGCGGTAAGAAAAGGTTAAAAAATTTATTTCTAAATCCTGAACGCTGTTTTTCCTTGATATAAAACCTGACAAATACTGAAAAATTAACAGCGGTAAATGCAACCAGAGCACCAAAGCTGATCAGGCTGATCACTTGAGCCAGATTCAAAAACATGGCACTTAAAGAAATAAATCCAACAAATAACACCGAGAAAAATGGAGTGCCAAGTGAGGCATGTAGCGTGCCAAAATATTTTTGAGGGAAAATATTATCTTTGCCCATGATGTAGAGTAAACGAGAGGCGCTGGCATGTGAGGCAAGACCAGAAGCCACTGTATTCATAATCTGTCCGCACAGGAAAATTGACTGAAATAATGCGCCGCCGACATACAGAACGATTTCTGGCAATGCTTCTGACGGATGTTGGAAACGTGCATTGGTAGGATAATACAGTTGAATGAACCACGACGCGGTAAAAAAGATCAAGCCACCAAAAAGTGTGGTCAGGAGAACCGCATAAGGAATTGTCTTGGTCGGATTCTTGGTTTCATTCGACAGCGTGGTAACCGCATCAAAACCGAGAAAAGAAAAACACAGTACCGATGCGCCTGCAACCAGCGGCAATAACTCCTGTGGGCCTGTCCATAAAGGATTTAAAGTGAGCACATATTCATAACCTTGTGTGCTTCCAATGCCTTGAATCACCAGATACACAAAAATGATCATCAGGATAATGGGGGCAAACACAAAAATCAGACTTAAGTTGGCGAGTAGACGAATCCTGAAGCAATTGACTAACGTGACCAGTCCAGCCGAGACAATGACCCAACACCAGTACGGAACACTGGGAATGAGGGCGGTTAAATAAATAGCTGCCAGCAAGACATTGATTAAAGGTAATAATAAATAGTCGAGTAAGGTACACCAGCCCACAAATAAACCACTTTTAGGCCCAATGCTTTCCGCGGTGTAGGTATATGCAGAGCCTGCTTTTTCAGAATGTTTGCTAAATCGTGCATAACTAAAAGCCGTCAGCAGCATTGTGGTGAGAGCCAATAAATAAGCCAAGGGCACATGCCCATGAGTAATGCCTGACACAATGCCAAAGGTATCAAATACTGTCATCGGGGTCATATAAGCAATCCCGATCACAGTCACTTGCCATAATGAGAGTTTTTTAAATGAAGCAGATTGTTGTTCCATAATGTTGCAACCTGATCTATTGTTGTTTTCTATCCAGAAAAGCACATGTAATTTTTAGGCAAAAAAATCCCTTGGCTCGTTTTAGCAAGCCAAAAAATTAGAGATTTAGAGGAACGTGGGCGTTAAACGTTGAATTGAGGTCTGATTAACGCTAAATCATGACTAACTGGAGCGATTGACTCGGTAAGCTATTCAAAGACTTATGAGTCAGGTTCTTGAGAAGTGTTCCAGTTCGGATGCTAATGTCATTTGAGGTGATGACGCGGGCAATATTATTGGTAATGACGGCTTTTTGTTTGATATTTTTTAGCTTCGGAAGCAACACTTTCTCTAGTGCAGAGACCAGTACATCAATTGCAATAACACCAACGAACTGATCCTGTATCATCACAGGATGGGCTATGGTAATGGTATAGGCGCCATTGCAGATATAGTCGACATAAGGCCCATAAGTACAAGGTTGTTTATTTTTTGCAGGTTGCTGGAACCATTCAAAAGTACGGAAATCCAGAAAGCGTTGTGCATTCTGGTAGTTTTCAAGCTGTGCTTGCTGTAATTGATTTTCTTTTTTATACCACCATTCCAGTGTCCAGTATTCTTGCTCCGTGCTTGTTGTGGGACTATAGCTGGCAAAGCCCATGCCTTGACTATACTGGCTTTGATGCAAAGCAAGCTTGATTTCCTGCTGGAGTTGCTTACGTTCAGTGGTAGACAGTTTGATGTTTTTAAGCTTTCCTGTTTTATCTTTGGCTAGAATCTGACTCGCTTTATTAGCAAGAAGTTCTGCCAGAGTAGAAGTCTCTTGAGTGACTTGCTCAAGCAGCTTTTGAAGCTCTTCTATTGGTGTTTGTTGGGTCATTCCGATAACTCCTAAAATTCCATATTTTTGAGATCTATGCTTTTTAGATATCTCTTTTTTTATTGTTTTTAATTGATTGATAACTTGTATTGGAGCATTTGATCCGTTTGCATATTGATGATTTTTCTCGCCTGGAGAACTGCTTCATCCTCATTTCCCTGAGTAAATGATGACAAAATTTTATGGTATTGATCTACAACTGCTTGATGAAAGACATCATCTTGGTACAAAACAGCAATAAGTGGGGCCCATTCAGCCTGTATCGAGAGTTCCTGATTGGCCAGTCGCGCTGATTGGGCAAATGAGGTCAAGGTGAGCAGACAGCGTAGATCCAGTTGTGCTCGTATGTCCGCTTCGCTGGCCTGATGAAATTGTTCAACCATTTCCTTGATTTTACCTAGCTCATCTTCGGTGGTTCTTTGTGAGGCCAAATAAGCACTATGACTTAAAATTGCACTATGAAACTCACCAAGATCAGCCAGATATTCACTAGATGCCTGACGTAAAGGATGCAGGCTTAGGCGTAAATCAGCAGGTAATTCACATACAAAACTTCCGCCATTTCGGCCACGTCGTGTATCAATTAAGCCTTTCACTCGCAAGGTCGTGAGCGCTTCACGCACCGTGATCGGCGAAACACCCATTAAACGAGCTAGGTCAGCTTCATTCGGAAGCTGTTCCTGACTTTTGAGCAGTCCTGAGATAATCGCATTTTCCAAACGTTCAACCACCTGTTCAGAACGGGTCGATTGTGTGATCGGTGCAAAGATTATCGTATATGCTGACATAGCTTGTTCTCTAAAAGCGAAGCTGAATGACTTCGCTTAATGATACGGATCATGGATTAAAACACACCAAAGCTGTGTATTGCCTTTTCATCTTCTGGAACAGCAGGGATTGCATCCCAAAGTTCCGCAATTTTGCCATTTTCGAGACGCCACAATTCAAAATAGGCATGTCTGTTTCCAGCAATACTTCCTTCTGAATGGGTCAGCACAAACTGACCATCGGCAATGCTTCGGTGCGTTTTGGAGTATACCAAACCTTCACCTTGATTACGGATTTTGTTCAGGAAATCAATGACGGAATTTACCCCGTCACCAATATCAGGACTATGTTGCAGAAAATGATCGCCGTCAGTATAGGTTCTGAACGCTTCATAATCCCCGTCAATCAAGGCCTTTTGAAAAAAATCTCGGATGATTTTACGGTTTGCTTCTCGATCGGCATGATGATCAATCTGGGTCGGGCCATCCAGTTGGGTACGTCCACTGATATTTGGGTGGGCTTCAGGCACCAAACCATCCCAATGCTCAACGATCTTGCCATCTTTAACCCGATAGATGTCAAAACCGACCAAAGGCGTTTCATCTAAACCATGAAAACGACCGTGGATTGCCACTAAGTCACCGTCACCCAGTACACGAATCGGTTCGTGGCGAATGTCTGGACAATCCTGAATCAGTTGACGAAGACCAGAAAGGCCATCTGCAACCAGTGGTGAATGCTCAATAAAGTCTTTAGAAAAATAACGGTCTAAAGCACGAGGATCATGTAAATTAAACAAGACATGATGAGCCTGACTAACAAAGCGTTTGGCTTCCTGAATATCCATTCTATGCTCCTATCTGTATCTTGTGCCTTAGTCATTTGAACTCATAACATGTTTGATACGCGTATATTCTTCAAACCCATAACCTGATAAGTCTTTGCCATAGCCAGATTTCTTGAAACCACCGTGTGGCATTTCAGCAGTTAATGGAATATGGGTATTGATCCAGACTGTACCAAAATCTAACTCGCGTGATAGACGGGTTGCGCGGGCATGGTTGGTGGTCCAGACACTTGAAGCAAGGCCATAGTCAATATCATTGGCTTTTTCAATGGCATCCGCTTCATCTTTAAATTTCTGAACCGTGATAACAGGGCCAAAGATTTCATTTTGAATGGCTTCATCTTGTTGTTGTAAACCACTAATCACAGTGGCTTCGAAATAGAAACCTGGACGATTGGCATGTTTACCACCAGTTTCGACTTTTGCGTGTGCTGGTAGGTTTTCAATAAACGACTGCACATTTTTAAGTTGATTGGCGTTATTTAATGGTCCATAAAGTGCATCTTGGTCATCAGGCTCACCAAAACGTGTATTTTTTGCTGCTTCCACCAGTTTTGCTAAAAACTCATCATGCACAGACTCTTCCACGATCACACGCGTCGCTGCGGTGCAGTCTTGACCCGCATTAAAGAAACCTGTCATGGCAATCATTTCTACTGCTTTATCAATATCTGCATCGGCAAATACAACGACTGGCGCTTTCCCGCCCAGTTCAAGATGTGCTTTGGCTAAGTTGGCAGCGGCAGAAGCGGCGACTTGTAAACCAGCGCGTACCGAACCTGTAATTGAAACGAGTGCAGGGGTTTTGTGTGAAACCACTTTAGAGCCAACATTGGCTTGACCTAAGAGTACATTGAATGCGCCTTTAGGGAAAAATGGTGCTGCAATTTCTGCCAGAAGCAGGGTACTTTCAGGTGTAGTATCGCTTGGTTTCAAAACCACAGTATTACCAGCTGCCAAAGCAGGCGCGATTTTCCAGACCGCCATCATTAATGGATAATTCCAAGGTGTTACCTGACCAACCACACCGACAGGTTCACGACGGATACTTGAGGTCAAACCTTCTAAATATTCACCTGTTGCTGAACCATTGAGTAGGCGAGCCGCACCCGCAAAGAAACGAATTTGATTTGCACAAATTGCCACTTCTTCAGAGGCAATCAAATGCTTCAATTGTCCCGTATTACGACTTTGTGCTTCGATTAAACGTTCTGCATTTGCTTCCACTGTATCTGCTAAATCAAGTAAAGCCTTTTGACGAACAGCGGGAGTACTGCGACCCCAGATTTTAAAAGCCTGTTTTGCTGCTGCATAAGCGGCATCTACTTCTGCGTCAGTTGCATTGGGTGATGCAGCATAAACTTGACCTGTTACTGGACTGACCAGATCGAAATAATCCGTTCCTTGTGCTACTACATATTCGCCGTTAATAAAATGTTTTAGTTGAATTTTAGACATCTGTCGTTCCTTGTCTCTAGGTTTTAAAATATAACATATAAAACTATATGTATTATGTTTTAAAATTTCTGTCAATTTTTTTTATGCATGGAATTTGAGCAAAGATTTAGATTTTAAAAAATGAGAATGCTAAGCAGCTGATATTTATTTAAATCTAGCTTGGGGATTTTTTTTACTAAAAATGGACGCTTTCCCATTTTGCTTAAAAAGGCTTTATTTGATGTATGAGTAATATTTAGACAAGATTGATGATTCCCAAAAAACTTGATTGGGATTTTTATGAGTAAAGAAAGAAGGGGCCTAAGGATTTGATTTTTATATTACATTGCGTAGCTCATTAGCAGTATTACGCAGCAAAGGCAAAATTTGCTGGACTAAATAATCTTCTTGTACACGATTGGTTTGCGACATACAGTTAAGCGCCGCAATGGCTTTACCTTGTGCATTCAGCACAGGAACTGCAATCGCAATCACGCCCAGCTCATGTTCTTCTTTTGATAGACAATAGTCCGAAAATGAGATGCTTTTTAGCACGTCTATAAACGTAGCTTCATCGATAATTGTAAAAGGGGTTAAGCGCTTTAAGCCATAACTTTTGACCCAATCGTGTTGAGCCTGTTCAGGTAGCGCTGCCAATAAAACCTTTCCTGTCGAGGTGGCATGTGCAGGTAGGCGATTACCTAAATGCATGCCATAAGGACTGACCCGCAAATTGTCGTGTTGAGGAAGATAGCTACGGGCAATCGGGACTACTTCATTGTCATCCAAGACCACCAGAGAAAAGGTTAAAGAGGTTTGGGCACACAAAAGATTCAGAAAAGATTGGGCGATTTTAGGTAGATGGGCAGAACTTAGATAAGAGCTAGAAAGACGTAACACTCGATGGGTTAGCCAGAAATAATGCTCATCTGTTTCCAAATAGCCTAAGTATTTTAAAGTTTTTAAATGTCTACGTGCTGCTGTTCGGCTAATGCCAGTACGTTCAGCGACTTGAGTAACGTTCAAACGTTGGCGATCAATTCCAAAAGCTTCAAGTAGAGCCAGACCTTTGGCTAAACCTGCAATATAGTCTTCCTGACGAATACGTTCGTGTGAACTTGGGTGCTCTAAAAAAGCATCGGTAGAGGACATCCTTCCTTCCTTGTTATTTTGCATGTTTTGTCCGATATTCGGACACATGGAATGATAAACGGTTATTTTCGATTTGAATACATCGTATACAAAACTTAAAAGCAGTAGTTTAAAAGTCAGGACATATAACAAGGATGACGTGATGGATATTTTAAAGACACAAGTTGCAATTATCGGTTCTGGCCCAGCGGGTTTATTACTAGGTCAATTGCTATATAAAGCTGGCATTGAACACATCATTATTGAGCAACGCAGTGCTGATTATGTGGCTTCACGTATCCGTGCAGGAATACTAGAGCAGGTATCGGTTGATTTACTCAAACAGGCTGGTGTAGATCAACATTTAAAAGAGAAAGGATTACCGCATTCAGGGATTGAAATATTAACCAATGGGCGGAAACATCGTGTTGATTTGTCTGCACTCACAGGCGGTAAACAAGTCACTGTATATGGACAGACCGAAGTCACCAAAGATTTAATGGCTGCTCGTGAAGCTGCACAATTGACATCGTTCTATGAAGCGGAAAATGTACAGGTCAAAGATTTTTATGACGCACCGCAAGTACATTTTGACTATCAGGGCAAAGCCTTTCAAATTCAGTGTGATTTTATTGCAGGTTGCGATGGCTATCACGGTATCTGTCGAGCCAGTGTGCCTGAGGACAAAATTAAAACCTTTGAGAAAATCTATCCATTTGGCTGGTTAGGCGTATTGGCTGATGTACCACCCGTTGCGGATGAGTTGATCTATGTACAGTCAGAACGTGGTTTTGCATTGTGTAGTATGCGTTCAGAAACCCGTAGCCGTTATTATTTACAGGTGCCATTGACGGATCATGTTGAAGATTGGTCAGATGATAGATTCTGGGAAGAATTGAAATGTCGTCTAGATCCAGAAAGCCGTGAACATTTAGTCACTGGTGCATCCATCGAAAAGAGTATTGCACCGTTACGTAGTTTTGTGACTGAACCAATGCGTTTTGGAAATATGTTTTTAGCTGGAGATGCGGCGCATATTGTTCCACCAACAGGTGCGAAAGGTCTTAATCTGGCGGCTTCGGATATTGCTTATCTATCGAGTGCATTGATCGAGTATTACACTGAGGGTTCGCGTCAGGGTATTGAGGAATATTCTGAGAAATGTTTACAACGCGTCTGGAAAGCTGAACGTTTTTCTTGGTGGATGACACACTTGCTCCATCGTTTCGAAACGGAAAGCGAGTTTGACCATAAAATTAAGCAGGCAGAATTAAGCTATATTTTAGGATCGACAGCAGGTAGAACGACTTTGGCAGAAAACTATGTTGGACTGCCATATGAAATTAAAAAAATGCCAGAAACCTGTGCTTAAAAGCATAACTTTCTGATCAATAGAGCTCAAAAAAGCCTGTGCATATGAATGGACAGGCTTTTTCTCATTTCACAGGAAATGATTGATTAAGCAAATTGACGAATCATTTTGCGGACATTGGTTTTTGCATCAATTACGGTCATAAAGGTGTAGGCACCAATGAATTTACGGCTAATAAACATAAATTCTTTCGGTGGAACCGAGAAATAACGGGAAGCCATCGATTGTCCAGCCTGTTGCATCACACGACTATGGAGCTGGCTTTTTTTCCAGTCATAACGGTCTTGATCATCCATAATCCCCGCAGGCATATCTGGATTATTTTCTGGACAGCTAAAGGCTTCCGTTGCAATCAGGAACACATCTGCCATACCCGGTTTGACACTTTCTGGCATACCATCAAAGAATTCATAACCCTTCATAGCTTTGACCATCGCAGTTTTGTCATGATCATAGCCAGCTTGAATCAGGTTACGTGCGACTGTCAGCAAGTTATTATCGAACTGTCGAATTGCACCGAAGTCGAGTAAAACGATTTTATCGTTGACTTCACTGCCATCACCCAAACGAACTAGATAATTACCAAAGTTTGGATCGGTCTGCATTTCGCCCCATTCAAACAACTCACGCACTGCAATTTCTAAAGAAGCTTCGCCCAACTGATTGCGGCGTTCTTGCGGCAGAGAAAGCATTACTGGGCTATTCACAGGGACGCCACGTTCAAAAGTCATACACAGTACTTTTTCAGCGCAGAATTCATCCACAATCTGTGGAACGATATAACGCGGATCATCTTTCAAACGTTCAGCGAAACGACGCGTAGTCGCTGCTTCAATCGCATAATCCACTTCGCGATGCATCATGTCGCGAACTTCGTCAAACCATTGATCAAACTCACGGGTTTGCGGCACCATCCGAGTCAGTTTCAGCATGTTTTTGAACAGATTCATGTCTGAGTCGATCGCTTCTGCCACACCCGGATACTGGATTTTAAGCACCAGTTCTTGACCATCAGATTTACGGGTCGCGCGATGAACCTGGGCAAGTGAAGCTGTGCCAATCGGCTCATGATCGATGGTTAAATCATCAAGTTTTGAACCTAACTGATCTTGTAAATGTGCCTTGATTGCAGGCCAGGCGAGGGCCACAGTTTGATTGTTCAGGGTATTTAATGCTTGTGTAATTTCTTCAGGCAAAAAATGTTCGCCGTATAGAGCCATCATCTGACCAATTTTGACGATTGAACCTTTAAGTTTGCCAATTTCAGAAACTAAATAATGCGCCTGTTCAGCCATGGCTTTTTTACGTTTCTTCTCTTTTTCTTCTTCACTTGAGAAAAGAGAAGTTGCACTTGCAGTTGCCCAACGTGTTCCAGCAAGTAAAGACGCTTTTGCGATAGATAAGCGACGATCCACCGAGGAGGTTTTTAGATTCTTAAGCTTATCGTTCTGATCTGACATGAAAGAAAAATCCTATGCTGAAATCGGAGGGTTGAAAGCCGAGAGATGAATTGTAGCGGATATTACCGCTTTTGAACGTATTAAAATAGTTCAATCTCTTGAATTATCAGTCTAAATTTGTGCAATAGGGGAATTGTCCACAAATAGCCTAAGTAGAATTTAGATCTATCTTTTGGCTTTTGTATACATATGTCCTAAATTTTAAACTGAATTTTTAATGCTGCCCGTTTCATGAGTGCGGCTCGATGGGTATGAATATGTTTAAGCAACATTCGTTTGACCTGACTATGATGAAAGCCGAGCGCATAAGCTTTCACAATAATAATACTGGGCAGTGTAAAGAAAAAATACTTGGTGTCGTCTAAAGTCGCATCTTTAAAAACATCTTCTTCAACGAGGAGGTCTTTTAAAAACTGTTTTTCCGCTTGGACAGTAGAAGAGCTTTCATCGTCCCAATAATTCTGGCGCATTGCCATCAAATTATTATGTTTATAACTCATGAATTGTTTGAGCCTGTGCAGTTCATCTTTAGCAAATATATGAGGTTGTTTGATGATTTATCAAGAATAGATTTATGATCAAAATAGCCTAAGCAAATTTAATCTTTTATTTTTAAAGTGCTACACTTATCTCACTTTATCCTTAAAGCAAAAATACTGAATAGATATGACACCCGCTTGTAAGTTGTTAGAAAAAAATAAAATATCATTTTCAATTCATGAATATGAACATGATGCCAATGCAAAAAGTTTTGGGCTGGAAGCCGCAGAAAAGTTAAATCTAAAGGTTGAAGAAGTATTTAAAACCTTAATGGTCACAGATGAAAAAAATTACTTCATTGCAATTTTACCGGTGAATCATCAACTCAATCTGAAAAAGGTTGCAGCAGCAGTGGGCTGCAAGAAATTACAAATGGCCAATCCAAAAGATGCTGAACGCTTAACTGGTTATCTGGTTGGGGGGATTAGCCCTTTAGGACAAAAGAAACGACTGAAAACCGTGATTGATGCTACGGCGCAAAATTTTGCCAAAATTTATGTTAGTGGGGGCAAAAGAGGACTGGATATTGGATTGAATCCTCAAGATCTGGCGAAATTACTGGGTGCTCAATTTGTTGATGTACTTGATTTATAAAAATATTGATATTGATTTTTAAAGTTTTTCTTAATTCAACTGTGATAATTAAAAGCTAAAGATTGGAACAACGATAGATATCAGAAGATATCTATCGTATTTCAGCTTCTGAATTACCATTTATGTGTATAAGACACTTTAGCGGTTACGCCACTCGCGAGTAAGTGACTGGTATTATTACTATTTCGCATCAGCTGGCTATAAAGCGGATAGTATTCACGATTGAACATATTTTCGATTCCAATCGTCACCGTATCTTGTTTATTGATGGCAAAACTGCTGATTAAATCCGCCGTGGTATAGGATTTGACATCATAGCGACCGAAGCCATTGTTACCATTGAGACGGTAATCTTCTGCACCGAAATATGTCGCCTGAATACGGTTGGTCCACGTATCGGTCGGGCTATAGGAAATATAGGCAGTAACTTTTAACGGCGAGATACGGAAACCTGTCATATCCTGTTCGGTATGACTATTTTGTGGGGTTTCACGACCTTTCATCCAGCTAACGCTACCGCCAGCGCCCCAGACTTTGGCATCTTCAAGATAATCCAGAGTAGCTTCTACACCAGTCACTTTTTCCTTGGTTCGGATCAGAATTAATCCATTGCCAAAGGATTGCACGCCACCCAGATCAGATGTGGAGTGGAATACGGCTAAGCTTGAGCTAAAATTGTTGAAATGGCCATTCCAGCCCAGTTCATAATTATCTACTTTGATAGGTTCTAAGAATGACGAGCCTAAGTCAAAATCTTTTCCTGCATTACGAATAACCACACCTACATCAGGTAACTGGAAACCTTGGTTAAATGAGGCATAAATTGAATGTTCGTCATTTGGTGAGAAAGTAAGATTGGCATTGTAGAGCCATGCATCAGCCTTTACTTTACCGCCCTGAACGATATAGGGATCAGGTTCTTTGAGCTGCGACAAAGGCACAAAACTATCAATTTTTGCATAGCTGTCTTCATAGCGCGTGCCGACCTCAGCTGACCATTGATCGTTAAATCGGTGTTTTAATTGAGCGAATGCGCCCATGCTTTGAGTGGTGAGCTCAGGTAAATAAATCAGCTTTCCATTTTTCACGAATTCGAGGCCACCAGATTGGTCATAGATATTCTGATCGAAAGTATCCAGCGGCATTTCGCTCTTTTCACGGCTAAAGTCGCCACCCCACACCAGAGAGCTATCTCCAAAAAACTCTAGCGGAGTACTTACAGTCAAGCGGCTGCCCAATACATTATTTTCTTGATAAACCTGATCGACTTGTCCACCTCGGGTAGGGACTTTACGGGCATCAAATGGCGAAAAGCGGGTGAAAAAGTCTCGATAATAGATTTGAGCATCCACCTTATTGCCGAAGAAATCTTTATTGCTATAAGTCAGATTATAAATCTGGTTTTCATTTTTATTCTGTTCTTTTAATTTCAGTCCTTTGATTGCCTTTGCAGGGACACTGCCTGGGGGGAGTTGGGCAACGCTTGGATCAGAAGCATAGTCAGAATCTTGTTCCGCATTATAATAATTCGCGGCAAGTTGTAGGTACTGGTTATCATCAATGTGATATCCAAGTTTAGTGCCAATGCTATAGGCATCCGCATCGAAAAGATCACCCTGACTTGGTTCTGGTGCTACCCGTTTGCCTCGCGCATCGTAAGGGCTGCCAATACGTTGATAACCAAAATCCAGTGCATAGTCGAAATCGTTCAAACTACCCGAAAAATATTGATGAATGTCTCCACTTAAGGCATCCGAACGAGGATTGGTCAGTGAACTTTGTAAGCCAATTACGGTCTTGGCGCTCGGTTCACCGCCTGCAGCTTTTGTCGTAATCGAAATGGTTCCGCCCGCAGCTCCACTGCCATAGATCGCATTACTTCCACGTATCACTTCAATATTGCTGATACTCTCAGGATCTATTGCAGAAAGTCCTCTTGAGGTATCACGGGTGAGATTCATCGGTACGCCATCGACCAGAATAAGTGCATTACGGCCGCGTAAGGTTTGCCCATAATCGGTAATGGTACGACTGGAATCGGATAAGCCGGGCACGACTTTGGCGAGTACAGTGGCAATGTTGCCCGATGAGGCATTTTTCAAAATTTCAATTTGCTTTTCATCGAGTCGAGTGACCTGCTTGGCAGAAGAGGAAAGTTCATCTGAGCGTGATGCGGAAATAGTAATTGTTGGTAGTTGCTCAGTCTTATTGTCTGAAAGTGTTGCTTCGGTTGAAGCTGCGGCAAAAGAAGCGTTTGAAAATAAAATGAATCCACTCATGGATAAAAGTGGAATAATATTTTTTGCATCTGATGTATGATGCCGTCTTTTATTGCTTTTCATCATTGTTCCTGTGTTCTCGCCCTGAGAATGTTTTTTAAATTTTCGGCATTATAGTGGAGAAAATAGGGAACAGTGCAACGGCGAAAAGTGATCATTTTTATAAAGTGATGCAAGAGAAGGGCAATAAGTCAGATGAAGCATTCTAGAAAGGCATAACTGAGCTCATTTTTTGATATTTTGTGCAATTAAAGTCATCATTTTGGGCTGTTTTTATTTTAGTACACTGTTATTTATAGGATTTTAGAATCACAAAAAGCTATTGCCGATGAGTAAATTATCATTTTATTAAATAAGAACTATTATTATCTTTTTGTATCTCATTTTGCTTAAAGCATCTCTAAAGTAAGTTAATTCAAGCAATTAGATTGTAATTTTTGCGGGCGGCGCTGAATTGAAAATATAAATGATAATAATTATCATTAGCTTCGTCTTAAACGTAACTTAGTTCCGCTTAGGATATGTTTATGGCCTAAAACATTTCGAAAAATAAATCAGATCTCTGGATAGAGGATACAATCGGATGCAATCACTTGCCAATCGGTTGGCGATACAACACTTCGTCAACGCCTATACGCAAGAAACAGGCAAAGGTCACTTGCTTAATAAAAATCAGCAAAGTCCACAACAACACGCGTTTAGCCAAGGTTTGACGCTGTTAACCATTCCGATCCATTCCATTCAAGCACAGTGCTATTTCCCGTTAGCGTATGTCAGTCGAGTCGGGCGACATCGTTTAGCCGATTTCCCGCAAATTATTATTCAAGGACAAGTAAGAACATTCAGTCCCGTTGCAATCGTTGGTCTTTTGCTGGAAGAACTGGTTTTTGAATCTGATATTCCTTTAGATGCTGCTTCTTTGGTCGAAAAATGGATTCAGAGCCGCGATGCTTTACAGCAGTTTTTAGTACAACGTGAACATGATTTTGATGATCTGGTCAAGGCAGGTCAGAATTTTATTGAATCTGAACAGGCTTTGGTGCTCGGGCATAGTATGCACCCCGCACCAAAGAGTAGAACTGGTTTTGTGCATGAGGACTGGCTCAAGTTTTCTCCTGAACATAAAGGCCAGACTCAACTACATTACTGGTTTGTGCATCAGGATTATATTGCTGAAGGCAGTGCGACCGATGAAGCAATTTCGGCCCAGCTTAAAAGTGCATTGCAATGGTATTTATCTGAAAATGATCTCAAGCTGCTCAACACGCATAGCGAGTATAAATTGCTGCCTTTACATCCTTGGCAGGCACGTTATTTACAAAGCAAGCCGTGGTTTGAGCGTTTAAAACAAACTGGACAGCTGATTGATCTGGGCTTACGTGGCTGGCAATTTTCACCGACGACTTCGATTCGTACACTGGCAAGTTTTAATGCGCCGTGGATGGTTAAACCTTCGCTTTCTGTGATGATTACCAATTCAATCCGTGTCAATCTGGCAAAAGAGTGTCATCGTGGTGAACTGACCCATCGTTTATGGCACAGTGAATTTGGTCAAAATATTTTAAAACATTGTCCAAGTTTAAAAGCTGTTAATGATCCTGCATGGATGGCTTTGCAAATTGAGGGTGAAGTGGTCAATGAAAGTATCTGTATTTTCCGTGATCAACCCTTTAGTCCACAACAGCAAGTCACTTGTATTGCCTCATTATGTCAGGATCATCCAAGCAAGGATTTAAATCGTTTTAATGCGCTTTTCGCAAAAATTGCCAAAGCACATCCTGAAATGGATCATTCTGAGATTGCACTGGACTGGTTTAACCGCTTCCTTGAAGTGAGTCTGCAACCATTAATGTATCTCTATCATCGTTATGGGATGGCGTTTGAATCTCATCAGCAAAATGTCTTGCTGGAAATGGAGAATCATTTTCCAAAGACCTTGTGGTTACGTGACAATCAAGGCTTTTACTATATCGAAGAATTTGCCACCGAAATTCTAAAGGCCTTACCTGAGCTGAAAGAAAAGGCATTTGCAGTCGGGCCGAAAGACTTCGTTGATGAACGTTTCAGTTATTATTTCTTTGGAAATACCTTGTTCGGCATTATCAATGCGATTGGTGCAACGGGCTACATTAGTGAAGATGTTTTGCTTGAGCATTTAAAAGTCTTCTTGCAAGACCTATTGCAGCAGTATCCTGACAGTACCTTGCTACAGGGTTTATTGTTTAATGAAACCTTGCCATATAAAGGTAACTTGCTGACACGTTTGCATGAGCTGGATGAATTGATTGCTCCAGTTGAGCATCAGTCGGTCTACGTGCAATTGCAAAATCCTCTGTTTATTGAACAGAAGGATGTGAGCTATGCTTGATTTTATTGGCATTGGGTTAGGGCCTTTTAATTTAAGTCTAGCCAGTTTGCTGCAAAATAAAAGTGATCTTAACTATCAGTTCTTTGAACAAAAAGATGGTTTTGACTGGCATGCGGGCATGCAATTGCCCAATGCCTTGCTGCAAGTTCCGTTTATGGCGGATCTGGTCAGTCTGGTTGAGCCGACTAGTCCTTATAGCTTTCTCAATTATTTAAAGCATCAGCAGCGTTTATATAAGTTTTACTTCCGTGAAAATTTATATATTCCACGTCAGGAATATAACCACTATTGTCAGTGGGTGGTGCAGCAGTTAGAGCATATTCAATTCAATAGTCGTGTTCTGGATGTTCAGCCGATTAAAGGCGGTTTTGAGGTTGAAGTTCTGACGAATGGTGCAAAACAGCGCTATCAAACGCGTCAGCTTGTCTTGGGGATTGGTACAGTTCCGCATTTACCTGAAAGTTTGCAGCAGGCATATCCGAAAACAAAGCAATGCTTACATTCGGCTGAATATTTAAAGCAATGTCCTGCGCAGTTAAAAGGGAATGTAGTGTTGATTGGTTCAGGCCAATCAGCCGCGGAAATTTTTATCGATTTATTTGACCGTCAATATACGCAAGGGAAAACAACGCCTGATTTTCATTTGCATTGGCTGACACGCTCTGCGGGTTTTTTCCCGATGGAGAATACGCCGTTGGGATTAGAGCATTTCAGTCCTGACTATATGCAGTATTTCTATCATTTGCCAGCTGGATTAAAGGCTGAATTACCAGCCCAACAGGCCAATCTCTATAAGGGAATCAGTAGCAAAACCATTCGTGATATTTACGAGCGACTGTATCACCGTAGTATCGGCGGTCATCAGACTGATGTGACCTTGGCTGGACACCATCAGTTACAACATGCCGAAGTGCTGGAAAATCAGAAAATTCGTTTGCGTTTCGAGCACCAGCAGCAGGGTGAACGTTATGTGCTGGATGCAGATAGTGTAATTGCAGCTACTGGCTATCGTTATCCAAAACCCGCTTTCTTGGAAAATCTGCAAACGTTGATTCCGCTTGATCAGACACAACGCTGGCAAGTGAGTGCAGATTTTGAAGTGAACTATCAAGGCGATGGGCGAATTTTCCTGCAAAATATGGAAGTTTTCCATCATGGTGTCGGCACGCCAGATCTAGGTTTAGGCGCTCATCGGGCAGCTACTATTGCCAATCAGTTATTAGGCAAAGAACTGTTTAAGCTGGATCAGGCCCAGTCTTATCAACAATTTGGCGTGGCGCCCTCTGTATCGTCAGAACAACCTGCACGAAACCATGTGCAACTGGCTGATTCAGGATTATCCCGTGTGACGCATAAATCTGGACAGCTTCGGCATACTTCTCCCGCTTTTTATGCACAAGTAAAGTTGTCAGAGCACATTGACTAAGGTCAACAGAGGAATCGCACGTATGGAACGGTCTTCTGTACCCATCAATCAAGCGGCACAAGTCGGTTTGCAGCGTTATGTTTTACTCACGGTCATGTTAGGTACAGGGACCGTCAGTTTAAACAACAGTAGTTTTAATCCTGCCATCCCCCAGCTGATGCAGTATTTCCAGATTGGTGAAATCTGGGCAAGTTGGGTGGTGGTCGCGTTTTTACTGGCAATGAGTATCAGCTTGCCATTGGCGGGTTATTTCAGTCAGCGTTTTGGCAAACGACAAACTTATTTAACTGCATTGTTGTGTTTTGCTTTGGCTTCGACAGTGGGTGGTTTATTCAATCAGTTTGAATCGGTCCTGATTGCAAGAGCCTTGCAAGGGTTTTGTTGTGGCTTGATGATTCCATTGTCACTCGGTCTGATTTTTTCAGTGACGCCGAGCGAACAACGGGGCAGTACCACAGGTTTGTGGGGCGCGATGATTATGCTGACTTTGGCTGTTGGGCCGATGTTAGGTGCGCTGGTCTTGGTGTGGCTCGATTGGCAGGCTTTATTCTTCATTAACATGCCAATCGCCTGTATCGCTCTGGTGTTGGGATATCTCTATCTGCCTAAAGAACAAGGCGATACCAATCAGTCCTTTGACTGGATCGGTTTTAGTTGCTTGAGCCTGAGCATTATTTTGCTATTAGGCACCTTGAGTCAGATTCATCAACTTGAAGATATCGCGCAACCTGTCTATTGGCTATTGCTTGCATTAAGTGCTTTCACATTCTGGCAGTTTGCCAGAAGACAAAAAAATCAGACCAGTCCATTGATTGAGCCAGCCTTGTTTGCTGCAAAAGGTTTTCGATTCAGTTTGATGATCTGTGTCGCACAAACGGTAGGTTTGTTTATTGGTATGTTGCTGGTGCCGTTGTGGATTCAACAGAGTTTGCATCTCAGCCCACTCTGGACGGGTTTTGCTTTGATGAGCAGTGCCTTGGTGACAGGTTTATGTAGTCAACCTGCCGGCAAATATCTTGATCGTTACGGCGCCGCAAAAATTATGAGTCTGGGGTTGCTGATTACTGCATTGTCTTTTGCCTTGCTGGCATGGGCGCCTGTGAAAAGTGTCTGGTTCATCATCTTCTGCATGATGTTGCATGGTCTGGGCATGGGATTGTCCTATATGCCATCGACTACAGCTGGGCTTAACAGCTTACGCCAGCAACAACAGCATTTGGTCACTCAGGCGGCTGCATTGAACAATCTGTTCCGTCGGCTATTTGCCGCAGTTGCAGTGGTGCTTGCTGCGCTATATCTGCAATTACGTCAGGATCTTTTTCAGACCAATCCTCATACAACACTGGATTCATTTAAGGGCATTCAGGAAATCTTTATTTTTTGTACGGCTCTTATCTTGTGCGCTTTGCCTTATGCGTGGCGCTTTCCAGATCAACACAAAATGAATGAATTAAATAATTAGGAAGAGCAACATGGGACAATTACATCCAGTTTTAGCAAATACACATGTGATTCAAAATACTTTTCAAGCCTGGCAACAACCACAGTCTGATCAGGCCAAACGCGTTGAACAACGTGTCATCAAGCAATTATTACAAGCCCTGATTTTTGAAGAAATTATTGCGGCTGATCATGATGGTGAAAATTTTATTGTTCAGGTGCAGGATCGCCAACAGCAAGCGGTTCAGTATATTGCCAAAGGGCAACGCCAATACAGTTATAAGCTGGTACGTCTGGCGCGTGATCAGGATGTGCTCCGTCAAGATGCTGAAGGCAACCTGCAACCGGCTCGTCTGAATCAGGTTATTGATGAAATCCTACGCTCGATTGCCGACGCGGCCAAAGTAGAAGATTTTATTTTTGAATTAAAGCGGACTTATATTCACGATCTGCAATCACAAGTTTGTTTTGAAAACTACGCCTTGCCTGCAATTCAATATGCATACGATATTCTGGAATCTTATTTAATGGATGGGCATCCATATCATCCTTGTTATAAATCCCGTGTCGGCTTTAGTCTGCAAGACAATGTCCGTTATGGGGTGGAGTTTGCCCAGCCGATGGCTTTGGTCTGGTTAGCTGTACATCAGAAGCTTGTTGCAGAAAACCATTCGAGTCACATTGAAACAGAAGCATTTTTTAAAGAACAAATCAATGCACAGGATTTGATCCAGTTTCAGCAACAACTGGATAAGCAAACTCAAAACGCCGCTGAATATGTCTGGATTCCTGTTCATCCTTGGCAATGGGAAAATCACTTGATTTCAATTTTTGCAGAAGAAATTGCAGATCAGGACATTATTTATTTAGGTCATAGCCAAGACCGTTATCTGGTACAGCAGTCCTTGCGTACAGTCACAAATTTACAGCATCCAGAAAAACCTTATATCAAGCTTTCAATGAGTTTGACCAATACTTCTAGTTCACGTGTATTGGCAAAACATACGGTCATGAACGGTCCGATTATTACCGACTGGTTGCAACGCCTGATTGATCAAAGTGAAACTGCCCAACAGCTCGATTTTGCGGTGTTGCGTGAAGTCTATGGTTTGAGCGTTGATTTCACCCGTTTACCTGCTTCGCATGCGCAACAGACCTATGGCACGATCGGATGTTTATGGCGTGAAAGTGTTCATCAATATTTACGTGAAGGTGAAGATGCGATTCCACTGAATGGGGTGAGTCATATTCAAAAAGATGGTCAGGCCCTGATTGCGCCATGGTTACAACACTATGGAGTTGAGCAATGGACACGTCAATTGTTGAAAGTGGTCATTACACCATTGATTCATTTGCTGTTTGCCGAAGGGATCGCGACTGAATCGCATGGGCAAAATATTATTCTGGTACATCAGCAAGGTTGGCCAACCCGTGTATTGCTTAAAGATTTCCATGACGGCGTTCGTTACAGTCCAGCACATCTGGCTCATCCAGAACTGGCGCCTGAACTGGATCAGTTACCGCCTGAACATGCCAAAACCAATAGCATGTCCTTTATCTTGACGGATGATCTGGATGGGATTAGAGACTTTAGCTGTGCCTGCCTGTTCTTTGTGGCTTTGACTGATATTGCCATTTTCCTTAATCAGACTTATTCAGTCGCAGAACAGGATTTCTGGCAATGGGCGGCAGAAGTCATTCAGGAATATCAACAACAACATCCTGAACATCAGCAGCGCTATCAAATTTTTGATGTCTTTGCCGAAAAGTTACGTATTGAATCATTAACCAAACGCCGTTTGTTTGGTGATGGTCGTATTCAGATCAAGTTTGTTGATAACCCATTGGCGCCGTTTAAAGCGCAGGGGAAGTGAGATTATTTATGAATGCACTTCAACCTGTCTATCAACTGACGGACAGAACCATTTTACAAGACTTTGTCAATGCCTTACTGGTTGAGGCACTGATTCCTGAGCACTCTGTTGTGGATGATTCAACAGCACAGACCAAGCTGGATGGATTCGGTTTTGACTTGAAACAGCAATTTAACAACACGCTTGAGCAGCAGTACTTTGTACTGTTGCCTGAGCAACATTCACAATATGTTGTTATTTTTCCAGTACAGCAAGGCATTGCACAAGCATGGTCTTTTGCGGCCGAGTCAGAAATTTTGCGAGTTGAAACAGGCGATCAGCAAACACAAATCCACTCGATTGAATTATTTGAGCTGTTTGAATGTCTGCAACAGATTGGGTTATTTCAACACTGTCAGGCCGACAAGCTTAAAATCTTTTCAGCGCAAATCCAGAAATGTTTGCAGCAATATCGTCTGCTACAACAGCATCAAGTCAATGCTCATGATCTGATTCATCAAAGCTCAGCACAGGTGTTCCGCATTTTAGAGCAATATGCGGGTTATCGGGATCGTCCTTATCATCCTTTATCCAAGTTAAAGGAAGGATTGAGTCAGCAAGAGTATATGCAATATTGTCCTGAATTTGCTCAAGAACTGAGTATTCACTGGGTTGCGGTGCATAAAGATAAAATGATGTTTGGTGTAGGTGTTGAGGATATTTTTACGCAACAACCTAGCCAGATTTTTATTAATCGTGCTGAACGCTATCAACTGAAACAGGAAATGTTCCAGCGCGGATTGAGTGAAACGCATATCGCCATGCCTGTGCATCCGTGGCAATTCCAGCATTTATTTCAGCAATTCTTCGCGGAAGATATCACGGCGGGAATTTGCCAGCCATTGAACTTTGTTTCAAAAGGCATGTATGCCAGTGCCTCGATGCGCAGTCTTTTGTCTGAGGAAATTCCACAAGAAAGCCTAAAATTGCCGATAGGTATTAAGGCGCTGGGTTCATTGCGTTTTCTTCCGATCGTGAAAATGATCAATGGAGAAAAAAACCAGAAGTTGTTACGCCAAGCCCAGCAAAAAGATCCGATTTTGCAGCAAAAATTATGGCTGTGTGAGGAAACACAATGGTGGTCTTACTTACCTGAAAAACAACAGGATCGAAGTGCGGACAATGAATGGCTCTTTGTAGAGAAGCCAACTCATCTGGCAGCCCAACGCCGCCATATTCCAGTTGAATTATTGCAGCAACCTTATCAACTGATTCCGATGGCCAGTCTAGGACATACCATTTCAGGTCAACCTGCGGTTTTTGACTATATTTTACAGCTTCAACAGCTACAGAATGATGCTGTACAGGTCTTGGATCAGTTTGCCAAATTATGTGCATGCTTTTTTGAGGTGAATTTACGTCTGTTCCGTTTGGGGCTGATGGGAGAAATTCATGGGCAAAATCTATGTCTGGTGCTTAAACATGGTCAATTTGATGGCCTGATGTTTAGAGATCATGATTCACTGCGTATTTATCTGCCGTGGGTGCTGCAAAATGGTCTGGATGATCCAGATTATTTAAGCCCGCATGATTTCAGAAATACGCTTTATCATGATTCAGCCGAGGCTTTACTGTTTTATATCCAGACCCTAGGAATTCAGGTCAATTTAGGTTGTATTGTCGAAACGCTGGCAAAGTATTATCAGATCCCAGCAGATCAACTGTGGCAAGTACTGGCTGAACAATTACAACACGTTCTGGAAAAACTGGACTTTCAGCCTGAGATTCAAAGCCAGTTGCAGGCCTTACTGTTTGAGTCACCAAACTGGCCTTATAAACAGTTGATTCGACCTTTGCTAGAACAGGATACCCGTATTGGCAGCATGCCCTCAGGAATCGGGGAAACCCGAAATCCACTTTGGCATGTTTTAGCTCAATCTGAGTAAATCGCAATGAATATGTGTCGCCATTTTCAAGCAGGGTTGGAAAGCTCTTTTTCAGTGCTGCAACAGCAGCTGAAACTGGAAATACATTGTTCCAACCAGCAGGCAATCACGCTGGCAGATCTATTCGATGACTCGATTTGTCGGCAGGTGCTACAGGATTTTGCGACACGTATTCATGCGAAGAATCAGAGATGTGCCACTTCACTTTTTATTAAATATTGGGCCACGCTGTGGATGCTGCCTTTTTTGTATTGTCAGGCGGCATCGCTTCCTTTTGTAAAATGGCAGCCTTCGGTCTTTATCGTAGAGCTACCTGAAACATGGAACTGGGAAAGACGGCTGCAACTAGCTGATTCGGCAATGTATTCTTTTCAGGTGATGTTTCTACAAGAAATTGACGTCATATTGCTACAGTTCAATGAATTATTGCAGCAGATTGCCCGCGTTGGGCGCGTTTCTTATGCATTACTTTGGGAAAATGTCGCTGTGCGTGTGGTGCAATTTTATCATGCTTTGGCTCAGCAAAATCTAAGCAAAGACATGCATGCCCAACTCCAGCAGCAACGACAGTTGCTAAAAGCAAAATCGGCAAAAAGTTTTAACTTGCAGGAAAACCCTTTTTTAAAGCTGTGGAATAACTGGCATCCCGAATTCAATACCTATATGCGACAAAAGTGCTGCTTCTATTTTCAACTGGAGGAAGCAGGTCAAGAGCTGTGTCGAAATTGCCCATTACAGCTAAAAAAATCAACAGAGATAACATCATGAGTCAACTTATCCAGTCAGAATTGCTGGTCGAAGCCTATAAAAAAATTGCAACTTCAACCATTGGTCATCTATTGGATCTAGGGCATGTCCCGCAGATTTTCCCCATGTCACCTGAGCAACAATTGGTCGGTCTGGTCAGAACTGTTCGGCTGCAATCAAAGAATGCCAGCCAGTTACGACAGGTGTTGCTGAGTTGCCAACCCAATGAAGTATTGCTCATCGATGCCAGATACGATCTGCAACGTGCATGTTGGGGTGAGCAGAGAAGTGTGGCCGCGATTCATTGCGGTTTGGCGGGAGTCGTGGTGCTAGGAGCAGTTACCGACCGACTGGCCTTACTAAAACTCAAATTGCCTATTTTTGCCCAGTCAGTCAGTTGTTTAACCACACGAAATGAAGGCGAAAGTCTCGTCGAAATGGATATTGGCATTGAATTAAACCAGTTTACGGTGCAATCAGGTGATCTGCTGATTGGTGATGCAGATGGTGTTTTTATCTTAAAACCAGAGACTGCCCATGACTATCTGGAACAGTTCCAGCAGTTCGAACAAGCAGAAAAATTGAAAAAAGACCATTTTTTTAAACAGCAGCGTCGAGATGAATACTATTTTTAATAAAAATCATTCTCATTAAAATTTAAATTTAGTATGATGGCCTGCCTTTTGGATATTTTTTGAGTGATATAAGGGCTCTGGAGAAAGAGAAAATGAAAGTCAATAATGAGTTTAGGGCAAAACAAGTACTGTTTAAAATGACGCCATGCTACCTTGCGGTACTGGCAATGTTCGCTCAACATGTTTATGCAGAAGAAACTGTTTCAGCAAATGCGGCTGTAACGGCAGAGCCTACGCAGAAACCTGTTGCACAATTAGAGAAAATTGTGGTGACAGCGACGCGTACACCAAAAAATATTGCAGAAATTGCAGGGACTGTGCAGACCATTGACCGTAATCAAATTGCACAGCAAGCAACTGCGGGGCGTAAGGTTGCAGATGTTTTGGCGCAACTGGTTCCGTCATTGGCACCAAGTAGTGGAACGACCAGTAACTATGGTCAGACAATGCGTGGCCGAAATGTGCTGGTTATGATTGATGGGGTATCTCAAACGGGTTCGCGTGATGTGTCACGCCAGCTCAATAGCATTAGTCCAAGCATGATTGAGCGTATTGAGATTATTTCTGGCGCAACCAGTATTTATGGTTCTGGTGCAACAGGTGGCATTATCAATATCATCACCAAACGTGCTGATACCTCAAAACCACTCAGCTTTGAAAGTAAAGTCGGTATCACATCTTCAGACACCTTCCGTGGGGATGGATTGGCTTATGAAGTTGGACAATCGGTTTCATTTAGTCAGGGAAATGTCGATGGTTTCCTTGGGGCGAACTTTACCAGTCGTGGTTCGCAGTTTGATGGAGACGGCGATCGTATTTCTCTAAGTCCTTGGCAAGGTAGTACCATGGACAGCGATACGATTGATGTCAATGGTCGTTTGAACTTCAATCTCACAGATCAACAAAGCCTGAGCTTTGGTGCGCAATACTATAAAGATAAACAAGATACAGATTACGGCCCAGATTATTCATATTTACCGACTACAGCAACAAGTAATGATATGGGGACGCCAAGCTATAAAGCCATTAAAGGTTTGAAGCTGAGCAATCCATTATTTACTGAACGCTATGCAGTGAATTCGCAATACCAAAATCAAGATTTCTTAGGCCAGATATTGAATGTAGAAGCCTATTATCGTAATGAAAAATCAAGATTTTTCCCTTATGGTTTAACTACTAAAACAGTCAAAACTGTAAACCAGTCGCAATCTGAAATCGAAGTTGCAGGTTTACGTTCAACCATGCAATCTGACTTTAATATTGCAGACCGAGATCTGAAATTAACCTATGGTCTTGATTATGATTGGGAAAAAGACAAGCAATATATTGATATTCTGGCAACTGAATACCCTTATTTAGTCTACACCCCAACAGGTCAGCGTAAGGGCTACGGGCCAAACACTGAAATCCAGAATATTGGTGCTTTTGCTCAGGGTGACTACGCCATTAATGATCAGTTGAATATTCAGGCGGGTGTTCGCTATCAATATATCCAAGCGGATACTGATGCCTATATTCCGAGTCGTGAATCAACCATGGTTCCAGCGGGTTCAACCCATGATGATAAACCCCTGTTTAATTTAGGTGCTGTATATAAGCTGAATGATGCACAGCAAGTCTATGCGAACTTTTCACAAGGTTTTAGCTTCCCAGATGTGCAGCGCATGCTTCGTGATGTATCGACCTTTACCGTTTCAACCTCGAACTTGCAACCGATTACTGTAAACAGCTATGAATTGGGCTGGCGTTTAAATCAGGATGATGGTTTGAACCTCGGTTTAACAGGTTTCTATAATACTTCTGATAAAACTGTTCAGTTTAATAACCGAGCAGCTCAGATTGTAGATACCGACCAACGTGTCTATGGTGCGGAAGCAACGGCCAGTTATCCATTTATGGATCATTACAAGGTTGGTGGTACTTTAGGCTATACCCGTGGTCAATATAAAGACGCTGCAAACCAATGGCATGAGCTCAATTCACTTGCTGTCGCACCAGTAAAAGGTACCTTATTTGCTGAGTGGGAAAATGATGAAGGCTATGGTCTTCGCGTACAGATGCAGGCAATTAAAGGGACCAATAAAGCCTATAATGATGATCGTGACTTAGCTGCGCGTGCCAACGCTAGTCAGGATGCTGAATTTAAAGCGGCTGTGAAAGCAGATGCCAATACCGCTGCAAAAATTAAAGGCTATGCAACTATGGATGTGTTAGGGCATGTTCCAGCTTGGAAAGGTCGTGTAGATTTTGGTGTATATAATGTTTGGGGACTTCAATACGAGACAGTATTTGCCCAAGCAGCCGTTTCAAATGGTAACCCATTATTGGCGATCCCTGCTGAAGGTCGTACCTATGGCTTAAGCTATACATTTAATTACTAAGCTTGACTGAAGAAATATCTGTGAAGATGCAGATATTTCTTCATTTTTATGTTGGATTTTACAGGCTAAGGCAATACGGATGAGCCCCTCAGAAAAACAAGAAACCTTTCAGTTAAGTTATCGCAGAGTATTTTTTATCTGTTTGGCTGCTTATTGTTATAGTTCCTGGCTCAGTCTGGTTTTGGCGGATTGGTTGCCTTTTGCTAAAGCTGAAAATGTCTATTTCGCCGTCTTTCTGAGTTTTATCTTTTTCATTTTTTACGTGATATTGACCAGTGCAATTATGTCTAAACGCTGGTTCTGGATCATCCATGGCTTAGGTGTGTTATTACTGGCTGGCTACGGCTTAATACACAAGTGGGGGATGAGTTAAGATGAACTTTCGTCAAATTCAGGCCATTCTGCATAGCTGGTTTGGCATTATTGTCTTATGGATCATCTTCTTTATTTTCTTAACCGGGTCGATTGCGTATTTCCGTACTGAAATTAATGTCTGGGCGCAACCCGAGGCGATGAGCCAGATTCAAACTTTACCAACTGCCCAAACCTCAGCTCAAACCGCGTTTAATTATTTAAACCAGCACGCCGCAGACGCAAAAAGATGGCGTGTGACCGTTGCAAATCAACGCATGCCAGTCAATTTACTGCAATGGCAGGATCAGACAGGGAAACACCAACAATTACAGAATCCCATGACAGGGGAATTACTCAATCCTGCACGACAGACTCTGGCAGGTGATTTCTTTTTTAAATTGCATTACACCCTCTATCCACTGCCTAGCAAGATCGGTAGTTTCATCGTTGCCATTGTTGCCCTGATCTTATTAATCAGTTTGATTACAGGTGTGATCACGCATAAAAAGATCATTAAAGAGTTTTTTGTATTTCGTTCCTTTAAAGGTCAGCGTTCCTTGCTCGATCTGCATCATATAACGGGAGTGATTACATTTCCTTTTTATCTGGTGATGGCTTTTACAGGACTACTGATTCTATTTTATCTGGTGTTGCCGTGGGGACTATCCAAGCATTATGCTCAAGAAGGTATACCCCAATTTTATAATGAGATGCAGTTTGTAGAGAGGGCAAAACCGCAACCATCCTCATCTCAGAGCAACATGCAGCCATTGGAACGCTTTATTCAACAATTACCAGCGCAGGCACCAACAGGCGCAATCCTCGATAAATTTGAAGTACAAAAACCGAATACACCAGAGGCGATGATCACCTTTGACTATAATTATAAAAATATTATTACCTTAAATACCCCACAATATATTTTTGCTGCCAATACTGCCGAGCAGCTGGATCAACCTCGAAATTTAAGCGCAATTGCCCAGTTGGCTTCATCCTCTTATGGTATTCATCTGGGCTATTTTGTCTCTTACTGGATGCGTTTGATCTTGTCTGTTATGGGCATTATTGGATGTGTGATGTTGGCCGCAGGGGCATTGCTCTGGCAGAAAAAACGTATTAAAACGCAACATCGTTTCAGCTATAAACTGGTACAGCATCTCAACTTTTTTACTTTTCTCGGGTTGCCTTTTGCTTGTACGAGTTATTTATTGGCAGGGCGACTGTTACCCTCAGCGTTCGAGCCAAGAAGTACTTATGAAGTTTCGGCCTTTTACTTCACTTGGCTATTAAGTTTACTGATCAGTTTGACACTAAATACGCGAGCGGCTGTATTGCTATTACTGGCAAGTACAGCTTTGACTCTATTTCTCATTCCATTAAGTAGTTTTGTTGTGGTGCCTGAGGCATCTTTGTGGCAGAGCATCATTCATTCACGTTGGTCGTTGGCTGGGGTAGATTTGGCATTACTAACGATTGGAATACTTTATCTCGGCGCAATTTATTTTTATCTGAATAAGTTCAAGCCTGCAGGAGCTTTAAAATGAGTCTTGCAGCATTATTCTGGGCCTTTGCCGCATTTATACAAGCTTGCATGCTCAGCCAATATGGACAGAAACAACTGCAATATGCTTGGCTAAATGCTACTTGGAAAAAGCTTTTATCTTTTTCTGTCGTAATATTTTTAGCATTCTCTTTTGTCTTGAATTATCTGTATGAAGGCAGCTCAGTTGGTCCACTGAGCTGGTTATTTGTCATCTTGCCAGCGGCCTTCTTTTTACAAGTGCTTGGTTTTTATATGTTTAGAAAATATTTTATACAGATCTGGTGGGGCGCAATGTTAGCCGCACTTATCTTTACTTTGGTTGGTGGATTAAATTCATAAGGCATTTTAAGGCTATTTGCTGTTTAGTGATCTTCGCCAGATGCAGTTCATTAACAAAAAACAAGAAAAAGAACGCTTTTTGTCTTAATAAAATTGATTATCATTATCATCTAATGTTAAAGGCAAGGAATATCTTAATGCTTACACTGTCACAAAAACTTCCTGATTATTTTGAGTATTATGAAGATGGGACACAATATTATGTCCGCCAAGTCCAATATCCTCAGGATATTCCTTTATTGCATCAATGGATGCATGAGCCACACGTAATTCCCCAATGGCAACTGAATAAGTCTGAACTTGAACTACAAGTTTATTTCGACAAAATGCTGGCCGATGACCATCAACGTTTAATGATTGTGGGTGTAGATGGCAAGGATGTGGGATATACCGAAATTTATGAAGGGAAACGTGATCGCTTAGGGCGTTATTACGACGGGGATGAGCATGATCTTGGCTGGCATTTGCTTTTTGGAGACAAATCCGTTTTTGGTAAAGGCTTTTTAAGACCGACCATCCGTTTATTGAGTTTTTATATTTTTGAGAATTCTGAAGCGAAAAAAATTGTAGGCGAGCCAGACCATACCGTAAAACCTTATGCAGCAGTGGTGGCGGATCTGTGCTATGAGAGCCAGCGTTTAATTCCAATGCCTGAAAAAACGGCGATGTTGTATTACTGTTTTAGAGAAACATTTTACGACAAGTTTGGCGAATATTATGCTGCTTCACAACAACAATGTACCCAGCAGCAGTCTCAAGATTTAAGCCTGACTTAAACTGAATTTAAGATTTAGATTGAAGATAAGCCTCAACTTGTGTTGAGGTTTTTTTATATAGAAAACATCATTTTAAAAATAAATAATATATTGATATGTAAAATTAAAAAAAGGTTTTTGATTAACAAAACAACATATTGTTATTTGCTGGATTTACGAATATCATAAATCGATTACGAATAAAGTAATTATGGATTGCAAAATTATATGTAAAGCAACATGGAGAAGGAATCACCATGAAAGAAGTTGCATTAAATGATTTAATCGACCAGCAGCGCGTTGGGCGTTATCAAAAATTTATTCTATTTACCTGCTTATTGCTGATGATCATGGATGGCTATGATATTCAGGCAATGGCTTATGCCGCGCCGATGATTATAGAAGCGTGGGGTGTCGAAAAAACCATGTTAGGCGTGGTGTTTAGCGCCAGTTTATTTGGATTGTTTGTTGGTTCATTTGTTTTAAGTTCACTGTCTGATCGGTTTGGTCGACGTCCAATCTTATTGATCTCAACGTTGATATTTTCTGTACTGATGTTGTGGACACCGCATGTCGCTAATATTGAACAACTCGCTGTTATACGTTTTATCACGGGCATTTTCTTAGGTGGTATCATGCCGAATGCCATGGCTTATAGCTCTGAAATTGTACCCAACAAATATCGTATTTTGACCATGATGGTGATTTCTTGTGGTTATACAGTCGGTGCCATGCTGGGGGGAGGAATTTCTGCATTACTTACGCCCATAGGCGGATGGCAGTCAATTTTTTATTTTGGTGGCATTATTCCTCTGATCATTTTCTTTATTATGCTGTTTAAACTACCAGAGTCATTGTATTTCTTAGGTGAACACAAAAAGAATGAGAAAACGATTCTATTCTGGCTGAAGAAATTTTATCCAGCATTGGAACTCAACACAGCAACTCAAATCATTGGCAATATCGGCCCTAAAATCAAAAAGTCACCATTGGAGTTATTTAAAAATAAGCGGGCTTTTTTTACCTACTCGATCTGGGTGATCAGTATCTTAAATATGATCAGTCTGTATTTTCTCGCCAACTGGTTACCGACCTTATCGAAAGAGTCAGGCCTTTCTTTGAATCAGGCGCTGATGATTGGTTCAACGCTACAGTTGGGCGGTACCATTGGCAGTATCGTGATGGGGTTAAAAATTGACAAGATTGGTTTTTATAAGGTTTTAGTTCCAGTATTTATAGTGGCTGCTGTTAGTGTTGCCTTGATTGGATATTCGGTCAGTCATATTGCCTTGTTATTTGTGGTTATCTTTATTGCGGGCTTTGCGATTGTTGGTGGGCAACCGGCTATTAATGCGCTATCTGCAAGTTATTATCCAGTTTCATTGCGTACAACGGGCGTGGGCTGGAGTATTGGGATTGCCCGTTTGGGTTCAGTGATCGGCCCATTATTCGGTGGATATCTGGCTAAATCTTTGATCATTACCCATTTATTTGTGATTGCAGCCATTCCATCTCTATGTGTGATTTTCATGTTGCTGGTGCAGGCCAAATATAAAGTAGATCTTTGAATTTCAAGGCCGCGTTCTGCGGCTTTTTATTTGCTACTTCGTTCTATTACCGAGATGGGAATTCGGTTTTATCTTCATAAATAGTTAAAAATATTCTATTTTTCTACTTTATTTGTCTATTTTCTGCTTAATTATAAGTCGGGTTTATTCTATATAATCAAAGTTGTTGACTAAAAAACAATCATTGTTTTGTTGGGGATGCAAGTAATCTTTACAAATTTAGTCAACTATAAGCTGAAAAAAACAACTTAAGGTTATTTTTTAATCAAATTTATTTCATTTATTTACAGTCTAAATTTTGTCATGATTTTTTAGTTAATCTAATAAGCGCAATAACAAAACAAAGGAGTAAAGATGCTGATTTTTCATGATTATCCTGTTCAGGGAGCGCTTTTTGATATGGATGGCACAATGTTTGATACTGAGCGGTTACGCTTTCAAACATTAAAACAGGCGTCCCAAGAACTCATTGGACAGGAATTTTCAGATGAATATTTAATGCAGTGTCTTGGACTCAGTGCAAAAACTGCTGAACAGCTTGCCCAAACTTTTTATGGTGAAGATGTTCCTTATCAAGCAATCCGAAAACGTGCTGATGAACTTGAACTGGAATCAGTTCGTCATAATGGTGTTCCGATCAAAAAGGGCCTGATTCAGGTACTGGAACGTTTACGCAAGTCTGGTTTAAGAATGGCTGTCGCGACATCAAGTCGTCGGGCAATTGCCGAAGAATACTTGATCAATGCCAATGTCTATAAATTTTTTGATCTTCTGGTCTGTGGTGACGAAGTCGAAAAAGGTAAACCACATCCTGAAATTTTTATTAAAGCGGCACAAAAACTAAATTTGCAGCCTCAACAATGTTTGATGTTTGAAGATTCTGAAAACGGGATCTGCTCAGCCTGTGATGCTGGCGGGATCACCATTTTATTTAAAGATATAAAAGAACCCAATGACAGTATGCTTGCCAAAGCAAATTTCTATTATCAGGATATGTATGAGTGCCTAAATGCACTGGATCAATATATTCCTGAAATGGGAATGCCGCAGTTACAAGAACCATTTCCGCAAAGTATCAATCAGCTGACCGTCGGGATTCATGGTTTTGGTGCCATCGGTGGTGGTTATATCGCACAGGTGTTGTCACATTGGGATGGTTTTACCAGACCCAAGCGCATTCTCGCTTCAACCAGAAATCGCCTGTACCTCGAATCAGTCAATAGTTTTGGCAGCTACAGTATCCGTTATGGACAATCCTCATATGATGAGCGGATTGAGAATCTGACTGTAATCGATGCGGACAATGAACAGCAGATGCTTGAGATGTATATGCATTCAAGTCTGATTGCGCTGTGTTTGCCTGAACAGGCCATTGCATCGGAAGCAAAAACAATTGCAAGAGGACTATTGGCGCGTTTTATGTCGCAAGATACGGAGCAGCATGAGCCGATTACCTTTTTAATTATTCTCAATAAAGTCTGTGCAAAATATCTGGTATTGAAAAATATCCGTGAAGCCTTGCTTGAGATCACCGATGAGGATATTGCAGAGCATATTCTAAGTGAACACTATTTTTGCGATACCGTCGTTAACCGAATGGTGGCAAAGCTGACCGATCAAGCCTTATATCGCCAGCTGAATATCAAACACCGCTTATTCAAACAATATCAATCCGATCTGAATGATGAAGCCATCGAGCTGTCAGATGAAACAGCGTTGACCGAGAAACAAGAACAGCAAATCACCAACTGTTTGGCGGATATGCGTGGTCAATTTCAGGCGGGTCAGTTTTTGCAGAATATGGATTTGATCCTGTTCCATAGCGAAACCGATATGCCGATTTATGTGGAAAATCGTAGCCCAATCCTAAACAAAATGCGTCAAATGATTCTGGTTGAGCAGATTTCTGATATTCAGATTATTAAAAACCGTTTGTGGAATGGTTGCCATGCCATGACGGCTTGGTATGCCAGTATGCATGGCCATGACATGATCGGGATTGCGTTAGCGGATGCTAAGATCAAAAAATATGTGGAGCAGGTAGTTGAGGAAGTAAAACTAGGTTTAGCGAATATTGTACCGAATCAGGCCAAAGAGCTAGACCGAATGGCGGAGAGTTTTCTACATTCTTGCCGCTCTGCTTATAAAGATACGTGTGAACGGGTGGCTCGCGATCCGCTGAGAAAACTAGGCTTCAATGAGCGCGTATTTGGTAGTCTGGAAACTCATATTCAGCAGCAATTGCCTTATCAAAAGATCCTGCAAGGCGCGATTTATGGCTATGTTTATGCATTAAGACAGCTTGAAATTGAGGAGTTGGAGATTGTTCAACATATCCGTAAGAATGTGGAAATGATGGATCTCACTTCAACTCAAAAGAAAGCTTTATTAGATATGCTTTATCAGGGGATCCAGTCGGAAATGCATGGGGAAACCTTCACTTACCATTTGGATGGACTTAAAGTCCCATCTGAGGCGGTGTAGATATTTAGCAGTATACATTGCATTGAATAACACAGCTTTAAATCGATAAAGTTGTGTTATCTCTGATATAGATTTTATGGCACTGAAGGATGCGCTGGATAAGCCTAGTTTTTGGCATAGTTCTGATTTGAGGTCATTATCGCATCAGCTTGTGTCTAGAAGGTTTTAGTGTTGACTAAACCACAATTTAATAAAGCTATATGCTCATATCATTTGATATTTCCTAATTTTATATTTATTCGAAAGATTGACAAGGCTGAGAGATAAAACAATTATTTTAATCCAGTCTATGCTTATGTTTTAATGGCATATTCCATATTTTATTGAATCTATATTTTGTGTTATTGAAACCATCAACCCAACTGTGTCCGACCGTCGTTCGGGACTATTCTGAGTGGCATCGTGGCCGTTCAGACTATGGGTTATGGTATCTTGAGATTAATCAGCCTGAACTAATTGAATACTTAGACCAGATTCGGGCAGATTTTTCGGATTTACTGATTCCTGCCAATCAACGTCAATATCACATTACCTTATTTGTATGTGGGTTTCTGACATCCGCAGAGAAGCAATACAATGATGATTTTCAGATTCAACAATTACAACAACAGATTAAACAATTGCAAAATCTGGAGCTATCTTCGTTTGAGTTAGAGATTGCCCAACTGGATAGCTTTAGCAGTGCCTTATTTTTGCAAGTGAAAGATACGGATCAAATTCTGAAAAAAATTCGTCGGCAACTGGCTTCAGTGTCAGATGAAATTGCTGCGCTTGAGTATTGTCCGCATATTACTTTAGGCCTGTATCGCGAAGCATGGCAGAGTGATCGGGTGCTAGAGCGGATTCAGCAATTGCCCGTTAAAAAGTGGAAAGTTAAAGTGAAGCAACTCACTTTCGGCTATTATAAGGCACAGATTTTACAAGGATTACTGTATCCTTATCAGCAAATTGAATTGGGTTAGATATGTTGCAACTGATTTTAGGCGGCGCACGTTCTGGGAAAAGTCGTTTGGCAGAACAAATCGCCAAGGATTCTGGCTTGTCGGTTGTATATATTGCCACAGCGCAGGCGCTGGATGACGAAATGCAGCAGCGTATCGAGCATCATCGGCAGCAACGTCCTGAACATTGGCAAGTGTGTGAAGAACCGATTTATCTAGCTGATCGACTGTTGCAATGTGACCAACCCAATCAGCTGATTCTAGTGGATTGCCTGACTTTATGGCTGACCAATTTATTATTGGCTGAAGATACGACATTACAACAGCAACAAACCGAAAAATTCTTGGCAGTCTTAGCTCAACTGCAAGCTCAGATCATTCTGGTCAGTAACGAAACTGGGCTTGGTGTGGTTCCAATGGGAGAAATCAGCCGCCGGTTTGTGGATGAAGCGGGGCGTTTGCATCAGGCACTGGGTCAACTCGCCCATAAGGTCACGTTTTGTGTCGCAGGCTTCCCAATGATTTTAAAAGATGAGAAATAATATGACTGAACATGAGCAATGGTTTTTAGCGGCGATTCAACAACCTGACTTGGATGCAAAACAGCAAGCTGAAAAACGTCAGCTTCAACTGACCAAGCCTACAGGAGCGCTAGGCGATCTGGAACGAATCGCAATTGATCTGGCTGCTTTGCAAGGAACAGTTCATCCTCAGATTCAGCAGCCCTGGATCACGATTTTTGCGGGTGATCACGGCGTAGTTGCTGAAAATATCTCGGCTTATCCGCAAGCCGTGACCCGTCAAATGCTACAAAACTTTGCGACTGGTGGTGCCGCGATTAGCGTCATTGCCAAGCATCATCAAGCACATTTACAAGTGATTGATTGTGGTACGGTCGGTGATGCTTATGAATATGCAGGTGTGGAACGTCATTGTATTCGTGCAGGCACCGCCAATTTTGCTGAACAGGCTGCAATGACAGAGCAGGAATGTTTAGCGGCTTTACAGTTGGGTAAGACCAGCGTGGAGCGTGCCAAAGCACAAGCTGCTGATATTTTTATTGCAGGTGAGATGGGAATTGGCAATACCTGTTCGGCTTCAGCCTTGGCCTGTTTATTGTTAAATGAAGATGCTGCACAACTCACAGGCGTGGGAACTGGCATTACCAATCAGCAACTACAACATAAGATCAATGTGATTGATCAAGCGATAAAGCTTCATCAAACAGAAGTTAAAAATGATGCCTTAAATATTCTGGCAGCGGTCGGCGGTCTGGAAATTGCCGCGATGACAGGTGCCTACATCCGTTGTGCGCAAACTGGCTTACCAATCGTGGTGGATGGTTTTATCAGTTCAGTTGCTGCTTTATGCGCAGTCCGTATTCAACCCCAGATTCGGGCATGGATGCTATTCGGACACCAGTCGGCTGAGTATGGACATCAACGTGTTTTACAAGAACTGAATGCGCAGCCTATTTTGAAAATGAACTTGCGTCTGGGGGAAGGCAGTGGTGCAGGTGCTGCATTATCCATGATCCAGCTTGCTTGTGTTTTACATAATCAAATGGCGACTTTTGCCGAAGCAGCCGTGACAGGTGAAAAAGTTGCACCTTGATTTACTACGCCATGGTGAAACGACATCCAGTCATACATTGCGTGGTCATCTGGATGATGAACTGACAGAACAGGGTTGGTTGCAGATGCAATCGACCATTCAGCAAGCTCTGAATGCGCAGATGCATTGGGATGTGATTATCAGTTCACCTTTACAGCGTTGCCAAAAGTTTGCGGTTGCATTGGCCCAGCAATTAGAACAACCACTTTTGCTTCATACTGAAATGAAGGAAATGTTCTTTGGTGATTGGGAAGGTGTTTCAACCCAAACCATTTATGAAACAGAGCCTGAGTTATTGGCAAATTTCTGGCAATTTCCCACGCAATATCATGCACCGAATGGGGAAAGCTTTGCCCAGTTCCAGCAGCGAGTCATGCATGGGGTGAATCGTATTTATAACGAAATGCAGCAGAATCATTGGCATAGGGCCTTGGTTGTGACACATGGCGGGGTAATTAAATTATTGACCTGCCTAGCACGTCAACAGGCGCTAGATGATTTATTAAAAATGCCAGCCGAGCTTGGAAAGCTATACTCACTCAAATTGATCCATCGCGACAATGAGATTCATTTTGTAGAAAATAAATAAATGGGAAAATGACCTTGTCGATTATTCTATAACTGAGTAGTAAGCTGTAATAGAACTGTCATTGCCACTGCCTATGATACAGGTCAATTTCTTGACCTATAATCAAATCCTTCATGAATATATTATTTAAAAGCAGTGTGTTATGCGCAAGCATTTTATTGGCAGCCTGTAATAACGATGATCATCAACAAAATCAGCCATCACCTGAAACCACTCCACAATCAAAATATTATCAAACCAAAACACCGTATCAACCGCAGCAAGATCTGAAAAAATACGAAGCTATTCCACAAGGTTTTCAGCCCGTTTTTACAGAGCTGGTTGCACGTCATGGCTCTAGAGGTTTGTCGAGTATCAAATATGATTTGGCACTTTATAACTTGTGGAAACAGGCCAAAGCAGAAAATTCCTTAACGCCGTTAGGGGAGCAACTTGGGGCTGATCTGGAAAGTATGATGAAGGCCAATATCCTGTTGGGCTATGGCGTGGAAGGGATTCGTCAGTTCGGATATGGCAATGAAAGCATGCAAGGTATTCAGGAGCATCGCGGTATTGCAGATCGTCTATTACAGCGCTTACCATCTCTGTTTAAAACCGCTTCGACACAGCCTGCTTCAATTTTAGTGCAAAGTTCAGGTGTCGATCGTGCTGTGGATAGTGCGAAATTCTTTACAGCTGAACTGATTCAGCAGCAACCACAACTTAAAAACCAGATTACGCCAGTGTCATATACCAGTCTGGCCAGCAGCAGTGTGCCCTCAGTTGAAGATGGAGGCGTAGATCGTTTTAAACTGTATTTTCACAGCTTGAATAAGGACAGTGATTTAACTGAACCCTTATCTACACAGCAACAGGCAATCTATGATGCAAGTCAGGCTTATCAGCAGTTTGAGGAAGATGATGCTGATTTGGCAAATAAGTTAAGTGAACTTGCCCAAAATAGCAAAGCTGAAAAGATAGCCATGAATGTGCTTACTCCTATTTTCAAATCAGAATTTATTCAAAAGTTAGGCTCAGAGGGATATCGTTTTAGCAATACGGGTTCCTATACGGTGACAGCGCCAAATGGCGAAAGCATTACCGAAAAAGGTAAAGGCAAGAATACCATTGCCAGTGCTGTGGATGCGGCTGCGTATGTGTATGAGTTATATTCAATTGCTGGGGGCATGCAAACAGAGCTAAAAAATATTGATTTTGATAAATATATGCCACTAGAAGCTGCAAAATTTTATGCTGAATTTAACGATGCCAATGATTTTTATAGCAAAGGGCCAAGCTTTACTGAATCGAAGAATGTCACCAGTGCAATTGCCCAAGGCCTAAAACAGGATTTATTTAAACAGGTCGATGCGATAGTTGATAAGCAGCAAACGCATCGTGCGGTATTACGTTTTGCACATGCCGAAATCATCATTCCTTTGGCAACCAGTCTGGAATTGCATGACATGATGCAGCCGCTGCCTTTACGTCAAACTTATAATTATACCCATAGTAAATGGCGTGGTGAGTTTGTGTCGCCGATGGCTGCAAACCTACAGTGGGATATCTACCAAAATACACAAGGAACAACTTTGGTGAAGATGTTCTATAACGAAAAAGAGACCTTGTTTAAACCAGATTGTAACTATGCGCGTTATAGCACTAATAGCTTCTATTATGACTATTTGAAGCTGAAACAATGTTATCAAATTCAATAAGCTGACTTATTTTATATTTTCATTTGGGAATAGCTTGCTATTCCCAATTTTATTTCTTCATAATCATTTCATGATAAATCTTTTGAATTGAGCTGTTTCGCATGACACCTTTCTGGATTGCCTTGCAATTTTTGACGGTTTTGCCAATTGAACTAAAAAACATGCCAAGTGCAAAGCAAAATGGTCAGGCCTTGCTGTTTTATCCTGTCGTTGGCTTATTGATTGGACTGATGTTATTTGCGTTCACGCTTATATTGGCAAAACTTCCTATTTTGTTCAGTGCAGCGCTCATTCTGGTGTTATGGATCTGGTTGACTGGTGGCCTACATCTTGATGGACTCGCGGATACCGCAGATGCATGGGTGGGTGGCTTTGGTGATCCAGAACGAACCCTGAAAATTATGAAGGATCCAGCATGCGGCCCGATCGGAGTATTGAGCCTGATTGCGGTATGTTTGCTTAAATTTGTCGCACTCTATGTGTTGCTTGAGCAAAAGCTTGAAGCATTTCTTATTGTATTGCCCATGCTTGGACGTAGTGTGCCACTATTTTTATTTCTCACGACACGCTATGTACGTGCGCAAGGACTGGCAAGTTCAATGCTTGAGAATATGCCACGACTAGCAATATGGATGGTTTTTGTCATTACAATAGCATTGCTTTGTATGTTTAAGTGGAAAGGTTTAGTCGCCTTATTCAGTTTTTTGATCATTATCTTTTATTTGCGTGGGCTTTTTATCAAGCGTATTGGCGGGATTACGGGTGATACGGTGGGTGCTGCAATTGAATTGAGTGAGACGGGTTTGATGCTGAGCTTTGTTATTGCCTCATTTTATATTTAAGCCTCAAGATATGGCCTCAATTGAAGCCATATCTTTTATTCAGTCGTTTTATTTTCCAAAATGATAGCGCAAACCTAATAAATAGGTTCGTGGTGCGGCAGGTGTGTAGCTTGCCTGATTATTGCTAAAAGATGTACTTTCAGCGTAATGCACATCGGTGGCATTAATGACTTGACCAAACACTTCATAAGCATTTTTACGATAGTTAGCGCGTAAGTTCAGCAAGGTATGGCCATCATATTTTTCTGTATTGGCATCATTGATCCAGTAAGATCCGACATAGACACCTTCTACAGCAAGTAATAATTCAGGAACCGGTTTGATCTGATATTCAACTGTGCCAAAGCTTTTGGGTGCGCTTGGCATGGTATTGCCGCTGTAATCGAGTGAACTTGAGGGTTGAAACGCTTTATATTCGTGTTTTGCAAAGCTACCTGAAACTTTTAAACGCTGATCATAAAGTGCATTGATCTTCCATGTGCCGCCAATTTCTATCCCTTGATGCAGGGTTTTACCAGCATTGCGTGGTTCGCGGGTATTATCTGGCTTGGTGTAATTGATGACTTCATCTTTGCCTTGTAAACGGTATAAGGTAATTTCCCCATCGACACGGTCATCCAGCAGTTTGAAGCGTAAACCAGCATCAATATTATCAAACGTCGCTTCTTTCAGATTTGGCGTGACCAGATTTGCGCCGTACAGGCTGCTTACTTCTGGCGGAACAAAGCCCTGTGACCAGTTACTGTAAATGTCCATAGCAGGCGTGATATTCCAGACAAAACCGACTTGTGGGCTGGCTTTATGGAAATTACGTTTTTCATCAGGCGCACCTGTTACTTTTGATGGGGTTAATTTATTGCTGTAGTCATAACTGATCCAGTCATAACGAGCACCACCGACCAGATTTAAGGTCGGAATAACCTGCCAGTTTGCTTGTGCATAAAGGGCCTGATTATTAACGTCAACATTAAAATCGCGTAGCAACTGGCGTTGTTTATAACCCGTATAAATCAGGCTGTCTGGATCACGGAAAACCTCGATATCATTGGTTTTAGCCTGATTTGGTGAGTAATCTGCCATTGCACCAACAATCAGTTTGACCTGATCCAATGTGGCAGAATGCTGCATATTCAAGCCATAAGACTGAAATGCGTTATATGTGGTCTGTCCACTATATGTGCCAGTCGGTTTACCATTTTTAACATCGGTACGGATGCTATAACTTGGATTTTGTTCCGTGGTATTGTCGCGATAATACACGGTGAACTGGCTTTGCTGCTGATCATTCCATTGGTGATTCAGCTGTGAAGAAATACGGGTGGCCTCAACTTCGCGATCAGTAAAGGTTTGATAGCTATAACCAGGACGTTTACGGTAATCCTCCAGACTTAAATTGCCCGTCATGTCTGCTTTTAGGTGATTGTAGCTCACAATATTTTTAATTTGCGTCGCATCAGAAATACGCCAGTCATGTCGTAAGGTAACACTTTGCTTGTTACTTTCGGCATGGTCTTGCCAGCTGTCACCACGATCACTGGCATAGGCAGATAATCGTAAACCCTGTTCACCATACTCAGTCGCGAAGGTATTAGAAGCATCAATATCCAGACGGCGATAACCTTCTGAACTTGCGCTGATTCCTATATTTGCTGTTGGTGTTGCACTCGGTGCTTTGGTCAGGAAGTTGATAGTTCCGCCAATGGCATTGCTTCCGTACAAGCTGCTGGCTGGACCACGCAAGATCTCGATACTGTCAATCCCCGCAAGGTTTACTTCATACAAGGCATTGTGGTTAAACACGCCCACAGGTCGAATCGAAATACCATCTTCAAGATATTGATAAACTGCCGCTGTGGTCATGGGCTGACGAATCGACATCATATGCTGTTCATTGCCCAGATCATTCATCAAAACACCAGGGCTTTGATTGACCAGTTGACCGATGAATGTTGCATGTTTATCTTCGATATCCTGACTGCCGATTTTACTGATCGCGGCAGGGGTATTATTAATCGATTCACCTTCACGACTGGCGGTAACCACAATGGTTGCCAGTGTTTGAGTTAAATCAGTTATTGGAGTTTCAGCAAAAGCAATCGAGTTATAGCTTATAGAAAGGCAAGCAGCCGCTAATACAGACAAACGGAATTGAGTATTCATTTTGAACTCTATAAAAAGCAATACATAAGGACGCGCCGTAGTTGTAACTGGGCGCGAAGTAAAATTTGCGATTTATAAAGTGAGTGGCGGGGCTTGTTTAGTTGGGAAAATATAAAAGATGCGGGGTATATGCAGATCTTCTGTCCACGAATAACAGAGGCAGCGTACACGACTAAACCAAGCCAGTAGAAAGATAAAAATAAATGCAATCAATGGGATGAGAACAGCAGCATCAAGGCCATGTGTACACAAAGGGCAATGTTTCATGATCTGGCTGGCAAGCGCAAAAACTTCCTGTGCATGATCACTAAGATGTGCATGTTTAGAGCTTTGCAGTTGCTGGGTATGGTGCATGTCATGCATTGCATGTGACTGGTGGTCTGCGTGAGTCTGAGTCATCAATGATGCATTTTGAATCACTGTCACCTGACAATGACTTGGCATTGCGTAAAGTGCAGGTACGATACCTGTATGGACCATCGTTGGTAAGAAGATATGCCAGAGTAAACACAGCAAAGTCACCGCGCCAAGAGAGGCACGCCACTTAAGCAAATGTTGACGAAAACTGGACTTCATATCAGCGATACGTCGTAGGGGAAATGTGGCAGCAGTATAATGAAAAAAAGAGGCTTATTCAAAAGATATCAGTGTAATTCAAAACAAAAAACAGGCCCATAAGAGCCTGTTTTACATCTATTTAAATATTAACGATTTGGTAAAACGTCTTTTAACGCTTCATGCATTTCTAGCAATGCTTTTTCAGTTGTTTCCCAGTCGATACAGCCATCAGTCACCGACTTGCCGTATTCAAGATCACACAGATTTTCTGGAATATCTTGACGACCACCTTTTAAGTGACTTTCCACCATAATCCCAACGATTGATTTATTACCATCCAGAATTTGTTCTGTGATATTTTTCAAAACCAGAGGCTGTAAGTACGGGTCTTTGTTTGAGTTGGCATGACTGGTATCAATCATGATCTTGTTGCTCACTTTCGCTTTTGCTAGAGCAGCTTCTGCTTCTGCAACAGATGTTGCATCATAGTTTGGCTTGCCATTACCACCACGTAATACTACGTGTGCGTACGGGTTACCTTTGGTATTGATAATCGCAACCTGACCATTTTCATTCAGGCCCAAAAAGCTGTGACCATGTTTAACCGATTGCATCGCATTGGTTGCAACGGTTAAGCCGCCATCAGTACCATTTTTGAAGCCAACAGGTGATGAAAGACCAGAAGACATTTCACGGTGAGTCTGACTTTCAGTGGTACGTGCGCCAATCGCAGACCATGAAATTAAATCTTGATAATATTGCGGTGAGTTTGGATCAAGTGCTTCAGTCGCACAAGGTAATCCTTTTTCATTCAAATCAATCAGTAAGCCACGACCAATGTGCAAGCCTTTTTCAATATTGAATGAGTCATTCATGTCTGGATCGTTGATTAAACCTTTCCAGCCCACAGTGGTACGCGGTTTTTCAAAATAAACACGCATCACCAGATATAAGGTATCTTTTACTTTTTCGCTCAGGACTTTCAGGCGATCAGCATATTCATGTGCAGCTTTAGGATCGTGGATTGAGCACGGGCCAATCACGACAAACAAACGTTTGTCATTGCCATCTAAAATATTACGTACAGTAGCACGTCCTTGTAACACAGTTTGAGACGCAGCCTCAGATAATGGAAGATCAGCTTTCAATTCTGCTGGTGTAATCAGCGTTTGAATGCTTTTAATGTTTACATCATCGATATCGGGCTGAGAAACTGGATTTGACTGTAGAGTATTCATTGCTGTCACAAATTCAATCGAAAAAAGAGGTTATTTTGTCTGCGAATATAGCATGAAATGCCGACTGATTAACTAGCAATAACGATAATTTATGCAGAAAGCAGCGGCATTTGTTGGCTTAAACAATTGTTGTTGAATGACTTGTCTGCTGTACAACGACAGCCTGATGAGTCTCAACTGGCTTCGGTTTGGTTTTCACAGGGTTCACAATAAAGTTCACGCCCAAAGCAAATAAGGTAATCCCTAAAATTTTACGAATCAGTCTTTCTGGCATACGTGAACTAATTAAAGTCCCGACAATGATGGCAGGGATAGAACCGACCAATAACCACATCAACAGACTAAAGTCGACATTCCCTGAAGACATATGGCTAAGGCCTGCAACTGCTGTAAGTAAAACAGCATGAACCACGTCTGAACCAATAATACGGATCATCGGCAAGTTAGGGAACATTAGAACTAAAGCCATGATACCAAAGGCACCCGCACCCACAGATGAAAGGGTAACAAAGATACCTAATACGATTCCCATGATGACAATGTAATGACGTTTGTGTTGCAAAGCATGTTGTTCGCTTTCCATATTTGCTTGTTCACGGTTACGGAAACGGTCGAAGAATTTTTCAATCTGTGCACGAAAGACAATTGAAATACCCGTCAAGGTCAACATAAAGCCTAAAACCATAGTCAGCACAGCTTTATAATGCGTGGATTGACTTAGGTAATGTTCGAGTGCCCAAGAGGTCGCAAATGATGCTGGAATACTGCCTAATGCTAGCCAGAGTACGATCGGCCAGACAATATTGAGTTTTTTAGCATGGACAATAGAGCCGCAAAATTTAGAGATTGAGGCATATAACAAGTCTGTACCAATCGCGATATGAGGTTCGATTTTAAATAGACTGATCAGGATTGGGGTCATTAAAGAACCACCGCCGACGCCTGTGATACCAACACAGAAGCCAACCAATACCCCAGCCATAATAAATTCAATAGGACCAAACATCGACAATATGCCTAAATATGCAAAAATCAGCATATCTTATGCTTTTTTTAGATAACTCGTTGTGATGAATAGTGATTTACTTATGCAAAAAAACGCTAAAGAAAAAGATAGGTTCTCTTAGAATTTATTTTGGGATTAAGAGATAAGGGTGCAATGACAGCATAAAAATACCAAAAGCTTTATTCAGATAAAGCAGGCTGGAATCTGTTTGGACGTTGTCAGCAAAGGAATAATGATTTTTATAAATAAAATATATCAATGGGTTATGGTTTTTTAGGCAACTTTTTACAAGTGGAGCTAAAAAGTTGCCTGATGGATTCATTTTATTTTTTTACGGGTTTAAGCTCATTAACCCAGAGTACCAATAAGAAAGTCACGGGCGTTGCGAAAATCCACCAGCTTACAAACCCAATCGAACTGCCATATTCTAAACAAAGCAGGCTACCTGCAAATAAAAAGCACAGATAAGCCAAAACCTTGAGTTGTATTTGATAGCGAATGACAAACTGTTGTTTTGATTTACTCATCTGCTTAGAACTACATTTATAGAGCAGGAGCATTCCAACAAGTATCAATATGAGGCTAAAAAGAATCATGCTTTCACCTCATTTTTGGCTAACTTCGCTTTGATTTTTTGAGCGGATTTTTCTTGAATCGGCTGGATATTTCTAAAAATAAATACAGCAAACAGGGCACAGGCAAGTAGGAATAAATCAATCCGTAAGAATAGCCAATAACTTTGCAGATCTGTGATGAACTGATGATTGATGAGATAGAGCAAGTTATAGAGAGGCAGAATCAAAGCCACTAATCCAAAAATAAGTACCTGTGTTTTCCATAAATATTGCTTTTTCGTTAATAAGGCGATGATAAAACTTAATCCCCAAACGCTGAAAAAGGTATAGATTTCATAATTGGGCGTGGTTTCGGTTACATGTACAAATCGATTGGCAAATAAATAGCTGAGCATTGCAGTGGGCAGACCAATAAATGCAGCGACATTCAAACGATCAACCAGATAGTAACCGAAATGAAATTGATCAGATTTGTTTTGGATCTGACGTTTTAAGCTCCAGAGCAATAGGCCTGAAGCAATCATTAAACAACCCAAAATACCTGAACAAAAGAATGCAAAGCGTAGTACAGGCTGTGCGAAAGTCGCCATATGTAAGCCATAAACACCCGAATGTAAGGTTGCGACAGCACTATTATTACGGGTATTGCCGAGAATTTTGCCTGTGCCGTCAAAAGTGATTTGTGCCTGATTTAAGGTGATTGATCGATCTTCTAACTGCTTAAAGGTAATTACTGCTTGGTCAGTATTCGGATTTTTGACTTCAATTGATGCCAGTGCTTGTTCGCCCCATTGTTGCCTTACTTTTTCCAGAAGGGTGCTGATCGGTAGCATCTCAGCTTTATGAGGCTCGGTTTGATCTGTGGCGCTCTTTTCAGTCGTTCTAATTTCAGTGAAAAACTGATAAGGATTCTCTGGATAAAGCTTTTGCATTCCCCACGGTAAATAGAGATAGAAGAAAATCGCCAAGCCTGTAAAGGTAATGGTCAGGAAAAAGGGAAGTGCGAGTACCGAAGAAACATTATGAAAATCCAGCCAAGAACGCTGCGATTTAAAGGTTCTCAGTGTAAAGAAATCGGTAAAAATCTTTTTATGGGTAATGATGCCTGAGACTAAGGCCACCAGCATAATGAAAGCGGCAAGACAGGCAATCAAACGCCCAATCATGATCGGGAATCCATACAACTGAAAATGGAAGTTATAAAAGAACTCTCCGCCTTGAGTTGCCGACAGTTTTAATTCCTGACCAATATTGGCATCCAGACTACGACTTTCATAACTGCCGCTGGCTTGTTGCCAATACATTTTATTGACGGGTTCTTCGTGATTTGCCACTTTGAGATACCATGACTTGGCATCGCCAGCATGCTTTTGTAGATAATCGGCAGCAGTTGTGATGGCTGTATCCTGATTCACTTGAACCTGAGCCAGTTGCGGCTGCATCCACAAATTAATCTGATGACGATAGTACGAACTTGTTCCCATTAAGAAAATAGCAAACAAAAGCCAGCCAAAAATCAGACCTGTCCATGCATGTAACCATGCCATTGATTGGCGAACACCTTTATTTTGCATTTTTAATTTAAACCTACAGATATGCCAAACAATACGCCCGTTAAGCCCAGACTGATCAACGTGAGTTTCAATAATGAATGTGAGCAGAAACTAATAATGATGAAAATGAGATAAAACAGAATCGCGATAAAAGCAGCTAGATAAATCGCCTCTGCTTTATCAAGTACACGGACAAATAATGAGGTCAGGCTAAGGCTTAAATACATCATACAGAGGTAGCCCAATACAAAGGTCAACGCAAAGCGATAGAAAATACTCAGTCGATAGACAAGGGTAAGCGAGGTTGATTTAGCCATAACGGGTCTTGAAACTGAGGAAGGGAGAAATAAATCACATATGGGAATGATTCTTGTTCATATTAGCTATTCCTGCAATCTCAATCAATTGTCATTTCATCGTAAATCTAGATAGGTTTTCTGGAAAACAATGACATCTTAGATGAGAAATGATGTTCACCAATCGTGAACAAATTGCCAGATCATGTTTGATTCAGTGTAAAATCATTTTGTTAGAATCATTTAAATCTTTCTGTGGGGCGTGGGTCTTGTCAAAGCAAAAACTAAGAATTGGCATCGTGGTGGGAGAGGTTTCTGGAGATACGCTAGGGGTGAAACTCATGCGCAGTTTTCGTGAACAAGGCATCGATGTCGAATTTGAAGGTATTGGTGGGCCACAAATGATTGCGGAAGGTTTCCATAGTTATTATCCAATGGAAATTTTATCTGTCATGGGAATCGTGGAAGTTTTAAAAGACCTGAAAAAGTTATTTGCTGTCCGTGATGGTCTAGTCGAGCGCTGGACCGAGCATCCAGTGGATATATTTATTGGTATTGATGCGCCAGATTTTAATTTGCGTTTGTCCAAAACCATTAAAGAAAAGAATTTACCGATAAAAACCGTGCAATATGTCAGTCCATCGGTATGGGCATGGCGTCAAGGCCGTGTGCATGGCATTAAACGCAGTATCGATCTAGTCCTATGTTTATTTCCATTTGAAAAAACCTTCTATGAAAATTATGAGGTTGCTGCGGCGTTCGTCGGGCATCCCTTGGCAAAGCAGTTACCGTTAAAGAATCCAATTGCCGAAGCTAAGCATCAACTGGGTCTATCTGCACACAAGACTCACATCGCTTTATTACCTGGCAGTCGCCGTGGTGAAATCGAACGTTTACTGCCGTTGTTGACTGGTGCTGCTGACACCCTGCATCGCAAGCATCCTGAAGTCGAGTTTTTAATTCCTGCGATCAATGATGCGCGTAAACATCAGATTGAACAGGGCATTCAACACTTGGATGCTGGTTTAAAATCGAAAATTCATGTGTTGGAAAATAGCGATGCGGAATCGAAGATTGGCCGTATGGTCATGAATGCCAGTGATATTGTGGCTTTGGCTTCTGGTACCGCGACACTTGAGGCAATGTTATTGCATCGTCCAATGGTAACGTTCTATAAGTTGAATTGGTTGACCTACATTATTGCCAAATTCTTGGTCAAGATTCCGTATTATTCTTTACCTAATATTATTGCAGGTAAAAAAGTCATTGAGGAACTGATTCAGGCCGATGCAACACCACAGCATTTAGCCACTGAAATTGAGCGTTTGATGGATCATGAAACGGCGCATATTCAAATGATGCAACATTTAAGTATGCATAAACAATTGATCTCAGGCAATACCGAGGATCCTGTACAGGCAATTTTGAACTGTTTAAAAACAGGATAAATAAAAAAAGGTGGCATTGAAAGCCACCTTTTTTATACTGCGGATTAAGCGCGAAGGATCAGTTCATAACCCGTATACTTGCGGATATTGATCACACCAATATCCATTAATAAATACTGGCCTTTGATGCCTTGCAACACACCACGAATTTTAGGTGTTTTATCCAGATTCAGTGATTTAATTTTTTCAGGATAATGTTCAACAGGGTAGATAAACTCTCTTGGTTTTTCGTCCTCTAGAAATTCCAGATTCTCATTAAACTCAAGATTTTGATTAAATTCTTCGCGAATACTTTGAATCTTTGGTGCAAATTCTTCCAGAATCTGATCACGTTTTTCAATCAGATTTAATGGCTCAGCTTCGCCTTTAAGAAGTTTACGCCAATCAGTTTTATCTGCGATTTGTGTCCCAATTAAAGTTTCCAGATGGCCTGACAAACGACGTGAGCCTACTTTCATGATCGGTAAAGCCTGAGTTGCACCTTGATCCAGCCAGCGGGTTGGCATATTCACGATACGGGTAATCCCGATTTTCAAGGCACTTGAATTGGCTAAATACACAATATGCGGCTGGAAACAGACATCATGAGCGAACTGGTCTTCACGGCAAGTGCCTAAGTGATAATGGCAGGTTTCAGGCTTCATAATACACAGGTCGCATTCTGCTTTTGTTTTAAAGCATTTGAAACAATGACCTTGTGAATAAGACTTCGGTGTTTTTGAGCCGCAAGAGGTACAAAAAATATTACCAGTCCATTCGATCTCGATTTCCTGCCCTAAAACAAAAGGTAGGTCAGTTTCTGTACGATCTAATATAAATTTATATTCAACATTTGCCTTGCTTGTTGATTGATCAGTTACACTATGCGTTTTGAGCGCTGCATGCATTTTATGACAAATGCCTTGTAGTTCCATTAATAAACTCTCATCTTTCTCAATCAAGGGTTGCAGTTATGGCTGAACAAAATGTCATCACTTCTATGCTAGACGATTTATCTCAAGAACAGCCCATTCATACTGCACTTTGTATAGGTCAGCAGATTGACCAAAATGCTTCAATTCAATGGCATTATTTTAACGTAACTGACTTTTTAAGTCTGCCATTTACGCAACGTTATGATTTAGGTTTTGTATTATTTGATACCGAAGAAATGCAAAATATTACCGAAACACAAAAAGCGCAGCTTTTGGTGAAGCTGCGTGACCTGATGGCGAAGCGGATTGTGGTAGTGAGTAAGCGTGAAGATGAAAAGCTATTGCGTTCACTGGGTTTCACTCAACTGATTGATAAAACTACTCATGACAGCGATTTTGCATTATGGCAATTTAATATTTTAACTTATAAACATGTACCAGACTGGTTTAACTCCAAGTTCTGGGCCAATCCTGAAAACTGGGATAAATTCCGCTGGTAAACGATGAATGCTGCGATTTAAATCTGATTGAGATTTCGGTCGGAGATTCGCAGCAAAGCCTTGCAAAATTTAACAATTTATCTTTGTGCTGTGTTTTCAAAGCAGCGTATGCTTTTGGAATAAATAATTCCAAAAGGAAAGTTTAGGTTATGACAGATTTAACCAATATTGTTGAAATTTTAGCGAAGCAAGCTTTAGGCGGCGGTCAACAACAGTCAGGTCAAGCTGGCGGTTTAGGTGGGATTTTAGGTTCGGTACTTGGTCAGTTGGGTGGGCAACAGCAAAATACTCAAAACCAGCAAGGTGGTCTAGGCGGAATCTTAGGTTCTGTGTTGGGTCAATTAGGCGGTGGTGCAGGTTCAACTCAAAGTAATGCAACGGGTGGAAACACGGCACAAACGTTGTTGATTGCAGTTTTACCTTTAGTTTTGGCGTGGATTCAAAAACAAGGTGGTTTACAAGGTGCTTTGGATAAATTGAAAAATGCTGGTCTAAGCAATCAGGTACAAAGCTGGGTTGATCCACAACAGCAAAATGCTGAAGATGTGCCTGCACAAAATATTCAAAGCTTATTTGATGATCAGGATGTAGAACAGGTCGCGCAGCAAACCCAAGCGCCTAAACAGGCAATTTACGGTGCTATTGCTTCGGTTTTACCACAAGTGATTGATTCATTGACGCCTCAAGGCAGCAGTACTAATCCTCAAGAAGCCAATCAGGATATTCAGCAAGTGTTGAATCTCGTAAGTGGTTTTCTAAAGAAATAAATTAATCTCAATAAAAAGCCTGCTCATATGAGCAGGCTTTTTATTTAAGCGATTTGTTGTGGCTGTTGAGTTTTTTCTATTTTTTCCTGATTTAAATGTCGTTTTCTGAGCCGAGTAATGCCACAGATACCAATCAAAGAAAGCAAAGATAGGAAGCTGAATAAAAGCGCTAAAGGTAACCATTCACCAGCATAGTGCTGTGCAAGCAAAGTTCCAATGATTGGAGTAGTGCCGCTTGTAATCGCCGCAATCATTTGATAGGAAATAGAAATACCTGAATAACGAACTTTGGCAGGAAAAGCTTCGGCCATAAAACCAGCGACGACTGAATACAGTGAAGACAGCGCAATCACAGCCAATGTAATGCCTAAAACGATTAAATAAATATTTTTAGTGCTGACCAGCATAAACATTGGATAAGGAACAGCGATACATAAAATGGCGGCCCAGAACAAAAAACGATGAGAACCAATTTTGCTGGCATACCATGCAGCAACGGGCATCGCGATAAATTCAAATACAGTTACCCAAAATAATGCATCCAGAATAGTTGGGCGACTGATCCCGACATATTGGGTGACGTAGGTAATCATAAATGTATTGGTAAAAAAGAAACCTGCTGTACCGATTGTAATAGAGAGTCCCGCAAAAAGTACTTGAGGCCAGTAATATTTGAGCAATTCTTTAATTGGAAATTTGACGATTTCCTGTTTCTCTTGCATTTGTTTAAATTCAGGAGATTCTTCAACCCCTAAACGTATTGCAAGACCAATCAGCATAAAAACAAAGCTCAACAGGAACGGAATACGCCAGCCCCAAGTGAATAAGTCTTTTTCATCCAATGAGGTAATGGCTCTGAAAACGAGTAAACAAAGAATCAGGCCAGCAGGACTGCCCATTTGAGCAAAAGAAGCAAAAAAGGTTTTTTTATGGGCGGGTGCATGTTCGCTTGCCATTAACACAGCGCCACCCCATTCACCTCCGACAGATAGACCTTGCATAAATCGTAGAACAATAAGCAGTACAGGTGCCCAAATTCCGATACTGTTATAACTTGGTATGAGTCCAATTCCTGTTGTGGCAATACCCATCAATAGCATTGTGAATAGCAACATTTTTTTGCGGCCGAATTTATCCCCCAAATGTCCAAAAATAAGTGCTGCAACAGGACGTGCAATAAAACCCACTGCAAAGGTTGCAAAGGCAGCCAATGTGCCAGTGACAGGATCAGTTTGAGGAAAAAATACGATACCGAGTACTAAGGCTGCGGCGGTGGCATATACATAGAAATCATAAAACTCTACGGTTGTGCCAATAAATGCTGCCGCAGCAGCCCGTTTTGATTGTTCTATCTTCATCCGGTAAGATCCTTAAATATTCCCTTATTTCATTATTATCATTTGCAAATACAATTATTTATGTATCTTTACTCCAGGCAAAACGCATAACATTTCATAAAGTAAATTGGCACCTAATAAGGATGTATTGCCCGTGGTGTCGTATGGTGGCGATACTTCGACAAGATCACATCCAATAAGATTTAAACCCTGACAACCACGGACAATTTCCATTGCTTGAATTGTGGTTAAGCCCCCAATTTCCGGTGTACCTGTACCGGGTGCCCATGCAGGATCGATACCATCAATATCAAAGGAGAGATAAACAGGCCCACCATCGACTTGCTGTTTTACTTCTTCCATTAAAGGGGCAAGCGATTTGTGCCAACATTCTTCGGCCTGAACGACACGAAAACCCTGACGACGGCTCCAGTTAAAATCGTCTGCACTATAGCCTTGAGCACGTAAGCCAATCTGAACAACACGCTGACAATCGAGTAAGCCTTCTTCTGCTGCCCGGCGAAAAGTGGTGCCATGTGCGACTTTTTCACCAAACATTTCATCATTGACATCGGCATGAGCATCAATATGAATGAGGCCAACTGGACCATGTTTTTTATAGATAGATCTGAGGATGGGGAGGGTTAGTGTGTGATCGCCACCAAGTGTGAGCGGAATAATTGGATGTGCCAGAATACGGTCATAATGTTCTTCAATAATGCGTACCGCTTCAGCTAGGTTAAAGGTGTTAATAGGAACATCACCAAGGTCTGCAACATTCAAAGATTCAAAGGGAGCCGCACCAGTTGCCATGTTATAAGGGCGTATCATGACTGATTCAGCACGGATTTGACGGGGACCAAAACGAGTTCCCGAACGTAAGGAGGTGCCAATATCTAAAGGAATTCCAATAAAAGCCGCATCTAGATTAGAAAGCCCAGCATCATGTTCTACCACTGGTAGGCGTAGCATCGAGGCAATCCCACCAAAGCGTGGCATTTCATTCCCACCGAGTGGTTGATTTAACATCTTGTTCATTTATTTCTCCTTTTATTTATTTATCAACCAGCCTCAGGTAGGAATAAATCCTTTTTTTAAAAAACTTAGTTCAGATTTTTCTAAACTAATCTGATGTTGGATGTTTTAAAATAATGCAGAGGAAATAAGGAAAATATGATGGAAGAAGTGGCCTATTCTGATATTAAATTGATTCGAATTTTTGTCAGTGTTGTAAGGAATAAAGGCTTTGCAAATGCTCAACAGGAGTTGAATCTATCAACCTCTGCAATTAGTACCTATATGACTCAACTAGAACAAATCGTGGGTTTTAAGTTATGTGAACGAGGGCGTGGTGGTTTTTCTTTAACCCAAAAAGGAGAGATGTTTCTACAGGAGGCTAAACGGATCTTGCATGAACTGGAAAACTTTTCCAGACATACTGCCCAGATTAAAGGTGAGTTAACCGGTACGTTGAGAATCGGTATGTTAGATTCTATGGTAACGGACAAGAATATTCCTCTCGATCAAATGATCCGTGAGTTTTCAAAACAAAATCCTCATATTTATATCAAAATTCAGGTGCAGTCACCGTATGAGTTGCAAATGGGAGTTTTGGAAAATCGTTTTGATGTCGCGATTGGTTCATTCTTTATGAAAATGAATGGGGTGATGTATCAGCCTCTCCATAAAGAACAACAGTGGCTATTTTGTAGTGATAAACATCCTATGTTCGCACAACAGAATTTGACTGCTGACGTCATTCGACAAGGAAAAATGGTGAGTCGTGGTTACTGGAGTCACACTGAACTGGCAAAACAGGGATTTAAGCATTCATTTGCGACAGTTGACTCAATGGAAGCACAACTCATTCTAATTTTATCTGGGCAATACATTGGTTATTTACCCGAACATTTTGCCCAGTATTGGGTAGAACAAAAACGTTTAAAAGTCTTATTACCCGAAATGTTCGGTTATTGCGCACCATTTTCTCTTATTTTTAGGCGTGGTAGAACAAGGGAGCTTGTGATTCAAAATTTTCGTAAAGCGGTAAAAAACTTTTTTACTGAAAAATAATAAATGCAAAAAAATAAAAGGGCTGATTGCCCTTTTATTTCTAGTTTAAGAAGCTAACTTCAAATTAGAAGTTATATTCCATACCTAAACCGATAACAGTTTTCTTATCATCTTTTACTAACCAGTCACGTTTCTGTTGACCTACAACGCCGTAGAAACGAGCTTGTTTGTTGATGTTGTAGTCAGCACCGATACCATAAAGATCTTGTTTACGATCGTCACGGCCATCAACTTCAGTTTTTGCAGAGATGTACTCCGCTTTTAATTTCACAGGTGTAGAAGGGATTGCATATGCAGCTGTTACGCCAAATGCATCTTCCTTTAAGCCTTTGTATGAAACAGCAGGTGTACCACCAACAACAGTATCATCAGTTGGTTGAGCAGTTTGCCATAAAGCACCGAACACCAAACCGTCAACACCAGCTGGTGCTAAGTCTAAAGAACCTGTTACACGGATTGCGTCTGAATAAACTGTATTGTCACCGCTTAAATCACTATAAGCATTATATTTAGAAGCAACGCCAAAGTTACCAGCAACTGCAGCAGCTAAACCGATATCTTTGTTTTCATAAGTAATAGAGGTTGAAACACCATCACCAAAACCATCACGGCTGCCTTTTTGACCTTTCGCATCATTTTTAACAGCTGAAGATTCTTCACCTTGCTGGAACATGATGTTGAATGCCAAACCACCAAGTAATTTCTTATCGCTTTCAAAACCGATTACATTCTTCAAACGATCTTCACCAGCAAGAACTTTGGTCATATCCAGTTCAGTGTGATCGTTAAAAATATCTTGGTTGTTACCCGCAGCAGTTTTAAGATAAGAGTCGAATTGACCTACTTTCAAAGTACCAATACCGTCAGACTTAATACCTACAAAACGGTTACGCATACCCCAGTCAGTATCTGAACCAGAACCGTCAGCTGAAACACCCCATTCTGCCAAATAAACTGCTGATAATTTCTCAGTCAGTTTTTCTTCACCTTTTACACCGATACGAGAAGCGTTTGAGTTTACTTTAGTTACGCTTTCGTCTTTAAAGCCATTTTTATCAATTTGATCCAAAGTCACATTGAGCTTACCATACAATGTTGGTGCTGCTTGCGCTGCATTCATGGCTAAAGTTGCTACAGTAGCAGCAAGAAGCAATTTTTTCATTGAGATTTCTCCAAAACACTTTTTTGTAAATGGCCGATGCCTTAGTTACTGTTATAAGCTTGCTTGTGTACATAAAGTTACACAGCTCACTGACTTGTATGCAGTATCGGTAAACTTTGTGACAGAGAAGTGAAAGAAAAATGACAGTTTGATGACGATTCATATTTGGTAATAATTATATTTCTTATTTATTTTTAATGGCTTAGAAAATAAAAAAACGGAGTAACAACTCCGTTTTTGACAAAGCTGATGTTTAAAGAGCAGCTTTGATCTTTTCAGCAAATGCTTTAATTTTTTCCTGATCACCCATTTGTGCAGCATGGCGACCAAGCTCATGTATTGAACTTGGAATCAGGTGAAAGTGGACGTGTGGTACGGTTTGGCCTGCCGCAGCACCAGAAAGTTGCATCAAGACAATGCCTTTAACATCCAGCGCTTTTTCCATCGCTTGAGCAACTTTTTGTACGATTTGAATCGTGTAAGCGGCTGCATCTGCAGGCAAATCAAGTAAAGTTACCGCTGGTGTTTTTGGGATAACTAAAGCATGACCATCAGCTTGAGGCATGATATCCATGAAAGCGAGTACCTGATCATCTTCATAGATTTTGATTGCAGGTAATTCACCACGCAAGATACGTGCGAAAATATTTTGGTCATCGTATGCCATGATTCATCCTTAAAATAGGGAGTATGTGCTTTAACATTGAAAACTTGGGCATTAAATAAAATGGCCTAAAGCGGAGCGCTGAACACTCCGCAAAGATTTGCTTATTTGCAGTTTAGCTCTTTTTGGCGAGCTTTAATGTCATCAAGGCGTTGTTGCTCTTTGTCAGAGAACTTCGGCTTAGTGGTGTGGCAGTTTTCATTACCAAATTTTGCTTTAGCATCAGCATCTTTAAAACAGAATCCTTTAGATGCATAGATGAGGTTATAGTCATCCTGTAACTTTTTACATTCTTGTTCTGGGGTTGCCGCTTGTACGCTAAAACCAGTTAGGGTCATTAAGCCTGCAAAAACTGCAACTGTTAACTTATTCATGAGGTGTTCCTCTAATCAAAAAGGTATAAACCGACGCTTTATGAAGATAGATCCATATGGCTGTTGGTCGCTACGTATATACCAATATAAGGTTTCTTAATAAAATTTCAATAAAACTCTATTATTTGAGTGTAATTTTACTCCACAATTTATCCTTATAGTTGTAAAAATCCTTTTATATCAATACGTTTTAATAATTTTAACTAAAACATATAATTATAAGGCAGTTCATTGTACACCATTTTACTTGATTGACTTCTAAGTCGCTCTTTTTATAAAACTATTTAGAGATTAGCCTAAACATTTTCGTATTAACAAATTTGATTGTAAATATTCGATGACTGATTTATTTCGATCAATGTAAAAGGCCAAAAACAGAGCATAATAGATTTATCTTGAATGAAAATTTAAATTATAAAGCGTCAAAAAGAATAATGAATTTTAGAAAAAAGCCTGAGATGTCAATAAAAATATACCTTTATGTCAATCAGATATTGAGAGAGTGATATTGATTAATATTGAATAGCGCAGGGAAATATCTACTGTGATTTTTTTGATCGCTATTTATCTTCCGTTTATTTCTATTCATCAAAAGGCCGTTGTTGTACAGCCTTCTGATGTGATTGATAAATTAGGTATTTCTTCTGCTAAGCACCATTGTATTGCGCATTACGAAAGTCGATACACAGTTCTTTGCTATAGCGCATCGTTTGGCTATTGGCGTTTCGCTTTATGGCACGTTGATAATTAATAATCTTCTTCAAATTACCTTTAAGCCATTTGATTGCTAGTTCATCGGGGGTAATCGGACGAGGTTCACTGTCAGATGTATCCTTGACCAGAACGGAATGCCAATCAAAAGGAGCGGCTTGAATGCCACCAAAAAATTCAGTATCAAATTCAGGTGTGTAATTTAATGAAACTTTGAGCAGATAAATTTTCGGGCCTAAACGCACATGGTAGAACCCATTAATATCTTTGCCCATGTATTGTGCGAATGGGGTTGTATAGTGTTGCTTTTGCATCACATGCTCCATAAATGAATTTTTAGAGATGTGAGTTGACGAAGCCATACCTTGTTGAAGGGTAAATCATGGGAGAGAGTAATATATTTTCGGAACTCACCTTATTGATATGGTGTTGAACTGTTCATATTTACAGCATTTAATAGCAATGATGCGTCATAACTTGTCGGTGATGTTTTGTCCTATCTTGAAAGGATTTTAAGAACGAGGCGATAAGTTAAAAGTTCTAAAAATGACTAGGTTTATTTATTCGCTAAAGAAGGATTTGTTGTGACTGTTTATCCGTTACAATTATCGGGCGATCATTAAAATTAACGCTTAACAACACATTTACTTTTATCAAGAATTTAAAAAATGCTGAAATATGTTAGAAATAACTTTCCTATTTTTATACTCATTAGTATTGTAATTATTGGATTTGCTTATCCTTTTTACACAGGTCAATGGATTATGGCACCAAGATTGGGTGAGGTGGATCTTCAATGTTATGGTGTAGATGTTCCCGAAGCTATACCTCACGCGAGGGTACTTCATTTTTGTTCATGTATTCATACGGTTGGGATTGAAATCAAAGCGGAAAAGTATCACTACTGCACCAAACAAATAAGCAAGTAATTTAATCGCTCTGTTAAGAGATGAACTTTGTTTCTTGATGCTTTATCATAATTTAAGTATTTATTTTAATTAGACTTCTTATATGTATATTGTATTTATTATTTTATTGATATTTTTGGTACTTGCATGGACGGCTAAGATAGGACGAAAGTAATAAAACGGCTTAACATCTGACTCATTGGTCAAATGTTATATTGTGTAGTTGAACTTTAAAGTCACTCTGTAAATCACATATTTTTATTGATGTATATCACACTTTGCTCTATATTTGCTTTGTTGTTTCATTATAACTAAACAACAATAACCCTCATTCAGCGCAAAAGAATATAAGGGTAAGCCCACTCTATGGAGTGGGCTTTTTTATTGATCAAAATAGATTAGAATATAGGCATGAAAAGATCCCGCCTTAAGCCTGAATTTCCTGCTCCAGACTGGAGTACAGAACAAGATTGTTTTTTGATTGAGAACAGCGCTTTGCCTATTGAATTGTTAATTTTAAATTTGCCTTTTTCGGAAGAAGAGATTCGGGCACGTAAAACTGTGCTTGGACTGGTTCGGAGACAAAGGCAGATGAATCGGATGTGAAATAAATATTTAATTTATCAGTAATTTTTAGGCTAATGTGATATAAAAGGTCTTTATCAGGGGATTGATATGGCAATTATCACATTAAGAGATATCGAAGCGAATAAAAACATCAGGGTTAAGGCTATTGTTGATCCAAGTGTAAAGTTTGATGCTGATGGTAAATTTGAAATTATTAAAAATATCAAATGGATATTTGAAGAAACAGAGCGTGAAGTGCCAGTAGAGTTTCATGATACTTTGAACCATGCCAAACTTGATCAATATGTCGGTTTGCAATATGTGATAATCAGGATTGAATAATTGCAGGTTTCTTCACTCAAAGGGAACTTGTGCTATTTATGATATTCTTATGCGGCGAGCAAAGTTTAATCTTGTGAAAGTGAATATCTATGAAATTTTTTTGGATTGTTATTCCATTACTCCTCCTACAAGGCTGCGCACAGATGTTTCCAGCGCAAGCGACGAAACTTGATTCTGGTACTTATAGGATTCAGACCACAGCCAATATCTTTGCATCAGATGAGTCGATGAAGAAAAAGGTAGATAAAAAAGCCGAAGGTATTTGTCAGGGCAAAGGTTTTACTGAACTTGAAAGCAAAGCTCAGGCTCATAGTGAGCAGATTTATATGCCTGGTATGGTCACAACAGGGTCATATAAAACTTTCAATAAAACGATTCAATGTAACCAGTCACAATAGCTTTCGATTAATCAAATTAGGCGCTTAGGCGCCTTTTTTATTACTCATCCATACATTTTGAAGCATTGGTTACACAAAAGGTGTTTGTTCACTGTTGAATATCTCTATCAATTATTCAAGCATGAAATGGTATGTTTCAATAAAGGATGCAGATCATGATTGATGAAAATAAGCCTTTAAATTTTGATGATGACAATGAAGCTCTGGATTTCGAAGATGAGGAATTCATTGATGATAAAAAAGAGGATGAGTTATACAACAGTATTACCAAAGATGGTTCGAGTGTAGATCCTGCTGATGATGGTGAAAGACATATTCGACCTGAAGATGGTGACCCGATCGAAATTGAAGAATAAACAAGCCCGCTTCGGCGGGTTTTTCATTGAGCAAATAACATAAATAAAGCAGGTTTTTTATTGAATGAATGATAGGGTGAGTTTTTAGTAGATCATTGAAATGAGTTGAAGGATCAGTACAGAGAGAAACAATACATCATGAAGACGTTTTTTGATTATTTACACAGGATTATTGGTTCTAAGTCATTTTCATATCAGGATCGTAGCGCAAATAAAGATTCAAATATCGCAACTGCTGTTGATATAGATGATGCCATTGGTGTAGCAGTTGATTCTGATGATTACGAAAGGTCTATAAGTAAGGCTGGGATTAATCTGATTACGAGCTTCGAAGATTTGAAGTTAGATGCCTATGATGATGGTACCGGTACATGGACGATTGGTTTTGGTACTACGGTTTATCCTGATGGTATTCGGGTGCAGCAAGGCGATCACTGCACCGTAGAGCAGGCAAAATCCTTTTTTCAGCATGACTTAAGGCGTTTTCAGAAGGCCGTTAATAAAGCAGTGTTAGTAACACTATCTCAAAATCAATTTGATGCATTGGTTTCCCTGAGCTATAACATTGGCCAGAATGCGTTTAAGAATTCAACACTGCTCAAGTATTTAAATGCTGGAGACTATCAAGCCGCGGCAGATCAGTTTCTGGTATGGAATAAAGGTGGCGGGCAAATTCTAAAGGGATTGGTGCGCCGTCGTGAAGTAGAAAGAACACTTTTCTTAAAACGATAAAATCAATGTTTATAGCAACGAAACGTTGATGTAGATTCTACGATTTCTCCCAAAGCATGACATATTCTTTTGCATTGGTGGCTGTATCGAGGCCTTCATTTATAATTCTAAAGCCACTGGCCAGATAAAACTTTATACTGTTTTTATTTTCTTGATAGACGTTTAACTCCAGACGGCTTCTCATTTCCTGTGCGTATGAGATCAGTTGTTTGCCTATGCCTTTTGCTTGGTGTTCAGGAGATACAAAAATAGCCGCAACAGTATCTTCTACTAATGCAATAAACCCATAAATATTGATTGCATCTTCCGCAATATAAACTTCAGACATGGGTAAATAGATCTCTTGCATCTTGGTTGTATTGCTTTCCCAATAGCTTGCAGGAATAAAATGATGCGCTTTGATTGAGGCTTGCAGCCATATTCTTGTTAATTCATTAAAATCATTTGATGTTGCTTTTCTTATTTCGTACAACGTACTGCTCCTTATCAAAGGCTTAAAGACTTCTTAACCTAGCATAGCTTGAAAAGATGCAATTTAATAACATTAAAAAAGCCCTGAAAAGGGCTTTATGAAATAAACGTTACTCGGTGGTCAGTTTCATCAATACAACACCAAAAACGATTGAGGCTGCTGCCAAAAGACGTAATAAACCCATCGGTTCATTTAAAAAGAATATTCCAATCAGAAATGCACCTACTGCACCAATACCAACCCATACGGTATAGGCTGTGCCTAAAGGCAGTGTTTTCATTGCCACGGCGAGTAAGCCAAAACTCAGGATCATAAAAATAATGGTAATGATGCTAGGGGTTAATTTAGTAAAACCTTCGGACATTTTCATGGAATATGCCCAGATGATTTCAAAAATACCAGCTAAAATTAGATAAGCCCAAGCCATTGCGGACACCTCTTTAATAATATTTTTAGGTCGTCCTAAAGCTTGAAAAAATAAAAAAGAGGTCGTCCTCTCTGCTGTATATATAAGCACTTCTCACCGAATGCTTCAATCTATTTTGAATAAAAAATTGTTTTTATAAGTTAAATGGCATTCTTGAGGAAGAATGCCATAGAGGGGAAATTAAGTTTTTTAAGAAACATAAGCCTGAACATCATACTCAGGTTCACCCGCTAGAACAGCAACAAACTTCTCGACAGTTTCTGCTGTTAACAAGTACGGGTTAAACTCTTCTAAATGATATTTCATGAAAAAATCAGTAATATTTTGATTGATTGGTGAAAATTTCATAGACCATTGTGAGAAGAATTTATCTTTACATTCAATGTAATAGAGGATTTCGCAATTGATATGGCGCTCATCTTTCACAATTTTATTGTAAAATAGATCATCAATGAGACTCTTTGGGCCTTCTAGACATTGTACAAAATAGCCATGACCATAATATAAAACACCAGTAATGTCATGGCGATAATTAAAATCTACAGCCTCATCAAGGATTTCAATCAAATTTGTTTTTAAGTTTGAGTCAATGTTCTTAATTTTACTCACGTATAAAAGTCTGACAGACTCCATGATTGATATGCTCATTTTTAAGGGGTGAATATCTCTTATATAGAAAAAACAAGGGTTTGTATACTTCTATATGTAAGAGTGAGTAGTCTTTTTTAGGAATAGAATGATAATAAAAAATCACAAGAAAATTGCTTTTAAAAGTTGCTTGGCTTTCAATATTTCGGTCTTTTAGGTAAAGCGCTTCATAAATATTAGTCATGAGACATGATTTAAACGATTTGCTAAATTATGTGATTTTTATAGTAATTGGTGGGATTCATGACAAAATTATTGCTTGCAGGAATATTGGGACTAGGATTAGCTGGTTGTTCCTCAATAAATTATGACGCCAATACCAAACCACCGACTGTGCCTAAAAATGAGGCACACAACACTTTCAAAATGCCTGAGCATGGAATAATGACAGATCAGGACATACACAATGTACCAGAGCATGCGGAATATAAGAGCAAGCACAGCATTAGTTTCTAAATCAAGATAATCCTAAAATCAAAATCTACTATCTCCTTAAATTATAGGGTTTGAGGAGGGGCTGAGGTGTCCTTTGGATTAACGGATTATGAGTCCGCTGCTCTAAGCAACCGTTAAATAGTTTGTTAATGACTTTATTTTAACCATTTGGTAAATTATATCGATTAATAAGAAAGGCTTATAACAATGAAATACATCATACTTGCAGTGCTTTCAATTCTAATATCAACAACGGTTTCTGCTAGAGAAACGAACTCAATGCGCTCCTCTGGTGAGCTGGTTAATGTGGGGGATAGAGAAAGCGATTTGCTGAGGAAAATGGGAAAATCTTACCCAAGATATTTTATTCACAGAGAAGGACGTCGCTCATGTGAGGCAACAGAGTATGTATATGAAATTGATATGCAGATTTATACTGTTCTGGTTTGTAACGGAAAGATTTTTAGAATTGATGTGAATAATAAATAAGATAAACTCAAAGCCTAAACCGAGTTTCATTCACAGGTGATTGCTATTTCAACTCAACAGAGCTCTATAGACGCTTTAATTATCGTCGATGTGCAAAAAGCTTTTGTATCAGGGGCAGAAGCTGTACCAGCATCCGAGCAATTGATTGCTTCAATTGGTACTTTAATTACTAAGGCGAGGGCTGCGCACGCACCAATAATTTTTCTGCAAAATGACGGAGAAGTTGGGGCTGTAGATGAGCCTTATCAAGTGGGTTGGGAGTTATTTTTTGCTCCTCAACCTCATGAGTTCGTGGTACGAAAAAGTGAGGACAATGGTTTTGAAGGAACATCACTCCAGCACATTTTAGATGACCTTAGAGTTCAGTCTTTAGTCATCTGTGGTGTTTTATCAGAAATGTGTGTGGCTGCAACAGCACGCGCAGCTTTAACACGAGGTTATGCGGTGTTATTACCACACGATGCCCATGCCACATATGATGTTCCCGCAGGTCCAGGATCGGAAGCTGTACCAGCCGCTATGGCGGCTAGAGCAGCAGAATGGTCGCTGGGTGATGAGATTGTGATTTGTGCATCAGTGGATGAAGTCAGTTTTATCAAAAGCAGCCATTAATAAATCAATATTTTTTAATAGGCTTGCTTTGATATTAAGCAACACGCTTGTCTAAAAAAACCGCTCTTTCGAGCGGTTCTAAATATTCCCTTACTTCAGCGTAATTTTACTCCATGATTCATACAGTTTTGCTGCTGCGGAGAAGTCGCTATTTGGCTCCGCAGTTAAATTTGCTGTTTGAATCAGGCTCTGTGTTAGAGCGAGTAGAGGTGCTGGTAATTTGGCATCCTTGACGAGATCCAGTGCAATACCTGTATCTTTTGCAAGTAATGGCAGACCAAACGTCACTGGAAATTCACGACTCAGCACACGTTGCGGGAAAATATTTTCCGTAACAAAGCTTTTGCCACTAGAGGCATTCACACAGTTCAGGGCTGCATCCAAGTTCACACCATGCGCTTTTAAGGTACTGAAACCTTCGGTCACTGACCATAAGTTTACTGCAAGCAACATATTGTTAATGGCTTTTACCGCAAACCCAGCGCCAGGTTCACCCACATGCTGAATCAATTTACCTAATGCAGCCATAGCGGGATAAGCTCGTTCAAATGCATCCACATCGCCACCCACCATAAAGGTTAAGGTTGCATTTTCAGCACCTACTGTTTGACCACTTACAGGGGCGTCCAGAAAATCGACATTTTGTGCTTTCAGCTTTTCGACGAGACGGCGGGCTGCATCTGGTACGCCACTGGTACAGTCAATCCAGATTGAACCTGACTTAATTTCAACACCTTCAATCAGTTTTTCCACATCATCGCTGGTGGGTAAACATGAGAAAATAATGTCGGCTTGTACTGCCTGAGAGAGTTCAACCGCCGTGGTGCCATATTCTGCTGCATGTTGTTCTGCTTTGCCAAAATTTCGGTTCCAGACTAGAACTTTCTCAAAATATTTAGGAAGATGCGCCGCCATGCGATAGCCCATGGCGCCTAAACCGATGAATGCAACAGATTGAGTCATACTTTACCTTTTTATTTGCGTCGATCGTTCGGCTAACCATGTGGTTAAAGTTGGCCAGAACTCAATTGAACTGTTTTGACTGGACATTAAACCTAAGTGCCCACCAGGGATAAGAGTAAACGTGACATCCTGACTGCTTGTCAACTGGGTCAGCGGAAATGCAGACTCGGAAGTTACCAGTTGATCGCCTTTACCTGCACCGACAAGAAGTGAACAATTAATATTTTTAAGTTCAATGGTTTTGTTTTTAAGGCGAATCGCACCGTGTTTTAAAGGATTTTGCAGCCAGACGTTAAATAACATGTCTTGGTTTACGCCGCCTGGGTAATCAATCATATTATTTAAGAAGTGGCTTAAGGTGGCATCTTCTTGTACCAGTTTCAAATTATCCAGATTTTTTAATAATTGAATATTGCCATCAATCCAGCCTTTAGGATCAAGCAGCTTAAAGCCCAACGAATTGAGGAAGCCCGGTGAATGGATCATCAACTTGGGCAAACGGTTATAGATATAATCTTTGATGGTTGGGTTACGGTTAGTGAGATAAGCCAAGGTTTTATAAAGCTTGCCGATGTAACCCGAAGCATAACTGTCGATTGGGCTGCCTAAGACCACAAGGTTTTTGACAACGCTTGGCTGATGGCGTGCGGTATAAAGCGTGACAAAAATGCCTGCCATACTCCAGCCATGCAGTGAAATTTTTTCAGATTGCGAATGTTGTTGAATGGCTTCAATACATTTTGGAATAAACTTATCAATAAAAGATAGAAAGTTAATTTGATAGTTTTTATAAGTAAGCTTGCCCCAATCAATCAGATAGACATCAAAACCGCTTTCCTGAAAATGTTTGACTAATGAACGGTAAGGATAGAGGTCATAGATATCCATATTAATCGCTAAGGGTGCAACAAAAACCAGTGGTTCTTTATAGCGCTTATTCTCTGAGGCATAGAAACGGACACGGGTTTGTTTGAATTGCGCAATCACTTGATACGGCGTTGATTGAGACAAAACCAGTTTGTCTGCATCGAATACACGCATAGCCAGATGTTTAAAATTTATTTTTTGCTGTTCCACAAGCGATTTCATCTTAGAAAGTCTCATCATGAGTCAAGATTGCACGAAGTCTAAGCGATAATTTCATCTTACGCCTTGACCTTAAATACCTTAGGCGCTCAAAATATTGGCATATTTCCTCATTATGATCATAAGGCATACAAAACGATGAATCCAAGCGATGATTTAGAATACCAACTAGAAACACTGGCAATTCGCACAGGGCATGATCGTACCTCGGAAGGTGAACATAGTGAGCCAATCTTTTTAACCTCATCATTTGTATGTGAAAGTGCCGCGGATGCCGCTGCAAAATTTTCAGGACAGATCGCAGGCAATACTTACTCACGTTATACCAATCCAACAGTGCAGGCATTTGAAAAGCGTTTAGCGGTTTTGGACGGCGCAGAACGTGCAGTGGCGACCAGTTCAGGTATGGCAGCAGTTCATGCAATGTGTATGGCCTACTTAAAAGCGGGTGACCATGTCATTTGTTCGCGTGCAGTATTTGGTTCAATCATTGCCTTATTTGAAAAATATGTGGCGAAATTTGCGGTTGAAGTGACCTTCGTTGATCTTGGTGATCTTGAGGGCTGGAAACAGGCGATTCGTCCAAATACCCGTATCTTATTCATCGAAACGCCGTCGAATCCATTGGCACAAGTCGGTGATATGCAGGCGATTGCCGATATTGCACATGCCAATGGTGCTTTATTTGCCGTTGATAACTGTTTCTGTACGCCTGTATTACAGCAGCCAATCAAGTTTGGTGCTGATTTAGTATTGTATTCAGCAACCAAATACATCGATGGTCAGGGTCGTGCGCTTGGCGGTGCGGTGGTTGGTAAGCATGACTTGCTTGAAGAAGTAAATGGTGTAATTCGTACCCTAGGTAATTCAATGAGTCCGTTTAATGCATGGATTTTCTTGAAGGGCCTTGAAACGCTTAGCATTCGTATGAAAGCCCATTGTGAGAGTGCACAGAAACTTGCAGAATGGTTACATCAGCACGAAAAAGTGGAAAAAGTATATTACGCAGGTTTACCTGATCATCCTGGACATGAACTCGCGAAAAAACAACAAAAAGGTTTTGGCGGTGTCGTATCCTTTGTGGTGAAAGGCGAACGTGAAGGCGCATGGACAGTGATTGATAATACGCGCTTCTTATCGATTACCAGTAATCTAGGTGACGTTAAGTCAACAATTACACATCCAGCAACCACCTCACATGGTAGAATGTCGGCAGAAGCTAAACAAGCTGCAGGAATTGAAGAAGGTTTAATTCGTGTGTCTGTTGGTTTAGAAGACATTGATGATATTATTCGCGACTTATCACGCGGTTTAGATTTAATTTAACGAGAGAAACTTATGAACATTAATATGCTCATGCAGCAAGCTCAGCGCATGCAAAAAGATATGGAAACTAATCTTAAAAAAGCCAAAGAAGAGCTTGCAAATACTGAAGTTCATGCGGAAGCAGGTGGTGGTTTAGTTAAAGTAACGATGACTTGCCGTAATGTCGTTAAGCGTATCGAAATTAGCCCTGACTTGTTACAAGACGAAGCAGACATGGTTGAAGATTTGATTGCTGCGGCAATGAATGATGCTGCACGTCAGGTGGAAGCAATTTCAGAAGAAAAACTTCAAGGTGCAAACTCAGGTATGGGCTTACCACCAGGTTTATCTGGCTTATTCTAATTGAGTATTCCTCAAGCACTCAATCTGGGTGCTTGGGGAATCTTTTTTTCTACAAATAATCGAGTTAATTTGTGTTTAGTGAACGATTTGAACAACTGGTTCAAGCATTACGTATTCTGCCGAGTGTTGGCCCAAAATCAGCACAGCGTATGGCATTACATTTATTAATGAAAAATCGCGAAGGTGCCTTTGCACTGTCTTATGCTTTACATGAAGCATCCAGCCATATTCATGAATGTCGTATTTGTCACTCTTTAACAGAACATGATGTCTGTGATATTTGTGCCTCTGTAGAACGGGATGAGCAACTGTTATGTGTGGTTGAATCACCAGCAGATGTTATGGCGATTGAGCAAAGTGGCAGCTTCCGTGGTAAATATCACGTTTTGGGTGGGCATTTGTCACCTTTAGATGGAATTGGCCCAGAAGAAATCGGGATTCCTTACCTGATTCAGCGTTTGAGCGAAGGACAGATTCAGGAAGTGATTCTGGCAACCAATGCGACAGTAGAAGGCCAAGCTACAGCACATTATCTAGTCGAAGCGACCAAACATTTACCGATTAATATGACCCGAATTGCACAAGGCGTACCACAAGGTGGTGAGCTGGAATATGTCGATAGTCATACTTTAAGTCAGGCTGTCCATAACCGTATGCGCATGAAATAGCAGCCTCCTTAGGCATTTTCTTATATTTATTTTAAATTCATGCTGTTAATTTAAACAAATAATTAAATTTTACATTTTGTCTAACATTATCGTAGATCTATTTGCGGTGATTTGTGGCACTATGAGCTGGCGAAAAGGATTTTCGTTTTTTGATGAAATGGAGAGAGGAGTAATTTCATGTTTTATATGTGGAATACCAATTAGATTTATTTTTTGTATTTTGTTTTTTAGTTAAGCAATAGCTGATCTTAGACAGTTCTATTGCATATGGTTCTATATTATTTTACTTGAGCACACATGTTTCAGTTTATCCAGCAGCAACAAGATTTAGCTGTTCTCCTAAGCCAGATGGAACAGTGTTCTGTCTATGCACTTGATACCGAATTTATCAAGGTCGATACCTTATATCCGAAACTTGGTGTTTGCCAAATCAATTTAAATGGCCAGATTCTGTTACTCGACGGCGCTGCTTTGGACCTGACAAGTTTTTGGCCAAAGATTTTTGCGGCACAACAGAATATTTTTCATGCCTGCGGTGAAGATATTGATCTGATCTACCATTATGCAGATCAAAAACCGTTAAATAATGTGTTTGATACCCAGATTGCCATGGCATTTCTTGGACATGGCTTACAAGTCAGTTATCAAAATGCATTAAAAACCTGTCTCAATATCGATATTGAAAAAGATCAGACCCGTTCTGACTGGTTGGCAAGACCATTGTCGCAAGAGCAAATGAGTTATGCGGCAAATGATGTTTTGTATCTCACCAAGCTGGCGGATACATTGAAAAATGATCTGAAAGTGAAGGGGCTTTATCAATACGTATTGGAAGATTGTCAGAATCTTACTAAAGAGATTGCAATGGAAACACCATTGGCAGAACTCTATACGGATATTGGTAATTACCGTCATTCACGCCGTGAGTTGATGCAACTGCAGCAGTTGAGTATCTGGCGAGAACAGATTACCAAGGCATTGAATCAGCCGCGTAGCTTTATTCTCCGTAATGGCACCATGATTGATCTGGTCGAAAAGAATCCGCGTAATACGTTCCAGCTTGCCAAGATTAAAGATATACGTCCAAATGTGGTTCGTGAGCATGGTAAAACCATTCTGGACTTGCTGAAATTTTTGCCGCCTGAAAATGAATGGCCTTTACGTATGGCACGGCCAATCAAGAATAATTCAAAAGAAGTTGCACCGAAGATAGATGCTTTAATTGCTAATGTAGTGCTTCAGACTGGAATCCCGAAAGAAGTGTTGCTACGCAAGAAATGGATGAATGCGATCTATGAGCATGTGGTCTTCCATCTGGATGAGCAGAGCTTGCCGAATTATTTAATGGGCTGGCGTTATGACATTCTGACTCAACCATTGATTGCATTGTTGCGGGAAGATATTGATTATCTGGCAACACAAATGAAAATTGCCCGTTAATATTTTGAGAAAGAGCTAAGTGATTAGCTCTTTTTTTTGGCCTTGATGATCAGCATCATGGGGCGTCTTAGTTCATCCTGCCAGCCCATCTTTTCAATCATTTCAGCGGTTGGTGATGGTTCGATCAGGGCAGTGATTTCGAAACCTGCTTTGAGTAAGGCCATGACATGAGTTTCAAGGGTACGGTGATATTTCACCACATGGGCACCTAGAAACTGTGTTTCTCTTTGACCTTCTTCAAAATAATGGTCAACGGGCCAGTAGAGGGGCTGTTTTTCATGATCATAAATCCAGTCTTGTTGGGCGCGGGCCGTAAATACTGGATGCTCGACGGAATAATACAGCTCACCTTGTGGTGCCAGTAAGTGTGCCGCTTTCGCAAATACAGCATCAAGATCTTGTATATAGTGCAAAGCCAACGAACTTATGATCAGGTCAAATGAAGCGGCTTCGGCATCAAATGTTTCAATAGCACTTTGTTGATAGCGAATATTTTCTGCTGCACACAAACGTTGCGCCTGTTCTAGCATTTTGGCGGAGAGATCAATTCCGACTACTGTGGATGCACCTTGCTCCGAGGCATATTGACAATGCCAGCCGTAACCACAGCCTAAATCTAGAATCTTCTTGTTCTTGAGTTCTGGAAGGTGAGCTTTAAAGGCTGACCATTCTCCAGCCGCACTGAGTCCATCGCGCGAGCGGGGCATTTTTGAATATTCGTTAAAGAAGTGCGGGTCATCATATTTGTTTTGTTGCATATCACATTTCACATCAGCTTTAGGCTGTAATTATGGCACGTTGATTTTATGACTAGAAGTTGCTTGGCGTACAAGGGATTGAAAAGACGACTCTGGCGTTAACAATCCTTAATGTATCCATTTTTATTTTCATGTATGCTGTCTTTGATTGTTAATAGATGTGAGTAAACATGCACTGCGATATTTATAGATCGAGCAAGAAAGATGAAATGTATATGTATATTGCTCGTCCAAATTATCCTGATGACAAGGAACAAGAGAACCCATTTGAAGGTGTTCCAGAAAGCGTTTTACAGGCGTTTGGCAAAGCCACGTTTGTGATGCATTTAGAACTTCATAATGAGCGAAAACTTGCACGTGCAAACGTTTTACATGTTATAGACTCATTAAATACCAAAGGCTTCTTCATTCAAATGCCGCCAGAAGGGTTGATCAATCCAAATGCGGTAGAACCAGAGGGCTTACGCGGTGCTTGAAACTTTAACAGCAATTTGGTCGAACATTCTTTCGGTACTGGATCAGTTTCCTGAAGAAAATGTAGCGATCATTGTTTATGTTACGGGGACGCTAATTGCATTGTGGTGCTGGTATCGTTTGATGTCACGCCTGCCAAATCCAATTGGTGGAATCCTGTGGATCGTGGCTTTTGCAGTTCTTGCAACGCCAACCATTTCAGAAGGTCCAAATTCAGCCCTTGCACCTGCAATTTTTGGCTTGCTTTTTGGTGTACTCACTAAAGAACATGTCTTGATCTGGTCAAATCTATCATTGATTTTATTTGTCATTGGTACAGGGCTGCTGATTGGCTTCTGCTGGTCAAAATACACTGCAAATAAAACTGCACGTTCAGTTTAGATACTAAGTTAAATATAGAAAAATAAGGTTTTTAAATGTCTGCTGATACACAACACTTCGCTGGTACAGATCAATATATCGCGACCGATAGCTTAAAACTTGCAGTGAAAGCTGCACGTGCTCTACAAAAACCATTGCTGGTCAAAGGTGAGCCCGGTACAGGTAAAACCTTGCTTGCAGAACAAGTAGCTGCAAGTCTGGGTCTAAAGCTGATTACTTGGCATATCAAATCGACCACTAAAGCCCAGCAAGGTTTGTATGAATATGATGCGGTTTCGCGTTTGCGTGATAGTCAGTTAGGTGATGATCGTGTCTACGACATTAAAAACTATATTAAGCCTGGTAAATTGTGGGAAGCATTTACCAGTGAGGAGCGTTGTGTCCTGTTGATTGATGAAATTGACAAAGCAGACATTGAGTTCCCAAATGACTTGTTGCATGAGCTCGATAAAATGTCGTTCTATGTGTATGAGACAGGCGAGACCATTACTGCGACACAACGCCCAATCGTGATTATTACCTCAAATAATGAGAAAGAGCTTCCAGACGCCTTCTTGCGCCGTTGCTTCTTCCACTATATCGAGTTCCCTGATGAAGCGACCATGCGCGACATCATCGCAGTTCATTTTCCAAGTATCTCCAATACACTGGTGAGTGAAGCATTGCAGGTGTTCTTTAAATTACGTGAAATCCCGAATTTGAAGAAGCCACCATCTACCTCTGAACTGATTGACTGGTTAAGCTTGTTGATGGCAGATGATATGCCTGAAGATGTATTGCGTAACCACGATAAATCTAAAGCGATTCCACCGTTATACGGTGCCTTGATTAAAAATGAACAAGATGTGCAATTGCTTGAACGTTTAGCCTTTATGTCACGCCGTTAAGAGTACTAAGCAATGTTTGTGCGACTGTTTTACACCTTACGCAAATATGGCGTACCTGTAACAACACGTGAGCTCATTGATCTTAATCAGGCAGTAGCTTCAGGTCTTGTGTTTGCAGATCAGGAAGAATTCTATCAATTGGCTAAAACAGTTTTAGTCAAAGATGAACGCTTCTTTGATAAGTTTGATCGTGCCATGAAAGATTACTTTGATGGCATTGAAACCTTTGATTTAGATGAATTGCTGAAACAGGTTCACAAATTACCCAAAGACTGGTTTGATCTTGAACTGTTGGAAAAGCATCTAACGCCTGAACAACGTGCGGAATTGCAAAAAGCAGGTTCGCTCGAAGAACTGATGAAAATGCTGGAAGAGCGTTTACGTGAACAGCATAAGAAACATCAGGGTGGCAATCGTATGGTTGGCACAGGTGGTACTTCGCCTTTTGGTGCGTTTGGTGATCATCCTGAAGGTGTTCGTATTGGTGGCCCGGGGCGTAAACGTTCTGCGGTGAAAGTATGGGAACAGCGTAAATACCAAAATCTGGATGATGATCAGGTTCTGGGAACTCGCCAAATGCAAATCGCTTTACGCCGTTTAGGTAAGTTTGCCCGTCAAGGAGCTGCTGAAGAGCTGGATGTCGATGGCACCATCCGTGAAACAGCCAAACAGGGTATTCTGGATGTACAACTGGTGCCTGAGCGTCGTAACCGCATTAAAGTGTTGATGCTGTTTGATGTTGGCGGTTCGATGGATGCCTATATTGCCGAATGCGAAAAGCTATTCAGTGCGGCCAAATCAGAGTTTAAAACCCTCGAATACTTCTATTTCCATAATTGCCTGTATGATTATGTCTGGAAAGACAATCATCGCCGTAGCGCAACCCGTATGAATACGTGGGATCTGTTCCATACTTATGGGCGTGATTATCGCGTCATTGTGGTGGGTGATGCCAGTATGGCACCGTATGAGTTAAAGTCAGTCGGTGGATCGGTGGAGTATATGAATGATGAGGCGGGTGAAGTGTGGCTGAGACGTTTACGTCAGCATTTTGATAAAACCGCTTGGCTGAATCCTGAAATGGAAGGCTATTGGCATTACACACAGACCATTAACTGGATTAAAGATATTTTTGAAAATCATATGTTTCCGATGACGCTGAAAGGTATCGAAGACATGACGCGCTACTTATCGCGTTAATATTTATATGAAGACGACAACTTTATAAAAACAGGAATAATGATGGAACATCAAATCAATGGGGTAGCTTTACCCAATGAAGCAGGTTTCTTTGGAAATTTTGGCGGTCAGTTCATTCCTCCTCACTTAAAAGAGGCGATGGATGAGATTAATGCGGCTTATGAAGAGATACGCCATACCGCCGAGTTTCAAGATGAGCTGAACGATTTATTTAAAAATTATGTGGGTCGTCCAAGTCCATTATTTCATGCCAAGCGTTTATCTGAACAACTGGGTGGCGCACAGATTTATTTAAAACGTGAAGACCTGAACCATACTGGTGCGCATAAGATTAATCACTGCTTAGGCGAAGCGTTACTTGCTAAATACATGGGTAAAACAAAGGTTATTGCCGAGACAGGTGCAGGGCAGCATGGTGTCGCTTTAGCAACTGCTTGTGCATTAGTGGGTATTCCGTGTGAAATTCATATGGGACAAGTGGATATCGAAAAAGAGCATCCCAATGTCGTTAAAATGAAAATTCTGGGTGCAAAACTGGTTTCGGTGACTCAAGGCACAGCAACCTTAAAAGATGCAGTCGATAGTGCCTTTGAAGAATATTTAAAAGATCCGAAAAACTATATCTATGCGATTGGCTCAGTGGTCGGGCCGCATCCATTTCCAAAAATGGTACGTGATTTCCAGTCAATTATTGGCAAGGAAATTAAAACCCAATCTAATGAGCATTTTGGTCAAAATCCTGATTATGTGGTTGCATGCGTCGGTGGTGGATCAAATGCGATTGGTGCATTTACCGCATTTTTAAACGAAACTGATGTCAAACTGGTGGGCGTAGAGCCAGCAGGTCATGGCTTGGATACCGATAAGCACTCTGCAACGCTGACCTTGGGTAAACCGGGACAGATTCATGGCATGGCCTGTTATGTGCTAGAGGATGAGCAAGGCGAACCCTTACCTGTGCATTCGATTGCATCAGGACTGGATTATCCAGGTGTAGGGCCACAACATAGTTTCCTGAAAGAACTTGGACGTGTGCAATATGAAACGGCGACCGATCAAGAATGTTTAGATGCATTTATGACCCTTTCACGTGTGGAAGGCATTGTACCTGCGTTGGAAAGTTCACATGCGGTGGCTTGGGCGTTACGTGAAGCACCCAAAATGGATAAGAACATCAAGATCGTGGTCAACCTTTCGGGTCGTGGTGATAAAGACTCAGACTATGTCGCTGAAAAATTAGGACTATAAGCTTTTTACCCAAGTTAAGGCTTTAAAAGACCGCTTCTTGTAGAGAGGCGGTTTTTTTATTGTTAAATCTTGCTTAATCCCGTTAGAATAAAGCGTTTTGCAATTAGCACTTTTGGAGACGCCTAAGTGGAGCGACCTACAATCAGCCCTGAACATTTACAAGAAGCGGCTGAAAATTTAGTAACCATTCGAGATTTCGTTCGTTTTGGGGTAACCGCACTTCGTCAATATGACGCACACTTAGGTCAAGGGACTCAAGATTATTTTGCAGAAAGCTCTGCATTAGTACTTCAAACACTTTCACTTGAGTGGAAAGCGGACGCTGAGATTCTGGATGCGAAGTTATTGCCAAGTGAAAAAGCCGAATTCTTAAGTTTATTAGAACGTCGTATCAATGACCGTATTCCAACCTCGTATTTATTGAACTTGGCTTATTTCTTCAATAAGCCATTCTATGTCGATGAGCGTGTACTGATTCCTCGTTCACCCATTGCCGAGTTGATTGAACAGCGTTTTGCACCATACTGCCTAGATGAGAATGGTCGTATGCTGGAAGCGTTAAACAACTTACCAGAAAATAATAATCCAAAAACACCGCAACGCATTCTCGATATGTGCACAGGTTCAGGCTGTATCGCAATTGCGTTGGCTTATGCTTATCCAGATGCGGAAGTAGATGCAACAGATATCTCAAAAGAAGCGTTAGAAGTGGCTTCAATTAATACCGAGCATCATGATAAGCAATATCAGGTGGCTTTACTTGAATCTGATTTATTCTCAAAAATTCCTGCCGAGAATCAATATGACCTGATCGTGAGCAATCCGCCGTATGTGGATGCTGAAGATATGGCGGATTTACCAGAAGAATTCTTGCATGAGCCTGAGCTTGCGTTAGCTGCGGGTCAGGATGGTCTGGATCTGGTTCGTAAAATGTTAGCTCAAGCGGCTGATTATTTGACTGAAGATGGTCTAATCGTGATTGAAGTGGGTAATTCTGAGTGGGCAATGCGTCAGAACTTCAACACGGTTGATTTCCATTGGTTGACTTTCCAGAGAGGTGGTTCTGGTATTTTTGCCTTAACTGCTGAACAATGCCGTCGTTATAAAGAATTATTTCAGCAATCCGTTCAAAATTAAGAGGCGATGAAACATGGCAGGGAATAGTATTGGGCAACTGTTTCGAGTGACAACATGTGGTGAGTCACATGGGGTTGGCTTGATGGCAATTGTCGATGGGGTGCCACCTGGTCTTGAGCTTTGTGAAGCTGATTTGCAAAAAGATCTTGATCGCCGTAAACCGGGGACATCAAAGTTTGCAACGCAACGTAAAGAGCCAGATCAAGTCGAAATCATTTCAGGTGTTTTTGAAGGTAAAACGACAGGAACATCGATTGGTTTGTTGATTCGTAATACAGATCAGAAATCAAAAGATTACGGCAATATTGCTCAAACATTCCGTCCAGGCCATGCTGATTATACCTATACGCAAAAATACGGCTTCCGTGACTATCGTGGTGGTGGCCGTTCAAGTGCGCGTGAAACTGCAATGCGTGTTGCTGCGGGAGCGATTGCCAAGAAATATCTCGCTGAAAAATTTGGCATTGATATTCGTGGCCATGTTACTCAAATTGGTAATGAAGTTGCAGAAAAACTGGATTGGGCGGAAGTACCGAATAATCCATTTTTCTGTGGTGATGTGGATGCCGTTCCGCGTTTTGAACAGCTGGTCACTGCTTTACGTGAGCAAGGCACCAGTTGTGGCGCAAAACTTGAAATCGTAGCTGAAAAAGTACCTGTTGGCTGGGGTGAACCTGTATTTGATCGTTTAGATGCAGATATTGCCCATGCCATGATGAGTATCAATGCGGTTAAAGGCGTTGAGATTGGTGATGGTTTCGCTGTTGCTGGACAGTTTGGTCATGAAACTCGTGATGAGCTGACAACAGACGGTTTCCTTGCCAATCATGCCGGCGGTATCTTGGGTGGGATTTCGAGTGGTCAAACTATCCGTGTTGCGATTGCATTGAAACCGACTGCAAGTATTACCACATCAGGTAAAACCATTACGATTGAACGTGAAAATACTGATGTATTAACCAAAGGTCGTCATGATCCTTGTGTGGGTGTACGTGCAACGCCGATTGCTGAAGCGATGTTGGCGATTGTGTTAATGGATCACTTTTTAAGACATCGCGCTCAAAATGCCGATGTGGTTGCACCATTTAAGCCAATCGAACCCTAATATAAAAAAGATTAAGCCACACGGATAATTTATTATATGTGTGGCTTAGATCACATTTTAAATAGAATAAAATTAAATTAATTTAACATTCATTCAATAATAGTTAATCAATTATAAAGTTTCAGAAATCATATTATCTGATGTCGCAATATGATACTGATTTCGACCATTACTTTTCGCAATATATAACGCATGATCGGCCTGCGCAATAAACTCGGATAGGCTGTCATTTAGACTTGGCGTCATGGTGGCAACACCCACACTAATAGTGACTTGTTTGGATACATGGCTTCTTGGGTGAGCAATCCCGATATTACTGATGAGCTCCATGAGTCTGCGTACTTGTACCAGGGCCTGTTCACGATCAGTCATGGCAAACAGTAACAGAAACTCTTCACCACCATAGCGTGCAGCAAGATCGCCACTGCGTGAGGCGATAGAACCAAGCATAATCGCGATGCGCCGTAAGCACTGATCTCCCTGAATATGCCCCAAGGTATCGTTATAGAGCTTAAAGAAATCGATATCGATCATCATGATGGTGATTGGCAGTCCATGCCGTGTCGCACGTTTCCATTCATTCTCAAGCACCTCATCCAGATAACGGCGATTTGCCAGACCTGTTAAAGCATCCTGTTGAGAGAGAATCGACAATTGTTGGGCTTGTCGCATCAGTTCTAAGCGGTTGAGTTCGATCATGCAGTTTTGCAGATAGTTTTCACGGTGTTGCCGATCGGTTGCATAGGCAAGCGCCATCCCCAGAAAACTGCTGAAGGTATAGGTACGGTTCAGGAAGGTCCAGTCGATGGCACCACTGAGCCATGTACTGGCAATAATCCCGATCAAACCGCCAACCCAGCCCGCAATAATGGCCGTATAGAAACGCATTCCGACGAAACCGTAGATGATCACAACGGCATACATCATGGCGGCATGGAACAGAACGTTATTTTGTCCTTGTTCCAGTACGTTAATGATCGTAAACGAAATGGCGACAGCGCCCATGGAGCCAATACAGACATAGTGGTCAAACCATTTATTCATCATCGGCAGGAAAGACAGCATCCATGCCAAGGTAATAATGATCCCAACCCATCCGTAGGTTGCCATCCAGGTGATACGCAGATCTGTAGGTAGAACCTGATAGATACCGAAGCTTAGAAATAGATATAAACCTAAAATAATAGGGGCGCGATAACGGAACTCATGCGCAGCCTCATTTCTGTACTGATCACGATAGATCACTTCTAATTCTTTAGGAAACCAAACTAAATTTAGCCCGCGAGAAATTAACAAGTCGATTTGTTCTTGTCCCAATATATTGGAAGCTTTCAACTTCATCTTATCTCTCACCACTCCCAAAAATGTTCTTATAAATGTCAAAATAGGGATTATTTTTTTACTACGTTACACTGATTTAAATAGAATGTGTATTAGATTATAAAAAAATATTAATTTTTAAATAATAAGCATTGCCTAATATAATGATTCAAGCTTAAATTAGATTCAAGAAATAAAAAGCTGTTACAAATTAAACGGCAATCGATTGTATCTTGATGGCATTGAGATACAATTTATAAAAAAGCATCAATCATGGTCAATGGTTGAATTAAGTCATACGAAATAGGATGCATCGCAATGACTGCTATGAATCAATATGGAACAAAACTAGAAATCACACCTCACTCCGAATGGGCGCAACAGTTCTGGGATGACCTGTTACCTTCAAAAGAAAGAGTGAGTAAACATCCGTTATTTATGGATATGGCGAATGGTTCATTAAGTCTGGAATGTTTTCGTTCAGCCTTATTGAATTTCTATCCCCTGGTGGCTCATTTTCCGTCTTATATGGCCGGATCATTGGCGAAAGCAACCTCATTTGAACTGGATGGCGTGACTGAAACCCGAGATTGGCTGATCCAGAATATCAAGGTGGAAGAACGGCATTTGAATTGGTATCAGGATTGGGCAGGGGGATTTGGTCTGACGGTTGAGATGCTCAACAATGTCAAACCACCTGTGGCCATGAATGCAGTGAATCACTTTTTGTGGGATGTCAACTTTAGAGGCACGCTGGCTGAAAGTATTGCTGCGACCAATCTCGCAATTGAATGGGCAACAGGTGACTGGACTATTCAGGTGTATAAAGGAATTCAGGTCTATACCCAGCATCCTGAGGTCAATATCAATAAACGTTCTTTAGCGTGGTTAAGAGCGCATGCACATTATGATGATTTGCATCCGTATGAAGCGATGGAACTGATTAAGCGTTTATGTGATAAAGATCCTGTACTGCAACAAAAAGCTTTTCTGGCTGCTCAGGAAGGTCTGGCCTATTACGAATTGGCTTTAGATGAGTGTTATAAGCTACAGCACAAAAACTAAAGTCATTCTAGAGATAAAAACTGCTATGACGCTGGGGTACGCATAGCAGTTTTTTATAGCCTATTTATTTTAATGGATGCATCCTGTCATCAAAATTTTCGAGTAATGGAAATTCGAGTGCTTCTAGCTGGTCAAGATGAGTGATGTGGCTTTCAAAATCAGTTAACAGTTTTTGTCGGGCTTCGTGACTGATATAAGGTACGTGATAGGCAATGAAGGGCGGTAGAACCTCAAATCCCGCATAGGCCAATGTGCCACGCTGGATGGATGAGAGATAATGCTCAATTGGCCCATGAATAGTGTTTTCACCAAACATGTGATCACGGCCACCCAACGTTAAACAAAGCATGGCTTTTTTGCCACGCATGCCGCCGTGGTTGTAAAAGCGTTTGCCACCATAAAACAGTCCAGAGACAAATACACGATCAATCCAGCCCTTTAAAATGGCTGGTACCGAAGTCCAGTATAAGGGAAAACTCAAAATGAGTAGATCTGCACGTTGTACTTTTTCAATTTCAGTCTGAATATCCTGTGAAAATTGATGCTGTTTAAATGCATGGCGTTGTTCCAAAGCATAATTCAGGTAATCAGGCTGGTTTAAGCTTTGAAAATCGTCTTGAGATGCAACGGGATTAAAATTCATTGCATACAGATCGGAGATTTCAACGTTGTGGCCGAGTTTTTCAAAAGTTTCCTGTGCCTTGTCCTTGAGTGCGCTGGTAAACGACAAGTTTTCTGGATGAGCATGCACAATCAGTATATTCATTGGGATATCACATTAATCAATATATTTTAGATAAATGAACTATGCCGAAATGCTTAAAACTGGCATAGTTCATTAGCTGCCAATATTTACCATTTCACGCCAAATTCATGTGATGAGAACATAAAAATGAGCCCAGAATTACCAGGAAGCTATGTCAACTTATTGATCGATGTGGTGAAAAAATGGAATATTTCTCCGGAGCAAATGCTGGCAGGTACAGGTATTCAGGTGCAAAAACTTGAAGCGCCATTCTGGTATGTCGATATGAATATTTTCAATTATTTACTCGAAAAAGCAGTGACCTTAACCAAGGAACCTGCAATGAGTTTATATCTTGCTCAGGACATGCGAGCATCTTGTTATGGCAATGTGGGAATCGCTGCAACCGCAGCACAGACATTATCGGAAGCGATAGAGATTTTAGAGCAATTTATTGGTCTACATTGCGCCGTTTTTAAGCCTAGACTTAAGATTGACGGCGAAATGGCGTACTTATATTTTTCTCAGCCATTACGACCAGAGCGATTGAATCCACACGCGATTTGCTTTTTGATATTTGGATTCGCACAGATTTTGGAGAGTCTGGCTCAAGTTAATCTGGATCTTCGCTATAAGTTTCAGCAAGATAAACCTGATTTTTATAGGAATATCCATCCGAACAAGTATTTAAGCGTGGATTTTGCTGCAGAAGCAGATTGCCTGATTTTTAAGAAACAATGTTTGGGTATACCATTAAAAACCTCAGATCCGTTGCTTGCACGTTTAAGCAGACAACAATGCCAGCAAGATGCTCAGAAACTGGCACAAAAAAGAATGGGAAGGGATCGTCTGGATACTGTGATTAAAGCCATGATTTATGACGAACAGGATGGTTTTTTATCAATCAAACAAATTGCAGGAAAGCTGCATATTTCGGAGAGATCATTACAAAGGCAGCTAGGACAGCAACAAACAACGTTTCAGACATTATTGGCAGAGGTGCGTAGACAACATGCCGAACATTTATTAAAACAGCCAAAGTTGTCTATTCAAGAGGTGGCGGATCGTTTGGGCTATGCTGATATTTCTCATTTCTCACGTGCATTTAAACGCTGGACGAATGTGACACCAAAATTTTATCGGGAAGTAAGCAAAGCACTAATCTTAAATTAAGTTTATGAACCAAAGCTTTTAATTTAGCAGAATTATAAAGTCATACCTAATGACTCAAAAATAGCCCCTAAAAACAAAACCAGTGACGGCTTTGCTTTTAGTGTTTAAATAAAGGAGTTTGTTCTAGAAAACCTAATATTAAGGAACAATCACAAAATCAGGGTTTGCTATTGCAAAAATTGCTTCGCGATCTGCAACTGGCGGATAAATCCATACAGTATTAATTTCTTGTTTAATTTTTTTCGCCTCGTGACGCACAAATTGAACTTTTCGATCCCATCCTTCAGTATAAAGTGCTCCCCATGGACCTAAGTCAACACAAGTCACATACTTAGGCTGACTATAAGCGTGTAATGGTAAATCAACCAGTTCTGCGGCAGCATTATAACCCGCTACACGGCCTAGGCTCATCGCATGCTGACACGACATTACGTTAAAATTACCTAAATCGTCAGTTGGAACTTTGACTGTATCACCAGTCACAAAAATATTTTTTGCTTCAGGTGCATGTAAATAAGCATCACCTAAAATACGACCTAAATTATCTTTTTCACCTGCAATTTGAGAGGTAAGTGAGTTTGCTCGCATGCCTGCAGTCCAAATAACAGTTTCTGCTTCAATTCTTTCGCCATTAGAAAGTGTTACGCTAGAAGCATCAAGTGCAGTAACGCGTAGCCCAGCTTTACCTTCCACACCGAGTTCGTCGAGAGCTTCACGAATGACAGCCGCAGCTTCATCACCCAATGCTGCACCAATTTCTGCTGATGAATCGACTAAAACCACACGGATATCAGTTTCACCTAAAATGCTACGCAGACGTTCAGGCATTTCGCTCACGGTTTCTAACCCAGTCAGGCCGCCACCAGCGACAACTACAGTATTACGTGCTGCATTTGCAGGTTTATGGGCTAAGTTTTTAAGATGTTGATCTAATTTTTCCGCATCTTCTAATGTGCTTACGCTAAATCCATACTCGGTAAGACCTGGTATTGGTGGCATAAACGTGGTGCTTCCAGTTGCCAAAATAAAACGGTCATAGCTTAAAGTCTGTTTGTCGCCTTGAGTTGTGGTAATTACAAGATTTTGGGCAGTAGCATCAATTTCATTTACCCAGCCAGCCACATATTTAACGTCAACTACGCTTAATACTTCTGAAATATCAGGGTACATATTTTCAAGTACAGCTTCATAAAGACGAGGACGAATATCCACATTTGGACTAGGAGAAACCATTATCACTTCAATGTTTTGTTGTTGGGAAGCCAAGTGAATTGCCCGTTGTGCGGCAAGTGCAGCCCATAAACCAGCAAAGCCAGAACCTGCAATAATAATACGCTTACTCATTTGATTATCCTTTTGATCGATTTTTTCGGACATACAAGTTCTAGCTCACTCCCAAATTTTGGGTGAGCGAATCCTTTCTCTGACTGTCCGAAAAATCTGAGAAGGCGTTTAAAACGATTACGGGGTGTTATTGCTCTAGGATTTGAGACCCTTACAGCTCATTAGTCTGGCGGTGTATCCCGTGATATCTTACTTTTCCGCATTTTTGCTGTTCTTCCTTCAATGCGTTCATTGATCCAGCCATTTACATCACTAAAAAATACATCGGGTGCATAACGGCCAAAACGATCTGCAATATCACCAAGTGTATGTGCACCTAAAGCATCTCGCATGGCTTTTTCAGCCTGTAGCATAACTGCATGAACTGCACACACACCACTGGTTGCCCAATCGGGTGGGGCATTGTTAAAGACCGCACATTTACCACGAACTTCTTGACACTCAAAAAGTGGTTTTTCACCCTCGATTGCATTCACAATATCTAAAAAACTGATTTCGTGAGCAGATTGGGCCAGTAAATATCCGCCGCGAACACCTTCTTGTGCTACAACAAGTCCAGCCTTTTCAAGTTTAGGAAAAATCTTGGCCATAAAACTTGGAGAGACTCCTTGTAATTCGGCAAGATCCTTACTACTCAAAGGTTTGTCTTCATTATTCACAAGAAAAAGAAGACAGTGAATCGCATACTCGACGCTACTAGTGATATAAGCCATTTAGTTTCATAATTGATCAATTACAAACACAGACTAATGTAGTCTGTGTTTTAAGTCAACAATAAAACTAAGACAAAGTTAGTCTTAGTTTTGTGTAAGAATAATTTAGATGGGAGAAATACATGCTATATAACTGAATTTAAGTAATTTTAAAGCAAAATTAGGGGTTATAGATAATTTAAAAATTATTGAAGAAACTTACGAATGCCACCAATAATTTTTTCATATAAAGCTATGAAAATTAGTCAACAAATTGATTTTAAGACATCAATTGAGAGTTTTGAGCGTAATTAAAAACCTAACTATAAATGCAAATTTTGCTAATAAAGGTCTTAAGAATTGACTAAATTTTTCTAGGAGAGTGGCGGCAGGTCGCCACTAATTAAAATGCTGAGACAGGGGTTTTGATAGTTACGATTTCTGTTTAGCTTTTTGGCGTAAGACATATAAATATAAGTTTTCTACTTTTTCACGTGCCCATGGTGTGGTACGTAAGAATCGCAATGATGATTTAACACTTGGATCTATACAAAAACATCTAATTTCAATTTTACGACTTAAGCCCTCAAAGCCACCGTAGTAATCCAATAACTCATCCAAAATGTCAGCAAGTTTTTTGCCGTGTAGAGGGTCATTGGAGGCGTTCATAATAGATTAACCATATTTTAGGAGAACATCATTATAACCTGAGCTAGTTGAAAAATGAGAGGGTTGGAATTTAAACGTAATTAACATAGAAAATTACAGCTTATCTTTCTATTGATGTGTGCTGAGATAGCAGGAGACATTCACTTAGGAGATTCTGGGCAGCCGGCTTGTAAAAGTCTTCTGCCATTTGATTTAGTGTCTTAAATAAAATCTAGACCTTTCTTTTTATGGAATGAGAACTCTAAGTCAGCAACGTGAATCTCTAAGATCATAATTCACGTTGCTTAGCTGTGGCAACAAACAGTAGTGTGTAGCGTACCGTTCTTTGAATCTTTTATTTAACATAATATACATTATGCGAAATAATTATAATTTATTAAGATCATGACTTGTTCCTCACCCGTTTGATAAACTAAACCTGTAACTACTCGTAAACTAAACTTGTAATTATTAAAGTTATAACTTTACTATAACTCAATCCGTAAATTAGTTCTTCTCGGTTCAAATAATTTTTGTGTCAAAATACTTTTTCTTAGCTACGCCATGTTTATGATTTTATAATTATTTCCATCATACCTTAGGTACAAATCTGAAAGATAAAATTCATAATGATTCACTGTTTCAACTTTATGATTTACAACAGTATGCATCTGAGTATTAACAACTAACCAGATGTCAACTGCATTGATAAAATTTTTAGCAAGCTCTAATAAAATTCTATCAAAAAAATCCCTTATCTGTTCATCCAGCAATATTTCTAATGAGAAAAAGTAATTTGTATGAACACCCTCCGCTCTATATGCGAAATTCTCTTGAATTAGTTTCAGACTTTGATCTAAATATATTGAAAATATTCTATTTATCTCACTTTTAGTATCTACATTATAATCTATCCATTTCTTATAAATTTCATCAACAATATATTCATAGATACATATGATATAAATATTTTTGTGATGTTGTTTAGTGCTAAACATCCAGTCTCCAGGAAACTGGCGAGAATTCCATAAGCAATTATTTTTCTCATGTAAGAATTTAATTTTATCAATAAATTTTTTTAATAGTGGTAAATAATCTCTATTTTCATTATTGATTTGACAATATAAGTGGTAAAAAACAAGAAAACTATACAAACATCTTTCATTCAAAAAACTTTTAATTTTATCAGATATTTCTTTAGAAAACTCATATACAATTTCATTTTTCTTAAAACTGAAATCAAAAAGATTTCTTAAGTCATTGGATAATGGATGAATTTTATTGAATAATTTCAAAAAATTAAATGGATGGTGATTCCTACCTATAGCGTTATCTTTTGTTAAAACAATATATTCTTTGGCGTATACAGTCTTGCATCTAGAAAGCCAATCATCTAACGTCTTCAACTTAGAAAAATTTAAATTACTTATTGCCTTATAACTAAATTTATAATTTTTCTGCTTATACAGCATTATAAGAATATAAGTAATTTTTCTATTATTGCAAAACACCCCATATTTTAAAAAATCACAATTGCTAATCCTTTTATTATGTATGGGACAAATTTCTAACCATTTTTCTTTGTGATAGTAGCTATGATATTTATTATCTATACATGCATTGCAAAACCTAAATTCATCATGATTACAATAATAACCATTGTTTAAAAACACATTGTTAATATAATTTATAGTTGTTTTATTTCCAAAAACAGTATCTATAATACTCACTGGTTCTTTTAAAAAAACAGACAACTCAATATTATTAAGTTTAAGAATTATACTTTCATATAATTTTATGTATTTTCTAACTGAAATATAGTTAAGTATACAGAATTTCGCCACGAAACTTTCATAAGACTCATATTCTTTTAAAAGACCTAATCTCCAATTAATAGTGGGATACGAAATAGAATTCACATTTTACTCCTCAAGGACCAAATACCATTTTAATATGTTTGGAAAATCCTGTTTCTGCAATTTCCCTTAACCAAAAATCCTTATTTTTCATAAAATTAAAATCATTTTTATTTATTAGGCTACGTAAAACCTTTTCTACAGTCAATGCGATATGTTGCATGGGTATTTCCATATCAGTTTTATGACGTGTTTTCATAGTAAGATCTAAAGGAAAAAGATCTTCGAATGCTGACCAAATAGTTTCCGTGTGATTGCTTAATCTCTCTCCCATTGAAAATAAATCTGGTGCGAAATACTGTAAATAAGTTGTATTACTCGATTCGGGCCATTCAGAATCTTCTTCATAGCCTTGAAGAATATAATATAGTTCTTCTATTCTTTTGATTCCATTGAATTTAAAATCGGATGAAAAAAACCTTGCCGTTATATGGGGATTTCCTGTTCTCGCTAAATAATTTGGCTGAAATAAAATATTGTGAGATGCAATACTAAAAACGCTTAGTCTAATTCCTTCAAAGTCTAAACTATTTTGTAAGCCGAGCAGCCATTTCCATTCACGCAAAGTTACCTCGTGAGCTTCATCAATCATAAGAATTACATAATTACTAAGGGTATAACTCGCAATAGTTTTAACCCTTTCTTCAAACAATTCTCTAGCCACTACTTTACTTCTTGGTTTACATAAATCAAGCAACTCATAGTTTGAGGCTTTTAATAATTGATTCCAGAACTCACTTTCAGTCATAACGGAGTCACGCCTGACCCAGATGATCAATGGCATTAAAGTATTAAACCTTTGTTCTAATTCTTGTTTTAAAAACCACTTCACCGCTCTCGATTTTCCATAGCGCGAAGGTCCAAATATATATCCACCACTGATACGCTGATCAATCCAATTGCCAATGGTAGTAATCATATTATGCATAGGTGGCGTGTAAATAGCATATTCCTGGGTTAATATAGGATGTTGAGGATCAATTATATTCATCATACACCTCATTATTTATTTCTTACTTTTTTCCGAATAGGAAGATTAGTTATAGGTAAATTTAATTGTTCAACATTTCTTTCTTTACCATAATCCTTCAGTTTAACTAGTTTCAAATTATTGAGATTATTTTTTTCCGGTATTTGTGATTCTATCTGAGAACTCTCATAATTTTTATTAAATACACTATTAGAATCATTTATAAATTTCATTTTTTCGATTTCTAACATTGATTTTCCGACATTTTCCTCTGCTTGTTCTACTAAAATTCTCCTTGCTTCAAGATAGGCTGGATGTACAGGCATTTTCTTATGATTTTCACAAAAGTTTAAAAATTCCTCTACTGCATCATTTTGTGTACTTAAATGAATAATTTTCCTGTGAATAGCAGAGTTAATAGTTTTTCTAATTGCAAGACTATGAGGTAGTTTGTGCCACGGAGGTGATGCACGAATCACTCCTAGAGAGTCACCTTGCAATGTTGACGCCATCGCAATTCGAGCATCATCTTCAAGATGATTAATCACCCAGATATGTTGACCAATTAAATCATAACGCTGCTTTAAAATTTCATTAGTATATCTCGCACCTTCAAAATGAATAAAAGGAGATCTTCCGGTTTTTAAATTTCCATTCACCTTACATTTCTTTCTAAAACTTAATATATTTTGTATATCTTCAAAACTCGCATAACGAAGTTTTATGTTGGGTCGATTAATTGCACTTCTCAAAAAATCTAAAGGTGAGCGATAATTTAAACTAGAGTGTGGTGTTGCATTATAATTTGCAATCAGCACCTCCAATAGTTCTTCGGCATATTCAACCTGGAACTCAGCTGCTAATGCAATTTTCTCTGGATCACGCCCCTGCTTGCTTTTATGATCCTTTCCAGTTGTATTAGCTAACCTTTGGAATCCTTTTACGGTCAATTGTCTGAAAAAAGTTTCAATAAATGGTCTGTCATCTTTATTACAGCGTTTACTAAAACTTATCTCAGGAGATCTAGGTGAAATAAGTTGTGAACCAACAACCTCTTGAAGGACATTCTGAATCTTTTTACTATTTTCAGCCATTGCCCCATCAACACTAGTTTCATCCCAACAAGCACCAGTAAGACTAGGTAATATATAAGAAGGAAAACCTGCTCCATCAATAAATTTTATATTACTCATCATGATTGGTCGTGGTTGCCAATTGCTTAAAGCTTTCTTTATAGTACGCAAAACATCATTCTGATTGATTTCTCGTTCAAAACTTAAGTGGTACGCTAATACAGCTCGAGAGCATATATCAATAATTACGATGACCCAAATACGATGAATTATTTTTGCAACCAGCTCTCCTGTTAAATCAGGAACTAAAATACAAAAACGCCCATCTAGCTTATGAGCATCCATTTCTACACGTTCATATATTTGCTTATTAGGTCTATCGACACCATCTCCAGTTTTCTGTTTCTGAACAATGTCTTTTCCCCAAATCTGGCCAGCTTTATAAGGATTTTCCAGAAGAACCTTTTCAACATACTTGCAAATAGTAATGTAGCCATAATGAGAAGTGTTAAATGGCCATTTAAAATTTTTTTCATATTCTAATTTTCTCAGTTCTTTAATTAACCAATTCCAATGAGAACGTTTTGATTTGTTGGTTTCCTCTATGCAATTGTGACTCGGAATACTTAGAATTCTTTTTATAAATCTTTCTTTTAATAAGGGGTGGATATCAAAAATAAATGTTAATGAACCAACATGTCCTCTACCATCTTCATTATTATTAATATTTTTTATGCGCTTATAATCCTTTATGTTTTTATTTGGAATAATACCACGCCATCCATAGTACAATCCATCTTGATGAATTTTACCACACCTTTCAGTAATCATGCGATAAACGTAATTACCACTAAGGCCTGTCTGTTCTTTTATCTTTTTATCATTATACCCTTGAGAATAAAGTAAAATTGCTTTCTTTCTAATCAAAAATTGAGTGCGGACAGTTCCCTCAAGTGAACCTTCATCAATGCCAACCCAATCCTGGATAGCATCCAAAATAATTGAAACTTTACCTTTTCTATTATATACCATGTAACTTCAATCCTTAAATAGTCTAGAATCTTAGTTTTAAGAAATATATATCTAAAAGATAACTCTAAAATATTTATAAATCAATAATAAAACATTAAATTAATATTCTATTAAAATTAATAAACATTAAAATATATATAATTATTTATAATACTAAAAAATAAAAGTTATTGCTTTAAGTTTTATTTTTTCTACTATCATCTTTTCTCAGTTGCACTATTAAATTTTCTAATTGAGTCAGCATACTTTGTTGCGTCTCAAATTTAGTTTGGCTTATTACTAGATCACTTTGCAATTCATTGTTTTGTTGAAATAGATTAGTTTTTTCTAGAGTTACATTATTTAGCTGTATCTCTAATTTTTGGATAGTTCCCTGATGGTTCTGTAACTCAGATAACAAGGATGTTTCATGCTGTTTGACTTGCTCTAATTGCTTACATACCTTATTCAAGGAATTTTCACATCTTTTATTATTTTGATTAGAAATTGATAATTCCGTTGTTAACTTATTATTTTCTAAAGAAATTTCATTTAACTTATCTTGTTTTACAACAATGGTTTGCTGTAACTGTCTAATTTCTGCTTGTAACATCTGAACCTGACGATCAAATCGACGTAAATCTTGCTGACGTTGTTCTTTAACAAATTCTCGATAGTGGTCCAAAGACTGTTGAGCATGTTTAAATTTTTCTTCTAAATTGGAAAGGTATTCTCTATTTTGCACCAACGACTCGTTCAGATTAACAACTTGTTGCTCTAGGCGATTCTTAGCAATTATCTCCTGATCCAAAGAAGTTTTTAATGCCTCATTGATTTTATGCTGCTCATCCACTGTGGCATTACGTTCTTGAAGAACCATTTTTGTTTGACTTAATTCATTGCGTAAAACATCTATCTCTTCATTTTGCCTTTCCTCATTGATTTGGTTTATTTCTTTAACTTTTTCTATCTCAGCATTGGCTTCTATATGGAGTTGTTCAGCTAAACGTATAACTAAACTTTGTATAGTCTCACTCACAGACAGATTCTGACCAATACCCTGCTCGCCATCTTCCAGTTCTTTTAAGTATTTATGAATTGTACTTTTTGAACCCGTATTACCAAGTTCAATTCGAACAGCATCAACAGATGGATATTTATTTTGAGAAATAAGCACATCTCTTGCCTGCTTAACCATATTTTTAGTTAAACCAGATCTAGACATCATCAAATCCTTTTTCATAAATCATACTGTATTACGTAATACATAATAACATACTAAAATAATTGGCATATTGACTATTTTGTATCGAAAATTTGACACAGGATAATAAGATATTATCCTGTGTTATGCTGAGATATATAGATATTGGTGGCCAAAGGGTTACATATGTCGATTAGGCTGTTAAATCGTTTTATTTATGTTGATGACTGTGGATAAATTAATATGGGAAAAATTGATTTCTACCTACAGGCTTCCATCAGAGAAAATACACAGAAAAGTTATGCATCTGCAATTCAGCACTATGAATTTGAATGGAAAGGCCTTTTACCAGCAACAGCAGATCATATTGCTCGTTATTTAACTGATTATGCAGGTTTTTTATCAATTAGTACCCTTAAACAAAGGCTTGCTGCATTATCTCAATGGCATATAGAACAAGGTTTTCCAGACCCAACTAAAGCACCTATTGTCAAAAAAGTCTTGAAAGGAATTAAAACAGTTCATGCAGTTCAGGAGAAACAAGCAAAACCCTTACAACTTATCCAATTAAAACAGGTAGCGGATTATCTTGATCAGGTTATTGAGCAATCTAAAAGTTCAGGAGATCATGCAAGGCATCTTCGTTATACTCGTAATAAATCATTATTGTTGTTAGGTTTTTGGCGTGGGTTTCGTGGTGATGAAATTACCCGATTAAATATAGATGACATTGAAATTCATTCTGGAGGATTAAATTGCTATCTTGCCAGAACTAAAGGTGATCGAGCGTTAAATGGGCAGTACTTTCAGGTACCAGCATTACACCAACTCTGCCCTGTCCAGGCTTATTTAGACTGGCTCATGGTAAGTGAATTAACGACTGGTGTTGTATTCAGATCCATTAATCGTTGGGGGAGAATTTCCTCTGATGCTCTACATATTGATAGTTTGATTCCACTGATTCGACATATTTTCTCTGAGGCAGGCATTGAATCTGCAGAATTATATAGTACCCACTCTTTACGTCGTGGTTTCGCCCATTGGGCAACTGACAATGGTTGGGATATTAAAGATCTCATGCAATATGTAGGCTGGAAAAATATCAATTCTGCATTGAGATACATGAAAAGCTCTCAAAACTTTCAAAAAATCAATTTTTAAGTCTAAAACCTTACCATTCATAAATACAGTTTTATGATAGGTATTCGTATCTTATTGAAAAAATGCACTTCAAATCTTTTGGTACGCCAGAAGCAGTTTCCAATTGTGGTTGCTGTTTGAGGTCGTTAAATGCCAAATCTGGATAGTGTTGTGTTGCTGTTCATTCCAATGGTTGAGTAAATTGATTCCCACAAACTGTATTGTGGTAAACAATAGAAAACTGCTTACCAATACCGGCACTTTTAATAAGGGATTATTCCGGATAAATTAGCCACTACCCGCAATGATGTCTATATAAAGAGTACATAACTTGAGGGGGTATCTTATCTAGAACGTAATTTACTCAAGCCTTTAAGTTGAATTAAAAACAACCAATACAAGTTTATTGTTTGGATAATGTCATCTTGAACCAGCTATCTAAAGCATCAATTTGAATAAAATTAATATCAACCTCAACTGGTGGATTTCTAAACCACCAATACGTATTTATAGAAATGTATAAACTTAATATTTGAGGTGGATTATGACACGAGCTTTCAGGCCACTTTAGCAAGCTACGGACGTATTCTAAATTGTTCTCTAAATATTCAGCTCTTTTTTTAATTTTACTAATATGACTTTGTTTACTCCCTTCACCTAAAAACACTGTGTTCCTTAACCTTTTCATGTCTTTTAGACAGTAATAAGGTTTGTTGTACTTACATTCTAAATTGATCCAAATATTTTTTTCTGGAATATAAGCTAACACATCAAAATCGCCAATATCAGGGATATCCTCTTTAGGAAAACGCTTTCTTAAATCAACCCCTCTCTCGGAGAGTTTGATAAATCTTTTTGTAACCTCTCCTGCACGGACTTCAAGTTCCTTTTCTACGCCTTCTTTTAATTTACGAACATAGTTATTAACAGACTTCCAATTAAAATCAGCAGGTAAATAACCGTTGGCAATATGATTAAACCATATAGTTAAACTACGGTGGCAAGCAGCAGGCCCCCAAATTAAATTACCATCTGCTAATTCAATAATAGGTCTAATATTTAATCTATGCTCACGCTTGTTATGATCAGATACAGGCACATCAAACTCTAGAGTATCTTTACCTAATAAACGTTTAACTTTAGAGCCATCTAGTTTTAGGAAGCTTAAAATTTTTCTAATCTCATCCAAATTAGTATCAACGAGTATTTCATTACATTTCTTTTCAATATTTTCAAAATTATCTTGATAAATAGGTTGTGGTGCAATCTTAGTGTAACTAGCCCAATTAGAAAGTATATCAAGTATTGTTAAAATTTGAGAAAACTTAAAGCTAAGGTCTGTTTGGAAGACTTTATCTATTGGATCAAAATTTCCATCAAATAATGAAGACGTGACCTCGTCCTCGGAACTGATACCTTCGCGAGATAGATGATAATTTGCTTGCTCGTTATGAAAATTTATTTCTGTATCTTTACGCTCAGAACTATAGAAAATTTCTGGAATATACTCAGAATCTATATTCAATCCGCCAACTTCAATATCATTATGAAGAGTATCACTAGCTTCATATAGCACCAGTAACCAATCAATATATGCAATTAAATCCAAAGCTAAATCTTCTGAAAATTGCTTATTATTTTTATTTTCAGAAGATTTAATTGCTTCTATTAAATATCGATAATTTTTTGAATTTCTTATAAATTTACTTTTGATCTCTGTGAATCTTTCCTCCCTATCATACGTAACTTCATGTTGTAAACTTAGCTTTAATCTAGTGTTTTGAATATAATTGTCCGATACATAGGCATCATGATTCGCAAGAGAAAATTTCAATAACAAATCATAATCAAGATTATAAATTTTTTCATAGATTAGATCTTTATATTGAATAGAAATTACGTTGATAATTTCTTTGGCTGTAGTTAATTCATATCTTCCTGGTTCAATATTGTTACTTTTAAACAATAATGCTAATTGCTTTCTTGCTTGCAGATATTGCGTGTTAGTAGGCTCAATTGGTTTACTATTGTGCCCATCAAAAGGTTGCGTTTCGTAAGTTAACTGGATTCTTTTTGGCCATTTCTTAGTTTCAGTTAATTCATTTATAATTTTAGGCTCAATAATATTTTCAGTAATACCTGCAATTCCCTCTAATACTTTTATAAGTATTTCTGCTTGGGCACTTGCATCTGATGAATCTGCCAATAACTCACAAAAAGCTTTTAAATTTATAATTAATTCAATATCTAATAATTTGTGTTTATCAGATTTCCACTTTAAAAGGCCTACATTAGTAATAATTTCTTGTTCAAAAGATGAGAATACTTCCTCTAAATAGTTTTGATTATCTGGTGAAATGTGAAAAGTTATTCTATTAAAATTCATTAGAAAACTATTTTGTAGGATAGTTTTTCTTTGAGAAAATGCGTCACATAAAAGTTCTAAAAACAACTCATTAATCCGAGCACTTTGCTCTCGTTGTTCTTCTATTAAAGTTTTAAAATCACTATAACAATGAATACTAGAATTTAAGATTTCTGTAGACCAAGACATTGCAGTCTGATTTTTTGCATATAGTTTTATATTTCCCTGATATTCACTTCTAAAATCCCATTTCCCCCAATCTGTTGGCATATTTTTTGGCATGTTCTGCCAATATTTTTTTAAATAGTCAAATCTACCATTAGATCCAGTATGAGGATCTAGCATGACACTATCATATGTGACAGCTCCTTGTTCCAATACAGAATAGGTATTTCTAAATGCAAAAAAACTGTCATTGAGACTACTAAACCTAAATACTTTATTTTTATTTTGTTTATCAAATTCAATAAATTGTATAAATTCTTCCTCTGTGTCAAGCGAATCAAAGATTGTACAAAAACTTGTAAGATCAAATACCATTGAATAGGGTTGGCTATCAAATCCCATAAAGCCATTCACTGTGGACACATGATTTGAGACAGCAATTATTTGGATATCTTTAAAGTTGGGTTGAACTTTTCTCGGATTTTCAATCTTCATTCCAAATTTATTTTCAATAGATCTCAAACGCCATTCAGCAGATTCAATATAGCTCTCAATATTTTTTTCAAGTGATATTAAACTTTCCAGATTATCTCTATCAAAAGTAGTAAAGAAAATAATTTTTTCACCAAAATTCCAAACTGAAAAAAACTCATAATCTAATACACTTGGATTTTTTGTTGAATTTTCTATCTTAAAAATGAATGGAAAGTCAGTTCGAAAACGTGAGTTAACATATGTTTTTAACTGTTGATTCAGTGTGGATAAATCACAAGATGTATCATAGTGATCAATAATCACACTTGGCATATTTCTAACTGATAATGGGAAAACTTCCTCCTCTTTTTTTACAAAGCTAAATGGCAACACCATACCTTGCATAAAAGCATCACAAAAGGCATGATTATTATTAAAATGATTAATGTCATTTAAGGAGCATACTAAATTTGAGTCGATAGTATATCCTGAAGTATTAATATGTATATTAATCTCAGAAATAGTCTTTTTACTTTCAAGCCAAAATTGTTCATCAGGTAAAAGAACAATGCCAGGTCTAATTTTAATAGACTCATTAAAATTGTTTGAACTTATTGAATTGATAAGATGATTTTGTAGCTTTAATGACTGTTCTAATTGCAATAAGGCATTAGAGTCTATGGAGTGTGATATTCTAAAAGCATCTATAAAATCAGTGATTCTTTCAACGGCTCCACCATAGAGCACTTTGTATTGCTTATCGTTCCATTGATATTTGATTTCCCCCCAGTCAACTTCTGGGAAAAAGTCCTCTACCATAGGGTTACTAGGCAGTAAATTATATAAATTTCTAATTAAAACTTTAAAATCATCATAATTAGATATTTGATCATTTTGATTAAAGTCTTGTTCTTCAATGGAGACACAACAATACATCGCTAAACAATGTTTGAACATGCTTGATATGTTTGGTAACCAAAGATCAGAAATGGTCAGAGATTGATAGACATCATTAAAGGAGTACTTTCGAAATAAAGAGCAAATATTCTTTTTAAGAGTTAAAAAGTTTGAATCCTCTTTAGCTGTTTCTTTGAAGTAGTTTCCAATATCACCATTTCCAAAATTAAAAAGATTATTAATTGGTCTCATATCAAGCATTTTTTTTATTGGATTCAGTTCAGCTTGGAAATTGAGAGCATCAGATGTATGTTGTTTGGCAAGTCTTCTTTCTTTTTTTAAGCGTGACTTTTTACCCATTTAAATGCACTCCATTTTAATTAAGTTAAATAATCTAACAGTTCAGTCACTTACATATTGTAATAGCTTTTTTTGAACTAAGCTATCCAGTATAACGTTGCTAATCTACTCCATAAGTAGAAGAATCTTTGTCAAAAGATGTTGTGATATCAATTGTTAAACCATGACTTTGAATGCTTGAAATCTTCTCATGAAGAGCCAAAGGTCATCACTATCATCTTAGAAACTCTCAAATTTTTCACTACCAATTTTACAAAATACTTAGATAAGTACTCATGATTACTCACTAAATATCTGAATCAATCAACTATCTTTTGTTGCAAATGGAAAAAATAGATTACCCCCATCTTTTTCAAATTTATTTTTACATTTAAAGTTACTAGTCTTTTCATCTAATATTACTGGCTCCATACCTATTAAATATTCCAGCCAGGTATCAATTTCCTTTTGTATAGTATTATCGCCATAAATATCAATATAGCTACGTCTTACAAAACGATGATATATCAACCTTTTTTTTGTTAGGTTTAAATATTTATTTAAATCTTTACGACGAATAAATAATCCTTTTCTATTACCTAAAATAGCTTCAAAAATACTAAGCTCACCATCTAAAGTATTCCAGCCTCTTTGTTTATCCCATACTAGGTTTAAATTCATTACAATACTTCGACATGGAACATTTATATTTGAAGGACGCTCAAGTGATTGATAAGAACAATCATATTCCCATTCTCCTCCACGCATTAAATTAAATTGTGTTAGTTCAAATTTTTCATTTTCACAATTTAAAAGCTCTTTAAAGACCAAACTGTCAGGATATTCAGCCAAATAAGCTTGATAGCTTGATGAATTATAAATATTAAATTTTTCCAACATATCTTCAGTTAATTTACTAGCATGATTATTATCAAACAATGCCCCCCTATAACAAAAATCAAGTCCTAAATAGGGAGATTGCCATCCTTTCTCATCTGGTCCTAAATCATCTTCATGGACATGAATATCTAAAGCTACCCACTCTACCTCATCTAATGTATGTATAAGACTTTGACAATGAGAAGTAAAATCATCTTTACAAATCCAGTCTTCAATAATTTCATTCCTTTCTGGAAAATTATATTTTTTCCCATTTAAAAGTTGATCTGGATAAGAGATTGGATCACTAATATCCCTAATATCTGTAAGATCCGATTTTCGAACATCTAATGACCATAAGCAATTAAACTCTACCTGTTTTGAACCTTTTAGTGGGACATTGTCTGCAAGAATCCCGATCAGACGATGAAATAAAATCCAATAATACTTTTTACCTAAACGTTCACCATAAACTTTACGTCCTCGTCCTGATCCAAACTCATGTACTAACACTTGATCTGCGTTAAGAGCTGTTTCTTGATAGCCAGGATATCCTATTTCTAGTACTTGCTGCATTATCCAACAAGCAATATTTTCCAGACTGATTCCTGAACTATTTAAATCAAATTTACGAATTTTAGATTCTATTTGATAACTAAAAAAATCAGGATCTATTCCCTTTCCCCAAAGATTCATATTAATAGGTAAATCCTTTAAGTCCAATAGGGGTTTTACGTCATTTATTTTAGGCCATCTAGATGGAGGAGAGGATTTTTTAGGGAAATTCTTCAATTTATTAACAATTTTATCAGGAAGATTTTCACAAGACATTAATAATGATAAAAGACTAATGTGATCACGAATTAATACATTAGAATTATCAGATGCAATATTTATGAGTACCTCAATACAAGGTATATAATCTTTCCTATTTTTTTTATTTAATAAACAAGCACTATATATGGATAAGGTGATACTTTCTACAATATAATCATCATCACAGTTAATAAATGTAATAGCAAGTTCTCGCCCTAAGTAGGGGTAAAGCATAAACAGTTTGGTTAAACCTTTAGAGGCTAGATCTCTTATACGACGATCAGCAGCAGATGAAAGCCAGGCTAAAGCAATAGTAGCCAATTTTCTACTTTCTTCAGGCCATTTTTGTATATTTGCTTTTAAAACTGCATTAATTAAAAACCAAACTCCGTTTTTTTGATCAAACGATTTAAAGACTGCTGGTGATAAAAAAGCATCTCTATCTACCATCGAAGAACGGTTCAAGAAAAAATCCAACCAATTCTCTGCATTTAGCCCATGATTAGGGACTAGAGAAAGGCGAAAGAAAGTATCATAAACCGTTAGCCATAAATTTGGAGTACTTAGAGCATTGAACAAATGATTATGAATGTCACATGGTATACTTTCCTTTGAGCGCCATAATAATGAATTAACAAAAAGCTTATTTGCTTTCTCAGGATCTAATTCAAGATGACTAGAGGTAATTTCTATACCTAGTTTTTCAGGAAGAACAGCTGCAAGAGCCTCTAAAACTCCATCTTCTTCAAATATGATAGTGTTAATTCTTGTCGCTAATTCTGACAAGTCAACAGTAGTATTTTTTACTATGCTATCAACGAGTTTTATTGCTCGTAATGTATCACCATATCGTTGATAACCTAAACGTACCAACCATGAGTCATTCTTTCCTGCGGTTAGAATTATAAGTCCTTCATGCTGTAATTCATTTAATAAGCTTTCTGGTGAAAGCTCGTTACCCACAACTTTTAATAAATTAGTTGTACAATTTTCCCAAGTTCTGTCTTCTGGCAAATATTGTGTTAAGATTTCAGCAAGCTCCATCATTGCCGCTCGAACAATATTTCTTGGATTTGAGTAGTCTAATCTTTCTCTAATCAGTTCATCACAATGCTTCAAGTGGGTTTCCAATAGAGAACTAAATCCAGACAAAGAAATATCAAGTACATTACTTCCCTCTTTTTTCAATGTTTTACATGCTAAATGTAAAAAAAGAGGATTACTCAATTCTAAAGAGAAAACTGGAGTAATTTCAGCATCTAGACCATAATATGTAGCAAAGGCTTCAACTGCTTCAACCTCTTGCCCTTTAAATCCAGTGTGTTCAAAAGCAAATCCAGGAAATCTAGAGTCAACAACTAAATCTTTATAAGTATCGCGAGTAGAAATACAGACTTTAATTGCAGGATATGCTTTACATTGAGTTAATAGCTCTGGTAACTTTTTCTTCCATTTGGCACTTTTGGGGCTCTCATTTAGAGCGTCAATATAAATAACAAATGGTAAGCCTGTATGTTCAGCACATGAATTTAAGCATTCAAATAATTCTGCTCTAGTCAGATTTGAACCAAAACCCAATTTACTTCGTATAACCTCCCAAGGTTCTATAACACCAAAGTCATCACCAAAAACAACTAATGAAAATCCACCTTTCTCAAATCTCCGAATAGCAGCATTGACAATAGAATGAGTTTTTCCAATACCAGCAGGGCCAATTAGCAATAAAGAACCTGTAGTTGAAGCACCAATCTCTTGACACAACAATGCTTCATTCAATTGTAAAAAGTTTTTTTCCCATTCTCTTGCAGCATCCATATTTCCTGCTGGAAAAACACATAAATATTCTGCTTGAAACTGTCGGAAATTGGGTGTGTCAGAATTTGTACCATATTGTTCAAAAAATTGTTTTTCTTGTTCTTGGCGTACACTAATTAAATGTTCTAATAAATCCCTTATGTTGCTTATAATTTCTTCAACAGTTTTCTTACATAAAGTAATGTCTGTTATAGATTCACATCCAATAATAACTTCATCTATGAGGTTTAATATTAATACTCCATTTTCTTTACTAAAGATTTCAAGAGATTCTTTTCCCCATCCTTTTAAATCTCGAATAGATGAAACAATAGGAGCTAATGTTCCTTCTTTCCATGCAAAAAAGTTACCAATTCCTCCAAAAAAATCAAGACCATCATGTACATTTGTAACTACATCTAGATCTGCCAGATACCTGGGTCCTGCGAATGCTATTGCTTCATTTAAACAATATTGAATATGAGATTTTTTTAATATAGTGTCATCAAACCAATATTTACGCATTCCACCATTGGTATCTATTTCTAATAATTGACTTAAAATAGATGTTGCAGTACATAACTTTATTATTAAGTTTTTTCCTTTTAAAATTGCTTGGTTTTCTACATCATTTTTCCATTCTTCAAACCTTTCTGCCTCACTTTTTCCTCTTTTACCCGCAGCAACTCTTCCTGTAAGGTCAAAAGGAATATATATCCAGTATTCTATTAATGTAGGATGATTTATTAAGGCTGTTTCAAGAGATCCTTTAATTTGGTTTAATTCAGAAGTGCTTAATTGGAAAAAATATTTAGCTTGAATACCAATAATATTATTATTATGATTTCTAAAAAAAGCCTCGACACCACCATCTCCCCCATCACCACGCAAGCTAATGAATGTAGCTTGATTGTGTACATCACAGGACCTCTGAAAAAGTTGTACTGAAAGTGTTTCAAAACTATCATTTTTACTTTTTGGAGTACTTCGAATCTGTTTGAAATCTACAGCCATTATTAATTCCTAATTTCATTCGTTAATTGAAGAATCTGTACTCCAGGTACAGTTAATTTACATATAGAAATTAAATTCTTACTACTTTTACCGAACTAAGTACATCTAATCCCCCATTAGGATTAACCCCGCTTGAAAGAGCATATTTCATCTGTGAGGTTTTAAAATTACCTGATTTCCTGAATGATGTATTCTCAAAATCTATTGTATAATTTTGTGAGACTAATTTCTTGTGTTCCTCAACAAGTGTATTTCTAGCAGAATTCTTTACTTCCCAAGATTTTATTTTTACTCGATCAACCATATGGCAAAAACCTCTTTTCTTTAAGATATGCTCACCTAATTCGTAACAGAATTCATGTACATTCTGCCTATACGTACCAAAATCACTATTTTCTATTTTATTAAAATCTTTATCTAATTGGTTACATATATTTAATATATCTGTTCCGATTAGCCAACAAACTAAAGCATCAAACTTATTACTGAATACTTTCAGTTGTTCCCCAATTTCAAATATATTTGCATGTATTAAGACAACCTGTACAAAATTAATTCTTTCAATAGCATCCTGAGGTGATTGAACTACTTCTAGCGAAATATTATTGCAAACCAAGTAATCTACAGTATCATCAATAAGCTTCTTATTTGACTCAATTACGAATATTTTCCGATCTGGTTTTTTTGCAATAGCATGAGTGCTATAACCTACACCACACCCAATTTCTATAACCATTTCAGCACAACCTAGTTGCTCAACCATCCATCTATAATGACTATTTTTATTGAAATGTATTGAGTTTTCAGCCCAGTCATCTGCATACTTTTTTGCAAAATCAACTTCTTTATTCATATTCTTCGGATCAATTAAAATTTGTTGAGTCATAATCAATATAACTTTATATACTTATAATTAATAGATTCACATAACATTTATGCGTCAAGATAAGACGTATGACTTTTATATCTATTTTAAATATCGTCGAATTTGATAGCCTTCTACAAGATATTTTACACCAAATTAATTGTTATACACTACTTTGGTGTAAGTACAGCAAGTATAGATATGGGACCATAAGTTGACAAAAACTAGAGCTAATCACTATTTTACACAAGGGCATCAGAAAGGTGCGATGGTTGAAAGAGATATTCAAATTTGCTATCTCACTCGTCATGAAATAAATCTGAAAATGTTAGTTTAAAAACTGTGTACATATAGAGATAGCATACTTCTACTCAGAAATTTTATAGTGTAGATTTGTTCAACATTTTTTGGAGTGGAAATTAATGACGAGATAGAGACGAAATCATTCTGATCAATTGCATGTAAATTAATCAAAAAAATCTTTTGAACCTATGCTTAGGTGTTATGTGAACTTTTACCATTTTATCAAATGCCACAACTGGATGCCATGTAGATAGAATGTATACAATAGTTGATTTCAAATTTACCAAACTTAATAAGCACATTTATACCATCCCTGCTTATCATCCCATACAACTCGCCCTGACTCTAATGGTGTCTGTTTATATGAAACATTCGGTCCTGATGAGATTTGATTGAAATTGTTTAACCAGCCTTTGATATTGATTTTCAAATTGGCTTTTTCATTTGAAAAACCTTCTAAACTAGCGATGACCAAACCATCAACTTGACGATAAGTTGGCTGCCCTAGAATAATAGTTCCTGTAAATTCAGATAGTCTTGCATTTTTACAAATCGTTTGACCAATATCTTTCGGTTTAGGAGCATTGGTTATGAGATTTCTTTCATAGTTATTTTTCAATTGTTGTTATTCAAGTTTGTATTGTTCAATAGCTTGATTTTTCTTATTATCTTCAATATTTTTCTTTGACTGATATGCAGTCACACCACGATAGACTTCATCATCCGAAATAACCATTGTTTTGAGGGTAACAAAGTTCAAAGGCTGCCCCATTCCTCCGATACGAGATGAAATAGGCTCAATCAAGATATTCCATGGTGTTTTTGCTGCGCATTTGAATGTACCTGTGGCTGAAACGAGCCGTTGATTATTCAAAGCAGAAATATGTGTACCGCTCAAATACTGGAACATGCTCTTAGACATTTGAAAGAAACGACCATCTTGGCTAGCACATAATTTACTCATATAGGTATAAGGAATTAAGGCATCGGGTACAGCATCTTCAAATAAGTATTCCTTACCTTTTCCGTCTTTACCGTTTAGGGACTTGGAAGTAATTAAATGATTTGGTGTGTTATAAGCTTTTACATCACTAGGCTTAATTGAGTTAACTGTTACACATCCTACAAATGGTAAACATACGCTTAGAAAAGTAAATAAATTTATATTTTTCATTTAGATAATCCATAACAATATATAAAACCAAATATTTTTACTATTATTTAGTAAAGTAAGATTACCACAAAAGAGGAGTATAGTCCTCTTTTGTGGTAATTGAAATTACGATGTTTTAAATTTGGAGTTGTGTTTATATGTCTAAATTCCTAGATGACTACCGAATGACGTCAGAAGAAATTGAAGAATTACGTCAAGATACTAAGAATGCCCAGAAATCAGCTGCATATTTAGCATTGCTAAGTCAGATAAAACTATTCGACTTATCAAAAGTAAAACAGCTACAAGATGTTGAGCAGGAAGAGTCAGTTAAAGACAAATAAAAAAATGAAATGGAAGCTTAAAAGAGCTCATTTCGCAATTCAAAAAGACAGGAGTACAAAAACACGAAAGCTCGGATATATCTTGCCGAGCCTCGGAATTGGGGTTGCCTACTCTTATAGGTACTCCCTAGTGACCAAGGCTATACCACTTTCATTGCTAAGTCAAATGTACAGGTGATGTATGAATTTAATTGTTATTGAAAATAGAACAATCTCTTACTCAGACTTTAGGTAATAAAATTTGAGGCTCAACTTCAAGCATGTGCGCAATTTCATAAAGCTTAAGGACTGTAATATTGACTTCGCCTCGTTCAATTCGACCAAGATAACTACGATCAATATTACAAAGTAATGCTAATTTCTCTTGGGTAACTTTTTGATCAACCCTACATGTGCGAATCGCATGTCCAATTTTTTTTGCTAAATCGTTCATAAATTCTATTCCCATAAAGAATAGAACTATTCATTTTTGAGGACTAAGTATCCACGGTTTATAGTCCTCATTGCTTATAACATTGCAAATGCACTCACAAAATCTTGAATCATTGATAATTTATTATCCATCAAAAGCTAATCACGGCAATTTTCTTTGATACGATTAAACATAAGTAAATAAAAAGGACTATAATCCTCATTTTTGATGTGAAATTTTAGATGGACGAAATTAAGCATGCGCTTAAATCAGAATTTCTTTTGCTGATTGAGAACGAAATTCTTCTTACATGGTATAAACCTAAAGATCTTTGGATAAGATTCGGGAATCAATCTCAAACAATCAAATGGCAAACCTACTCACTCATAAGGCATTTGGAGCAATCTGGATATGTTAAGAAAAAATATGATGAATCAGGTAATTCATATTATTCAGAAACAGATAAATTGACTGAATTTAGAATCTTCCATTGTAAGCAGAAAGCTATAAAAATATTAACAGAAAAGCTCAACTTGATTGAATTGGAAAAATCAGAAAAACTTATTGAAATACAGTTAACTAGAAAACTTAAAAAGCAACTTCCAGAAATTGATTTTTGTCTCAAAAACTACATAAGAAACAATAAAAATGAGATTGTAAGCTTAGATATTCAAAAAAATATGATATCGAATATTCTTAAGAATATAGAGTTATATATTTATTAAAAATATGAGTAATAAAATAATTTATTTTCAATGAAATAAATTTAATATTTATCAAAATTACAAGTTTACTTTACTGTTATCTATATTTACAAGTTTAGTTTATTTTTCATAAATTAAACTTGTAAGAAAAATCGTCAAAGTTATTGAATTATCTTGTTGATTCAATTTACAAGTTTCATTAAATGTTCGTCACCAAACTCTAGTTTTAAGGCCTCTAATGCTCTATACGAATCTAAATAAAAACGGCGTAAACTTATTTGATGATTTAAAGTTTGCGCCGTGATGCTTTCTTGGTTTTTTAAATTCTATAGCAAATTAAAAATTCACAGTCCACGACAACTGTGCTGTACGTGGCGCACCCAAGAATAAATAATCATCCCCAACAAAATTGCCTACATCGCGCCAGTATTTTTTATTCAATAAATTATCGACATTCAATCTCAATGTATTGTCATAACCATACGCATGAAAGTTATACGCAGCGCCAGCATCAAATACGCTATAGCCTGACACCTTCACTGTGCCTGTTTTATTGGCATATTTACTGCTGCTGTACTGCATACCTGCCAATAAACGTAATCCATCAATTTGTGGGACTTGATAAGATAAATGACTGGCAAAACGTACATTTGGCACATTTTGAGTCTGATGTCCTTTATATTCAGTCACTTGTACATCATTAAGTCGTGAACGAGTCAATGCTAGACTTGATGTAATATCCAGATTTTCACCTAAACGGCCTTGTAAACCGAATTCCAATCCAAGGTTATGCTGTTCACCTTCAGCAATATAATTATTGGCTGCATTGGTATACTGATTGTCTTGTTTTAAATCAAATAATGCTGCCGTAAAGAGAAAATCTTGCCATTGCTGTTTGATACCCAATTCATATTGAGCTGAATGTATTGGTGCTAGCGTTACAGGCGCATTATTGGTAAACCAAGGTGCCTGACCACCATCGCTTAAACCTTTGGCATAAGATGCATATAAGTGCGTGCGTTCCCAAGGTTGATACATCACGGCAAATTGCGGCAAGAAACGATTAAAGTCGGTCTTTCGAATGCGCTGACCATCTGCTTGATAAGCATTTTCATCTAAATGTAGGAGTTTTCCACCCGCTAAAACTGACCAAGCCGCATTGAAATCAATCTGATCAATCAATGTTAATGCGGTTTGCTGGCTTTTTAAAGACTTGTAGTGATTCGCCAAACGCTTATCAGTTGGTTGATACGCGATGCTATCCTGATAAATATTGCCTGAACCAATCATTTCATTTATTGCATCATATTGTGAATGGCGTTTAGCTGTGTGGGACAATTCTGCACTGAGATTGTGTTGCCATGTACCGGTATTAAATTTACCGTTTATGCCAGCCTTAAATTGATTGGTGAGATAGCTATCATCTGGATTGCGGAAGTCATAAATATCGTAATTACCATTCGGGTCAAAAGTATTACTTTGCGCCTGACAACACCCCCAAGCAAATGATGAATAGTCATCTACCACAACACGGCTTTGTGAAGCACTTAAATGCGACGTCCAGTTGTCATTGATCTGATAAGTATATTTTAATCCTGTATTCAAGCTATCACTGCTTACAGGTTTACTCCAGCTTTGATAACCCAGTAAACGATCCCATTTCACACCACTTGGTACGGCGTTTCCACCTAATAATTGATAGCCTGGTACAGAACGCTGACGTTGATGTTGTGATTCAAGATCAAATTCGAGCTGGGAACGATCTGAGATTTTCCAGTCTAAAGCGACTGAACCGAATAAACGACGCCCATTGGCATGTTCAACATAAGGATGAATTTCTTCATTGGCCAGATTAATGCGGTAACCAAATTGTTGCTGTTCGCCCAACAGCCCACCCAGATCTGTTGCAACACGGTAGCCACCTTCACTATCAGTACCTACGGTAACCGACTGTATGTCTTTAGGTCGTTTAGTCACGTAATTGACTACACCACCTGGTGTTGACATACCACTTTGAATCGCACTAATTCCTTTTAGTATTTCAACCTGTTCTTTATTTTCAAGCGCTACATTTTGCTCACCGCGAAGCACATTGCCATTCAGCAAATAACTTGAACCCAGATTCAGGGCAAAACCACGCATTACAAAGTTCGGATAATAGCCAATCGGTGCATAGCCATCCCCTACTGCTGCATCATTCTTTACCACATCTGTGAGTGTTTTTGCATGTTGATCTGCAATACGTTCAGCTGTGATAGTACTGATTGATGCAGGTATTTCGGCCAGACTGTGTTGATTAAAACCAGTTAAATTGACTTTAGGTTGATAATACGCACTTTCCGCAGCCTGAGCATTGACTGTAATGGTGGCAAGCCGAGTGGTTTCGCTTCCAGTTTCGGCCTGTACCACTGAGGAGAGCAACCCTAAACATGAAAATGAGCCAACTGCCAGTAATGCTGTTTGTAAACGAGAAAGTGGAAAGGTTTTCACAGTATTTGCCAAGTCCTAAAAAATAATTTTACAGTCCGAATTTGCGGCACGAGTATTCACAATTTCTTTAGATTGGACAAGCATATTTTCCATCTATCTAAGACTTTTTCACATTTAGCCGATAAATTGAATTTAACTTGTGATCCAAAAGCTTTATTTATACAAAATCAGTTCTGCCGTTGAAAACTCATCTCCAAGTTTGTCCATGATTTCTTCGAGTAATGTATTGATTTCAGGATTGTTATAAGCATGCATGTTTCCGTTAATTGTTTCTCTCACATTACAATTGATTCTTTGCTTAAGTAGCTTATACACACTTTTGTTTCGACCAAACAGGATTCTTTGAATAAGATGATGTTTTTCCAGATCAGACAGGACTCTGTAAATGGTGCCTATTTTGAGGCCGCTTTGTTTATTGGCAATCATATAGATATCATCTGCGGTAAGACCGTTATGTTGAGCAAGTACTTCTAAAACGGAAACTCTGGCAACAGTTGGCGTTAAGCCTTTATTTATTAATAACTTTGAGTACATAAAAAAACCTGTAAATTAAAATAATAACAACTCTATTTTTTATAAAAATAAATAACTTGGTGTAAATAAAAGTCGAAAAATCGAAGTAAACAATGCCTTGAAAACGATTTCTCAAGGCATCTTGTTAGGTACAATATTCAAAATTAGAAGGTATAGGTCAAACCGACGTAATAATTACGGCCCAGCTCTTTTTCATTAAATGTAATTCCCGCATCTTTGCCCTTTTTTTCAAGATCAACATCGGTCAGGTTGCGGATACCTGCACGTACAGTCACTGCTGGATCTACTTTGGCAGAGAGACCAATATTGACCAAGGTATAATCAGGTAGTTTTTTCTGATTAATGACCTGATCACCGATATAACTTGCACCCGCCGTTAGAGTTAACCATTCAAGCGGTTTTAAATTAAGATTGGTATTGGCTTGCAGACGTGGACGTTCATCCAGGCGTTTATGTGTTTCACTGTTTTTAGCATCAAGATAAGTCGCATTGGCATCGACAGAAAGCATAGGTAATAAATCAGCCTGTGCTGCAAGCTCTACCCCTTTGATTTTAACTCGCCCTAAATTTACCCAAGCAGCGCCAGTCGGCTTGGATTCACCGTTTGGATCTATGGTATAGGTAATATCACGGCTAATCATATCCTTAATTTCATTCTGGAATAAGGTCACACTCCCGTTCCACGTCGATTTACGGATTGAAGCACTAATTTCATAGTTATCACTGGTTTCAGGCTCAAGGTTTGGATTCCCCCATAAGGTACACCCTCCTCCACAACTGACTATGCCATAATCTTTAGTCATTTGTGCGAGAGACGGCGCTTTAAAGGCTTGTCCATAACCGCCCTTCACCACAATATCATGCGGTAATTGATAAACCAGATAAGCTTTTGGACTGAAATGGTGACCAAACACTTCATGATCATCATAACGACCAGACAAGGATAAAGTCAGCGGATCTGTGATATGAATGTCATCCTGTACAAAGACCGAAGTTGTGCTAACTGAAGCCTTACCTGAATTTTGATAAGTTACACCGTCTTTGACTTCCTGATTATTGTATTCAACACCAGCAACAACGCCGTGAATACTGACATCGAAATTGCTATAAGCACGTAAATTGGTATTATTTTCTTTTAAAGTACGATGTTTAGGTTCATCAAAATCTGAATCATAGTCTTTAATTTCACTATTTTCCTGTTGCGCTGAAACGGTAGTTTTCCCCCAACTCCAGTCACCGCGATGTGTTAGGCCAACTGAATAACGTTCAATCTCCTGACTGGCAAAACCTTCACTTAAATAGTCCCAAGCTGGATAATATTGATAATCCGTCTGGCCATAAGGGCGTTCATCCTTGTTATATCCTAAGTCAAGATCAATATTTTGCTGATCATTGAGTTCATAACTAAGGGTTGAACGTAAATTCTGGGTTTTCTTGCCTTCGATATAATACGCTGGCGTGGCTTGTTTACCTTGTGAGAACCACGCATCACGGTCATATTGTTCAGCTGAAATCGAAAGACCTAATTTATCGGTCAATGCACCAGATGCAGAGGCACCCAGACGATATTGCTGTTTTCCTGTACCGCGATCAACTATATGATATTCCGCATTAATTGCGCCCTGCCATTCATCTGTTGGCTTTTTGGTAATAATGTTAATTACACCGCCAATCGCATCTGAACCATATAGCGCCGACATCGGGCCTCGAATGACTTCTACCCGCTCAATACTGGACAATGGAATCGAGCTAATATCCAGATCGGCATCACGCCATAAGGCACCTGTAGAAGAAATACGTTTGCCATTCACTAGAATCAAGGTATATACCCCGTTTGATTCACGCACCCCACGAATGGTCAACTTTTCACGACCACCGCCATTATAATTTTGCACCCCGACGGTTTTACCCAAGACTTCAGCCAGACTATTTGCTGCTGATTGTTCGATCTGCTCTTTGCTGACAACAGTGATAGAAGCAGGTGCTGTATCTGGGCTTTCTTCTGCCAGGCTGGCAGTGACGACGATTGTAGGTAAGGTCGTCCCCGCTTTGTGGGTTTGTTGATCTTCATTTGCGAATACTGCAAACGGCGTAAATGCTGCAATTGCAATCACTAATTTCTTCTTAGCCAAGACCATTTTTATTGCATCCTCGGTGTTAATAACAATTTTCATTTGTTAATTGTTATCATTTGTAAAGTTTGCGAATCATAGCTATTTATTGATAATCATTCAATAGTTGAAATTATTTTTATTTGAAATTGATAATCATTCTTATTTATGTAAAATTTAGTTATAATCGGCAATTTGAATATTGTTGTATTCCCCTATTCCTTAAACTTTATGCATAAGTAGATAAAATAATGCTATCCCGTTTCTTTATTTTTCATCCGGTTTTTGCATCAGTCATTGCTATTATCATTTTGATTTTAGGCTTCTTTTCTATTCTGGCATTACCTGTTGAGCGTTATCCCAATCTTGCCCCGCCCAGTGTGACCGTTGCGACGGTTTATCGGGGGGCATCGGCTGAAACGGTCGAGGACAGTGTCACACAGATTCTGGAACAGCAGATTAAAGGCATTGATCACCTGCTCTATTACACCTCTAATAGCGAATCTTCAGGCCGCAGTACGATTGATATCCATTTTAAAATTGGTACGGATATTGATAAGGCCCAACTTCAAGTACAAAACCAGATGAATAGTGCCCTCAGTCGTCTCCCCGAACAGGTACAGCGTCAAGGTGTAAATATCTGGAAAACCACAGGTGATATGCTACTTATCGTCGGGGTTTATGATGAAACGGGTAAAGCCAACAATATTGACCTGTCCGATTATCTAGTGAATCACTTTGAACAGCCGCTGGCCCAGATTCAGGGCGTGGGAGAAGTTGATATCTTTGGATCGGCCTATGCCATGCGGATCTGGCTCAATCCGAATCAGCTTAAAAACTATAAGTTAATGCCAAGTGATATCGAGAAGGCTTTAGAGGATTACAATACTCAAATTGCCGCGGGTTCAATTGGTTCTATGCCTGCCGCGGCGGATCAGAATATCTATGCCAAAGTGACCGCTGGCTCGCGTTTGAAAACCATTGATGATTTTAAGTCGGTTGTGGTCAAGGCCAATATTGATGGCAGTCTGGTTTATCTTAAGGATGTTGCCCGTGTTGAACTGGGCGCAGAAAATTATGAAAGTATTAATACCTTAAATGGTTTCCCCTCTGCGGGTTTAGGGATTTTTTTAAGTCCTGATGCCAATGCCATTCAGACTTCAAAATTGATTAAAGATAAAATTGCGCAGTTAAGCCATCATTTACCTGCGGGTTATAAGATCGTTTACCCTCGTGACAATACGCCTTTTATTCAGGAATCGATCAAGCAGGTCATTTTTACTTTACTGGAAGCAGTGATTCTGGTGGTGTTGGTGATGTATCTATTTCTACAGAACTGGCGTGCGACCCTGATTCCAACGATTACCGTACCAATTGTCATTTGTGGCACATTTATCATTCTGTATCTGGCAGGGATGAGTATTAATACCTTAACCCTGTTTGCTTTGGTACTTGCGATCGGCTTGTTGGTGGACGATACCATTGTCGTGGTCGAGAATGTTGAGCGTCTCATCCATGAAAAGCAGCTTGATGTAAGAGAAGCCTGTCTGGCATCCATGCAAGAAATTAGTGGTGCCTTGATCGGGATTACCCTTGTACTTACGGCGGTATTTATTCCAATGGCATTCTTTAGCGGCTCAACCGGCATGATTTACCGTCAATTTTCAATCACGCTGGTGGCAGCAATGCTCCTGTCTTTAATTGCCACGATGATGATTACGCCAGCGCTCTGTGCTGTATTACTCAAAAAGCAACAACCTAAACCTGTCTGGGGACAATATTTAGAACGCGGTGTTCACCGAATCAAAAATCTCTTTATTCAGTCAACCCAATACTTACTTCAATTCAGGTACTTTGCTTATCTGGGTGTTGCTACGCTGATTGTGCTACTGGCTTTGATCTATCGGGCTTTACCGACCAGTTTTATTCCCAATGAAGATCAGGGCCTACTGGCAGTGCAATTTGCCTTGCAAGATAGTGCTTCTTTAGGCCAGACCCAAGCCGTGGGTAAACAGGTTAATGATTATCTGCTCAAGCAAGAAGGTAAAAATATTAAAACCGTTCTAGTGGTCAATGGACAGAATTTCTCTGGACAAGGGCCAAATCTGGGGATGGCCTTTGTTTCATTGAAGCACTGGGATGAGCGTCAAGGTGATGAAAATACTGCATCTGCTATTCGTGCACGCATGCAAAAGGATCTGTCAGATCTACTCCCAGCACGTGTGATGGTGGGTATGCCAGCCAGTGTCGCAGGTTTAGGACAATCGGATGCCATTGAATTATGGTTGCGTGATTTAACTGGCAAAGGGCGTGAATATTTACAACAACAATTTGCAGAGATTGAAGGTCAGTCAGCCCATTATCCTGCTTTTAGTCAGCTCAGTCCTTTGGTCAGTGACAATAAAGCCGCCGTATATGTGCAACTGGATCAAAACAAGGCAAAAATGTTAGGACTGGAACAAAGTGAAATCCGCTCTACCCTTTCTACGGCTTGGGGTGGCAGTTATGTTAATGATTTTGTTGAACGTGGTCGGATTAAACGCATCATTATGCAAGGCGATACCGAATACCGTTCTAAACCTGAAGATTTACGCTACTGGCATGTACGTAATCAATCTGGAGAAATGCTGCCCTTATCCCACTTTGCCCAGACACACTGGACAGGTGGGCCTGAGGTCTTAAACCGCTTTATGGGACTGGCTGCGATCCAGCTGGAGGCCAATGTTAGTGATGGATTTAGTTCAGGTCAGGCTATGCATCAACTTTCTGACTTGATTAACCAGCAATCAGGTGTAGATCTGGCTTGGAGTGGACTGTCTTTACAGGAACAACAATCCAGCCATCAGGCAATTTATCTGTATGTGATTTCAATTCTGTTTATTTTTCTATGTCTGGCTGCCTTATATGAAAGCTGGAAAATTCCTTTCATTATCTTATTGGGTTTACCGCTCGGGATTACGGGGACGGTGGTTTTTGCGTGGTTATTTGAATTGCCCAATGATGTGTATTTCCAGATTGCGTTGCTCACGGCGATTGGATTGTCCTGTAAAAATGCCATTCTGATTGTGGAGTTTGCATCGACAGCACTTGCACAAGGACGAGATAAATATACCGCAGCGTATGAAGCCTTAGCTTTGCGCTTACGTCCCATTATCATGACATCACTGGCATTTGGTGCGGGGATTATTCCTTTGGTCTTTGCCACAGGCGCTGGTGCAGCCAGTCGTTATGAGATTGGCATTAGTGTATTGGGCAGTGTGATTTTTGGGACGATTCTGATTCCTTTATTTACCGCCTTCCTGTTTGTCATGGTAAATAGCTGGGTCGGTTTGCCTAAACTGGAATGGCGAAATCGGGATATTTTATCCCGTATCCGAAATATGCGTATCAAGCAGGATGAATCTTGATATATAAAAATGCTGGATTGAAAGGAAGCATTCTTTTCTATTTCAATCCAGCAAGATGATCAATTCACTGAAAAATTCTAAACCATAAAAAATGGCAGTTTTAATCTGCCATTTTTTTATTGACTTATTTGAGCTTAAGCAACGAGTTTTTCAATCCATACATCTAAGGTTGGTTGTTCGGCAAGATCCTCAAAACTCACTTTTGCGCCGTGTGCCTGCCATTTTCCAACCAGCGTCATTAAACGGACAGAGTCTAAACCGAGCATAAGTAAGTCGTCATGTAGTTCGATTTCATGCACAGGGATTTGTAGCTGCTCACTGACCGCAGCAATAATGCCTTCCTTTGATAAAGCCGTAGCCATGTGCTTGAGATCCCACAAGCGCAGTACCTGACTGGTGGCCATGACCTGACCGCAGCGAGTACTGATATATTTCAGTGCCATATCATGCTCAGCACGACTAAAATCCGCCATCGCATCGCCACAGACAAAGGGTTTGATATTGAGCATAAAGGCTTCTGCTGCACTCATGAGACAGCCGATATGCGCATAAACCCCGCAAATTACCAATTGATCTCGTCCCCATTGTTGCATCAACTGCTCAAATTCAGAAAATTTAAAGGCGCTATAACGCCATTTGGTTAAAACCATATCTGCATCCGTAGCTGCGACATCAGGATGAATGCGGGTAATTTGCGGATCTGCCTTTAAGCCTGTCCCCCAAAAGTCAGTCAATAACTGACGATGCTCTGGAGTCTGGTCTCCAGGTTGTGCGGTATACACCACAGGAATGTTGAGTTGACGTGCCTGTTCAATCAAGACCTGTGTATTTTTTAATAATTCAGGAATGGGTGCTTGTTGCTGGTCATAGAAATCTAAGAAATATTGCTGCATATCATGAACCAGTAGAACCGACTGTTTGGCATCTAACTGCCAATGGGTTTTATTTTCAGTGAACTCATGGGCTTGAGGCATGGCATAACTGGCAATTTTAGGAATACTCATTACTTATTTCTCATCTTTTATAAATGACTTGGGGTGAAAAAATTAAACGGTTTCAGTTTGGAGATGCTGACGAAGCACTTTTTTATCGATTTTGCCAAAGGCGGTATAAGGAAACTGATCGATAAACTCGATTCGATCAGGGATCTTATAAGTCGCTAAACCGTAATCTTTTAAATATTGGCGTAGCTGCATACCACGGCGGATCGCACTTGGATCGTTGTCCTGTGTTTGCCATGCAATAAAAGCGCAACTTTTTTCTCCCAACATCTCGTCAGGCATCGCCACCAGCGCAGCTAGACGGACTTGAGGATGGGTGACCAACGCTTGTTCCACTTCTTCAGTAGCAATTTTTTCGCCGCCACGATTAATTTGTTCTTTTGAACGGCCTTCCACAACGATACAACCATCTGCTCGAATACGAACCAGATCGCCTGTGCGATAGAAACCATCTGGGGTAAACGAACGTGCATTATGTTCAGGGGCCTTGTAATAACCCCGAATGGTATATGGGCCTCGTGTCAGCAAATGCCCAATTTCGCCTGCTGCAACAGGTTGATCATGCTCATCAAGCACTAAGATTTCATCGTCGGCTGAGATCTTTAGGCCTTGGGTATGAATAATCTGTTCGGCCGACATATCAAAATGGGTGTAATTCACCAACCCTTCTGCCATACCAAACACTTGTTGCAATCTCACCTGAAAATCATCAATCAACCTACTGGCAACCGTATCGGGTAAGCGTGCGCCACCAACTTGCAAACAGCGTAAGGTGGATAGGATATCATCCTGATCTTTGTCAGCTTTATCCATCCACGGACGAACCAGAGCAGGTACCAGACAGGCGTCAGTTACGCTATGTTTACGTATCAAGGCAAAAGCGGTTTCAGGGCTTGGATCGCTACCAAGAACGACTGCGCCTCCCGCATAGAAAATACCTAATGCACCTGCTGAGCTCATGGAAAAGTTATGAGCTGCGGGTAATACCATTAACAGACGGGAGTTTTGCTCAAGGCGACAGATTTTGGCACTTTCTCGCACACTATATAAATAGTCATCATGCGTGCGGGGAATCAATTTAGGAATTCCTGTACTGCCGCCTGAGAGTTGCAAAAAGGCCACTTGATCTGCACTGCTTGGGCGTATTGCCTGTTCCAAAATATCAGTTTTATGCAATAGGGTTGCAAGATCTGAAAACTCGGCTGCATCTCCTAAAACAAAGATATGCTGTAACGCTGGATTGGCTTGCTGGCATTTACGTGCCAATTCACGGTAATCAAACTTTTGTGCCCCGAAATCAGCACAGAAATAAGCGCTTGCCTGAGTTTGCTGGAAAAAGCTATTCAGCTCAGCATGTCGGTGTGCAGGTAATGACATGATAGGCAATGCACCTAAACGGATCAGGGCAAAAAACACCACATAGAACTGGTAACAGTTAGGCATTTGTACCACAGCTTTATCGCCTGCACGTAAACCCTGTTGATAGAGGTTATTGGCACAAAAACTGACAAGCTGGTTGAATTGTTGGTAATTAAGCGCTGTATCTGCATCGAAGATGGCAATATTCTCAGGGAATTGTTGTGCAGATTGCTGTAAAAAATCACTGAGATTCTGTCCGATCCAGTAGCCCTTTTCGCGATAGCGTGTCGCAAATGCCTCAGGATAAGGCACCGCACCTTCTAGATAATTTTGCATATTATTTTACCTTCCCCATGATGTGTTCTGATGAAAACCCAAAACCATCTAATACAGTTCTAAATTTGGCCGCAGTTTCTGCATGCTCCGCACTTGGATCAGATGCTGCGACAATGCCTGCTCCTGCAAATAGGCGGGCGATATTGTGCTGGACACGTGCACAACGAACAGTAACAGACCATTCGCCATTGCCTTGGGCATCTGCCCAACCCATCGTTCCGGCAAAAAGCTCCCGATTAAAGGGTTCCAGTTGCTCAATTAAATCTTTCGCTACAGCTGTTGGCTGACCACAGATCGCAGGTGTTGGATGCAGTTTTTCAACCAAATCGAAAACGTGAATGTCTTTGTTTTTCAATTCACCTTCAATACGGCTGGCCAGATGCCATAAACGTTGGGTTCTAATGAGTGAAGGTTGTTTTGGAATATGTAGTTTTTTACAGAAAGGACTTAATTGATCCGCGATCATTTCGATCACAACTGCATGTTCATGCTGATCTTTTGCGGAAGCCAATAATTGTTGTGCATTGTGCTGATCCTGAATTGGATCTGTATCTCGTGCCAAAGTGCCAGCGACGGGTTTACTCCAGACCTGAGTCCCCTGTTTAGCGACCAAAAGTTCAGGACTTGCACCAACAAACCAGCCTTCATGTGCCGCATCGCGGGCAACTGCATAGTTATAGCCTTCGGGATTATCTTGACTTAAATGATAAAAGAGCTGGGAGATATCAATGTCATCAGACAGTTCTAATTCTAAAATTCTGGCAAGTACGGCTTTATTCAATTCACCTTGCTGCATTTTATGCACCAGTTCAGCGACTTGAGCTTGATAGTGCTCACCAGAAGGAATAAAGCGGGCCTGTTCTATCGTACTTGCCGTTATTTCTCGATGAGATGAGGTGTAAAGAAGCTTTTGATAAAATTTCACCTCATCCATTAGCATGAGATTGACATCTTGCGCGTTGGAAAATGGAATCCCGCCGAGAATCTTCGCCTGTGGATGGCCTTGTTGAATCACCTGATTCAGTTGAGATCGTGCCTGTTTTAACCAGTCAGATAAATGACTGTCTGGCGCAATATCGATATCCTGCAATTTATGCTGGCTTTTCAGGACATAGTCTGGCGTTGTAAAGTAGAAACCCGCATCGCGATCACATTGCAAGATTTCGTGGGCGAATGCCACCCGACTTTCGGTATAGTTTTCTTTTTGAATAAAATAGGGATGTTGTATAGACATTGACTATACTCCTTTTACGACATCTTATTTTTAAGTTTTAAAGTGTTAAGAATTTATGTTTTTACACGCCTAGCGTGGCGCCGCCGTCAACGACAATTTCCTGCATGGTAATTTGCGCAGCTTGATCTGAAAGTAGAAAGACCACCACATTGGCAATATCTTCAGGTTCTGCAAGTTTCTGAAGTGGAATCCCCGTCCGGTATTGGGACAGATCACCATTGACCACCGCTGCGGGAGGCTGATCCGTTGTCCATAATTGTTTTTGCATCTGGGTCAAGGTTGAGCCGGGTGACACGATATTCACGCGGACATGATGTTGTGCTGTTTCTAATGCCAGATTACGACAATAATGACTTAAAGCCGCTTTGCTCGTGGCATACATCCCCAGTTGTATACGTGGCATACGGGCACTATTGGAACTGACCGTAACAATACTCCCCTGTTTTTTTGCGCATAAATATTGGGCCACTTGCTGACTGATCGCAATCGGTGCGAGCAGATTCACGGCGAATGTGCGTTGCCAGTCCTCATTTTTTGCATCGAGCAACGAGGTCATGATTAAAATTCCTGCGGCATTTACCAGTCCAACAACGTTGTACTGCGCTAGAATTTCTTCAATCACTTTTTTTGTCTCGGCTTCGTCGGTGATATCCAGTTGAATACCGTTCCATCGTGAAGCGAGTTCGGCTGTTAGGTTTTGGGTAATTTCCCAGTGTTCGGGCTGTGCTTGCTGATCAAGGCCAATGACGGTAAAACCTTGCTGCAACAATCGAGATGAAATTGCTGCACCAATGCCTCTGGCTGCTCCCGTTACAATGACGGTAGAGCTCATATGAATACTCCAAATTTGCGACCAATTTTTTGATCGCCGAACATAATTGCAAATAATTATCATTACAATCAAGCTGGCAATTTTCAGTTTTTTATCAAATAAGAAAAAAAAGGTTGTTTTTAAAGCTATTTTCTTTCTTAAACTGTTGTTTTTTATCATTAAGCGAAATTGGTGTGTTTTTTTATTGGATATAATGATAATTATTTGCATTTACAAATGAGAATCATTCCATTATTGTTGGGCCGCTTTCTAGTCGATATATGGACTTAAGATGAAGCCAAATTACTTTCCAATTCATCCAATATTCCAACAAAAAAACTTAGGTTCTGACATCTGGTGGAATTCAGTCGAACACATCGGTACCCCTCTTGTTATTGAAGATAACCAGCAGTTGCACTGTACTTTTTTATGGCGTCGTCAGTCAGAAACTGAATCGACCTATATTGATGTGTATTCGCAAAGCCCTTCCATTTATCAACAATGGAATGCATTCCAGCAGATTGAAAATACGGATATTTCCTTTTTTGAAATAACGCTGCCTCTAAATTGGTCTGGTAGTTATGTATTGGTGTCGACCCCTGATAGTGCACCTGAAACGCTAGAGGCACAGCTTCGTCGCCAATGGTGGATCAACCAGCTCCAGCATTATGCTCAGTTGGATCGCCTCAATCCTTATCCTCCCTATCCAGCGCAAGTTTCGCGTTGGGTCAATCAATTGCATTTGGGGCAGCCACAAGATTCTCGGCAAGCAAACTTGTCTCCCGTTTATGAGTCACTTGAATGGCACAGCCAGCATCTGGCAACAACCTATCCCGTGGACTTTTACCAGACCGCGTCCCTGACAGAGAACAGCCCATTGGTGATTCTTCTGGATGGACAAGTCTGGAGTCAGCATCTACCGATTTTACAAGACATCCAGTCTCGTACGAATCTAGGCCAGATGGATGCGGCAAATTATGTATTTCTACACAGTATCAATAGTGAACAACGCTGTCTCGACTATGGCTGTCGTGACCTGTTTTCACAGGCAATTGTTGAAGAGCTGATTCCGTATATTCAGCAAAACTTCTCATTATCTCCATCCACCCCCGTATTTTTATGCGGTCAAAGTCTAGGTGGTTTATGCGCTCTGCATTCACTTTTACTTTATCCCACCACTTTTCAGGGTCTGATTTTGCAATCAGGCTCGTACTGGTGGTCCGATTATTCAAACAGTGATTTCTTAAATGGTCATACACAACGCTTTTTAGAGGTGATCGAACACTATCTGCAACCGATTCCCAACGAGACTCAAATCTTCATCCGTACTGGCGCTTATGAAACAGATATGCGTGAAGACAGCCAATTACTTTACGCGACCTTAAGTTCAGTACGACCTACCCAGATCCACACCTTTGCAGGTGGCCATGACGCAATCAATTGGAAATATGATCTGGTCGACACGCTGCAAACCCTAATTTCTTAAAAAAACCTTGAATTTTCAAAGGAAAAACATGATGAGTACTTTACAAGAAAATTATATCAATCCATTTGATAACGAAAACCTATCCTTCTTCGTGCTTAAAAATATAAAAGGTGAATTCAGCTTATGGCCTGAGTTTCATAGCTTACCTGCTGGTTGGGAGGTGCAATTAGGACCAACCACGCGTTCTGAATGTATTGGCTATGTCGAGCAGCATTGGAAAGCAATTAATCCATTCCAAGTGGCTTAATGGAGTTACCAATATGAACCAAGCATTAAATAATGAATTTATTCAAGAACCGACACAGCCTGGGCGCTTAAATCTGCTTTCAACTCAACAAGGGATTTTCCTTGCAGATCATTTAAGTGCGATTGAAGACTTATATACCATTGCACATTGTCTGGAATTACCAAAAACACTGGATCTGGCAACATTCAAGCAAGCTATTCAGCTGGGTTTGAGTGAAGCAGATACGGTCACGGCGCAGTATTCCTGCAATCCTGCGGAACCATTTTTACAGCTTAAAAATCAAGTTGAAATTCCAATTGAAGAATTTGATTTTTGTCATCTTCCACCAGAGCAGGCACAAAAACGCTTGTGGGACTGGATGCCAACCGACCGCCAATATGCCAAGTCATTAAAAAACAACGACAGCAATCTTTATCGTCAGGTGCTGTTTGTTTGCCACGATAAAGTGTATTGGTATCAACGCTATCATCACATCATGCTAGATGGTTTTAGTATCATTAATCTGACCAAGCGCATTGTTGAAATTTACCAGCAGCTTCAAAAGGATGAACTGAAGGCCTCACCTTTTATTACCGTAAAAGATGTGATTGCAGAAAGACAAGCCTATGAGGCCAGTCCAAAGTATCAGGAAGATCAGGCCTTCTGGAAAAATTATTGCCAAGACCTTGCTTCACCAGTCACATTAAGTACTCATCATCTTGCGGCAAAAACAACAGCCCGATTTATTAAACATCAGTTGCATTTCTCTCAAGGAATTCTTGCACAAATTCAGGCTTCGGCTTCGGCTGCGAAACTGGCTTTGCCTGACATGATGATGGCGTTGTCGCTACATTATCTTTATAAAATGACCGACAAGTCTGAACTGGTTATGGGCGTTCCATTCATGCGCCGTCTGGGTTCCAAAGCCATTCGTGCCTTATTACCTACAGTGAATGTTCTGCCTGTTCAATTTCAGGTAAATCCGCAGCATAGCTGGATCAGTCTGGCACAGCATGTTCAGGCGCAGTTGGCACAAATTCGCCCGCATCAAAAATATGATGCAGAACAGATTTTACGTGACTTAAATTCGATTGATGCCCATGAGCGTATTTATGGCCCTATCCTGAATTATAAGGCGTTCGATCAGGATCTGGTGATTGATGATCAGGCCGTGAAAACCCATCATATTTCCACGGGGCCAATCGATGATTTTGAATTTTCGTTTATTGTTCAAAATCAGGAATTGATGATTGAGCTACGAGCCGATGCAGCCCGCTATACGCAAGATGAATTGTTAATGCATAGTCAGCGTTTGACTTTATTGCTTGAACAATGTCTTGCCCGACCTGAGCAAAGCTGTGCGCCATTTAGCATCACGACCATGCCAGAACAGCATCTTCTTGCTCAAGCCGGTACAGGGCCACGGGTTGCGCATCCTGAAAGTTATAACAATGTACTGGATATTTTTTATGAACAGGCCAGCAAATATCCAGACCGAATTGCGATTCTGAGCGGTGAACGCAAATCATTGTATCAGCTCACTTTTGCTGAATTAAAAGCACAGATCAACCAGTTTACCCGTTTCTTACAAGCTCACGGCGCCAAGAAAAATACCGTGATTGCGGGTGCGATTCCGCGCTCAGCAGAATCTGTGGTGATGATGTTATCCGTACTGAATTCGGGTGCAAGTTTCTTACCGCTGGATCTCGACTATCCCATTGATCGTATGCAAATGATGTGTGAGGATGCGAACCCCCTCTTCGTTTTAACCACACAGGCACTCTCAAATCAGTTGCCACAAGCTTTGCAGCAAATTCATCTGGATGATGAGGCTGTTCGAGCGCAAATTCGTGCGCAGGATGCAGCAGATATTCCGGCAGAGCAGCGACGTTTTGATTTTCAGGATGTGGCCTATGTCATTTTTACGTCAGGTAGCACAGGACGACCTAAAGGTGTAATGAACACCCATGGTTCTTTGCTCAATCTGCTTCTTGTACATCAACATACGATCTATTTCCCTGTGCTGGAAGCAGTACAACAACGTTTCCCTGATCGACCACTCAGAGCGGCTCATACGCATTCGTTCTCATTCGATTCTTCATGGTTACAGGTCTTCTGGTTAATTTGGGGCCAAGAGCTACATATTTTTGATGAGAATATGCGCCGTGATGCGTATGGGCTGGTACAGGAAATTCAGCAACGTCAAATTGATACGCTTGATTTACCGCCATCTTTCTGTGCCCAGATGATCAGCAATGGATTATTTGAGCAAGGCCAGCATCATCCAAGCCTGATTTTGATTGGTGGTGAAGCTGCGCCATTGGCTTTATGGCAACAATTGAATGCACAGCCTGATTTATTTGCACATAACTTATATGGGCCAACCGAATATACCGTTGATACTTTCCGTGCAGAGTTAAAATTGACAGAACGCCCTGTGATTGCCAATCCAATTGGCAATACCCAAGCTTATGTGCTGGATCAAAATTTGCAACGCTGCCCGATTGGCGTCATTGGTGAGTTATATATTTCAGGTTTTGGTATTGCCAATGGTTATCTGGGACGTGCGGATTTAAGTTCAACCCGTTTTATTGCCAATCCATTTGAACACGGACAGCGTATGTACCGTACGGGTGATCTGGTGCGCTGGAATATGGCAGGCAAACTTGAATTTATGGGACGTTGCGACGATCAGATCAAGATTCGTGGTTATCGTGTTGAAATTGGTGAAGTCGAAAATGCCCTTTCAGTACTGCCAAATATTGAAAGCGTGGTGGTGATTGCAGAACCGATCAATAATAGCCACCGTCTTTTGGGCTATTGTGTGGTGAAAGAGATTCAGCTGGATGAAGCAAAAAGCGAGAAACTCAGCCAGCATTACCTCAGTTTATTACGTCAAAACCTGCCTGATTATATGGTGCCCTCAGCCTTGACTGTAATGCAGGAGTTCCCGCGTAATGTCAGTGGCAAAGTCGATAAAAAGGCCCTGCCAAGACCGCAAATCCGTACTCAAAGTCGTGCCGCCCAAACACCAGAACAACATTTGCTGTGTCAGATTGCGGCTACTGTTTTAAAACTTGAGCAGATCGGCATTGACGATGATTTCTTTATGACGGGTGGCGACAGTATTTCTGCCATCATGTTATGTACCCAATTGCGGCAACATGGCTATGGTTTAAAACCGAGTGATGTATTCCAGCTCAAAACCATTGCAACTATGGCTACTCAGCTGGAAGTACTGGATCCTAGAGATATTGATTACAGCATGCAGTCGGTTTTTGATGATCAAATCATTGACAAGGTGCAAGCAGAATATGGACAGGATTCGATTGTTTTACCGCTATTGCCGTTACATAAAGGCATGTTGTTCCATGCGCAGCTTGAACAGCAACAGGCTAGCTATAATGCCTTTACTCGCCTGAGTCTCACGGGTGAAATTGATCTGATCCAGTTACAACAGGCATTGACCAATGTATTAAGAAAACACCCGCAACTGGCAGGCTGTTTTGATAGTACATTGCATGATGAACCAATCTTTGTCTATACGCCGAATTCAACCCGAATCTGGCCTGTAGATGTATATAGCAGTACCCCTGAGACCCTGGAAAAATGCATTGCAGATGTGCTTAAGCAACCGATGCAGTTGCATCAGGCGTATGGACTGATTCGTGCTGTGCTGATCCAGACTTCATCTCAACAATCTGAATTGATTTTGATGGTGCATCATTTGTTGACAGACGGTTGGTCTACCCCGCTGTTTATGCAAGATTTCATTCAAGCTTATCAGAACCCCGAGCAAAGTCTCACGGTGGCCAAACATGCCTATGCCGATGTCATTCTGCAACTGGTACAGCAAGACCATACTCGTTCTAAACAGATCTGGCAGCAGGATTTGGCCGATGCTCAAGCTTTAGTTTTATTTGAACATGCCAAGAAACAAAACGTACAGGAAACCCAACATCGTTTAAATGCAAAATTGAGTGCAGCGCTTCAACATAAGCTGCGTCAAACGGGCATTACCTTAAATGTGTTTATGCAAATGATCTGGGCAATGTGCTTACAGAGCGATGCGCATCGTGAAGATATCCTGTTTGGTACACCTGTTGCGGGGCGTTCTGCACCCGTGAACGGTATCGAGCAGCAAATTGGTCTATTCCTAAATACTATTCCTGTGCGTGTCCAACTACAGATGCAGCAGAATTTGTGGCAGCAATTGCATCATCTGCAACACTTGCATATTCGTCATTTGGAACATGATGGTTTAGGTCTAAATGAAATACAGCAGCAGTTGGGTCAAGGCAGTCTATTTGACAGTCTTTTAGTGGTAGAGAATTATCCAGACCATCACTATCTGCAACAACACTTAGGTTCAGCAAAAATTGAAAAGCTGACCAATCGTGGCTATAGCCATTATCCTCTGGCCTTGCTGGTGATTCCTGATCAGGAAATTGAATTATTACTGGAACAACGTGGTGTGATTGCACAGCCAGTGCAATTCTTGCAACGTATTGAACAATTGATTCAGATCGCATTGGAGCAACCTGAAACGGAATTGCAGCATTATCCATTGCAATTACCTGTTGAACAGCAATTGATTAAGCAGATCAATCAAACTGCACATGATGTTCCATATACAACCTTGCAGCAATTGTTGCGTACACAGGCATTGCGTCATCTAGACGCCATTGCGCTGGTGGATGAAGAACATCAGCTCAGCTTTGCACAAGTACGTCTGCAAGTTTGTACACTGGCGAAACGATTACAGCAATCCGGTGTTCAGGCTGGTGATATTGTCGCAATCGCTTTACCTCGTTCAGTCAAACTGAGTATTGCGATTCTGGCTGTGATTGAAGCGGGTGCAGCCTATTTGCCGATCGATATTCAGCATCCGACAGAACGTATCAAGTATATGTTGCAAGATGCCAAGCCGCGACTAACCCTTACCGCAGCAGACTTATTAACAGATATCGATACACCGAAACTGAATTTTGAAAGCTTATTTGATGTAGCCGATACCGCACTGACCAATTATAGAATTACATTGGTGAGTCCACAGCAGCCTGCCTATATTATTTATACCTCGGGTACCACAGGTCAGCCTAAAGGTGTGATGGTGTCTCATCAGGCGATTGTGAATCGTATTTTATGGATGCAACATCAGTATCCATTGGATATCAATGACAGCATCCTGCAAAAAACACCATGCAGTTTTGATGTTTCCGTGTGGGAGTTTTTCTGGTCTTATCTGGTGGGTGCACGTCTAGTGATGGCGCCTGTAGATGCGCATCGTGATCCAATGGCTTTGCTGGATATTATTCAGCAGAACAATATCACGACTTTGCATTTTGTCCCTTCCATGCTGTCTGTATTTGATGAAGCGGTCACTGCATTTTTAACGGATGAGCAACGTAAGGCACTCCCATTAAAACGTGTGTTCTGTAGTGGTGAAGCATTGCCGACTGCAATGGCGCAGGCCTTTAATCAACATTTCAGTGCTGAATTACATAATTTATATGGCCCAACAGAAGCAGCCGTGGATGTGAGTTATATGGATGCGCAACAGGCCCAGTTCACATCTGAAAATAGTATTGCGATTGGCTATCCAGTCTGGAATACCCAACTCTATATTCTGGATCAGTATTTACGTCCGCTCCCGATCGGTGCTGAAGGTGAACTGTATTTGGCAGGTGATCAGCTGGCGCTGGGATACTTGCAACGTGCGGATCTAACGGCAACACGTTTTGTTGCGAATCCATTTCAGACTGGACAACGGATGTACCGTACAGGTGATATTGTCCGCTGGAATATAGATGGCAGTATTCAATATGTGGGTCGTGCAGATGATCAGCTTAAAATCCGTGGACAACGTATTGAATTAGGTGAAATCGAACAGCAATTACGTCTGGTCAGTCAAATTGATGAAGTTGTGGTTCAGCCAATGTCTGTTTCAGCAGATCAAAATGCGACTGATCCGCAACTGGTTGCTTATCTAAAAACCACACAAAGCTTTGATGCTGGCAGTTTGAAGAAACGTTTAGCGAAACACTTGCCGACTTACATGATTCCAAGCCATTTCATTGCGCTTGAGACTTTGCCTTTAAGCCATAACGGTAAATTAGACCGTAAAGCATTGCCACGCCCGCAATTGAATCACTCTTCACAGCAGCGATTTGCTTCGAGTGAGACTGAATTAAAACTGGAACAGATTTTCCAGAATATCTTGGGATTAACGCGTCGTATCCATGTCGAGGAAGATTTCTTTGCGCTTGGAGGTCATTCGATTCTTGTCATGAAACTGGCGATTGAAATTAAAAAGACTTTTGATCGAAGTCTGGCGGTGAATCAAATCATGACGGGTGCCAATATTGAAAAACTGGCTGAGCAAGTGCAACTACAAAATCTAATGAATCAGGCCAATGATGAAGCTGGTTTTGACACCACTTTCATGATTCGTGAGGCAAAAACCAAACCTGTGTTCTGTATTTATCCTGGTTCTGGTCTGGCTTGGCAATATAGTGTGCTCAACCGTTATTTACATCCCGATATTAGCCTGATTGGTTTGCAATCCCCTCGTCCAAATGGCGCGCTGGTTTATAGCCAGAGTATGGATGAGCTGATTGATCATCAATTAAAACAAGTATTGGACATACAGTCAGAAGGTCCATTTACCTTCTTGGGATATTCTCTGGGCGGAACGATTGCCTATGGCCTTGCAGATCGTTTGCAACGTCTAGGACATGAGGTCGCTTTTGTAGGCTTATTAGACACATATCCTGCGGAAATTCATGAATGGGACATGCAAAATGCCGCTGTGGTAACCGAAGAGGCAGAACAGGAACAAATCCAGTTCTTTAATCAGGTCTTGGATGGTGCTGATGAAGCGCTGAATGAAGAAAAAGACAGTTTGCAGGAATACATTTTTGCGAATTATCGGGATGCCGTGCGTCTGTTGAGCCAACATACAACGACTGCTTACGCGGGCAAAATCCATGTTTTTGTGGCTGAGCAATCACTCCCTGCCTATATCCAGCCCCAACAAAACTGGCAACCTCTTGTGAATGAGCTGGAAATTATCTGTTTGCCGGAAGCCAATCACGAAACCTTATTATCGCCTGAACAATTGACCACATTAGGGCCATTGTTAAATGACTATCTCAGTCAAGTCTATCAATTAAAGGATTCAAAGCATGAAGCTTAAAAATATCTTGACTGACTTTAGTCTGCTTAAAGTGAATACACATTTTCGAAATGTTTTTATTGCCCGAACCGTTTCGCTGCTGACGATTGGGATGTTAATTGTTGCGATTCCTCAACAAGTCTATCAAATGACGCAGGATGTCTTTCAGGTTGCAATTGTGACTGCTTTTGAAGGCATTGCCATGTTTATCGGTTTGCTGTTGGGTGGTGTACTTTCGGATCGCTATGATCGTAAAAAACTGATTCTATTTGCCCGTTTGGTTTGTGGTTTAGGGTTTATGGGCTTGGCGGTGAATGCCATGCTCGATACACCTTCGCTTTATGCACTTTATTTTTTAAGTGCGTGGGATGGCTTTTTCGGCGCTTTAGGTGTCACGGCAATGATGGCGATTATGCCGATCATTGTTGGGCGTGAAAACATTGTGCAAGCGCGTGCCATCAGTATGGTTTCGGTACGTCTGGCGACAGTGATTTCACCTGCGATTGGTGGAATTGTGATTGCCGCCAGCAGTGTTGCCTGGGCTTACTGGATTGCGACGATTGGCACCTTGTTTACGGTGTTGCTATTACTTGGCCTACCTGTATTAAAACCACAAACTGAAAATGAAGATGAGCATCCAGTTCAGCAATTATTACAAGGCTTTAAATTTGTATTCCAGAATAAAGTGGTGGGTAGCACTATTCTGATTGGTACGATTCTGGGTTTCACTAGCGCCATTCGTATCCTTTTCCCACAGATCGTTGACCAACAATTCGCGGGAGGTGCATTTGAATTGGGCTTGATGTACTCCGCAGTGCCATTAGGCGCAACCTTAGGTGCACTATTAAGTGGCTGGACTGCCAGTTTAACCCGACCAGGTACAGTGATGATTTATGCCAGTCTAGCCGTGTTTGCCTGTATGTTTTTGATTGGCTTGTCGCCGTGGTTGCTGTTGACCTTGGTGATCCTAAGTGTGTTCGGTTATCTTTCAGCAATCGCCAACCTGTTGCAATACAGCATCGTACAAGGTCATACGCCTGATGAATATTTAGGTCGTATCAATGCCATCTGGTTGGCTCAGGATGCATCTTCTGACTCGATTGCTACTACAATTCTGGGCGCACTAACACGCTTTTTGCCGATCTCAAGCAGTATTTTTCTCTTCAGTGGCTTGAGCTTTGCACTTGGGCTGGGTTTTTTGATGAGTGCTGAAAAGATCAGAGACGCAAGTTTTAATGATCCTGACCTGCAACAAAGTTAGAATTTTCTCATGCAGATAGATGGCGACTTTGCCATCTATCTGTTTTATCCATATCTAAGAAATTAATTGCTTTGTACTATGGATGTAATGACATCATCATTATTAAATTGCCAATAACCCTCATATTCAGACTTTAATCCATAACGCTGTCTAGTTTTTTGAATAAATTTTAAAATAGCTGATTGATTTTCTATGTTCATTTCAACCGTTGTTGCTTCCAAGAAATCAATATAATTTTGAGCAACTGGATAAACAGCTTTATAGAGACTTTCTTTCAAAGAAAAAATAAGCGTCAGGTATTTACGAAAACTTAAATATTGCGAGATTTCGGCTTGCCATAATCTTTGTTCGAATGGAGTCAAAATCAGTGCTGAGCTTTCCTGGGCAAAACTGGTCTCAACGATTCGTTCTATATCGATACCTAAATATTCAGACTGCGATGAAATCGCGACAATCACCTGCTCATTTGAATGACTGATACTGCCAATAAAGCCTTTAGGCCATATAGGTAATTTCAGCTGCATCGAACTAATGTACATTGAGCAATTAAAATGTTGTTGCAAGATGGCTTGTGCCAGACTACGTCCTGCAAAAAACTCATTGAGGCGTTTTGCGCTGGCATTTTCCAAGTAACTCGGTCGTTCAAGTGTATAGGACTGTCGAATCTGATTGATTATCGAAATGTTTGCACGATAACAAATCGTGTTTGCTGTAAGTGATATCAGTGTTGCATGTTGCAGGCAAGCTGATGCTAGCGTTGGTGGAATTTCTAAAAAATAATTCATCAAGTGTTACAGGTATTATTGCCTGAACATTATACATAATTAAGAGAATGATTATTATTTGCTAAACTGGTTTTTTAAAAATGTGATTTTTACAGAAATATTATTTCTGTCGTGTAGCCACCCAGCAAAGAACTGAACCAATACAAACCATTGCTGCGCCTTGCCAAAAGGCAATCGAAAGTGATGTTTGTAAAACGATAGCTGCCAGCGCTGCCGAAAAAACAGGGATAAAGTAAGAAGCGCCAGCTAACAGTGTAACATTGCCATGCAAGATCCCGACATTCCATGCGGCATAGCCAAAGCCCATAGCGGCAGCAGCGAGTATAAGATAAACCAGTGCATGCAAATCAAAATGCATCGGTTCAGCACCCATGAATAAATATTTAAGCCATAACGCCACCGCCGTCAGGATAAAGAATAACGTGACACCATTTTTACCATTGGCAATTCTAGCCGTTACTGTGCAATAAGCCGCCCAAATCAATGCACCGATGAAGGCTAGTCCATAACTTAGAGGATTATTTTGAATATTCGCCCACATGCTAGTGAGGTCAAGCCCTTGATTCCCTCCAAGTACCCAGCAAATTCCTAAAATAGAAATTATAAAACCGGGAATTACGAGCCAACTTGATTTTTGATGATTAAATAGAATTGCACATACCATGGTCAGTGCTGGCCATAGATAGTTCACCATACCTACTTCAATCGCTTGCTGACTGGTATTGGCATAGCCAATCGATAATGCAAGGCAAAGCTCGTAAGAAACAAAAAGTAAGCTTCCCCAAATCAGATATTGTCGGGGGAATTCACTTAGCTTGGGAAATCCAATGCTCATCAATAAGAACAATGACGCGACACTGTAGATCATGGCAGCTCCGCCCGTCGCCCCAAGATTTTCACTGACGCTTCGAATCAACCCGACAATTGAACTCCATAAGAGCACAGCAATGAGTCCTACTAAGGTTGCATTTCTTTTGGTTATCATCCACTTAATCACTTATCAAGTTTCATATTCTGATCATGAAGAATGAACGATTGATTCTTCACTTGAATATTAGAGTTTATAAGGATTTACTTTTTACCATGACTCGTCTGCTTTGCACAGGAATCATATTGAATTATTTAAAAATTCTATCGGTATGTTGCTATGAGTTTATTGTTGAGCCAGCAGTAATATTAACGATGGTGGCGGTCATTGCACTAGCATGATCAGATGCCAGAAATGTCACCGTTTCGGCAATTTGAGCCAATGTCGGTAATCTTTTTAACATGGTACTTTGCGCAGCTCCATTTAACCATTCATCCAAGCTCAGACCCATGGCTTGTGCTTTTAAGCTAAATAACTCACGAGTATAAGACCCTGCTTGGGCGGCATCCGCAATTGCATGGGAGCGTATACCAAGCACCCGAATATTTTTCGGTCCAAGTTCACAGGCGAGCGCTTTGATAAATGCTTCAGTTCCTGCACAACCGACGATATGTCCCAAATGACCCGCTATCGCCATTCCTCCTGAAGGTGCAATTACACTAATCATTGCACCTGTAGACTTTGCTCCCATATAAGGTGCCACTGCTTTTGAAATATTAAATTGTGCAGTAAGAAAAGGTTTGATGCCTTGCATAAATTCATGTTGGGTGAGTTCTGAAAGTTCTTTGCCTTGGTTATGCATAAAACTGGTGGCATTGATGACCACATCGATTACATCCGTTTGCTCAACCAACTGTTTTATCGCTGTTTGGGTGGCTTGTTCATCTAGGACGTCTACAATAAAGGTTTTTACTCGACCTTCTACGTTGTGAATATTTGCTACAACCTGCTCCAGTTTGTCCTGATGACGGGCACCTAAATAGAGGTGTGCGCCTTCTTGGGCCAAAACATCTGCAATTGCATGACCTACTGCACCACTTCCACCAAAAATTACGGCAATTTTATTTTTAACTAACATGAGATATGCCCGAACCTGTATTTTTATTTATCATTTATTGTACGCTTTTTAGTCAGGTTTCGGCGATTTCGAAATCTCTATTTTTTTTATCTAAAAGCTAGTTGGAGAATAAAAAAACCTCCAATATAACTTAGAGGTTCTCTACGCTTAATCGGTTTTTAAGGGGTAAGAATGACCTTACGACATTCTTCTTCCCTATTATCGAAAATACGATAACCTTCGGCTGCATCTTCTAATTTCATTCGATGGGTAATGATGGCTTCTGGTGACAACTTACCGTCCTCAATCAATTCTAATAATTGAGGTAAAAATTGATGCACATGCGTTTGTCCCATTTTAAAAGTAAGCCCTTTATCAAAAGCATCGCCAAATAGGAAACCATGAATAGGCCCTGCATATACACCGGGTACACTGACCACTCCACCTCGACGTACCGCCGCGATACATTGACGTAAAACTACACCACTTGAGCCTTCAAGTTTTAGATTCGTCAGCAATGTTTCTATAACACTGCCTTTTGCCTCAAAGCCAATGGCATCAATGACCGCATCCACACCACGATAATTGCCTGTGTTCTGGATAATGTATTCGACAGCATCTACTGCTTCAAAATCAACAGGAATCGCCCCATACGCTTCCGCTGCATATCTCAATCGGTATTGATTATGATCGACAATAAAGATCTTTTCTGCACCGAGCATTTTGGCGCACGCTGCGCTCAGCAAGCCAACAGGCCCTGCACCATAGATTGCCAAAGTTGAACCTTTAGTGACTTTTGCATTACTTACTGCTTGCCATGCAGTAGGTAAAATATCGGTGAGAAAAAGCACTTTTTCATCTGACAATGACTTGGGCACTTTAAACGGCCCTTTATTGGCCTTGGGTACACGTACATATTCTGCCTGCCCACCAGGTATGCCGCCATAGAGATGACTATATCCAAACAAGGCAGCGCCTGAAGGAATTTGTTTTTTATTAATAATCGATCCTCGGCCCGTATTGGTGGTTTCACAGGCAGCGGTCAGATTTAACTGGCAAAAGAAACACTGTCCACAAGCGATGACAAAAGGCACAATGACCCGATCCCCTTTTTTAACCTGTGTGACGGCAGAACCGACATCTTCAACAATCCCCATAAATTCGTGTCCAAAAATATCACCCTGCTCGGTCTGAGGAATTTTTCCTCGATACAGATGCAGGTCTGAACCGCAAATCGCAGTTGCAGTGACCCGTAAAATGATATCGTCAGCTTCTTGAATAACAGGATCAGCTACTGTTTCAACTCGAACATCTTCAGCACCGTGGTAAGTAAGCGCGCGCATGTTTATTCCTTTAATTTTTAATGGTTCATTTGATTATGGGCGGTGTTTCTTTACCGTTTGCAACGTTTGTTTGCGCTCAGGTAAGTCATATTGTGAATATGCAAAAGGAACTAACGCTTTGTAACCAATCATGAAAAATTAAAAAAAAGCTGAAAAGAATATTTTTGAGAAATTGCAGTGAATAGCAATAAAAAAAGCCAGTTCATAAAAACTGGCATTTTCAAAGTGGTAAAGCATTTCAGTTCTTTAATGGATCAAAGCTCTGCACGCTAAAAGAAATTAATAATGGTCTGGATCACAAGCGCATTAATAATATCGACAAAAAATGCCCCAGTCAGTGGAATAATCAAGAAGGCTTTATGTGAAGGCCCATAAGTATTGGTAACTGCCTGAATATTGGCAATTGCTGTTGGCGTTGCACCTAAGTTGACGCCACATTGTCCTGCACAAAGTACTGCCGCATCATAGTTTTTGCCCATAATTTTAAAGGTGACAAAAAACAGGTAAAGCGCCAGAAACAGGGTTTGTGCAATAAGAATAATGACAAGTGGCCCTGCCAGACCAGCAAGCTGCCAGAGCTGTAAAGACATCAATGCCATGGAAAGGAACAAAGCCAAAGATGCGTTACCAAATACGTCAATACAGCGGTCAAATAGCTTGATATTAAAGACATATTCCAGCGTATTACGTAAGAACACACCACAGCCTAACGCCCATACAAAGGTTGGTAACTCAAACCAATGACCTTTGGCAAAGTCAGTCATAAAATTGGCAAAGAAAATACACAGTGCAAACATCCCCAGTGTCTTTACCGCATCGTCCGCCGTAATCAGTCGGGTTTTTTCTGGATATTCAAATGGTGCTGTTTCATTTGCAGGTGGTGCTTCAGTACGTTGCTGTGTCGTTGCAATTTCTTCGGCCAATTGATAACGACGAATCAAAAACTTCGCTACTGGCCCACCCATCATGCCACCGACAACCAAGCCGAAGGTTGCACTTGCCATACCTAAAACGACAGCGCCTTGAATACCATATTCATTTTCAAAAATGCTACCCCATGCACTTGCAGTACCGTGGCCACCCGTTAAGGTCACCGATCCCGTAATGAGACCAATCAATGGATCAAGACCTAAAGCGGTTGCCAGACTTATGCCTAAAGCATTTTGTAGTAGTACAAAGACTATTACACAGAACATGAAAACAATCAGTGTTTTTCCGCCCTCTTTTAACTTTGACAGGCTGGCACTCAAGCCGACCGAAGTAAAAAAGACCAGCATGAAACTGCGTTGAATGTCTGCATTAAAATTCACCGTAATATCAAACTTAGTGAATAGAAAATAAGTGACAATCGCAGCGACAAGTCCACCAATTACAGGTTCAGGCATATTGTAGCGTTTTAATAAACTAACTTTATTAACCAGAAAATAACCAATAAAAAGTACAAAGACTGCAACTACAATCGTACCAAAAATGTCGATATCAAAATTCATTGTTTACCAAATCAAAAAACACTGACGAAAGTCGTTGGTTAAGGGAGACCTTCTTTTGAAGATAAAGCGAGCGATAGTAAAGCAATTAGAAGGATTTGTTTGTTAAGCTTAGTAATTTTTTGCAGGTCTAAACATGTAAAAATCGATATAAATACAATCGGTTAATGTCGGCTCAATTTCCTTTGATCAGAATCTTTTAAATTGAAGTATAAAATTTATGAGTTTGGGATAATTTCTTCTAATTGATTATCATGATGAGATAATTTTTTATCTCATCTATTTTTTAAATATCTTAAATCATGTGCCCCTTCAGATCGTGTCATAAGATTTCATTCTCTCTATAAGAATCCCCAGATCAGCAAGTATTGATGCAATCCAAGTACAAAAATATGCTCCTCAATAACGTGGTTCTGATCAACACTAAGAGAGTGTTTATTGAACGATACGAGGCTGAGGTATGTGTGCAAACTATCGACCTATTCAGAAAAGTCGGGCTCATTTATTAGATTTGTTTGAACCGACATTTGACTACAAACCGGATATTTATCCTGAAGATCTTAGTCCGATTCTGATCTCACCCGATCAAAAAGTAGAATGGCGTGCCGCCCGTTTTGGTCTGGTACCTTTTTGGGCCAAGGAGTTAAAGGCAGTTCAGAATGCTTATAACGCACGTACTGAAACGGTGGCTGAAAAAAACAGTTTCAAACATGCTTGGAACAAAAATCAATTTGCTTTGGTACCTGTCGAAGTAATTTTTGAACCTAAGTATATTGATGGTCAAGCACAGTGGTATGGCATCTATCGTCAGGACAAAAAGCCGTTTACAGTCGCCGCTATATATGAATATGCAAGTGTTGCAGGTCAGGAAATTCTCTCCATGAGTATGCTGACCATCAATGCAGATTCCCACCCTTTAATGAACCAGTTTCATGCGCCTGAACATGAAAAAAGATCAGTCGTTATCATCTCTGAAGGACACCGTCTGGACTGGCTAAATGCAGACCATGCACAGGCAGCCGAAATGATCCTTGAATTTTCTCCAGATGAGTTTACTGCTGCACCGAAATCCCAAATTGATCATTTCTATCCATGAATGAATTTCTTATCATAAAACTTAATTCTTTTCTCATATTTCTTTTTATAGAAAATCGCATCGATAACAGCGCATACCAATTTTAGATAATCAATGTTCTTACTTCATTTAAATATTGCTCATCATTATTTTTTCTCTAATGAAATATCATGTTGCGTTTTGTTAAAAATGTAAATTTATAGAAATTGTGATTTGCAAATAAGTAATTGTTTTTAAATTAATTCATTTTAAATTAAAATGTAAAATTTGGTCAAAAAACAATCATTTGTAGGCAATCTCTTACAAACGTGTAAGCCAAAAACCTATTCTTCAACTGTTTGATTTCTTTAATAATTAATTTGGTACATTTAAGCGCTCTTTACTATTCAATAGAAAGCTGAATATTAATGAAGAGATCCCGTAAAATAAAAAAGGCATCTTTATTAATATAACAAATCTGAATAATAGAAAAGAATCTCAAATAATGTCTGAATATGTACCATCTTTCCTCTGGTTCCAGAGGAAAGATTTTTAAATTAACTTCAGGATAGGAAATAGAATATGTTTATTGCAAAAAATATCTTTGTCTTTTTACTATCAATGTTAGCGTTGTGCCTACTCATCATCTTCTTTAATTATTTAGGCTTTAACGAAACAGTTAATCTGATACTCTCCGCGACTCTCTTTGGTATGTTTATTACTTGGTATTTCAAAGGCACAGAATTATGTCTGGCCTTATTTAGTTTCTTCTACTGTGCCATGCTGATTATTAGCCAGAGTATGGAAGTAATCTTGATGTTTATGACTTCCATTGCTGTCTATTTACTCATGGCTAAAGTGTTACCGAAACTTAAAACCGTGAATATCAAGTTGCGAACCAAACAGCTTAGAATGGATTAACGCCACGATTGACCATGCCAACTTTTTTGCCAATGGGAAGCGTTGTCTGTTCTGCAAGTAGCAATTCACTGATAAAAGCATCTAAACTTATCTGGTCGAGACAGCTTGGATTAAAGCTATTTTCTCCCAAAGTCAGAAAGAAAGATTCAATATTGGTATTTCGTTGTACATATTTCATTGACCAGCGGTTAAAGCTCGATTGGTCAATGGAGTGTGTATTGAGATGCTTGACATCGAGATGCCGTGAATCGGTTTTTATTTTTTCAAATAAACCTTCAACAATCTGTTGCTCTCCTTCCAAGCATTGAAAAAAGGCATTATCTGCATAGTAGAGGACGCCATAGATACAATGTTGAGTATTGAAATCTCGAGCTTCGGTGAGGATATCGCGTAAATCTTGTAGCAAATCATCGCTATTTTCATTGCGTTTGCTGGCATAACATAATCGTATATTCATAAAGATTTCCGCAAACTCTGAAAGTTATTTTGTTAATTATAATTTTTAAAACTATCATATATTTACAGAATCACGAAAACTTTAATTTTTTATTTTGTCATTTGCTTTTATACCGTTTAATTAATTTTCATCCTAAAGGTCCCTTAGAGCTGTTTTAAAAAATGTGATAACCCTTGTGGTGCACGTCCATTCAGTCGGCTGCTGGTGGTGACCCGAACCAGATTACTCCAAGTGATTTTGCTACATTGAGTCATAAATTTTTGAATTAATGACACATCCTCATGACAAGGAATGGGTTCAAAACCTCCCGCCTGAAGATAAGCATCTACACTAAAACTTAAATTTGCGCCATGAATATGCTGATGCCCCATACTGTCCTGATAATGTGCCAGATATTTTTGCTGTTGCGGTGCTGATAAATGATTTAGATTATCCAGCACTACGATTCCACAGATGGCATCAGTAGGCTGATGTTGCATCTGACACAGTAACCAGTCTGGATCAACAATGGTATCGGCATCAGTACAAGCGACCCATGTCACACCCTGTTGAATCAGATGTCGAATACCTAAATCTCTGGCCTTGCCTACACAAGCATAATTGCATTCAATCCAGTTCACTTGATGTGATTCTACAATCGCACGAGACTGATCCGTACAACTGTCTAGAACCACCAAAATCTTGACCTGTTCATGACCTATATATTGTACAGCCTGTTGAATCGACTGCAAACAGGCAGATAAATGCTGCTCTTCATTATGGGCTGGGATAACAATACCGATGTTCATATTAAACCCTGCTGTGTAGCCAAAGATGAAGGATTTACTGTCCAGATATCAATGATGAAATCTGGATCATTCAGACTTAAATAATGAGTGAAAGGCAAAGATTGTTTTAAATGATAATGTACTTGAAAGGCATCCAGTTCAAAATCCTGAATGGCATGACGCCAGTGACAACACAGGATTTCACCTTGTGGCGTTAAACTATCTTTGAGTTGATTGATCAGCTCATGCAATTCATTGCGTGATAGGTAATAGGCCACTTCACTGATGACAATCAGATCGAATTTCTGTTCAGGAAAATTTTCAGGTATTTTTTGCTGTTGAACATTCACATGCCCCAGATTCTGTAAACGTTGTGAAGCCCAATGGACAGCGTGAGCAGAAAGATCTAGACATAAAAGCTGATCAGCGCGTTGGGCCAAATGTACACTTAAATGACCATTGGAACAGCCGATTTCCAGCACTGATGAATAGTGCTGTTGAGTGAGTAATGCTAAACAAATCTGCCTTTTACGAGCCTCATACCAATGATGATCGTAACCCCAAGGGTCATTGTTGTGATGATATAAGGCTTCAAAATATTGACTAGAATCATTCACAAAGATAAACCTCCCAAGGCATCAACAAACGTTCGATGATTGCTGGAGATAAAACCGCAGCATTGCCTGTACTTTCATCAGCTTCGATCTGGCTTTTGAACTGCATAATGGCCTGACGTTTTTTGATTAACTGGTTCTGAGTTAAGCTATAAGCTCTGGCCTGTTGCCAGTTGATACGTGGATCTAAAGGCCGCGCCCAATGCCATGCCCAGATCAGCACATGTAAATATGATAGGTCATGTGCTAGAGCAAAGGCCTGTACCGTTTTTCCTACCGCTTCATGATCAGGATGTCCATCCTGTGCGTAGCTACAAATCAGAATGTCTTCCGCTTGAACCAGCTGCTCTAATGCTTGCCAGAGTTGCTCTGTATGCAAATGAATCTGTCCATCTGGTAAATTTAAGGCAATACGTTGTGCAAAATCAGAGACCTCTAAACAATGTAATGCCGCCAGAGTTTCTTGTGGACGGATTCGATCTAATTGCTCTGGACTATATTTGCTTGAATGCGGATGGCTTTGGGTACCATTGCTGACAGCGATAATCACCAGATGACAATTTAAGCAAATCAACTGTTGCATCAAGCCGCCACAACCGAGTATTTCATCATCTGGATGCGGCGCCACAATCACAATTCGTTTCGATTGAAATTTTTCAAGATTGAGCGGCGATAGCGGTTGTTGCTCAAATGCATGTAGCCATTGTTCTCTAGAAGTACCTTGCCCTTCAATAATGCGATCCTCAACCAAAGGATGTTTTACAGCTGCCATGCTATTTGCTCCTGTAAACATCGTTCAGCAATTTGCTCATCATCAAATGCCGCATGGCTTTGCCGAATAAATACAGGTAAATCTGCCATCAAATTGGCAAAGGTCGCTTGTTCACAAAAAGGCCGTGCGCCCAGCGCTTTTCCAACCCCTTCTATAACCGCCAAGCAGCTTTGTTCTGCCTGAGCACGCAAGATACGTACGTCTCGTTCATGACTGAGCTTGGGTTGGCTATCAATCAGTTGCGCGACGTATTGGAAATATTGTCGGGTGACAGCAAGTTGAGTTGCCAACTGACCTAAATACATTTTCTTAAAAGGATTAGGTGTTTTAAGACAGCTTTGTTGCAGCTCATCCATTAACCGTACTGCCGCACCATACCAGCAAGCTGCAACACCCGCAGCACCATGCCAGAAACCAGCCCGATCAAGGTAATCGTTGGGACGGCCAATGAGTTTGACGGCTGTCTCCTGAAAACTGACTCTGGCAGTTTGTGTGCCTTGCATGCCTACGGCTTGCCAGTGAGCCAGATCAATGGTGACCGAGGGTTGGTTGAGGTCGATAATGCAAAGCTGAGATTGCCCCTGTTGATCTTTAAAACTGATTAATGCTTTTTGGACAAATTCAGCGCCTGAACACCACGGTTTAATTCCACAACAAAACTCATTTTCGACCTGTAATGGCGCTGGCCCACCATCGGCAGCCCAAATGGCCCATATTTTCTCATCAATTTCATTTTCATATCCGAGCTCATGCAAAATGCTTAACGCATCACAATGTGATTCAAAAAGCTTGGCTAAACTTAGGTCAAAGCCAGCAATCTGGGCAAAGATTTGCCAGCGCTGATAGGTCTGGCCCGAGGCTGGTTCAGGTAATCGCCCAACAGAATGGATCAACTGTTTAAGCACCAGTGGCCGTTGATTTAACTTGTCTTCGGCTGAGTACTGCTCAAAGCGATTTAATATGTCAAAAGTTGATCTTTTAATAGATATTCTACTATTCATTTTTAAAATATTAATTTAAGTCAGTTTATTTAAAAGTAATTTAAAAATTCCGTTGAGTTAAATAGATAAATTGTAATGAAAAGATAATTGTTCGTAGTTATTTAACTATTTATTTCGTTTTGTTTCATTGTTAACTAAACAGTATGTTTAGGTGAATCTATAAAATCATCCTGTAAGGATTATTTAAAACCCAACAATTATGAGGAAATATGCAGTAGCTTAAAGGCTTCCGTGTTGTGATGTTTATAAAGAGGTTTAAGAAATGAGTACTTTAAATATTCAAGATATTAAAAAACATTCAGATGTCATTGCTTCTTGTGGTACCAAAGTCGGAACAGTTGATCATCTCGAAGGTGATAGCCAACTCAAACTGACGCGTGATGAAAATGATCAACATCATCTGATCCCAACGGCATGGATTGGTGAAGTCAAAGATGACAAAGTAGTTCTGATTAAAAACTCAGAAGAAGTTAAGCAACAATGGCAAGCAATATAACGAAGTCGATGCTCTAAAGTATTTTTGTTTGCTTATAAAAAACCTACTGCCTTGATTGGTAGTAGGTTTTTTATATTGCCGATTTAACTAATAATCTTATAGTTCACCGATTATGAATAAAGAGCAGCTTCTCCTAGCGCTCGGGTCTTAAATCTTCGGTGAAACCACATATATTGAGTTGGATACATACTGATTTGATTTTCAAGAATCAGATTGACTTTGGTTGCATCCGCAACTTCATCCTGACTTGGAAAATTCTGTAACGGCGGCTCAAGTAAAATATGATATTGAGGATTGCGGATATTACCTGTTCGATAGAAAAATAGAGGAATGGCGGGAACTTTTGAGATATTCATCAATCGTCGATGCGCCGTTACCGTCGCTGCTTGAATATTAAAGAATGGTGCCATAACGCCTTGTTTTAGGCCAAAATCCTGATCTGGGCTATACCAAATGGCTCTTCCCTGTTTCAGATTGCCAATTAAACCTTTCATATCATTTTTGGAGATCTGATTTTTATAAATGGTGGCACGCGACCGACTAATTAACATATCCAGTAAGGGATTGTTTTGTGGACGATACACTACATCCAGATCAAAGAAACAACTGCTGATATAGCCACCCGCATCTAAAAGTGTGGTGTGACTACCTAATAAAAGAACGCCTGTCTCACGTGCTTGTGAAATATGCTCTAAACCCTGAATATGTATACGGTTTCGATACCATTTGGGGCTATACCAAGCATTTAAAGCTTCGAACAAACCAATGATCATATTGGAAAAGACTTGCTTTGCCTCAGCTTCTCTTTCTAAGGCATCTTTATGCGGAAAGCATAATTCAAAATTTCTTAACGTGGTTTTACGTCGAGATTTTAAAACTTTCCATGCCAATTTTGATAAAGCATCTGCTAATCGCCATTGAATCGCCCACGGCAATATTGCAAATAACATTAAAATCGTAAGGGAGATCCATATTCCCCAATATCTGGGTAATAAAAATGACCAATAAAACTTTCCTGTTTCATGCTTCTGCTTTAAATCCATTTGAGAGTATTTTCTTAAGAAAAACTAAACAGCCTAGCATATATAAATATTTTATGTTGTATCATGCTTACAATCACAACAATTTAATCAGTTAAAAGCCGATATTATTTTTAAAAAATTAAAAAACTTAGTTTAACTACATGATTAATAACTGTAAAAACGATTAAATGAATTGTTATGCATATTATTTATATTGTGTGATATATATCAAGTTTGGTCTTTGAAGTCCTGAATTCTCACCTACCCAAAGATTCTTATATTCATTTCAATATAGAGACCAGAAACACAGTATTTTTAGCTGTAGCGCTGACCGAAACACAAAGCTTCAGTCAGCATTGTTTTGTATTAGATAATGCCACCATTGACACGGAGTACTTGGGCATTAATCCAGTTGCTGGCTTCATTCACTGCAAAATCTAAAACTGCTGCAATATCTTCTACCTGACCCAAGCGTTCCAATGGTGCAGCTTTGCTTAACTGTGCAATCAACGCTTCACTCTTCCCTTCTAAAAAAAGCTCAGTCGCAGTTGGCCCAGGCGCAATCGCATTAACGGTAATATTTTTACCTCGAAGCTCCTTGGCTAAAATAGCGGTTAAAGATTCAATTGCCGCTTTTGAAGCTGCATAAACACCATAGCCTTCAAGTTTTAGCCCAACCACACTACTGGATAAATTAATAATTTTTCCACCATGTGTCAGTCTTTTTGCCGCTTCACGCATGGTATATAAAGATCCTTTCAGATTGATTGCCAGAATTTGATCAATACTTTCATCATCGACCTGCTCGATTTTACTTAAACGCATGATGCCAGCATTATTAATCAGGACATCCACACGACCATAGGTCTGGATCGCATAATCGAAAAGTTGGGTGACTTCATCTGAATGGCTGATATTGGCTTTAAACGCACTCACGATGCCTCCCGCAGCCTGAATTTTCTTTACCAATTGATCTGCTTCCAGATCATTATTGGCATAGTTAATAATGATCTGGTGTCCTTGCTGAGCCAGTAAATTTGCCGTAAAAGCACCAATGCCTCGAGAAGCGCCCGTAATTAGAACTACTTTTGACTGATCAGAATGTGCAGCTGTATTTGTCATTTTAAACCTTATTGAATGAAACTTATCATCTTATGCGTTCTATGATACTGTTCAGCTATCAGTTAATAATCTATCGGATTCTGACATCTTTGTCCGAATAAACCGAACAAAGGACATCAAGATATGGATAAGTTAAATGCAATGTCTGCTTTTATCCATGTGGTCGAGCAGCAAAGTTTTACCAAAGCGGCGCAAATATTAAACCTGCCCCGTTCTACACTCACGGATGCGATCAAGCAGTTAGAAACCCAATTAAATACACGCCTGTTATTCCGTACCACACGTCAGGTCCGACCAACCGATGAAGGCCAGATTTATTATGAGCGCTGTAAGTATATCTTGAGCTATATCAATGAATCAGATCATGATTTTTTGCATGCAAAACCTCAAGGAACCTTAAAAATAGAAGTGCATGGTATTTTTGCATCTCATTTTATTTTGCCAAAACTACGAGATTTTTTAAGCGAATTTCCTCAAATCCAATTACAACTAACAGAGAGCGATCGTTATGTTGACGTGATTAAGGAAGGAATTGATTGCGTGATCCGGATCGGACAACTGAATAATAGTGAACTGATCGTTAGGCATCTGGGAAATATCCAGCAAGTCACGTTGGCAAGTCCGCAATATTTACAACAATATGGTATACCTCATCACCTAGACGCGCTTAAAAGCCATGTTATGGTTGGGTTTTATTCCACTGCCCGTCAGAAGAATCTTCCGTTGGAGTTTATGGTCGAGGGCGAACTAAAAAATTATGATTTGCCCTTTATGATTCAGGTCAATGGTGCGCATACCTACTCAGCAGCAGCGAAACAACACTTTGGGCTGATTCAGGTGCCGCGTTATGGTCATGTTGATGAACTTGAAAAAGGCGTACTGTGTGAGGTTTTGTCTCATTATCCCGTACCTTCGTTGCCTGTCTCTTTACTGTATCCTTCTAAAACACTGGTTTCACCGAGACAGAAAGTTTTTATTGAATGGATCGTACAGTTATTTAAACGCTATCCTTTGGGTTGATGAAGGGTTGCACCTAAAACTGAAATTTTAAAATGATTCGTTGTAAGAAAATTAGAAATATTTTTTATGATTAAGATGGAAATTTTGTCGCTACTTTAGATTACTATGATTTTAAAGATAATTTTAATGCCTATAATAGTTTAGAATAAATGCAGCTGCTACTTTTGAATACCATCCTCCTTTTTCTCTTATTTGTTCTAACTCATTCATCGTAATGAAAATTTCATTAAATTTTTTTCCGATTTCTTTAGAGGTAGGTCTATTTGTTCTTAAAGCAATTACACCAATTTCCTCTCGTGAGCTCTCAAAAGCTAACCACTCACAATTTTTATTCATTATGATAATTGGATACTCTAGCCTTGATTCCTCTAAACCATCGATACTTTCGAGTTCATCCTTATTTCTAAAACTATAGTACGAGAAATTCTCCTTGTTTAAATTTCCAAATGTAATGAAAACTTCTTCTTTGAAATTGGTTGAATTAATATGAATTAAACTGTCTAGAATATCCTTATAATCTAATAATGGTCTTTCAAAAAACCAAAAAATATAATTATTTTCTTTGAAAACATAAAAAGGTAAGTCCTTATCTAGTCTAATATTTTTGCTAATTAAAGATTTTATTTCTTCTCTATTCATATAGGCCTTCAATACTATCTATTTAGAGAGTTTTTGCTAACTTTAAGCTGACTACAAAGATTTTTTAAATTCTTAATTATGACTCTAGGAAAAATCATAACTTAAGTTATAGAGTCGTAACGAAAAAAATTGGTAAGATTATATTCTTGGCTTCTATTTCACATACATCCCCTGATTGAATCTCTAATTTTATATAAAAATTCCCATTATCCATTCTATCAAATTTAGTCATTTCATTTAAGGATATACTTTCACCCCACTTATACTTTTTGGTTAACTTAAAGTTGAGAAAGTTTTCAGCTATTAAAAATACATCCTCAGACTTGTTATTCCTAAGCTGAATCACTATCTTTGCTTCAAACCAAATAATATTGATTGAAATGAAAGACCAATCATGCATAACAACTCCTTTGAAATATTTTTGTAAATTTCGTTCTTATAAAAATTAATTTTTTTATTTTCTTTTTACACCTTTTTATCTCAAATTTCTAACTCTTTTCTATTCATCAGTTGATCCTGCTAAATGATATTCTTAAGCTTAATTAGATATAAAAAAGCCAATTGATTTTTATCTATCAATTGGCTTGGTTTCTTTCGATAAGTTAAGGCTTTTCACCTTGATTTAGACGGCGCTCAATATCATCCAATACGGCTGGTAAATCAGCAATACTATCAATCACATAATGTGCACCTGACTGATTCATTTTTGCATAAGCTTTGTCTTTGAGTGGTTGTTGCTGTTCAGCAGATAGCGTCTGCCACTCTTCAAAACTCAGGCCGACTTCATTCCCGCTAATCGCAAGACCGACTGTCCAGCAACCTGCATTTAAGCCTTCTTCAATACCGACCACGGTATCGTCCACTTTAACCACAGTTTTAATATCTGATACATCTAGCTCAATCAGGTTTTTCCAGAGCATTTCTGGATATGGGCGACCATGTTTGACATCACTTGCGGTGATAATACAGTCAGGTTGATAGCCCTGCTGTGCCGCATCTTGAATCAGTTGTCCAATCATCATTGAGGCATAACCCGTATTACTGCCAATTTTTGCGCCACGTTGCTTGATATTATCAAATACAGCCAATGCACCTGGAATCAGTGCTGAACATTGCGGAATAGATTTCAATTGATATGGAATAAAGTCCTGATATAAACGGTCAATATCGGCAACCGTCACTTCACTGCCGTAAATCTCTTTCCAGAGTTGTGCCACACGAGGCATTTTCAATACAGCAGCAATATGATCACGTTTTTCCAAGCCCATGGGTGCACGAGCTTCTTCAATGGTGAGCTCGATTTTATTGTCTTTAAATAGTGCCATAAAAGCCAGAATTGGAGCACGTGAACCAAAGTCAACAGTTGTACCTGCCCAGTCAAAAACCACAGCTTGAAGTTGGATGTTTGTGTTTGTCATGAGATATTTCCCTAAAATATTTATGTCGAATAAAGTTATGCAGTGACTGCGTTGAGATGGAGATGGGTCTGACAATAAACTGAAATTGCTGACAACAGACCTTCAATATCCTGTTGCTTAACTTCACCAATATTGCCGATACGGAAACAGTTCAGATCAGTGACTTTGCCGGGATAAATGACATAACCTGCCTGTTTTAAGCTTTCATAAAACTGCTGGAAGCTGAACTTTGGCGAAGCTGGATATAAGAAGGTGGTAATAATCGGAGATTGGGTACATGCATTGCCCAGTACCCGTTCAAATCCAAGTGCTGTCATACCTTTTGACAGGGTTTGCTGATTATTCAGATAACGTTGGTAGCGCGCTTCGATACCGCCTTCTTGTTCCAATTCGAGTAAGGCTTGATAAAATGCGCGAACCACATGAGTGGGTGAGGTAAATCTCCATTTCCCATTTTGTTGTTCCATGGTATGCCACTGGTCATAGAGATCCAGACTGACTGAACGTGCCAAGCCCTGACATTGTTCAAGACGCTCACGTTTTGCCAGAATAAAACCAAAGCCCGGTACACCCTGAATGCATTTATTGGCACTGGAAATCAGAAAATCAATTTCAAGCTCAGCAATATCCATCGGTATGCCGCCGAATGAACTCATGGCATCCACAATCCAGACCTTGCCTGCGGCTTTGACTAAACGCCCGATGTCCTGAATTGGATTTAAAATACCTGTGGTGGTTTCGCAATGAACGCAAGCCACATGGCTAATATTTTCATCCATTAATATTTGCTGGATTTCAGCCAAGTCAGGTGCACTCGTTTCAGGATAAACAAGTTCAACCACTTCGATATTTAAGCAGCGCGCCATTTGCACCATGCGCGCGCCGTAAGCACCGTTATTGATAATCAGCACTTTTTCATGCTTGGCAATCACTGAACCTAAAACAGACTCAACCGCAAAACTGCCACTACCTTGCATCAGTACGGTGGTGTATTGATCTACTGCTGTGGTTGCCAGATTGACCAGTCTTTGGCGGATATCTTGTACCAGACCATTATATTCCTTATCCCAAGTACACCAGTCCTTTTGCATGGCACGGCGTACCGTTGCAGAGGTCGATAATGGACCCGGTGTTAGCAATAAATATTTATTGTCCAAGGCTAAATTTAAAGTGTCTTGTGTGTTCATGCTATTGCTCATCGTTTCAAGATTTGATTTCAATATATATAAATCTGGTTTAAACCAGATGACAATATTAAAAAATATGTTGTTCTAAAACATGTCGGATAAAACCTGCACCTGTGGTCATGCCTTTGCCTGCGATTGCACTAATCAGGAAGATGCCTGACTCAACTTCAGTCACACAGGCCAGTTCGGTTGGATGTTGAAGGTAATAGCCATTCCAGCGGGTTTGAATGGGTGGTAAACACAGTCCAATTTTTTCCACACAGTACTGTTCAATAAACTGGTTGATTTCTTCACGCTGGTCGAACTGAGCCGGTTCATCAATATCTGCATATTCATGGCTATCGCCGAGAATGATCTGCCCAGCCTGATTTTGTTTAATCAGAATATGAATGCCAAAATCACGAACAAAGCCCTGTTGGGACGCTTGGCGGAGTTCCTGATAAGATGGACAGATTTCAAAAGCGGGATAACGGGAAACAGATAAACCTGAATAGAGGGAAATACCTAACTGTTGTGTTAAAGGCTGGGTTAATGCCATTTGCAAGGTACAACGTTTTAACCCCAGTTCCTGAAGTACTGTTGGATATAAGTTGTCGGTTTCGGCACCATGACAAATCAGGATGCGGCTTGCTTGTACGCTTTGACCTGAGGCAAGCACGGCGATGGTTGATGTCTGCTGAGAAATAGTTTTCACCACACAGGCATTACAATGGATTTCTACGCCTAAAGAGATTGCGTATTGTAAAAGGCGCTGTCCGATCAGGTGCGGTTCAACGGAATAATCTTCTGCAAATAGTAACCCTCCCAGCATAGGTGCTTGCGGTTGAAGAAATCCGTATTGTTGTGCCATTTCTGTTGCAGATAATAGCTGTACAGGAATATCAAATTGTGGTGCAAGCTGGGCAAACTCATTAACCACCTGCCATTCCAGAGCGGTATTTACCACATACAGACCATTGCGCTGTTGAAAGGTAATGTCGTACTGATGCTGGATTCGTTGATAAAAGTGCTTTGTATCTAGTGCATACTTGCGCCATTCACTTTCTGGATGAGTTAAGGTTGAGGTACCGACCATGCCAAAGTTACGGCGTGTCGCGCCGATGGGCTGGGCATCTTTTTCAAATACCTTTACGGTGAGGCCTTGTTCTGCAGCCTGAATAGCAGCAGATAGGCCTAGAATTCCTGCACCTACAATAATGAGATCGGTCATTGTGGTTGTCCTATTAAGTCTGTTCCAAGCAGTCATTGGGCTTGATTCGGGCTGAGTTAACCCCTACCTCATACAATGAAGTATAAAAAACGAAGTGAAATTAAGGGGTTAGTGTGAAGCTTCTCGCCAAGCCTGTGTTTTCTTCAATATTCCTCGGGTCAGCAAACCATGTATGAGTTTGACGATGGCTGAAGTGAGTAAGATCAAGACGCTCATTGCTACTGCCGAAGCAGTATCACCTGCATCATCCATATTCAGAATAGAAACCGCAGCAAGGTTGGTATCTGGTGAATATAGGAAGATTGCAGCTGAAACGGTGGTCATCGCATTAACAAATAGATAGACCGAAATATCGCACAGTGCAGGTAAGCTGAGTGGCAAATACACTTTGTAGAAGGTTTTCCAGCGACTGCTTCCCAAGCTTTGTGCGGCAGCTTCCAGTTGCACAGGAATCTGTTTAATGGTGCTGCTCAGTGTCAGATGCGGCACGGTGTAATAGTGAATAATGGTTGAAATCACCAGTAAACTCATGGTGCCGTACAAGATATGTAAAGGATTCTGCATATCATTGAAAAACAGGATGTAGGCAATACCTAATACCAGACCGGGAATGGCAAGTGGCAACAAGGTCAGCATTTGCACCAGATTTTTTAATAATGGGTGAACTTTAAAACGCTCGGCACATAAGGCCACCATAAAGATCACCACACTTCCGACCAGCGTTGTAAAGCCAGCCAGTTTGAGTGAATTAAAATAGGCATCCCAGCCACCGCCCTGAACATATTCAAAACGATAATGATCGAGAGTCATGCTCAGATCATATGGCCAGTAGCGGATAAAAGAAGCCACGATTGCAGTGATGATCAGCAATAAGATAAAACCAGCAATCAGATAGCAAAACCCGCTGAACAGCCACAGACTTTGTGTGCTTGCTTTCATTACATACGGCTTGACCTGAAAATTCTGATAGCGCGCCTGACGTTTACTTTGATAACGGTCAAATACAAAGGCCAATAATGCTGGACAAAGCAACAGGATGGAAATCACTGCACCCATTTGCATATTTTGTTGACCAATAATCTGCTTGTACACATCCAGCGCCATCATGTTGAATGAGCCGCCAATGACTTTAGGAATACCAAAATCAGTAAGTACATAGGTAAATGCCACCAATGCTGCACTGACCAGACCATAACGGATAGCTGGCAGAGTGACAGCGCGATGTGTCGCCCACAGTCCTTTTCCTAAACTACGCGAAGCTTCTATCAACGACTGGTCAATATTTCTAAATGCAGACAGCATCAAGATAAAAATAGCTGGAAATAACCAGAAGCAATAGCTGATCAGGATCCCCAATGGCCCATAAATTTCAGTGTCACCGAGTAAACTTTTCAATACACCTTGTTGACCAAACAGATAGACCAGCGCCAGAGACGGTAAAATGGACGGTGCCAGAATGGGCAAAAATGCAATCGCTTTTAAGATCCCTTTTCCCTTGATATCAACGACGGTTAAGGCATAGGCATAAATACTTGCCATCAAGACCGTGATCGCTGTAGCAACACTTGCAATCCAGATTGAATTAAAAATCGATGAGAATAAACTTGGATTGGAAAAATATTCAATAAAGTTTGCCAGACCAATATATTGTCCATCACTATTTAAAAATGCCCCTTTAAACAGAATCGCTAAAGGCAGGATGAGTAGACAAAACAGACCAAGTGCAGCAATAAATAAAAATGCTGATGAACGGAAAGAATAAAGCGAAGATTTAGCGGCCTGATTCTTTAAAATCGCAGCGGCAGTCGACTGATTTAACATAGTGTCCGCCCTTTCCCATCAAAGACATGCAGCTGTTTTATAGCGACTTTGATATATATGTTTGGGTTAAGTACCGCGAGTGCATCATTATCCAGATCAAGCTGAATCACATGGGCAGCATCATTTTGTTCAACATTGACTTGGGTAAACAGCCGACGTTTTGCACCAAGAAATTCAGTTGAAATAATGGAAACAGGCAAATAGATAAATGCTGGATCATGATCAGCTTGTTCACACACGGCGACCATTTCTGGGCGAAACGCCAGTTCAATCTGCTGTCCAGCTTGTAAAGATGAAGTTTTTAATTGTACTGACTGCCCAAATACCTGAATTGTGTTTGAGTCGCACACCTGTGCAGGCAAGAAATTCATGGTGCCAATAAACTGGGCTACAAATTTGGTTTGAGGCTTATAGTAGATATTATGTGGTGTATCGACCTGCTCAATCACGCCGTGATTCATCACCACCACACGATCAGAAATACTTAGTGCTTCTTCCTGATCATGAGTCACCATCACGGTTGGTAAACCCAACTGCTGCTGAATAACACGGATTTTTTGCCTTAAATTGACACGGACGATGGCATCCAGTGCAGATAGTGGCTCATCCAAAAGCAGAATATCGGGTCGTGGTGCGATTGCACGGGCTAAGGCAACACGCTGCTGCTGTCCACCCGACAACTGATTCGGATATTTAGTCGCAATGGTAGGTAACTCGATCAGTTGTAATAATTCTTCAGTGCGCTGTTGACGCTCAGCCTTATTCCATTGTTTCGCATGGAGTCCAAAGGTAATATTGTCCGCGACAGTGAGATTGGGAAACAGTGCATAGTTTTGAAATACAATGCCACAACGGCGTTTTTCAACTTTCTGGTTGGAAATGTCCTGTTCCATTTTAAGAACTTTTCCGTAGTCCTGTACTTCTAATCCTGCGATAATTCTTAAAAGTGTGGTTTTACCACAGCCTGAAGGTCCTAACAGGCTAATGAACTCACCTTCATAGACTTCAAAATTGATATGATCCAGAACCTGATGCTTCTGAAAACTTTTCTGAACATCAATAACTTCTAGAACTTTCTTGCGTTTATCCGCATGGATAAAATTGCTCAGTCCAGAGACTAAACTGCTCGCAGACTGAGTCGAAAAGTTATTCGGTGAATACTGCTTCATCAACGTTCCTTATCCAGAACTTTAAGTGATTAAGCAGTATTTGAGCAGGTTATTATGACAGTTTAATTAAATCTGGTTTAAACCAGATTGGCTAACTTTGCGCTTCAAAATGTAAATCCAGCACATCATGTAACCAGTATTCTTGGTCAATATCAGTCACCCGTCCATGCTGGTCGCGGTTACTTCGGCAAATATAAAGCCCTAAAGATCCAACGTTTACATGTAAGGCTTTAGCTTGTTGCTCAGCCAAGGCTGTAGGAAACAAATTGATATTGGCACGAGTAATGACACATTGATATTCGTCGGCCATGAGTTGGGTGACTGATTGATTGAGCGGATGTGCTAAAAAATCAGCAAATAAATCTGCACGGATACGTAAATGCTCAACCACCACAGGTCGTCCATTAATACTTCGACGACGCCAGATTGAATAAACTGAACTACCGACCGCAATATCTAGATGTTTGGCATCCCAAGGGGTTGCTTCCACCTGCTCTGCTGAAATCAGGTCTGTAGAAGGCACATAGCCTTGTTCGCTGACATATTGCATAAAGCTTTTTGTCGATTGCGGATGATAAATAATACGGGGCGCCCGAACATACCAGCCGCGGCGATCCAAACGGTAAATTAAACCATCCATCTCTAAAGCCAGTAAGGCTTCACGCACGGCAACACGAGTGGTTTGAAACTTTTCTAATAGTGTACGTTCAGATGGAAGTTTGACATTACTCAGTAAAATTCCAGACTCTATTTCATGCGCCAATGAATCACGAATAGGAATATATTTAGGAATACGTGCTGATGATTGATCGATCTGAACCATAATTTTGAACCCAACATTTTAATTTTACTATACATGCAAAAAATGAAAGATTATTGAAAACTAGTATTTCTTTTGCGGAGTTTAAGTTTTTTTGTCAAAAAAATAAAAGGAGAAAAATAATAAATCTGGTTTAAACCAGCTTAATGAAATTGTCATATTCACTTGTTTAAATGTCCATCAACTCAGCAATCGTTGCATCATTATTCAAGGACGCTCTCATGACACGTTTATATCGATCTCTTTCTCTTTTAACCCCAGCATTATTGATGGGCAGTTTGCTGTCGGCTACCCTTACTTCAGCTGGTGAAATTACCGTTTATACTGCATTAGAATCTGATCAGCTCGCTGCATATAGTGCAAAAATTCGTGAAGACTACCCTGATTTAAAAATTAAATGGGTACGTGATTCAACGGGTATCATTACCGCACGTTTGCTTGCAGAACAAAAAAATCCAAAAGCGGATGTGGTGGCAGGTCTTGCAGTGACGAGCTTAATGTTGCTGGATCAGAGAAATATGTTGCATCCTTACGCACCTGTGGGCGTGGAAAAATTAAATAAACAATTCGTCAGCCCAAAAAAAGTGCCGACCTGGACGGGTATGGATGCGTGGGAATCAGCGTTGTGCGTCAATAGTATCGAATTGAAAAAGCGTAAACTTCCAGTTCCTCAAACGTGGGCAGATCTAACCAAGCCCATCTATAAAGGCTTAATCGTAATGCCAAATCCTGCATCAAGTGGGACTGGGTATTTAGATGTATCTGCATGGCTACAACTATTTGGACAGCAAAAAGCATGGACGTATATGGATGCGCTGCATAAAAATATTTCCCAATATACCCATTCAGGTTCTAAACCATGTCAGATGGCTGCACAGGGTGAAGCTGTGATTGGTATTTCTTTTGGTTATCGTGCTGCTCAATTGAAACAACGTGGCGCACCGTTAGAAATCGTGTTTCCTAAAGAAGGCTTAGGTTGGGAAATGGAAGCCTCTGCGATTGTTAAAGGAACAAAAAATCTGGCAGATGCACAAAAATTTATTAACTGGACGGTGAGTAAAAAAGCCAATGAAGCCTATGCCAAGAACTTTGCGGTGGTGGCTTATCCAAACGTGGCGAAACCAATGCCATTCCGACCCGCCCAGATTAACCAAATGATGATTAAGAACAATTTTGAGTGGGCTGCGAAAAACCGCGATGGTATTTTAAAAGAATGGACTAAACGCTACGATGGTAAAACCGAGAAAAAATAATCTTCAGCATTGCGATGAGGAGGATATTCTGTAGCTTGGTCTGCCTTCCTCCCCACCGCTATTTTTATATTTGCTGCATTCTAAAACGTACTTTTTTAGATGAAATATATGATTGATGTTAAGTTCAACGATCTGGCGGAAGGTTGAACTTTTCATGGGCAGCTAAAAGCCGATTCTCTACGCTATTTTATGATCACGTTTCACTAAAATCTGATACGCAATAATTCCGCCGACCAAGCCCCAAAATGCTGAACCGATTCCTAATAAGGTAACGCCCGATGCGGTGAGAAGAAAACAGATAATCGCTGCATCACGGCCTTGCTCTTCTGCCAATGCTTGATGCAGACTGTTCATCAAGGTGGTGATTAAAGCCAATCCAGCAAGAATATGGATCAATACGGTTGGTAAGCCATTAAACAATATAAAAATTGCGCCACCAAAAACCCCTGCGATTAAATAGAAGATTCCTGCCCATGTAGATGCAATATAACGTTTTGCAGGATTTGGGTGGACATCAGGTGCCATACAAAGCGCCGCAGTAATGGCTGCAATACAGATACTAAAACCACCCCACGGCGCTAATATGATCGCGGTTAAGGACGTACATACCAGCAACATTGACGTTTTAGGTGAATAACCGCTGGCCTGTAAAATTGCAATACCCGGCGCATTTTGAGATGCGAGAGAAACAATAAAAAATGGAATCCCGACACCAATCAGTGTAGTCATGGTGAAATGCGGCTGGATAAAGGTTGGAAGCGTAAAGACGTTGCTGGTCTGTGTAAAATGTAAATCTCCACTGAGTCCCGCAACAACAATTCCTGTAATCAGTGTTGCAATAATGGCATAAAGTGGAAACCAGCGGCGGGTCAACACAAACGCCGCCAACATGGCAATACACAGGATAAAATTGACCTGTAATGCTTCAAATGTACTTAAACCAAAGCGTAACAGAATGCCTGCCAGCATCGCAGAAGCGATGGAACGTGGAATGTAATTCATGAGTTTGGCAAAAATACCAGTCGCGCCACATAACAGCATTAATCCCGAAGCAAAAATAAAGACCCCCACCACTTCATTAATACTTACTCCAGTCAGACTGGTTGCAAGCAAGGCAATTCCGGGTGTCGACCATGCGGTTAAAATCGGAGTACGGTAATATAGTGACAAGCCAATACTGGTGATTCCCATACCGATACCCAGCATCATCAACCAGCTTCCAGTTTGCGAAGCATCCAGCCCAGCCCTTTCCAGTGCCTGCAAAATAATGGCCAAAGAACTGGCATAGCCTACCAGTACGGCCACAAGTCCAGTCATGATCATGGCTGGTGAGGAAGACCTAAAAAATGCTAAGTTACGCATAGGAAGTACTTTACTGAAGATGACGGTAGAGTGACTAAAGTATCATCGTCTGTTATAACGGACAATCCTTTTTAATCAAGAAGACTTCTATTTATGCAAGATATTCCACCCAATGTTGCCGAAGCTTTAAAAAAATTAAGAACCGAGCGGGGTTTAAGTCTTAGCCAGACTGCTGAATTAACTGGTGTGAGTAAAGCGATGCTTGGGCAGATTGAGTTGGGTAAGTCGAGTCCGACTGTTGCAACCCTCTGGAAAATCGCCACAGGATTCAATATTGCATTTTCGACTTTTCTTGAAGGTGGGCAAGCCCAAACTCAACCAGAGATTCATCATTTCAGTGATTTACCTGTTTTTGAACAGGATCATTCAGGAATGCGCGTCAGCCCTCTGATTCCTTTTGATGAAGAACTGCGAATGGATGTGTTGAAGATTGAATTGCTACCCGGTGCAAAAAGTGAATCTAGCCCACATGAGGCAGGCGTGATTGAGCATATTATTGTGTTTGCTGGGGTATTGCAGTTACAGCTTGAGGGAATGAATCATACTGTTGCCGCAGGAGAATCCATCCGCTTTCATGCCGATATTCCGCATACCTATGCCAATACGGGTGAACAGATTGTGATTATGCACAATGTCATTCACTATCCACGTCCTATACCTTAAACCCTTATCAACAAAGGCATGCTGTTGTTTTTATAGGATCTTGGTCAGATCTGATAGATGTTGAATGGTATAAGTAATATTCAGATTCTGTTCATTTTTGAGTTGTTTCGGGTTATACCAGCAGGTCGGGATTTCACAGGATGTTGCCCCCTTGATATCTGCCTCCAAACTATCCCCAATAAAAAGTATTTCTTCTTTGGCGATATTACTTCTGGCTAAGCAGGTCTGAAAAAAACGCTGGTCAGGTTTTTCATAACCCACATCATCAGAAACATATAAATCAGAGAAATGCGGTAATAAACCCGCCAAGTGTAAACGTGCTTTTTGTTGAAGCAGAATACTATTGGAAGCGGCAAAAAGTTTATATTTTTGGCTCAAATACTGAATTGCTTCTGCTGCACCTTCTTCAAGAGTATGTTCTTTGGCTAGATTGCCCTGAAAGGTATCACGAAAATGATCGTGGTTAATTTCAACTTTTAGTGCAGTAAATAGTTCTTTAAAACGATTATTAATCACATCCTGTACGGTAATTTGACCTAACTTCTGTCTTTCCCATAAAAGATGGTTAATTTGTTTATAGGTAGAATAGGTTAGATCATCATGATGTAAATTGAATTCCCCAAATGATTTCACAAATGCCGAGCGATTCGCCACGCTAAAATTCAGCAAGGTATCATCAATATCAAAGAAAATCGCCTTATACATCCTACTCTTCCTATCTGTTCATCCTAAATCGCCGCTATTTTATTATACCGATAAGTCAAAAGCCAATGTACATCATCTTGAATCAATCATTTGCGCATTTGCAGACTGAAATAAAAAAGGAAACAGCGGGTGCTATTTCCTTTGATTGTGAACGTCGAAAAATTAATTTTTTTCTAACCTTCCATGCATAAGCGTAAATCAGGTAGTGACGATCTTTAGATTATCTTTTTCTTCTGCGGAATGCGTCGGTTTACGAAGTAAGATTAGTGCTGAAATGGCAGCCAATAAAATCATCGGAATACTGGATGCAATCACCACAATTTCACTTTGACCTGTTCCGAGTAAATACCCCGCGACCAATGGGCCAGAAAACGCACCTATCCTGCCAATTGCAACAGCAGCGCCCACTCCTGTACCTCGCATTTCTGTTGGATAATATTTGGCTGCTAAGGTATAGAGAATTGACTGACAGCCAATCACAAACATACCGCATCCAGTTGCAAATAAGGTAAAGCTAAATGCGCTATTAGAATAAGCAAGACCAATCAGCGAGAGCAAAATCCCGCTATAAACACTTGCAACAATCACGAACTTATTCAATCGATCCAGCATAAAACCTAAAATAAGCACGCCAATTGAGCCACCTAGATTAAAGCCAATCTGGATATAACTTGCTTGCTCTTTATTGAGTCCTAATCCTGAAATGAGAGTGGGTAACCAGTTCTGGAATAGCGCCAGTACCAAAAGCGTTCCAAAGAAACTTAACCATAGACTCGAAGTGATCAACAGACGTGGCTTTGCAAATAAAACTGTCATTAAGCTTTGATTTTTTGCTGGACTGGTCGCCGTTTTATTGAGATAAGCTTTTGATTCAGGTAAGAAGAAAATCAGAATAGGTACAAGCAATAAAGGTGCGATACCACCAAAATAAAAGATATGTCGCCACTCATGATCAGCAGTGAGAGATAATGCAATCACCGAAGTGAGTACACCGCCAATCGGCATACCGCAATACATCACACTTACCGCCGTGGCTTTGTATTTTTCACTCACAGCCTCGGAAACCATGGTAATCACAATGGGCAAGGCCCCGCCCATGCCTAATCCTGTCAGAAATCTTACCAACAGTAAGGTATTCAGTTGTTGGGCAAAAGGCGTTAATAAAGACATCAGGCCAAAAATAAGAATACAGCTAATAAATACTTTTTTACGTCCAATCGAATCAGCGATCCTTCCTGCAATCATGGCACCCGGTAAAGTCCCCAGAACCGCTGCGCTAAATACCCAGCCCATTTCCGTACTGTTCAGTAGCATTTCCGCTTTCATTCTGGGAGCTGCAACACCCATTGACTGCAAATCAAAGCCTTCAATAATGGCAAAAATAAAACATAAAACTAATGTAATGATCATGCCAATTTTTGATGACGGTGATGCGACTTCTGCATCCTTTAACATTTCTATCTTCCTTTTTGATTCTTCGAATTTATAATCTCTTGTATACAATCCTTTATGTTGGCATATTTTCAGAGAAAGCAAAAAAAGACTAGCAGAGCGAAAAAAGTTACGCAATACAAAATAAACTTATGCAATATGTAATCGTGGTTCATCGAGAGCATTTTTTGAAACTCTGAATTCTTAACAATTATTAGTTAAATCTGACATCACCTTTCTTTAACTTTTTTGTGTTAGAAATATAAACCAGTTCAGCGAATGGATATTTGTGAACTATATTTGTGTTTTAAAATGTTGATTATTTTTTGTATAACCAACATTTTAAATTGCATGAAAAGCTGAATATTCTCATTATATATCTAAAATAGATATGAAATAGCTAAATTTAGTCCTTTCAATGTTGTTTTATCTTCACTTTTATTCACCTCCTGTTTAAAAATACGATAGGCTGACATCACACCAAGGTTTTTACTTAGCATACTTTTTACACCAAATCGATATTCCTCTGCATCGCTTTTATTTAAATCAAGATAGCCAACATCAATGAAACCAACGATTGGGGTTTTTCCTGCGATGAGACCTAATAAATATTCTCCATTAACATGAATACCAACACCAGAATCATTCCATTCAGGAATCATAGAAAAATCAAATTGCTCACGTTGACCAAAATATTCAACACTTGTCTGTACAGAACCTTTTGCTAACTTCTTTCGCCAGCCTAGGCCAAGACGATATTCATCCACCTCAACACCTGGTTCTGGTAATGCATCCATATCAATAAAAGCGCCTTCATAATGTATATATCCAAACCATTGATCTTTATTTAGTTCGGCAACAATACCATATGCTCGAGCATCGCCTGTTATTTTTGCACTTCCAGTATTTTTAACTTCAACTGTTGCTTTTGGAACGATATAGGTTGCAATGAATCCACCTACACTCTGCTCTGCAAAAGCTTGACTATTTATCAGTACACCTAAACTCACTACCGTTATATATCTTATGATTTTCACTATCACATCCTTGTGTAATTGCTAAATTTTAGGCATAAAGAATTACTGAAATATTGTGAACAATAAATCTTGAAAAAAATTTTAGGCCTTATATCTAGTACAATCGTTTTATTCTGAAATTAAAATAAATGATCAAATAAATTCTTAATCATCCCTGAAGCCTCATCGTGAGGAATACTTCTTTCTTTTTAGAAATGTACCAAATCTGAAAATTAGGTCTATATAAAAAAAACAATATGTTGTATTGATAAAATCAATACAACATATTAAGAAATGGCTAGCTGTCAGTTAACGTTAAAACTTATTTTTAGAGTCAGCAGTATAAATATTGTTTTATGCTTTAACTCATATGTTCAGATCTAATCGGTCTTTATCTTTAATGCTTCAATCATTGCCAATGCAGTCACACGCGCTGAAAATGGATTTTGTCCCGTAATCAGGTTGCTATCTCGAACGACATTTGGCATAAAAGGAATCAATTTCTTTTCATAATCTGCACCTCGCTCTTTTGCCAGTTGTTCTGCGTTATAGGGCACTTTTTTTGCCACACCAGCCAATACCTCTTCGCACCACGCAAAGCCAGTCAGCTTTTTACCTGCAATCAAGTATTGTCCATTTGAAAGCTGAACATTGAGCAATCCACAATAACCATGACAGACACTGGCAACGATGCCACCTTTTTCATAAATATTCTTGGTGATCTGTTGCAGCTCAGGATTATCTAAAAAGTCCCACATCACACCATGTCCACCCGTGTAATAAATCGCATCGTAATCTTCCCAATTAATCTCGGCAGGTTTCTTGGTTGTTTCCAGTAATTGCATAAATGCAGGATCATTTTTGCGTTTTAAAACAGAAGCATCAGCCACGAAACGCTCTAGTGATTTAGGCTCAATCGGAGAACGACCGCCTAAAGGGCTCACAATATCTTGAATATAATGATGCTTTTCAAACTCGTCATAGGCATGGGTCAACTCTCCTAGCCATAGACCTGTTGGACGATCAACTTTTTCATATTGGGCAACATTGGTCACCACATGTAGGATACGTTTAGACATTTTTCACCTCAGCTTTTAACGTTATTTTTAGTCTTGCTTTTGTCTCACTATAAGTCTAAAGTTAGCTTTAATGTCAAGAGGAAATCGGTAAAATGAATATCAGTGAATTATCGAAACGTAGTGGTTTAACCACTCCAACGATTCGTTATTATGAACAGATTAAACTGTTACCGAAAGCAAAGCGCAAATCGAATGGTTATCGTGAATATAGCGAAAATGACCTCAAACAATTATTCGTGATTCAGCAAGCACAACAAGTCGGTTTCTCTTTGACCGAGATCAAGGCTTTTCTCCCTTCAAATGTCAGCTCTTGGGATCATGATGTTCTGATTAATCTTCTGGAAAGTAAAATCAAGGATATTGAAGACTTAGAGCAGAAACTGGCCATGAGTAAACAGAATCTTCGAGTAATGATTACTGCAATTAATAACAAGCCAGATGAAATCACCTGTGCAGAAAATGCGCAGCGTTTGCTCAATCTTTACTATAGCAATGACAGCGCTGAAAAATAATCGGCACCCTCTTTTATCGTTCTTTCCTCATCCGAAACTGATCAAAAGCTATTGACCTTAAACCTTACTTTAAGCATAGGATTACTGACAGGTGATTAATGAGGAACCTGTCATGTTGCAACGTTGGAATCTTCAAAAGTGGTTGATCAGTATTTTTATGCTGATCTTTTCGGTTAACTCGGCCTTTGCCGCTGAGTCTGTACAAAATGTACAAACGAAGTCCTTAGGCAAAATTTTGGTGGTGATGACCAACCACGCTGCTTACCCTTCTCGCTCAGATCATACGGGCTTATGGTTGACTGAACTGACTCATTTTTATGATATTGCACAAGCTGCTGGCTATGACATGGATTTTGTTAGTCCACAAGGTGGCGCTGTTCCTTTAGATGAACGCAGCCTAAAGTCTATTTATCTAGATAAATCAGCTAAAGCACATCTTGCAGATCCTAAATTTATGCAGCGTTTAAATAATACACTTGCACCTAATGCAATTGATCCATCCCGTTACAAAGCAATTTATTATACAGGCGGTCACGGCACCATGTGGGATTTCCCCAAAAATGAGGGCCTGAAAAAGATCAGTGAGCAAATTTACCAGCAAGGCGGTGTGGTATCCGCAGTTTGTCATGGTGTAGGAGGTTTATTGTCGCTTCAGGACGATCAGGGCAAAGCATTGATTGCAGGTCGAACTGTAACAGGATTTGCTAATATTGAGGAAACACTCTCAGGCATCAAATCGCAAGTCCCTTTCTCATTGCAAGATGGACTGGTACAACGTGGCGCACACTATAAGCGTGCGTGGGTGCCATTTACGTCTTATGTGGTTGTGGATGACCGCATTATTACAGGACAAAATCCACAGTCGAGTAAAGAAATTGCGGAAGCTGTGGTCAAACGTCTTAGTACTTTAAAATAAAAAATGCCATTAAAGCCAGATCCTAATAATCTGGCTTTTTTATCAAAAATAGATATTTCTCAATAAGATTTATATTTCCCTATTGATTCATTGTTCTCATGCATTGAATGAGTGAAAGCCTCAAAAAATGCTTGACCTTAAAGTTAGCTTTAATCTTAGCATCTTAAAAGGTTAACAGGAGGAATCTCATGAACTTCAATCAACGTCATTTAAGTCGTTCAATCTCGGCAATAGCAGCAAGCGTATTGCTCAGCACTGCAACTTATGCAACTGAGCCAAATCAGCTCGCAAATCAAATCCATACCTCACAGAACACAGCGCAAACCACTGTTGTTGAATTTGGGCCTTATAAAGTCAACGTACCTAAAGGTGGTTATTACGATCGTTTTCGTATGAATCCTGATTTAGATGAAGTGGCGAAAGACCCAGCTGCAGGAAATATTGATTATTTCCGTACTATTCCTAAAAAGCTGGTGGATACACGCGTGGGTAAGGTCTGGTCACCAAATTTCTATTACCGTACCAGCAATGTCCAGTTGTTGATGCTTGCTCCCATCGCAAAATTAAAAACCAAGTTACCCGCGCCGCTTGAGCCCTTACAACCTTTCCCTGGTTATGGTTTAGTTTCTCTAACCTTCTTTTCCTATGCTGTAGGTGATGTCGATCCATACGATGAAGTTTCTGTTGCCATTGTGGTTCGTCAGCCTGGTGCACATCATTTCAATAGCACTGAATTATTAAGCTCAATGCGCAAGCATAAATATTATGGTTATGTACTAGCTTTACCTGTCGATACGGAAATTGCCCGTGTCCGTGGTGTTTATGGCTACCAGTTACCGAAATGGCTCACACCGATTGATCTGAATATTGGCAGTCAAAAACTACAGGCTCAGATTTTTAATACAGATGGCCAACCTGATTTAAGTCTGACTGCGCCTTTGCCAAAAATTAAAGCGGTGAAGCCACAATCAAGAATTGAAACCAAGACCATGTATCAACTGGTTGACGGTAAATGGCACAGCACATCTGTAGAGTCAAATACATTGGCATTTGGACAAAAGTTATTTCCAAAGGACGTTCAACTGGTTCGTAGTGGCGGGCCATTGACGAAACTTCTGAATGATTTAGGTGCGGAGAAGATCTTACGTCTCGATGTGGTCAAAGATGCTCAATTAGCCCTGAATATGCCTGTTCCTTATCCTGCGCTGGATCAGGTCAGCAAGCTTAAAAAGTAAGTTTATGGCATCCAGTACCCGTTTTCAGATTGAAAGCGGGTATTTTTTATTTGCACTAAAATGTTTGTCGTTTTAAAAATAGAAAATTCTCGTCTTTGGTCAATTATTTCTTTTTAGTTTTAAGACTAAGTACCCATCTTATTCGCTTGCGTAGGATTGTAGAACATTCGGTTGATGTCTAATTGTTTGATCCTAGATTGTAAAAAAAGCGATCAATAAAAAAAGCCAATGACAGATGTGCTGCCATTGGCTGTCGCTTCATGATTCAAACTATAAAAAGTTTAGAAGCTCTGCTGCTGTTTAATATGCTTAGGCATAATGACGCATCTGGTTTTTATAAAGACGGGTACGGCGTGCCATCGCAGCTTGTTGCAGAATCAGTGCCCAAAGTGGAGAAACTTTTGGATTCGGGTGCTTTCCAAGGCTCAATTTACGCAACTGAAATTTCACTGTGGCCATATTTGCCAAAGAAGCCAGCGTTTTGTTTTTCCATTGGATGGGCTGTAACTCAGGTGCCGTGTTCTGCCCTTGCTGCCATTGATGAGGTAAATTTGGTTCGATTGCCAACGCAGTAGCTATCCCGACCATATCGACACCGCTTTCAATCACTTGTTCCGCCACCTGTTTACGGCGAATTCCCCCCGTTACCATCACTGGCATCTTGGCTACTTTGCGGATCTCCTGAGCAAATTCCAGAAAATAAGCTTCACGTGCCAAGGTACGACCATCGCGTGCCTGTCCTTGCATGGCAGGTGCTTCATAGCTACCACCAGACAGCTCGACCAGATCCACCGCTAATCCATTTAGCATCTGCACCACTTGCTGTGCATCTTCCGCACTAAAACCACCACGCTGGAAATCTGATGAATTGAGTTTCACAGCCACAGTAAATGTCTCAGAAACCACAGCACGTACTGCTTTAACTATCTCAATCAGGATACGGGCCCGATTTTCCAGAGAACCACCCCACTGATCCTGACGTTTATTGCTGAGTGGTGAAAGGAACTGGCTGAGTAAATAACCATGCGCTGCGTGGATTTCAACACCTGTAAAGCCAGCTTTTTCACCTAGACGTGCAGTATTGGCAAAGCGGTCGATCACTTCCTGAATCATGTTATGATTCATTTCAATTGGGGTATTAAAACGATCTGACATTTTGCCCAAATCCAGCGCAACGGCTGAAGGTGCCCAAGTATCCTGACCTAAATTGGATTGCATCTGACGCCCCGGATGATTGATCTGCAACCAGACTTGTGCGCCTTTAGAACGACCGATTTGTGCCCAGCGCTTAAAGGTGTCCAGATGCTGTTCATCTTCAAGTACCACGCCGCCAGGCCCTGTCATTGCACGGCGATCGACCATTACATTACCGGTAATGATTAAACCGACGCCACCATCCGCCCATGCCTGATATAAACGCATCAGTTCTTCCGACGGCGCATGATTGATATCTGCCATATTTTCTTCCATTGCCGCTTTTGCAATGCGGTTGGGAATATTAGAACCATTCGGGAAAACCAGTTTTTCAAATACTTTCATTTTTGTGACCTCATTGAGTATGGATTTACTTTAAGATTAAAGCCAACTTTAATGTCAATAGTTTTATCAAATGGAATAATATATTTTTTATAAATATTTTTAGATTCAGTTAATTAGGTAATAAAAAAAATAGAGGCACGCAGGCCTCTATTTTGATTGTGTTGAGTAAAATGGATTATTGGCGGATAAATGCCAGTAAATCTGGATTAATCACATCCGCGTTTACGGTAAGCATTCCATGTGAGAAACCTTTATACGTTTTTAAAGTACCGTTTTGTACTAGCTTGGCTGACAATACGCCCGAATTTTCATAAGGAACCACCTGATCATCATCGCCATGCATCACCAGCACAGGCACTGAAATCTTTTTCAAATCTTCAGTAAAATCGGTTTGGGAAAAAGCCACGATACCATCATAATGTGCTTTGGCACCGCCCATCATGCCTTGTCGCCACCAGTTCCAGATCACAGGCTCAGATGGTTTTGCATCAGGACGATTAAAACCATAGAAAGGACCAGCAGGCAAATCGTAATAAAATTGCGATCTATTCTTGAATAACTGGTTTTGCAGGTCATCAAACACTTCTTTCGGTAAGCCGTCAGGATTATTCGGCGTTTTTACCATAATGGGTGGCACTGCACTCACTAGCACGGCTTTGGCAACATTTTCTTCGCCATGACGCGCGATGTAATGTGCTACTTCCCCACCTCCTGTTGAATGTCCGATATGAATGGCATTCTTAATCCCGAGATGTTGTACTACCGCAGCGACATCATCAGCATAATGATCCATATCATGTCCATCCCAAACCTGACTGGAACGGCCATGCCCACGACGATCATGTGCGACGACACGGAAACCTTCGTTTAAGAAAAAAAGTAACTGGGCATCCCAATCATCTGAGCTCAGTGGCCAGCCATGATGGAAAAAGAGGACCTGTGCATCTCGTGGACCCCAGTCCTTATAAAAAATTTCTACACCATCTTTTGTCGTAACGTACGCCATCTTTGTTTCTCCTGTGTAAGATTTACACTGTCGAGTCATGATCTATGTTGTAATTCATGTCGGTAAAATCACATTATTTTTAAAACTATCTGTATGGATAGCCACTCTATACTAAGGTTAAAGTTAACTTTAAGGTCAATGGGTTTAGTCCCATTCTGATAATAAAAATGTAATTTTATAATTTAGAAATAAAAGACAAAATCGAAGATGAGCTATTGAAATTCAATGTTTTATTAAAGATTTAAAAATATTTGATAGTCTATTCTGTTTACATACTTTCAACGAATAAAGCGCCCGTTTTTCAAAACAGAAATTTTAGAGCTTGACTTTAAAGTTAGCTTTAATCTTATAGTGATCTCAGATGACAAATGTATAGATTCTTATACAGGCATTTTGAATAACTTGATCAATTAAAGGTTAACCAATATGAACAGCAATAAACAGTTTACTGAAGTTGAGTTTGGACAACAAAAGGTTAGCGTTCCAAAAGGTGGCTACTATGACCGTTTTAGAATGAACCCCAACCTTGATGAAGTTGCTCAGGATCCTGCTGCTGGAAATATCGATTTTTTCCGTAAGATTCCAAAGAAGCTAGTCGAATCGAGAGTTGGCCCTGTCTGGGCACCTAATTTTTATTATCGCAGCAGTAGTGTGCAAGTACTGATGTTGGCACCGTTGAAATTACTCAAGAAAAAGCTACCTGCGCCTTTGCAACCTTTACGTGCGTTGCCTGGTTATGGCTTGGTTGCATTAACCTTCTTTCGTTATTCTGTTTGCGATAACGATCCGTATAACGAAGTCTCGATTGCAATTGTTGTGCGTAAACCAGAGGCTCATGGCTCACATGTTTTAGAGCTGGCCAATTCGATTCGACAACGTCATTTTTATGCCCATGTATTGGCATTGCCTGTCGATACCGAGATTGCACGCGTTCGTGGCGTATATGGCTATCAACTGCCGAAATGGCTCACCGAAATTAATGTCGAGATTCATCCCGATCAAATTCATGCAAATTTGACAGATACCACAGGCAAGATCGATTTAAGCCTGACCGCAGTGACACCTGCTTTACAGCATGTGAAATCTGAATCTCGAATGACTGAAGCGACGATGCTTCATCAAGTTGATGGCAAATGGCATCAAACACTGGTGCAATCTAATCCCCTTTCATTGGCACAGCAATTATTACCGAAAAAGGTCAAGTTGCTTCGTCATGGCGGGCCTTTAAGCCAGTTACTGGATGAGCTGGGAGCATCCAGAATTCTTCGTCTGGATGTGGTAGAAGATGCTCAGGTTGTGCTCAATTTACCGAAACCCCTTTAAATATTAAACCACTTAAAATGAAGGAAAATAAACAATGACACAAACCAATTATGATCTTGTTGTATTCGGTGCCACCAGTTTTGTTGGGCAAATTCTGACCCGATATCTAGCAGAATATTTTTCGACCCAACAGGAACAACTGAGCTGGGCCATTGCGGGCCGCTCTCAACAAAAACTACAAGACCTTAAAAGTAGTTTAGGTACTTTGGGAGAATCTTTGCCGATCCTAATCGCCGATGCGAGCAATCAAGCTGAGCTAAACGCATTGTGCGCACAGACGCGTGTGGTGGTCTCAACGGTTGGCCCTTACGCTTTATATGGTGAACCCTTGATTCAGGCCTGTGTAACCAATGGTACAGATTATTGTGATCTGACAGGTGAAACCCAATGGATCAAAAAAATGATCGAGAAATACGAATCTCAAGCCCAGCAATCAGGCGCACGCATTGTGCATTGTTGTGGTTTTGATTCAGTTCCATCGGATATGGGGGTTTATTACTTACAGCAACAGGCTCAAAAACAGTTCAATGCACCCGCAACGCAAGTCAGCATGCGGGTCAAGACCTTAAAAGGTGGCGCGTCGGGTGGCACGGTTGCGAGTCTTATTAATGTGATTCAGGAAGCTGCTGCTGATCCTGCACTACGTAAAGATCTGGTCAATCCTTATGTGCTTTGCCCGCCTGATCATGGCAATAGTCAACGCCAAATTTATATTAAAAATGCGAAATTCGATTCAGATTTTAATGCATGGATTGCGCCATTTGTGATGGCAGCAGTCAATGAACGTGTTGTGCATCGTTCCAACGCGTTGTCAGGCAATGCCTATGGCAGCAACTTTAGCTATAACGAAGCCATTTTAACTGGCGAAGGTTTAAAAGGTCGTTTCAAAGCCTTAGGCGTGGTTTCTGGCTTAGGTGTCTTCATGCTCGCCGCAGTGAGTAAACCTGTGAGCCAACTAATGGAACGTTATATGTTGCCAAAACCAGGTGAAGGCCCTACCCCAGAACAGCAGCGTACAGGACGTTTTGATTTACGTTTTGTCGGGAAAACCGAAGCAGGTCAAACCCTCAAAATCAAAGTCACAGGTGATCGTGATCCAGGCTATGGCTCTACTGGAAAAATGTTGGGACAAGCTGCCTTAAGTCTTGCAATTGATCATGTTAAAGAAGATAAAAAAACGGGCCGTGCTGGTGGTTTCTGGACACCTGCAACCATGTTTGATGATCGGTTTATTCAACGTTTGACCAAGCATGCAGGCCTAGCGTTTCAACAGCTCTAAGTGTAGCCAATATCCACATGTCGGCAGCCTGTCTGCCAAAATTCATGAGGTTGAAGATGAACATTTTTAACGATATCAGTCATTTGAACAATGCATCTGAAATATTGAAACAGCAACGTCAGGCTTTTCTGGCCGTGGAACCGCCAAGTCTGTCACAACGCAAAGCCAATCTGGCGAAGCTACGCGCTGCTGTTCTTGCCTATCGTACTGAATTACAAACCGCAGTCAGTGAAGATTTTGGACATCGTTCAGCACACGAAACGGATGTTATGGAACTGGTTGGGATTGTACAGTCGATTGATTATCTCTCACGTCATTTACGCCGATTCATGAAGGCTGAACGCCGTCATGTCAGCCTGTTTTATCGAGCTGCAAAAGCCCATGTTGAATATCAGCCCAAAGGCATCATTGGTGTGATGTCACCATGGAACTATCCTATTTCATTGACCCTTATCCCGCTCGCGACTGCATTGGCTGCGGGTAATCGGGCCATGCTTAAACCTTCCGAACTGACACCACGTACCAGTGATGTGATGCACCGTATGCTTACAGCAACTTTTCCTATTGAGGAGGTTGCCGTGATTTTAGGCGGGCCTGAAGTTGGAGCTGCTTTCAGTGCTTTGCCTTTCGATCATTTATTATTTACAGGCAGCACACCTGTCGGTCGTAAAGTGATGAAGGCTGCCGGTGATCACCTTGTCCCGCTGACGCTTGAGCTCGGTGGTAAAAGTCCGGTGATTGTCGCCCGTGGACATGTAAATCGTCGGACCATGACCAGTATTGTCTATGGAAAACTGTCCAATAGTGGACAGACATGTGTTGCGCCTGATTATGCATTGATCCATGAAGATGATCTGGAAGACTTTATCCAGCAGTTCAATGAGACGGTGACACGTTTCTATCCAGATGGGCCAGATTGTCAGGATTACAGTTCTATCGTGAGTGAACGTCACTATGCACGTTTGCAAGGCTTGCTGGATGAGGCTCGTAAGCGCGGCGCCCGTGTGCTTGAAATGGGCACAAAACCCGAATCAGCTTCGGAGCGTATTCGTACCCTAGCCCCTACTTTGGTGGTTGGTGCGCGGGACGATGATGCCATTATGCAACAAGAAATCTTTGGGCCAATTCTACCCGTAAGAACCTATCGTCATATCGATGAAGTGATTGACTATATTAATCAGCGGGATCGCCCACTCGCCTTATATTATTTTGGTGAAAAAGATGCGGATTGTAAAAAACTGCTGAGACGAACCACTTCGGGCAATGTCGGTATCAACAATACCATCATTCATGTTGCTCAAGATGACTTGCCATTTGGCGGTGTCGGGCCAAGCGGTATGGGCGCTTATCATGGCATTGAAGGTTTCCGCTCCATGAGTCATGCCAAAGGTGTTTTTGATCAAGGACGTTGGAATTTTCCAAGCCTGTTACATGCCCCCTTTGGCAAATTTATGGAACTGGCACTCGCCGTCACATTAGGCAAGAAAAAGTCAGATGTTTAGTTGAACTCCATGCAGTAGCAGTTTTCTATTCTCATTCTACTACTGCGATTTTACGCAAATTTATAAAATATCGAATAAGGTACAGTCTCATGAAATGTATTACGTTTAACGGTGCGGGTGGCCCCGAAGTCATTACGGTCAGTGAAAGACCTATGCCAGAATTGAGTGATGAGGGAATATTAATCGAAGTGGTTGCCGCTGGTATCAATGGCCCAGATGTGATGCAACGTCAGGGCTTATATGCCCCTCCACCTGGTGTGACCGATATTCCAGGACTGGAGGTTTCAGGCATTGTGAAACAAGTCGGGAAATCTGTCAGCAAATTTAAAGCGGGTGATGAAGTATGCGCCCTCGTCCCTGGCGGTGGCTATGCTGAATATGTTGTCGCTCATCAAGATAATGTTCTTTTTATTCCCGAAGGACTGACTTTGGTGGAAGGCAGTATTTTACTTGAGACCTTTATGACAGTTTGGTCGCACTTATTCCAGCATGCCAAATTTCGCCCGAATAGTTCGATTTTAATTCATGGCGGTACCTCTGGTATTGGTACGACAGCAACCATGTTGACCCGAGCATTTGGCGCCACACAAATTTTTACTACAGTTTCTAGTGAAGCCCATCAAAAAGCCAGTCTGGAACTTGGTGCGGATGTTGCCATTAATTATCATAAAAATGACTTTGTTGAAGAAGTCAAAAAACATACCGATGGTAAAGGCGTAGACTTCGTACTGGACATTATTGCGGGTGATTATATTCAGCGAAATTATGACGTTGCCGCGATGAATGGCACCATTTTACAAATTGGTGTATTAAAAGGTCTCGCGCAGAATCTTAATATTTTTCCAATGTTAGCAAAACGCCTGACGCATACAGGCGCGACTTTACGCTCACAATCATCCGAAGCCAAAGCAGAAGTGATGTCAGCCTTACAGGAAAAAGTTTGGCCTTTAATTTCCAAAGGACAAATCAAACCTTTGCTTTATCAATCTTTTGATTTGGAACAGGCTCGTCAGGCCCATGAACTTTTAAATCAGGGTCAACATGTCGGTAAGCTGGCATTAATCGTGAAAAAATAATCTGGTTTTGAAAAGAGCTAAAAGTATTGCTTTTAGCTCTTTCTTTAATTAAATATTATTCAGCATTAAACGTTGTCTAGCTGCACGATATTCTCTTTCAAGACGATCAACCAGCTCGGCAACAGATGTGGTTGCTTTCACCGCATTTAGACCTTGCCCACATCCCCAGATATCTCGCCACGCTTTCACTTTATGCTGTGTGCCATCTTCACTAGAAGTACTAAAATCCATGTCCTTCAAATTACCTTCGGGCAAATTGGCTGGATCAAGCCCTGCTGCACGAATACTTGGTGCTAAATAGTTGCCATGTACGCCAGTAAATAAGTTGGAATAGACAATTTCATCTGAATTATGATCAACGATGGCCTGTTTATAAGCATCCATTGCATTGGCTTCATGAGTTGCGATAAATGCAGAGCCAATATAACCAAAATCAGCACCCATCGCTTGCGCTGCCAAAATCGCATCCCCTGTAGAAATTGCTCCAGATAAAGCTAAAGGCCCATCAAACCATTCTCGAATTTCCTGAATTAATGGAAATGGGCTCTTTACGCCTGCATGTCCACCTGCACCTGCGGCTACTGCAATTAAGCCATCAGCACCTTTTTCTATGGCTTTTTGGGCAAAGCGATTATTAATCACATCATGTAAGACTACGCCGCCATAACTATGCGTTGCGTCATTAATTTCAGTTCGAGCACCCAAAGAGGTAATCACAATCGGAACTTTATATTTAACAATCAGTTCCATGTCATGTTCGAGACGATTATTACTTTTATGCACAATCTGGTTAATCGCAAATGGCGCTGCGGGACGGTCTGGGTGTAAGGCATTATGTTCTGCAATTCCGTCTGTAATTTCTTTTAACCATTCCTCCAGCTTTTCTGCTGGACGTGCATTTAACGCAGGCATTGAGCCAACGATTCCAGCTTTACATTGTGCAAGCACCAGTTGAGGTGTGCTAATGATAAATAATGGAGATCCAATAACAGGAAGTCTTAAGTGCTTGAGTACTTCTGGAATGTTTGACATGAAATATGCCCTTTTTAAGATAAATTTTTATTTCAATACGCTCATCAAGCCATTTAAATCATCAACGCCTGATTTTGACTTCACCTGATCATATCGGGACAAATATTTTTATGCAACAAGTTGCATAAAATCAATCTATGAAAGAATTTTATGAATCATGTTTGTATGCTGGTAATTTACATAAGGTATTGAAATTGACTGTATAAAAATAAGGATATCAACCAGTCCGCTTAAAATTTATCACTTAGCTCAATACAGTTAATTGCTTAAATATACTTATCTTTCAATTCTGTTACCCAGTCTCTCAAGGTGATGAGCGATAAAGATGGTATGCTTCAGTCATTTTTATGGTTTTATTAATCTCCTGAGACGATGTTATGAGTGTTACAACCCAAAAATTGCAACGTTTACGTTTGGCTTCCATCCTTGAGGCTGTGACTTTATTACTTCTATTTGCCGTTGCGATTCCTGTTAAATACGCATTTGACCTGCCTGTTGCCACCAAAATTATGGGGCCAATCCACGGCGTGGCATTTCTTTTCTATTTGTGGAATTTGATCAGCACGGCTGCGGTATGGTCAAAAGCTGAATTGCTTCGATTATTTATTCTGGCGTTTATTCCTTTTGGCGGCTTCTTTAACGAGAAATATATCGCACAGCGACAAGCCAAGCTTAAATAGAAATGCGACGATTTATATAAAAAAGGAAATCACGCGATTTCCTTTTTTATTGCGTACAACATGCTCAAATTTAATTTTTATCGAGTGATTTCAATAAATGAATGACGGCATCACCTGCCAGTTGCATTGACTTGGGATCAACCTGTTCAATGGTGTCACATGCTTTGTGATAGCACGGTGCGAACTCAAGCTCGTCCCCTTTCATTTGTTCATTAAACAAGATGACAGCAGTCACTGGAACTTTACCTAAAAACGGAGCCGTATCGCTTGCGGTTAAGGTGGAGACATCTTCTTTAATTTTTAGATTTTTAGTTTTAAAAAATTCTTTGAGCGTATTCTCTAAGGCTATGTCACCTCTATGGTTTGGAAGACTGCGTAAACCATCGAGTAAAGGCTTATAGTCCTGTTCCTGCATGCCACGTTCTTTTAACATTTTTTCCATCTCGTCTACAGATGATTTATCCCCATCTGCAATTAAGATTTCAGGGTCTTTGGTGCCAACCATATCCAAGTTGATATAGGCTTTAATCGCTTTTAATTGCTCGGCAGTCAGTTTTTTCACATAAGCTTGAGAGCCTGCGATTCCCACTTCTTCTGAATCCCAGAATGCCAGATAAATAGTATGCTTGGGCTTTATTTTTTGATTCGATAATTGTGTCATCAACTCAAGTAATAAGGCGACACCAGAAGCATTGTCATTGATGCCAGGTCCCATTTTAACCGAGTCATAATGCGCTCCCAGTAAAATAATATTTTGTTTTGAGTCACCTGGAATCTCCACAATAATATTCTGGCCTTTAGTCTTTTCACGATTTTCGAAAGTCTGAACCTCTGTACTAAAACCTGCTTTCTTGGCTTGATCTAAAATGTAATCTGCACTCGCTAAACCGCCTTGTGTGCCCACTGCACGATTGCCACCATGCTGTTTGGCAATTTGTTCAAAAGCATGTAGATGCGTCATCATCTGTGCTGCATCCAGTTTTAAACCAGCTTGACTCACATCTTCAGTTTTTTCTTTGGAATGTTGCTGGTTTTTTTGACAGCCACTGATTGCAAATAGGCTACTTAAAATACATACACCTAAAATTTTCTTTAAAAACATAAGATAAAATTAAACCAATTTTTTTATAAAGTCAGTCTAATACTAGTTTTGCACCTGTGGATTTGCCATTTCAATTTGTATCCTTTCCACTTATCGATTGAGCCACAACGCTATCAGTGCTTATTTTCAGTAATACAAAACCCGTCTTCAATTAAACGGGCGATGTACTGAAAATGAAGAGATGTTAGCGATCATTTAAGCTGCTAAAAATCTGTTCCAGCGCTTGTCCAATTGCCAGAAGTTGCTGGTCCGTATGAGGTAAGCCATCGATTTCCAGTGCCACAGGAAGTTGTGATTTTTTCCCTCGACCAATGGGTAAACTAAGCCCCGGTAAGCCAATATTACTGCCCGGATCGGTATTACGAATCAGTCTTTGGAAAAGTTCAATGGAGCTAACCTGCTCATCCACAAGCGGTGCCACAATTGGCGAGGTTGGAAAAATCAAAGCATCAAGTTGATGATTCTCAAAGGTTGTTTGATAGAGCGCTAGCAGTTGTGGTTGAGCTTCCTGAATCGCCTTTTGATACAAAGGTTGAACGGGTACAGATTGCCCCATTTCGTTCATGATCATTTCAGGTAATATATTTTGTTGGAAAATATGTTTTACATCTGGACTGGAAATCTGCTCGACCAAAGCTTCCAGACTCAGTTCGATCTCATGATGTTTTAAATACGCAATCAGGTCATATTTACCTTCATAAATCACCAAAGGAAATGAAATACTGTGGTTGAGCTGAGCCAAATCTGGCATATCCACGGGAATAATTTCGATACCTGCGGTTTTTAACAGTTGTAGCGCTGTATGTGCCTGTTCATGGACATCTTCATCCAGATTCTCCCAAAAGTAGGCATGGATTCCGAGTCTGATCGGTCGTGTAGGTAACTCAATAGACTGAGCCGAAGGTGCAATTAACTGATCAATCAGAATAATATCAGCCATACAATGCGCCATAGGTCCTGCTGTATCGCGCGTATGCGAAATCGGGGTGATATCTGCTTGAGCATAGCGTCCAACTGTTGGACGGAGGCCAACACAACCATTTAAGGCACTCGGTAATCGGACAGATGCGCCTGTATCGGTTCCGATGGCAATTGGCACCATTCCTGCAGCAACTGCAACGGCACTGCCAGAAGAAGAACCGCCTGCAATATGTGAAGGATTAACCGCATTACGCGTGCCGATTACACCGTCAATATGCATTGCGGTGTTATAACCTGTCACACCAAATGCCAATTCATGCATATGAGCTTTACCAACAATAATCGCCCCTTGATCAGTCAGGGCCTGAATCACTGGCGCTGTGGTTTTGGGTCTGAAATCTGCCAAGGCTGGTGTTCCCGCTGTATTCGGAAAACCTGCGACATGAATATTATCCTTTACGGCAAGCAAGACCCCGATCAAGGCAGGACAAGCATGACCCTCACGGATTGATTGATCCCAAAATTGTGCTTGTTGAATAGCTGCTGCTTTATCCGTCTGAATAAAAGCGTTTAAGGCTTGCTGCTTTTCAATGTTGTCAAAATAGTGGTGGACGAGTTGTTCGCAAGTGACTTTCCGCTCTTGTACCAGACGGGTAATTTCGCCAATGGTGGCTTTATTCAGGTGAATGATTTGATCCGAATTTACTTTTTCATTCATGTTTAGCATAGTGACTTAAAATCCATTTAAGTAATTGTTTTGCTAATTTAGTACAGTTGTAAATTCCGAGGATATCCTCAAAATTGAGGAGTGAATTAACAATGGATGAGCCTCGCCATTTCGGTACGATTATGGCAACCCATTTTTTGCATGGCGTTTTTAAGATGCGTTCTGACCGTGGTGAAGCCAATATCCAGTAAGTTGGCAACGTACTTATCGCTTAATCCTTTCGCCACTAACGTTGCAACCTCCTGCTCGCGTGGAGTTAAACAATACTGAGTGGATAAATCCATTGCTAAGGCTTGGGTCAGATAAGATTCCAGTAAATTGAGGATCCTTTTCTCCCGCTCACTGAACATGATTGAATCTTTGGCACGCCAAATGCGTAGGTCTCCGATATCCATACCATTTCGAACAAAATAAACATTCAGACCGTGATACAAACCATAAGGTTGCAAAAACTCATTGTAGTAATCGGTTTTCTTGAGCGCGGAAAGAGAAATGATTTCATGAACAAAGGTTGGATGTTGTCGTTGTCGAAGTTGGGCTGTGATTGGATCATCATATTGCCAGATTTGGTCATATTCCGTGATGGCTTTGGGATCAATCTGCCACATGATGCCTTTTCTGGATAAATGATATTTGGCATCCCAGATATATGATGCTGCAAAATCAGCACGTAACAAGGTCGCAATATCTGCAATGATCGTTTCGCGTAAGCTTTCCTGTCTTTTTTGCGCGCCTAATTTCCAAAGTATTTCGGAAAAAAGCGTAAACTCCGATGGACTTAAATCGTGTTCTAAAAGCATAGACTGACCGTTTTATTAAAAATGACGCATAAAAATATTTTTGTTATCCAGATTTAAATCTAAACTGATTCCCTTCAGCAGGCTGAAAAAACAACCAACTCCTTTTATAGATCAATACACTGTAAATTTCTATACTTTATTTTTTAATCGGGTCGCATGTGGGGTGTTGCCATACCAGCGTTTGTAGGCATGAATGAAACTGGCTGGCTCTGCATAGCCTAACCATTCAGAAATTTGCTCAATGGAGGTTTGGGTTAAAGACAAATAATAGTCTGCAAGAATTTTTCGAACCTCTTCCCTGATCTGGAGAAATGTCATCTGCTCTTGGGCCAAATAACGGCGCAAGGTACGTGAGTTTAAGTGCAATCGATCCGCAACTTCCTCCATAGACGGGATTTGCCCTTTACTATTCATCAATACTTGCTGAACCTGATGGGTATATTTCTTTTGTGATTGTCGTTTATCCAGCGTCTGTCGACATTGTTCTTCTGCAGCATGTAATACCAGCTCATTGGCCATACTCAGCTTCTGATCTATTTTTTCTGCGTTTAGGACAATAAAGTTTTTTGATCCGCAAAATTCTGGGGTAACGCCAAATAGCGCGGTATAAGGCTGCATTTCTCCCCGAAGCGGAAAAGAAAATACTACTTTTTGACAGAGATGATTCTGCATTAAATCTCGTTGCACGGTAATGAGTGCAGCTACATCTCGTTCAATAATAAATGGCCATAACGTTTTTGGAATCCCTTCATCCACCACAATTTCAATTTGAATACTTTGGGTCTCGGTTTGTTCCGATACCACAAACTGGCTAAAAGCAAAGGATAAGGGAAAATAGGCCAATGCAAAGTTCAAAGCTTCACGAATATTGGTACTACTGATCAAAGCAAGTCCTAATGAGCCAAAAGTCGTAAAGTGATAACGTGTTCCGATTTCCAGCCCTAGCAAAGGCCGTTGTCCGAATTTCTCTACCAGATTGCGGATCAGTTGTAATTCTTGCTGGCCTGTCACCAGTGTATTGGGATCAAGTAATTGCTGTTGTTCTAAGCCTGTTCCTTTCAGAATCTGCTGATGGCTAACTCCTAACTCTGCAGCAAAATCAGCCATCAGGCGAACACTATGGATACTTCGTTCGTAGGTCCATAAGTACTTCAAACGTCTTCTCCATGTCCGCTAATCACAATATTTTGTCCTCATCCATCCTCTAAATCAATGCATGAAACGATTATTCTGCATGTAATACATGATAATTTTCACTTGAGTCAATTATGTTTAAACAACAATTATCTTCAAATAAAAATATTCGTATCGCCATTATCGGCACAGGCTTTGGCGGATTGGGGCTGGCTATTCAGCTCAAACTTGCTGGATTTGAACAATTTACCTTATTTGAAAAAGCCAATGATGTGGGTGGTGTCTGGCGTGACAATACCTATCCCGGTGCAGCCTGTGACGTGCCTTCTCATCTATATTCCTTTTCTTTTGAGCAGGAACTGGGTTGGAAAAACCGTTATGGCTCATCACAGGAAATTCATCAATACTTAAAACATTGCACAGAAAAATATCAACTGTACCCGCATATCCAGTTTAATACTGAAATTGCTAACGCTGATTTTGATGCAACTCAAGGCGTTTGGCATATCCAGAGTTTAACTGGGGAAAAATTTGAGGCAGAATTTCTAATTGCCGCAGTTGGTCAGCTCAACCGCCCTGCGTATCCGAAAATTAAAGGTCTGGACAGTTTCAAAGGCAAAGCCTTCCATTCGGCGCGCTGGGATCATGACTATGACCTTAATAATAAGCGTGTCGCAGTCATTGGAACAGGTGCCAGTGCGATCCAGTTTGTACCAGAGATCGTCAAGCAAGTGGCTCATTTAGATATTTATCAACGCTCTGCTCCTTACGTTATTCCAAAACCAGACCGTGTATATTCAAAACTGGAACGAAAAGCATTTCAAAAACTTCCCATTTTGCAAAGCCTCGATCGCGTATTTCAATATAGCTATAACGAGATTCGCCTCAAAAGCTTTACCGCAACCTTAAATGAGATTCCATTAGCCGAATATATTTTCCAGCGACATATCCGTGAAGAAATTAAAGATCCGCATTTTCGCCATCGTTTGATGCCTGATTATCCGATTGGCTGTAAACGAATTCTGATTTCAAACCATTGGTACCGTAGTCTGGTTCGTCCGAATGTTGAGGTCATCAATACCGCAATTCAGGAAGTCACTGAAAATGGTATTGTCGATAAAGATGGCAAATTACGCGAAGTAGATACCATTATTTATGGAACAGGATTTGCCGCAACCGAGTTTATGGCACCGATGCAAATCACAGGGCTCAAAGGTAAAAAATTAAAAGATCAATGGACCGATGGTGCTGAAGCTTATTTGGGCTTAACGGTGAATGGCTTCCCGAATTTCTTTATGTTGTATGGCCCAAACACTAATCTTGGTCATAACTCAATCGTCTATATGATTGAAAGTCAGGTGAACTATATTCTGGATGCAATTCAGGAACATATTCGCAATCAACTTTGCTTTACGGACATTAAGGCTGAAATCCAGACACAGTTTAATCAGGAAATTCAGGAACGGATGAAATCAACCATATGGTCACAAGGTTGTACCAGCTGGTATCAAACTGCGACAGGAAAAAATACCAATAACTGGCCGGGCTTCACCTTGGAATATCGTCAGCGTACCCGTCGCTTTGATCTGGAAAATTATCATCAGGTCGCAAAGTCAGATCATACTCATGTTCAGCCACAACTTTTAGAACAACAAATGGCGGTTTAAATGAAAACATTTCATAACAAGGTCGCAGCCATTACAGGCGCTGGTTCAGGGATTGGTCAAGCACTTGCAGTCGCGTTGGCAAAACAAGGCTGCCATCTGGCTTTATCTGATGTAAATGAACCGGGTCTAGCCAAGACACAAAATCTATTAAAAACATATCCAATCAAAGTCAGCACACAGGTGGTCGATGTCGCTAATCGACAAGAAATGGCAGATTGGGCTAAAAAGATTGCTGAACAGCATCAGCAGGTTAATCTGATCTTTAATAATGCGGGTGTAGCTATGGGCAGTACCGCGGAAGGTGTTAGCTATGATGATCTTGAATGGCTGATCGGGATTAATTTCTGGGGTGTGGCGTATGGCACCAAAGAGTTCCTGCCTTACCTGAAACAAAGTGGTGACGGTCATATCATCAATATTTCCAGCATGTTTGGCTTGACTGCGCAACCAACGCAAAGTGCTTATAATGCCAGTAAGTTTGCAGTTCGGGGCTTTACCGAATCTTTGCGGCAAGAATTGGATATACAAGGTTCAGGTGTCAGTGCAACGTGCGTGCATCCTGGCGGGATTCGCACCAATATTGTTAAAGCTGCCCGTATTAATAATAGTGTCGAAATTTTAGGGCTAGACCCTGCAAATAGTCAGGCTGCTTTTGACAAAATATTGAGAACATCCGCCGATGAAGCCGCAAAACAGATCCTGACAGCCGTGCGCAAAAATAAACGACGTTTATTGATCGGTACTGATGCAAAAGCAGTTGATATCTTGCAACGAATTTTGCCACAAGGATATCAAAAGATTTTTGCGACAGCTTCTACCCTACAAGCTCGATTCTTCTCATAAATAAAATATGTATGGTGATCGGCCATTCGCTGGGTGTATGAATGGTCGATCGTTAGGATCAAAAACTGTATTTCAATCATTTTTCTTTAGATGCTTTAACTCATAACCCAATATCGCTACATCAATCATTCTGATTAAAAAAACATATACTTCCATTCAAAGTTCATTCATTTTGCTTTTTTAAATTGCGATGAAAATAATAAATTTGACGAGCTAAATAAACAGATATAACCCTAAAAATTGAAAATCCCCTCTTGACCTTCCCATAATGTTAAGGTCTATGCTTTAAGCAATCAGAATTAGCTCTATAGGTCTTACTTATGGAAACCCAAACAAATACAGAGACTAAAAATATAAAAGTTTCACTTCAAGTTGAAGGAATGACCTGCGCCAGTTGTGTGGGTCGTGTCGAAACTGCCTTAAAAAAAGTTGAAGGCGTACAATCCGCCTCCGTGAATTTAGCCACTGAACGTGCAGATATCACCTTGGCTAAACCGATAGATCGACAAGTACTGATTCAGGCAATTGAGCGAACAGGTTATGACGTCCCTGCCAATACAGTAGAGCTTTCTATTGAGGGGATGACCTGTGCTTCATGTGTGAGTCGGGTTGAAAAAGCATTGAATGCTGTAGCAGGCGTAAAAACGGCCAATGTCAATCTCGCTACAGAACGTGCAACCGTAAATGGTACAGCCAGTATTGAAAGCCTCATCGCAGCGATTGATAAGGCGGGTTACGATGCCAAAGAAATTCAAGCGGCGGCTCCAGATCAAACAGAACAACTTGAGAAGAAAGATCAGGAAAGAGCTGAACTCAAACGTGACCTGATCCTTGCCACGATTCTGGCCTTACCTGTGTTTATTCTGGAAATGGGTTCTCACCTGATTCCAGGCGTTCATCATCTGATTGAACACAGCATTGGGATTCAAAACAGCTGGTACTTGCAATTCGTTTTAACCACTTTAGTCCTGATTATTCCGGGTCGACGTTTTTATAGTAAAGGCATTCCTGCCTTATTCCGTTTAGCGCCCGATATGAACTCTTTGGTGGCAGTCGGGACTTTAGCCGCTTATCTCTTCTCACTGGTCGCTACCTTTACACCGACACTGCTGCCAACAGGAACCGTCAATGTTTACTACGAAGCAGCAGCCGTTATTGTGGCTTTAATCCTGTTAGGACGGTTTCTTGAAGCCAAAGCCAAAGGCCGAACTTCGGAAGCAATTCAACGTTTGGTTAGCTTACAGGCAAAAGTTGCCCATGTTTCACGAGATAGTCAAGTCATCGACATTCCAATCGATCAAGTGGTTGCGGGCGACTTGGTGATGGTGAAACCTGGTGAGAGAATCCCTGTCGATGGCGAAGTGATTGAAGGTCAAAGCTTCGTCGATGAATCCATGATTACAGGCGAGCCTATTCCTGTTGAGAAGAATATCGGCAGTCAGGTGGTGGGCGGAACCGTTAACCAAAATGGCAACTTGAGTTTTAAAGCGCTGGCTGTGGGTGGTGACACCATGCTTGCGCAAATTATCCGTCTGGTTGAGCAAGCGCAAGGCTCTAAAATGCCGATTCAGGCGGTGGTGGATAAAGTGACGTTATGGTTTGTGCCTGCCGTCATGTTGGCTGCCCTACTGACTTTCCTCGTCTGGCTGATTTTTGGGCCATCACCCGCTTTAACTTTCGCTTTGGTCAATGCTGTTGCGGTACTGATCATTGCTTGTCCATGTGCAATGGGATTGGCAACGCCAACTTCGATTATGGTCGGTACAGGTCGTGGCGCAGAGTTAGGTGTATTGTTCCGTAAAGGTGAAGCTTTACAACTGCTAAAAGATGCTCAAGTGGTTGCGGTGGATAAAACAGGCACATTAACCGAAGGTCATCCTGTACTAACGGATTTTGAGGTTACTCGCTCTTTTCAACGTGATGAGGTGTTGAGTCTGGTTGCGGCTGTTGAAGCGCGCTCAGAACATCCGATTGCTAAAGCCATTGTCGATGCAGCTAAAATGCAACAACTGGTACTTCCGCAAGTTGAGCGGTTTGAGTCAGTGACAGGTATGGGGGTTGATGCCAGCATAAATGGTCAGGCCATTCAGATTGGTGCAGATCGCTATATGGTTCAACTGGGTATTGAGGTTGCACCTTTTGCGGCTACAGCACAACGTTTAGGTGACGAAGGCAAATCGCCACTCTATGTTGCCATTGATGGCGCACTTGCTGGGATTATCGCTGTCGCAGATCCGATTAAAGAGTCAACACCAGCAGCCATTCAGGCATTACATCAGCTCGGTTTAAAAGTGGCCATGATTACGGGTGACAATGCGCGTACGGCCCATGCGATTGCCAAACAACTGGGCATCGACGAAGTAATTGCAGAAGTTCTACCTGAAGGCAAAGTTAAAGCAGTACAACAGTTAAAAGTAAAATATGGCAATATTGCCTTTGTCGGTGATGGTATTAATGATGCCCCTGCGCTAGCAGAAGCGGATGTAGGTCTTGCCATTGGTACGGGCACAGATGTTGCGATTGAATCTGCGGATGTGGTGTTGATGTCAGGCAATCTGCAAGGTGTAGCCAATGCCATTGCTTTATCAAAAGCGACGATTGGCAATATTCACCAGAACCTGTTTTGGGCCTTTGCTTACAATACCCTGTTGATTCCTGTGGCTGCAGGGCTTCTCTATCCAGCCTATGGTATCCTGATGTCACCTATCTTTGCAGCGGGTGCAATGGCACTGTCTAGTGTCTTTGTGCTGGGGAATGCATTACGTTTACGTCGTTTCCAGCCACCTTCTACACGCAGTAGCTAATGGAGGATATTATGAATATTGGTAAAGTATCTCAGGCTTCTGGCGTGACTGCCAAGATGATTCGTTATTACGAGCAGATAGGTTTGATTCCAGCGGCTGGTCGTAGCAATGCGGGTTATCGTTCTTATTCAGATAATGATGTTGAGCGTTTGAAATTTATTAAACGTAGTCGTGAATTGGGCTTCTCCGTAGCAGAAATCACCGATCTGCTGGATTTATGGAACAATCGCAATAGGCATAGCGCGGATGTAAAACAACTGGCTCAGTCGCATATCCATAAGTTAGAAGAACGCATTCAGGATTTACAGCAAATGGCGCAAACCTTGCAAACTTTGGTGGATTGCTGCGCTGGTGACAATCGTCCCGACTGTCCAATTCTTGAGGGCTTGAGAGAACCGAGTCATGAAATGAAGGATATCCACCATCATAATGATCTGCTCTCGCTCTCACCTTTAACTGGGCGCAAATAAGATTTATTACAAGGCTATAGACATATGGCCTTTTCATTTTTTAGTGTTTTCTTGAAATTAAAAAAAGCGGCTATATCAGCCGCTTTTTGATTAGATACAGATTAACGTGGTGGAAAACCTGCTTCTGCTAATGCATCAGCCACTTGCTGTTGTGATGCTGTGGTTTCTACTTTTACACTACGGTTAGGTGGATCAGTGATTACTTTTGCATTGGCATCCACTTCCTGAATCGCGCGTGTTACGCCACGTGCACAGCCACCACAGGTCATATTTTCTACATGAAATTCCATACGAATGCTCCACTTGGTTATTCAATAAAATAAGTTCAATATAAACGTTCCAATAATTGGAAGGTCAAGTCTTTTGGTCGCTAAATTAGAAAATTAGCTGTCAGCCTTTCTTTTCGGACACATAATTCACAGTATATTTCGGGACTTCTATTTCTAAAGCATCTTTCTGTATATCCACCTGACAGGATAGACGTGAATAAGGGGTCAATCCCCAGGCTCGATCGAGTAAGTCAGCTTCGATATCTCCCATTTCCTGTAAACTATCAAATCCTTTTTTTACGATCACGTGACAGGTTGTGCATGCTCCTGAAAGATCACAAGCATGTTCGATTTCAATACCATGATCAAGCAAACCTCTACAGAGATTTGCCCCGCTTTCTATTTCAATTTCACGACCTTCAGGACAGATTTTTTCATGTGGGAGAATCTTTATTTTTGGCATAATTACTACCCTTTTCACCTTTTAAAAAGTCAAAGATCAAACAATAAAAGGCTTGATATCCAAGCCTTTTATTATCAAATCAGTTCACCCAAGTCTTATAGCTGATGACGTTTGAGCCAAGCATTCATCACTTTTATTTCCAGCTCCTGAGCCATGATGATATCTGTTGCCAATCTATACACTTCAGGGTCACAACCATATTTCAAAGCAATTCTAGCCATATTTACTGCACCTTGATGATGTGGAATCATTCCCAACATGAAATCAATGTCTGCATTACCTGTATAATTAATTCTCATATCGATATGCATACGATTACTCGCTTCCATATAAGCACGTGTTGAAAGACTATAAGTATCACTTGAGTCATTTGAATTGGGCATTGTTACAGAGTGTTGTTCACGCATTCTTTTTTCCCTTTTGCTTAGTCGCATTACCCTTATTTAAGAGGAAATGGATGTACTATGTTAATGAAAATAAAGGGAGTAATGCAGTTAATAGATGAGATCTACTAAATCTCCCCTTATTAACAACACGGTAGTCCTTCCAATAATTGCAAGGTCAAGGGATCTATTTATTAAAATTTTGAATGCTTAAGTTTTATGTTCTTTTTATAAAAAAGTGCATGATCAACATGCACTTTTTAAAGAGGGATTTAGCGTGTTTTAGACATTTAAGCCAACTGCTTTCGCACGCGCTTTGTGCAATTTTTTATAGCTGTCGATTAAACGTAAATGACGGTCAAGCCCTTCCAGTTGCATATTGGTTGGGGTTAAACCATAGAAACGAACCGTACCTTCAACTGAACCAACAACTGCGTCCATACGTTCATTGCCAAACATACGGCGGAAATTGACCTCGTAATCTTCCAGTTCCATTTCATCATCAAGCAAGACTTCAAGCACGACATTCATGCACTGATAGAATAAACCGCGTTCTACCGTGTTGGTGTTGTACTGCAAGAAGGTCTCAACCAGCTCTTTGGCTTCTTCAAACTGTTGCAATGCAACATAGATCAATAACTTCAATTCAAGCAGCGTTAACTGACCCCAAACGGTATTGTCATCAAACTCAATACCAATCAATGTCGTGATTTCAGTGTAATCATCCAGTTCGCATTCTTCTAAACGCTCGACCAATGCTTCCAGCTGTGCTTCATCTAAACGATGTAGATTGAGAATATCTTCACGGAATAACAAGGCTTTATTGGTATTGTCCCAAATCAGGTCTTCAACCAGATAAATTTCAGAATAATCAGGCACCAGAATACGACATGCTGTTGCACCTAAGTGCTCATACACCGCCATGTAGACTTCTTTGCCCATTTCCTCAAGAATGCCAAATAACTCAGCTGCTTCTTCAGCATTCGAGTTTTCACCTTCATTGGTGAAGTCCCACTCCACAAAATCATAATCAGATTTGGCACTAAAGAAACGCCAAGAGACTAAACCACTTGAATCAATGAAGTGCTCAACAAAGTTGTTTGGTTCGGTCACCGCATTGCTTTGGAAAGTCGGTTGCGGTAAGTCATTTAAACCTTCGAAACTACGACCTTGCAGTAATTCAGTCAAACTACGTTCTAAAGCCACTTCAAAGCTTGGATGCGCGCCAAATGAGGCAAAGACACCGCCTGTACGTGGGTTCATTAGCGTCACACACATTACAGGGAATTGACCGCCTAATGAAGCATCTTTGACAAGCACTGGGAAGCCTTGTTCCTCTAAACCTTGGATACCTGCCACGATACTTGGGTATTTTGCCAATACATCTTGTGGTACGTCTGGTAAGGCAATTTCACCTTCCAAGATTTCACGTTTCACCGCGCGCTCAAAAATTTCAGATAGGCATTGAACCTGAGCTTCAACCAAGGTATTCCCTGCGCTCATGCCATTACTGAGATATAGGTTTTCAATCAAATTTGATGGGAAATACACCGTTTCATTATCAGATTGACGTACAAATGGTAATGAACAGATACCACGTTCAGTATTGCCAGAGTTGGTGTCGTACAGATGTGTGCCCAGTAACTCATCATCAGGGTTATAAATTTCTAAACAATATTCATCCAAAATCTCTTTTGGTAATTCGCCATTTGGACCTGGTTTAAACCATTTTTCATCTGGATAATGCACAAATTCTGCATTGGCAATTTCCTCACCCCAGAACTGGTCGTTATAGAAGAAATTACAATTTAAACGCTCAATGAACTCACCTAAAGCCGATGCCAAAGCACTTTCTTTCGTTGAGCCTTTACCATTGGTAAAACACATTGGAGACTGTGCATCGCGGATGTGTAATGACCATACATTCGGCACAATATTACGCCATGATGCAATTTCAATCTTCATGCCTAAACCAGCCAAAATCTCAGACATATTGGCAATGGTTTGTTCTAACGGCAGGTCTTTGCCCAAAATATAAGTATTGTTTTCTGAAGTCAGGCTTGGCATCAGCAACGCTTGCGCATCTGCATCAATACTTTCCACTTCTTCAATCACAAATTCAGGGCCAGTCTGAATCACCTTCTTTACCGTACAGCGATCAATCGAACGCAAGATCCCTTGACGGTCTTTTTCAGAAATATCCGCTGGAAGTTCAACCTGAATTTTAAAAATCTGTTTATAGCGGTTTTCAGGATCGACAATATTGTTTTGTGATAAACGGATATTGTCGGTTGGAATGTCACGTGCAGCACAATACACTTTGACAAAGTAAGCCGCACATAACGCAGATGAAGCAAGGAAATAGTCGAATGGACCCGGCGCAGAGCCATCGCCCTTATAGCGAATAGGCTGATCGGCGATTACCGTAAAATCATCAAACTTCGCCTCTTGGCGAAGATTGTCGAGATAATTAACCTTAATTTCCATGCGAACACCTAAATATTCTTATGCGTTGCAAGCACACAAGAGTGAAAATATTGATTGATAAGCCGAATCGTAGATATGAAATAGACTTAAAAAAGAAAGCTGTGGCTAAGGTCATTTAAGCACGATCGAACACTGACCTTAGTAATAATGGCCGCTATTATAGAAGTATTTTGCGTAATTGATAACTTTTGTCTGTTTTTCTAGCCTTTTTATGAACAGTCAGCTGACTTGTTGATGATTTAACAGGATATTTACAGTTGTGTTGCAATCTCAATAAATGCTTTTGTAATCGGTGTCATTTGCTGCTTGTTCTTCACAGCCAAGCCAATTGAGCGTTTAATATTTGGTGATAATGGTCGTTTTACGATATTGGGATACAGTTGCAGAATGTTTTGATCAAGGGATAAATCAGCCACAATCGATACCGCTGCATTGCTATTTACCATATTTAAAATCGACAGGATTTGAGAGAGATGGTACTTCACTTGAGGTGTTAGTTGAGCCGCTCTAAATAATTCCAGCACATGATTCTGACTGCCTGCATTGGTCAAAATAAAAGGATAATCCATCAATTCTTCTAGTTTGACTGCACTTTGCTGTGCAATCGGTAAATGCTTTGGTATCAAAGCTACAAAGATATCTTCCAATACAGCAAAAGTATCAAAGCGAGACTCAGGTAAAACCACAAAACCAAGATCAACTTTGCGCTCATCTATCCATTGCAACACCTCTTTATCTGTTCCTTCAAAAATCAATACTTCGACCTCGGGATATTTCCGACTGAAATTTTCTAAAATCAATGGAAGCAGCACATTGGAAGAAGATGCGCCAAAGGAGCCGATACGCAAACTCCCTGTTTTAAAACCTTTGAGGTCCATGACTTGTTGATGAATGATGGTTGAAACATTCAGCATTTCATTCACATAAGGCAGTAAACCTTGCCCTGCTGCGGTAAGTTCAACTTCATTGTTATTGCGATAAAACAGCTGAGTTTCCCATTTCTTTTCCAAAGATTTAAGTGCATGTGAAATCGCGGACTGTGAAATATTCAGTTGCTGTGCGGTCAGGGTAAAGTTTTTTAATTCTGCCAGTTTTGAAAAGATTTCGAGTTGAGTTAGCGTCATGATGGATCGTTCATGAGTAAAAGCTCATTTTACTATAAAGATAAATGAGTTTTACAATTTGATTTAATTCTGTATTGATTAAAAAACTCATGCGCCATTTCGCAATTTCTCTGCCACGTTGTACTGTTTATTTTAAATTGATCTGTGTGGCTTTGATGTGGGGTGGCACCTTTATCGCTGGACGTATTCTTGCCGCAGAAGTTTCTCCAACTTTATCTGCACTGTTACGCTTCTCCATTGCTGCCATCTTGCTGCTTATTTTACTGATCAAAACAACAGGCGGCTTTCCCCGTCTTTCCACTCAACAGCATATTTATGCAATTCTGATGGGCTTAACTGGAATATGCGCTTATAACCTGTTTTTCTTTGCTGCGCTTTCCCGAATTGAGGCAGGTCGAACGGCTTTGTTTGTTTGTTTGTCACCTATTCTGACCGTCTTGATCATGCGTATTTTCTTTAACGAAAAGTTAAGCAGAATCAACTATCTTGGTGTCTGTATTGCCCTAGTTGGAACACTGCTGGTGGTGACTCGCGGTGAAGTATTTAATGCTTTACAACAGTCTTTTGGGCTTGGCGAAATGATGATGTGTGGTGCGGTATTCAGTTGGGTGATTTATACCTTGTGCTTGAAACAAGCGAATACATCAGCTTTGACCATGACCACATACGCCGTCCTTTGGGGAGCCGTATTTCTTTTTATCAGTTCAATGCCTGAGTTAAGTTATAAAACGCTTATCAATATCTCATTGACCAGTTGGCTAGCTGTTCTTTATTTGGGTGCTTTGGGTACCGTATTGGCCTTCATCTGGTATGCACAAGCCATTCATGTAATTGGAGCATCCAAAACCATTATTTTTACCAATCTTGTTCCGATTTTTGCTGTGTTACTGGCCTTTTTTATACTGAAAGAACCGATTACTGGATCAATGGCTGTGGGTGCAGTCCTCAGTTTCATCGGTATCTTATTGGTGAATAGATATTAAAAACAAAGTGATAGCGATCACCCTTAAAAAACTTATCCTTTTAGCTAAGTTTTAATTGACATCTGATTAATAAATATACAATACTTAGCTCTATGGCTAAGTATGATTCTAAACTCGACTTATTGTTCAGTGCGCTTAGTGATCCAACGCGTAGAGATATCTTAACGCGGCTGTCTTTTGGGGCAGCCTCAATCACAGAGTTGGCTGAACAACATGATATGGCCCTGCCTTCTTTTCTAAAGCATTTAAACAAATTAGAGCAGGCTGGACTCATTCATTCTGAAAAAAATGGACGAATCAGAACTTGTGCTTTGGCCCCTGATGCATTTACGCCTATGCAAAACTGGTTAAGTGAACAACGAGCCATCTGGGAACAAAGACTCAATCAATTTGATCGTTACGCACTCGAATTAAAAAGGAAAAGAGAAAATGAAACTGGATCCTAAAACTGATTTAAAACTAGAAAGAGTGATTGATGTACCACGTGAATTGGTCTGGGAATGCTGGACGAAACCTGAACATATCAAACACTTCTTTATTCCTCGACCTCACTCGATCAAGGCCTGTGAAATTGATTTAAGAGTGGGTGGAAAATTCAATACTACTTTTGATGTTGATGGCAATGAAATTAAAAATGAAGGTGTCTATCTGGAAGTGATTGACGGTGAAAAACTGGTTTTTACTGATACCTATACTGAAGACTGGAAACCTGCTGAAAATCCATTTATGACTGCGATTCTATTACTTGAAGATGTGGGTAATGGCGCAACTAAATATACAGCGATTGCGCGACATCGAACTCAGGAAACCCGCCAACAGCATGAGGATATGGGCTTCTTTGAAGGTTGGGGAACCGTGGTTGATCAACTGGTCGAATATGCAAACAGCTTAAAAGCTCAATAATTTTCCCCCTTATACTCAAAATGCCTCAAAGTTTACTTTCCAATACTTTGAGGCATTTTTATAGATCAAATCAAATCCGCCCAACTTCCAGATATGGAATTAAATTCTTATCAAAGTTCGGACGTGGATCACCTGCAAAACTAATAAAGCCATGCATTCCTGTTAATCGTTCACCTTTATAAAACGGATTCAACTGGTAGCGTGGATCTTGATGCGACAAGGTAAAACTCACTATCCCAACCCCTTTCTGCTTAGACAATTGATAGGCATCTTCAAGCATTAAATGGTGCAGCCCCAAATGTTGTGGATGAGACAATAAGCTGTGTAACACATGATATTTGAGCGAATCACCCAGTTTCGGCAATGGCATTGCTTTGGTGATTTTGGTCAATAGATTATAAACAGGACGAAATACACCAATTAAGGGGCTGTAATGCAGGATTTTGGTTTGTTTCAGGCTATGCTGATCCCACAATCCAAACATGCCGACTAATTTTTCATTCTGAAAATACAATTGAAAGTCTGAAAGCTGAAGCCCTGTAAAATAGTGATGCCCTGCTTGCAGCTCTTCAAAATTATAAGCAGGAATAAAATTATAGTGCTGTGCCATTGCTGCAATAAACGCATTCATTGCAGGGATATCTTCTGGTTGAGCAACACGAGAATGAATGTTGCCTATTTCTGTTTGCTTGGTCTTTTCTAAGAATGCATCAATATCACGTTTTGTCCCTAGATGGGTCAAAGTCAAAGTTTCGATCAGACCTTCATCATAGTAATCCGGAATTCCTGTTTTACCGGTTTGTATGGCAGCCCTTGCAGCATAATTATCATTGAAAATAATCATCTGGCTAAAATCAGGTTCATGGAGCGTTTGTTTAACGTGTGCACCCAGAATTTTGACCAATGATTTGCCACGATAATTGGGATCAACCCGCAAATCGCTAGCATATCGCACATTCTGTACTGCTTTATCGACATAACATGGACGATGACCGTTGCTGTAACAGGCCACATTCTTCTGATTCTCAGTATCTTCAATCACCACATGCAGTTTGTGACGATACAAAATATCTGATGCCTTAAAATAACTCGGTTCGCGCTGAAAGCTGATTTGCACGCCTTTGGTGGTCATTGGCACGGCAATCAGTTCACGTAGAGCCTGATCATCTGCCAATGTGGCTTCACGTGTAATCAAGCTGTTTTCAGTTGATGTCGGTGGATTTGTTTTCATTCATTATTCACCTGTGTTGTGGTCTGGTTTGGAACCAGCTGATTTAATTGTCCCATTTGATCAAGAAGTTGATAGACAAAAACAACTTCATCCTGTTCATTAACAGTTTTTTGGGTTTGTACATCCAATAATTTTTGTTCGGTATTGAGCAAATCAAAGGTTGTTTTGGTGCCCAACTCAAACTCTTTGCGGGTATAAACAAAGGCAATCGACGCCGCATCTATGGCATTTTGAAGTGCCTCTTTATTTTGTCGAATGGTTTGCAATTGTGCGTATGTCGTCCGTGCGCGCTGATTCAGATCAAGCTCAAGCGTTCGGATTTTCTGGTTGGCTAAGTCAACATCTGCCTGTGCTTTTCTCGTATTAGCCCGATTCAAACCATCATCAAACAAAGGCACATTCAGTTGAACACCCACCATGTAATTGTTACTTTCAGAACCGATATAACTGGCTTCATGCTGCTTGCCCGCACGGCTGGTCAACATGACTGTAGGCCAGAGTTCCCGTTTGGTTAAATCATATTGTTTCTCGGCAGCTTGCTTCTCGTATTTCGCACGCATCAAAGCAGGATGATGATTGGTTTTTGCCAAGATTTCATCCAGTTGATTAGAAATGACGGGAAGATGTTTAATCGCCACAAGGTTCTCAGGAATGACACCCGTAATTTGATAAAACTGTGCTTCACTCACGGTGAGATTGGATTGCGCCTGTGTAATATCGGCTTGTCCTTGAGCCACTTGAGCTAAAACCTGGGCCAGATCTGCTCGGGTAATCATGCCAACATCAAAACGCCGTTGTGATTCATAAAGCGAGCGTTGCAGGTTAGACATGGTCTTTTTCCGCAACTCTAAAATCGCTTTCTTTTTTAATACATCGGTATAGACCATGACCGTATTAAGAATGGTTTCCGATCTTTGATCCGATAAACCCTGCGCCTGCGCAGATAACTGGTTTTTCGCCACATCAACCCCTAAGCGATGTCGTCCAGAGGTATAGACAGGATAATCCAGTTGTAATTGCAGACTTCGGCCCTTACGGTTGCCTTCAGTTGGAAACATGACCTGAGCAGGTGTTTCAACCCGCTCATAATCCAGTTGCCCGACCAGATTGACTTTTAAACCATCTCGCTGTTTGGCCTGCTCAAGCATTGCTGTAGATTGATTCACACTTAAGCGACTTACTTCGAGTTGACTTTCATGTCTTAAACTTGCTGACAATGCCTCATCTAAAGTCATCGCAGTCACGTTATTTGAAACGAAGAACATCCCCACGCATAGTGCAATATGCGTGGACTTAAAAAGCTGATTATTAAATTGCATCATCCCTTTCTTCATAGTTGTTCCAAACTATTCAGGGTAATTTTCTTTAATGGTTCAGGCTTGATATTGCCTTCAATAATGCCGTCAAACATGACCAGTTTCTTATAGGCATTCCAACCATTATGGGCTTGACGAATCTGTGGCTGATCTAACTGACCGAGATTACGTGCAAGTTCATAATGGAAGTTCTGGCGCAAGATACGATCGATATATTCATCGTTAATGCTGTGATGAATTTCTCCTTCAAACAGGACACAATAAAAAGGTTTAACCTGCTGTTCTGTATCTATAGCAAGCAAAGAGATTGCTTTAGATTCGGTTTCATTGAGTTGTGAAAGCAGTTGTTGCGCCGTTTCAGGTGCAAGTTTCTCTCCCACCAGATCAACGCCAAAACGACGTCCCTGAAACTCGAAACAAGGGATTTGTTCCAGAAAACCTGTGACACGCAAACAATCATCTAGACAATAACGGAGTAAACCATTGCCCGAAGTAATAATGGGGCTCACTACATCACCAGCTTTGAGTTCCCATGACGGGATAATCTGGCCCTGCTTCTCACCTTCAAGATACTCAAACTCATAAAAATGACTCTGATAAGCAAGCGGATATTGATCGTTATATGGAATGGTCACCACACCTTCAGTCGCCCACAAGCCTTTGCCTTCAAATTGCACTGATGGAAGGCGCTGTTGCAATTTCTCGGCCCAAGCTTTGGAACCAGCGGTATCCCAACTGGACACCAGACTTAATTTAGGCCAGAGTTTTTTGAAATTAATCTGCTCGCCATTGGAACTGCTAATTAAAGCCTGAGCACTTTCGGGACTATACGGTGCAGTGACTTCTTTCAGTGAACTTTGACGACTTCCCCATAAACCACTTTCAAGTACCTCAATGACTTCCTGTTGCATTGCTTCTAAACGATCTAGAAGTTGCAATGCAAAAGTTGGACTCCAGACAGAGATCATCGCCAGATTTCGGTTTGCAACCAGATAACAGATTGTCGCAAATAATGCATCATCGGCATTTGCGGCAAAAGCCACATTGCTTGGAACGGCTTGGGTAAACTTCGATAAGATCCGTTTACCCATTCCTAATAAAGCACTATCGTCATTTAAGTTTTTATCTTTTAAAACTTCTCGCTGACTTTCAGGCAACCATGACACTGACCAGTAATGTGTGCCCGAGCTGAGTTGAGGACACTTGCGATACATACTGGCTAACCACGGCGCAATCGCATGATCAAGTTCATCTAAAAACAACTTGGTATAAGGAATAAATTTGATCTGTTCGCTTGAACCACTGGTCGGCTGAAAACGCACCAGCTTGCTGCTGGAAAGCGCCACCTTTTGCTCACGATAGCGTTGAATTTCTTCTCGCCAAGCACCGTAACGCGTGGCAGAAAATGATTTTACAAACTGCTCATAGTTTTGAACTTTTTTATCTTTCGCAAAGCTTGAGGTTTGTAAAATCGAATGCAAAATTTGACGTTGTGTTGCTTCTAATGCATTAAACTGTTTTTGAAAATTACGATCAGATGCATTGCACCATTGCTTTAAAATAAGATGCGAGCCTGTTGTCAGCCATTCATTCGGTTTCATTGGATGGCCTCTCTACGGTTGGTTTTAGTCGTTAAAATCGCCTCACATTTGCCTTTGCTGACTGGCTTTCTCATGAGCTTCACTGGAAAACGGGCAATATCTTTCCAGCCCATACGTCCAATACATGGGAGTTCAGTGCCAATGCTCCAGGTTGGATTTTTCTGCTCGAAGAAATGAATATTAGGATTCTTTTCTCTCATTTCAGCTGTAATCGGTGCAATTTCACCTTTTAATGGTTGATAATCCTCACCAAAATTTAGTAATCCCGCTTCTTTATCATAATATTCGCCAAAGAAGTTTTCACAGTAGTGCTCAATGACTGAGGAGAGGTGCTGATTTTCATCTTTGATATTTGGGTAGTACACATAATAATTATTGGCAAGTAATAAATAGGTTTTATAGCCCTTAGAAATCAGCAACCAGTACAGCTCATTAAATGGATATCTGATTCTTAACTTGATCATCAGTTTGAGCATGGTACTTTGCAGCGAACGCGTTCCCCAAAACTCTCTTAAAATCACAGTGTCGCCACTAAATAAAACGGTATAGTCTTTGCCATTTAAATAGAAATGTTGCACAACGACTGTAGAGAAACCTACGATTTCATCGGTTTGTGAATTAAAAACCAGAATCACACCACTTTTCTTTTTAAAATCCTCTGCAAATATAGAAAATCTGGTGTTTTCATAATATTGTTCATAAATAGAGTACATCACTTTTAATCGATCAATATCGATTTGCTCTTTTTCAAAATACTGACCATAGGTACGTTCTTTCTGGTTAAATTTTGAAATTAGTTTATATGTTGTATTAATCATAATACTTTAACCTCTAAATCTAGATACACGAGTACCCCTACCTCATATAGAGGTATTAAAAATACTTATATAAATATTCTTTTCTTATAACGGGATATGTTTTATATAAGCCCTATTGTTTTTTCATTTTTGAAATTACCCTCTATTTAAAATATCTACATATCCATCTTTTTCCCCCGATCCATAAATATGGTTAAAAAAGCCGTCACAAACATAATGATTGCGAGCATACGTAATAAATCATTGAAACTTGATGTAAGCGCCTGATAATGGATATCACGGTAAATCACGCTCAGCGCAATTTGCTGTGCATTTGAACCAACCTCCTGATATTGCGCTGTCAACTGATCCAGTCTTTCGACAAAGATCCAGTTCTGTGGTGTCATATATTGATTAATTTGAGTCACATGTAGTGCTGTCAGCCAGTCCAGTGAGGAATTGATCAATGCCAAGCCAACTGCTCCACCAATATTGCGCATTAGGTTATAAATACCGCTGGCATCAGCCACTTTACTAAGCGGTAATGTGCTCATGGCTAAATGTGACACCACAATCAAACAAATCATCAGGCCGATACCACGATAGATTTGTGGCCAGAACATAAAGTCATAATCACTGTGGATGCTGAGATGTGAATTTAGCCATACCCCGAACCCCGCCAGCATCATGCCAACGAATACGGTTTTACGAGTATCAAAATTAGGAATCAGCCAGGCAAGGAACGGCGCAAAAAAGAACATCACCACGCCAGTCACCATCATAATGTGACCAATCTGGCTACTGTTCATCTCCCGAACCTGTCCAAGAAAAACAGGAATCATATAGCCCAAGCCATACAGCGCCATGCCGATGACAAAGGTGGTGATTGCACTCAGAGTGAAGTTCTTGTTTTTGAATACGCTCAGATCAAGTAAAGGCTTAGGCTGAGTAAAGCTTCGAGTGAAGAAAATCATGCCGCCGATCAGACAGATCATAAAGGCAATACGAACACCCGAATCTGCAAGCCAGTCATGCCGTGCGCCTTCATCAAGGAAATATTCCAGCCCACCCAAGAACATCGCCATACCAATCAGGCTCAGCCAGTCCATAGTTTTAATCAGTGAATAATTAGCACGGTCAATATTTGGCCCTGAGTAAATCACGGTGGCAATAATAATGCCCGGAATGATATTGATCAGGAACATCCAGTGCCATGAGAAATTATTGGTTAACCAGCCGCCAATGGTTGGGCCAATCGCTGGGCCTAATGTACTGACCATCCCGAAGGTTACCAACGGTAATGAACGTTTTGCCTCAGGAAAAAGTAGATACAACGCAGTCATTGAGGTCGGAATCATACCTCCGCCCATAAAGCCCTGAATGCCACGGAAAACCAGTAAACTTTCCAGATTCCATGCCAACGCACAAAGCAGTGAGCTGATGGTAAATCCAACCGCACAAATAGTGTAATAGACCCGTGTAGAAAGTACTCGCGATACAATGCTAGACATTGGAATCGCGATAATTTCTGCAATTAAATAAACCGTTTGTACCCAAGTTACTTCATAACGGCTTGCACTCATACCTGCTTGAACTTCATTTAAAGAACTCGCTACGATCTGAATATCAAGGATCGCCATAAAGTTGCCAAAAATCATGGCAGCGAAAATTGCCCATGCGGTTTTTCGAGGGAATTTCCATTCACTTTCGACAGACTGATTCATCACTTACACCTAAGACTTTATGATTAAGTTCTGAGATCAACGGTCGCGCTGACCGACATTCCCGGTTTAATGAGATCAATATGCGGGCTTGAATCTATGGTGATGCGAACAGGAATACGTTGTACAACTTTGTTAAAATTCCCCGTCGCATTGTCAGGTGGCATGAGTGAAAAAGTCGCTCCGGATGCTGGAGAAAAGCTTTCGATTTTCCCGGTATAGGTCAGGCTTGGATATGCATCTATTTTTAATTTAACTTGCTGGCCAATATGCATTTTTTCAATTTGAGTTTCTTTGAAATTGGCCTGCACATATAAGCTTTTTTCAGGAATGATTGCCATTAAGCGCGTTTGTGGCGAGACCCGTGATCCCTTCTGGATTGCAAGACTGCCAACTTTGCCCGACACGGGACTAATCACTTTTGATGAAGCAAGATCAATCTGATAAAGATCCAGACTCGCATTGGCATTTTGAATATCTGCCAAAATTTGCGCTCTACTTGCCTGTAAGCTACCAAGTTGCGCTTCGGCTGCATTGACAGCGGCTTGTGCCTTAGTCAGTTGTGCCTGTGCGGTTAAATACTGGGACTGGACACCTTCAAAATTTTGGCGGGTAATCACCCCATCTTTTAACAAGTCTTGGTAACGTTCAAAATCTTTTTTCAAACGGGATAAGTCAGCTTGCGCTGCAACAACACCACTATTTGCTTCACTAATAGATGACTTTGCTGATCTTTCATTTTGCTGCTGCACCCCAAGCGCTGCCTGTTTTAAGGTTACGACTGAACGGGCTTGATCATAACGAGCTTGATAATCACGATGATCCAGTATCGCCAAGGTCTCGCCTTTTTTAACCACCTGATTATCCTTAATGATCAATTCAATCACTTCACCAGATATCTTTGGCATAACCCAAGTGACATCAGCTTGAACATAGGCATTATCGGTAGACTGATAATATCGATATACAAAAAAATAATATATAATGCCGATAATGAGTAATAACAGAAGCGCACTAAAAACAGCCCATGTTATTTTTTTTCGACTTTGGAAATTAGTGTCAGTTTCTAGCTGAGCGACGTTATCCATATTCATTCCGCTTATTTGTAATATTCAATTTTTTATTTACACCAACAAAATATTGGCGTCTTTTTTACGTAACTTTTCACTTGGTTTTATTCAATAAATCGTCACAGTGTAAAAATTGCTGCAAATTATCATTCTTAAGTCAAATAAATATCATTGACCGTTTTGACAGGTGTTTTTTCTATTTCTGCCAGTAGACAGAATGTTATAAAAACTATATTTAAAATTTATGTAATTGTAAGTTTGGCCTACTTTATCTTCATAAACTTATTTTTTAAAATAGATCTATAATGTTGTTAAACCTATATATATTATTTTTTATTGTTTTGCCACAAATTTTCCTCATTAACAAAAAAGGCCACATCTTTTGCTTGTTTTATATACACAATCTACTTTCGTTAACAAAATCCATATAACGTTATAAAAATGTAAATCGTCATATTAAGGAGTTTTATCTTTTATGCTTTTCAATTTATTTTGAATAAACTGTCATCTATTTGACAAATTTATGCTGTCAAAGTTAATAAAATATTTAAGTGATATAAATGATTAGAATTAATAACATAAAGACATTAATTTGTTATTTAGTTTTGATAATCGATGAGTTTATTTGCAAACCAGTTTAATAAATTAACCGACTTATGCCAAATATATCAACAAAATTGTTGGAAAGTTGATATCTTCACAGGAAATAATATATAAATTTTTTTAATATAATTTTAACTCAAAGGAACGAATAGTTATGGATTCAGGATTGATCACCCTTTTCTTGCCAATCGCACTTGCCATTGTCATGGCGGGCATGGGCTTGGAACTCACCTTAAAAGATTTCGCCCGCGTCACCAAACACCCAAAAGCCGTTATCATTGCCTTGTTTTGCCAATTAGTTTTATTGGTCGGGATTGCATTCTTGATTTGTAAAATCCTTGCGCTACCGCCGTTACTTGCTGTGGGTCTCATGCTTTTAGCCGCTTCACCGGGTGGCTCGACTGCTAACTTATTCAGTTATTTGTATAAGGGTGACATCGCTTTAAACATTAGTTTGACCGCACTCAATGCCTTGGTTGCTGCCCTGTTCTTACCGTTTATTGTCAATTTCGCCATTCTGCATTTTATGAATGAAGGACAACATGTAGGGCTACAATTTTCTAAAATTCTACAAGTATTTCTAATTATTTTGGTGCCTGTGGCAATCGGTATGCTGGTTCGTCATTTTGCCCCACATTTAGCAGAAAAGTTAAATCGTCCTGTACGTATTTTTGCAATTGTTTTCTTACTCATCATTATTGCTGGGGCAATTTTTAATGAGCGGCATAATCTGGTTGAGTATCTGGGACAGATTGGCTTTGCTACCGCTTTATTCTGTGCAATCAGTTTGGCAGTTGGTTATTTTGTACCGCGTTTCTTTGGAATCAGTTCATATCAAGCTCGTGCCTGTGCATTTGAAATCGGGATTCATAACAGCACCCTTGCCATGACGATTGCACTTACAATTATGGCCAGTACAACGATCGCAATGCCAGCCGCAGTTTATTCTATTTTTATGTACATCTTCGCTACAATCTTTGGCATTTTGATTACTCGCTTTGGGCCACCAGTGACTGAGAAATCTTAAATATTTATTTTATCGTCAATAGCGTATGACTGTTTTTCAGTGATACGCTATTTTTAATTATACGATTTCTAGCTGTTGTTTAAGCGCTTGTGCTGACCAAGCCTGAGGAGAAGTTTCCGCCTGTTTAACAAGCTGAATCAGTTTTGCATTGATAGGTGCTTCTAAATTGAGCTGTTCTGCTAAACGAACAACCTCTCCATTAATCCAGTCAATTTCAGTTGTTCGTCCTGCCATCAGATCATCTGCCATAGATGAACGAGCCAGTGGATCAATGGCTAACATTTTCTTACTCACCACATTAAAAATGAAATCTGGCAATCTCAATACCACAGGAACAATTTGTGCTGGCAAAGCAGTGAGTTGAGCAGGTTGAATATGCGCAATTTTCAGCAATCTCAACGCTTCCATTTGTACCATTGCTAGACATTGACGATATGCCCGAATCGAAAGCTGTTGTTTTAATGGAAGCTGCGATAAGGCATTCACTGCGTTATTTAAATTAAGAATTAACTTCGCCCATTGTACTGCCTGCATATCCGGCTCCAGTTTCAGTTCCAGCCCTGCGGTTTTAAATACGTTCATTAGCTCATGCAGCGCATCATTTTGCTTGATATATAACTCACCTTCTGTACCTTGATGAAACCTACCCTTTCCCAAAGCCGCGACATTAAAAGTAACCATGCCTGCAAGAATGGTTTGGTTGGGCAGAATCTGTTTTAAAATCTCCGTATTTCTTAAACCATTTTGAAAACTGATAATCAATGGTTTGTTTCTTAAAACAGTTTTTAAATCATGAGCAACGTGTGCAGTGGCTGCTGACTTAACACAAACAAAAATAATATCTGCTTGCGCTGCAACTTGTGGATCATCGCTCAATTGAAGCTGATTTGCTGCAATCGTTTGTTGATACCCAAGATAATCCGAAACTGTCAGACCGTATTGTTGTAATTGCTGGCGAATTCTAGGGCGTACAATAAATTGAACATCGCATCCTATAGCTACCAACCGACCTCCCAGATAACAACCAATATTGCCTGCACCATAAATACATATTTTCATTTAACCTCCTGTTCAGTTTGCGTCCGTATGGGTTACTGTAACCCGAAGCCTGAAAAGAGATTGTCATTGATTTGACAATTGATCAGCCAAAACAGGTCAAAAAATAAAAAAGCCCAACAATCAATGTCAGGCTTTCATTTTTATCTCAAGCAATTACCGTAGGTCTGGATCGGCCAGTAATGTCGTTGCTGCCAACTTTCCTAAATTGTTTGAAGCCAGCGGACTATCACCTGTCAGTAATTTTCGATCTTGATGTACCTGACCTGTAATTCCTTTATTCAAGATTTTAACGCCAAGTTTTTCCAGATTTTCACCGACCAACCACGGCAGTTGCCCTGGCATATAACCGATATCAATATTCGCGCCTTTATCTAGGGAATCAGGGAAAACACAAACCTGATAGTCTTTGAAAATATAGTCTTGTGGATTTTCATCTCCAGCGGCAGCAAGTAATGCTGCTGGTCCGTGACACAAGGTAATCACATATTTATCATTTGCAATGGCCCACTTTAATAATGCTTTGACTTCGGCGCTTTGTGGAATTTTAGCCAGTACACCATGTCCACCCGGGATGAAAATACCAGCATAAGGTGAATCAGCGCTCAAGGCTTTCTCGAGCACATCAGCAAGTTTCAACGGCGCCTTGAGCTGTTTCTCATATTTTTTATAGGTGTCTAATACTACTTGTTCTTCATTTGGCATCGCCCACATTTCCAGCTTGACTGGATTTCCTGAAAGCGTTGCAACGTCAAAGGCAAAGCCTGCATTATCCAGATGAAACATTGGCAATAACATTTCAACGGGATGATTTCCTGTAGAGAAGAATTTTTCATTCTGCATCAAGATATAACGTTCGTCTGTCGCGATCATTAAAATCTTTTTATCGCCCTGATAGGGTTGTGGGTAGGTTGTACCATCATAATCAGTTTTAGCGGAGGTATACTGACTCAATGAATATGGTGATGGGAAGAATGCATTGTCTTCTGCAAGATCTGGTGTTGGATTACGATTATCAAGATTTGTTGTCATTTCAAGTTTCCTCATAGCATCGTTTTATTGATATCCATACTGCTTGAGCAACCTGCCATACTCAAGTTTTGAGTACGAACAGGCATAGAATGAACATAATCAGGCAAATTAAGACTTAATTTCGAGTACCACTTTGCCAATATGCTGGCTGCTCTCTAAACACTGGTGCGCCTGAGCAACATCTGCAAAGGCAAAAGTTTTGTAGATCATCGGTTTACATTGATCTGCCTCAATCAAAGGCCAGACAAACTGTTCAAGCTCTTGGGTAATTTTGGCTTTTTCAGCGTTGGTTCTTGCACGCATGGTTGAGCCTGTGACAACGGCACGTTTTAGCATCAACTCCTGTATATCAAAGCCATCAACTTTACGACCGCCCATAAAACCAATAATCACTAAACGTCCATCACGCTTTAATAATCTCAGGTTTTGGTTGAAATAGGCGGCTCCAATGATATCCAGAATTACATCCACGCCTTGACCACCGGTTAGTGCCAACACTTCTTTCTCAAAATCCTGCGTTTTGTAGTTAATGACCTGTGACATTGGAGATAACTTTTCAACTTTGTCATCGTGGCCAACCGTAGAGAAATTTTTAATTCCCATAGCATGACACAAGCTGATTGCGGTTGAACCAATACCGCTGGCCCCACCATGAATCAGCACGGTTTCATCCGTCTTCAATTGACCAATCTGGAACAGATTCGCCCAAACAGTAAAATAAGTTTCAGGAATAGCAGCCGCTTCAACAAAACTTAAATTTTTTGGAATTTTCAAAGTTTGATTTGCGGGTACAGCACAATATTCGGCATACCCGCCACCATTGGTCAGTGCACAGACTTTATCGCCCACTTTAAACTGCGTCACTTGCGCGCCTACTTGTGCAACCACACCAGATACTTCTAGACCAGGAATAGGCGTGACGCCTTTTGGCATTGGATATAATCCTTGACGCTGTAAAATGTCAGGTCGATTAATTCCTGTTGCGTAGACCTCAATAAGAACTTCATCAGCAGTAATTTCTGGGCGTGCTCCCTCAGCAACTTGTAAAACTTCAGGGCCGCCTGCTTGAGTAATTTCAATATATTTCATTTGTTCTACGCTCTTTTGATTCATCTGATCATGACTCCGTTTCAGTATTAGATTCAGCATGTTTGGGGGGAAAACCAAACTGCTTTTTAAATTCTCGGCTAAATTGAGAAGAGCTCTGATATCCAACAGCATAAGCCGCTTGAGCCACACTTTGGTCTGCGTTTTGCAACAATTGTTTTGCCTTATGCAACCGAACGATTTTCAAATATTGCAACGGCGAATGTTGTGTCACCTGTTTGAAGGCTTTATGAAATGCAGAGGTACTCATATTGGCTTGCTCTGCCAGCATTTCTACAGTGAGCTTTTCTGTAAAATGATGCTGGATATACTCGCAGATTTTATAAATGGGTCTAAGATTGCCTTGTGCAACTAAACCTTTTAAGGCATCCGCACCAGCATGTTGAATTACTCGATAAAGCAATTCTCGTTTAATCTGATCACCCAAAACCAGCACATCTTGTTCTGAGGTCAATGTCTGTAATAAACGATTTAGCACACTCGAAATGGTCTGATCATATTGGATCACACTCATTCCTGTGGTGAGTGGCTTAAACTGATAGCTCTCGAAATAGGTTTTTGCAAGCAGCTCATTCACTATGTCTGCTTCCAGTTTCATGCTAATCGCAATCATTGGTGCTTCCGCACTGGCAATGGTGTCACAATCAAATGGCATCGAGACCGAGACGATCAGGCATTGACCTTGTTGAAAAGAATAGGTTTCTGTGCCGATATAGCCGCGTTTTTGGCCTTGCAATACAAACACAAGGGTTGGTTCCTGTAATACAGCAATCGGTGGCGTATTATGGTCAACTCGCATGAGCACAATGCCATCAATGGCTGTGGCAAAGAAGCCTTCTTTCTGAACCAGTTTTAGAAATAAGTTGATGAGTTTTTGGTCATTCATCATGTGTCATCTGATGATTTGAAATATGATTTTTATTATTAAATAGCAAAGAGATAAAAGCTGTTAGTTTTATGCAGAATTAGGCATGGAAAAGAGAGTTTTGTGAACTCCTGCTTTCAGGGGCAAATCATTGTAAACTAATGTCTATGACTTACCCAAATCATTATCTTTTATTGTCGGAAAAGATTATAGAAAAAAAGATTAATAATGTTACAAACAACCCTACTCCTGAACTTATTATAATTGTTTCTAGGTTAAAAAACTCCATCAATACACCATGAGCTCCCCAAGGGCCATCAAACCCACGATTATTTGATCGTCTTCCTAATACTCCAATAATACAAAACCCTATACTTGAAAGAAAAAAAATACTTAGAGAAACTTTCCATAATTTAAATTTTGAAAGTAATGCTACTAGAGCCATACCTAGTATTGTAATAACGGATGCTATCAAAGCATATTTCCAGTTATCCATAAAAATCCTAAATGATTCATCAGGGCTTAATTCTAATAAAACTGACTCGAATCCAACATCTGTAAGGTAATCTTTTTCACTTCATCGCGACTTTGCATGATATGCGCTTCAATCGCATTGATCGCCTGCTCTGTTTGTCTCTCAAAAATAAAACCTAAGATTTTTTGATGTTCCAGATAAGTCGCTTCAACCCGATAATCTTTAGAAAAGTCCAAACGGCGGATAATCCGGATACGCTCGCTCAAATCACGATGAATCCTTGCCATTTCATTATTGCCCGAAGCACGGATCAAAGCACAATGAAAATCTTCATCTTGTTGCGAAAGCTGTTTAATATCCTTTAAGTACGCATCAGGCTCAACCAGCCAAAGCGCTTTTAAAAGTGACAACTCAACTGAGTTGTGATGATCAATCTGACAAAGTTTACGAATGCTATCTTTTTCCAACACAATACGCACATCGTAAAGTTCTTCATAATATCGAAAATTGAGCGGTCGAATCTGCCAACCGCTCCGAAAGCTCACATCAACATAGCCCTCTTGTTGCAAACGATATAAGGCATGTCGGATGGGGGTACGACTTACCGCATAAGCTTTAGCAACTTCAGACTCAGTGAAGCGTTCACCAGGCATCAATTTGAAATCGAAGATGTCATTCTTGATGCGTTGGTAAACTAGCTCAGACAGATTGTCTGAGCTTTTTGTTGTTATTTTTGCTTCTTTCATTCAACCCTATTCCATATATACCAATGGCTCACCACTGTGTACAGTTTGCCCCGCTCTACAAATAATGGCTTTGACGATCCCATCTTCCTCTGCATAAACAGGTAGCTCCATTTTCATTGCTTCAATAATAGCAATAGTTTCTCCTTTTTTGATCTCTTGCCCATGTTCAACAAAAATTTTCCAGATATTACCTGTCATTGATGCATTTAAAGCAGAAAGATGGCTGTAATCGACCTGACTGGCTTGTTCTACATGCTGTTCAGGTTGTGCAGCAAACTCTTCTTTCCAGCGACTCACTTCCGTACTGAAAGCTTGTTGCTGTTTCTCTTTAAATGCGGCGATACTTTCCGCTTCATTCTCCAAGAACTGTACATAGTCTGCATAGTCAAACTCGGTTTCTTCAATCTGAATCTGAGCGCGGCCATTTTCAAAATCTGCACGCCATTGATTGAGTTCAGCTTCAGTGACAGGGAAATATTTAATCTGGTCAAAGAATTGCAAAAACCATTGTTTATCACCAAATTGCTTGTTCTTTTTAAACTTGTTCCAGATCGGCAGCGTCCGCCCAATCAACTGATAACCACCTGGGGAGTCCATGCCATAAATACACATGTACATACCACCAATCCCTACCGTGCCTTCCGCAGTAAAGGTACGTGCTGGATTGTACTTGGAACTGAGCAAACGATGGCGTGGATCAATCGGCACAGCACATGGTGCAGTAAGATATACATCACCTAGCCCTAGAACCAAATAATTGGCATCGAAAATAATGTCTTTCACTTCATCTCGATGTGCAAGCCCATTAATTCGTTGGATAAAATCAACATTATTCGGCAACCACGGCGCTTTAGCACAGACACTTTCCTGATAACGCTCCACAGCCCCTAATGTGGCACTGTCTTCAAACGCCATTGGTAAATGTACGATACGCGATGGAATTTTAAGCTGACTCAAATCGCCCATCTGATCTTCAAGTTTCAGTAATTGCTTAATCAGCTCAGCTTGAGAAATCACCAGACCATCGTATTTAATTTGTAGTGAACGTACCCCTGGGGATAGCTCCAAAACGCCTGCAAGATTGGCTTTACGAATCATTTTAATCAGTTGATGCACACGTAAACGTAGTGCCAAGTCCAAAACGTTTTCACCATACTCTAATAAGATATAGCTATCACCTGCTTGGCGATACAGCGTTTTTGGCGATAATTCAGTTTGTTCACGTTGTGCCAGAATGGTTGTTAAGACATCTTGAGTTGGCTCAATCGTTTCTACCACTTTGGCAGCGGCGGCAAAGTTTTGGATATTGTCAATTTGCTTACGTTCTAACTCGTTGGCCTGTTCGACTGTAATTGGATAAAAACGGATTTTGTCATCAGCTTTGAGTTGACCTACTTTCCAAAGCTCTGCTTTGGCAATGGTCACTGGGCAAACGAAGCCACCTAAACTTGGGCCATCTTTTGCCAAAATCACAGGGAAATCACCCGTAAAGTTGATCGCGCCAATCGCATATTCACAGTCATGAACATTGGACGGATGCAAACCCGCTTCACCGCCATTTTCACGCGCCCAGCTTGGTGTAGGCCCTGAAAGTCTTACGCCTAAGCGGTTTGAGTTAAAGTGAACGGTCCATTCAGAAGCAAAAAATTCTTCTACATATTCAGGTTTAAAGAAATCAGGCGCACCATGCGGACCATACAGCACAGCAATTTCCCATTCATTGCTATATTCAGGGATTAAATCTGTCGATAAGGCTTGTGGTGTGTCGGTTGCCAATGGCAATTCAGCATTTGCCAAGCTTGAATCAACCATTTTGATCATATCGCCAACACGCAAAGTACGTCCTGCATGACCACCAAAATTACCTAGTGCAAAGGTTGAACGACTACCCAAATATAAAGGGACATCCAGTCCATCACGCACAGCCAAATAAGTACGGCAGCCTGAAGCCACTTGCCCTATTTTTAAGGTTTGGCCTGCTTTGACTTTAACTGGTTGCCAAAAGCTAATTTCTTGATTATCTAACACAGCAGTACAACTTGCACCAGTCAGTGCAATCATCGTATCTGCATGAAACTTTAATGTTGGCCCCACCAAGGTAAACTCAAAACCTGCCGCTTTAGCATCATTGCCGACAATACGGTTGGCAAGTTGGAATGCATAATCATCCATTGGACCAGACGGCGGTACACCAATATCCCAATAGCCTGTGCGCCCCGGATAGTCCTGAATTGAACTGAGTGTGCCAGCTTGAATCACTTCAATGACTTTTGGTGAATAGTTAAAATCATCCAGCATACGCGTCCAGATTTGCATAGATTCAAAACGCTGATCTGAAACGATGGCGCGTGCATAATCCAGATTGGTACTGATTCCATTTAAACGGGTTTCAGCCAAAACTACTTTTAATTTTTCAATTGCTGTAGCCCGATCTTCGGCATGGACAATAATTTTGGCAATCATCGGATCGAAATATTGAGAAATTTCGGTACCTGTTTTGACCCAAGTATCGACACGAATATCTTCTGGAAAAGACACTTCTGTGAGTACACCCGGGCTTGGCTGGAAATTTTTCACAGGATCTTCAGCATAGACACGGACTTCGATTGCCGCACCTTTCGGTTGGATATTGCTGAGATAATCCCAGTCCAAGGCATCACCTGCCGCGACTTTAAGCATGCATTCAATCAAGTCGAGTCCAGTGACCATTTCAGTGACAGGATGTTCTACCTGTAAGCGGGTATTTACTTCAAGGAAGTAAAATTCATCCCGTTGAGCATCGTAAATAAACTCAACCGTACCTGCACTGCGATAATTGACAGAGCGGCCCAGTTCAACCGCCGCTTGATGCAACTTTTGACGAGTAGCTTCAGGTAAATTAGCCGCTGGCGTTTCTTCTACCACTTTCTGGTTACGACGTTGCAATGAACAATCGCGCTCTCCAAATGCCACCACTTGGCCTTTACCATCACCAAAAATTTGTACTTCGACATGACGTGCTTTATCAATAAAACATTCGATAAATACACCCGCATCTTTAAAGAACTGTTCACCTAAACGTTTTACGCTTTCATAAGCTTCGGTTAATGCTTGTGGCGTGTCACAACGGGTTAAGCCAATTCCACCGCCACCCGCAGTACTTTTTAACATGATTGGATAGCCAATCCGTTCAGCAGCTGTCAATGCTTCTTCCAAGCTATCGAGTAGTCCTGTACCCGGTGTCATTGGAACATTCGCCGCTGCAGCCAATTCACGTGCGCGATGCTTTAAACCAAACTCCAGAATCTGTTCTGCGGTTGGGCCCATAAATGCAATATTGTTTTCTTCACAAGCACGGGAAAAATCGGCACTTTCAGACAGAAAACCATAACCGGGAAAAATTGCTTCTGCTCCAGTTTTTTTGGCTGCTTCAATCAATTTATCAATACTGAGATAAGTATCGGCAGGTTTTAGACCTTCTAGCGAAATTGCAATATCTGCATCTTGAACGTGTTGTGCATAACGATCGCTATCGGAATAAACAGCAACGCTGGTAATCCCTAATTTTTTTAATGTTCGAATTGCTCGGACAGCAATTTCACCACGGTTTGCAATAAGTACAGTTTTAAACATGATGATTTCCCCCAATTAATTCGCTGTTGTGTTTGCCGCTTGACTGTTACGGTGCTGGATATAGGCTCTCCATCCACCAAAATGGCTAATATTCTCTGCATCGCCTAAGCCATACGGTTCGCAAATAAAGCCTTTGACCCAACGACCATCTTCAAGTTCCACATTGCCCATCCCTAATGGGGTTGGAATTTCTGCGACAAACTCACCAAATCGTGCCGTTGGTACATCCCAAAGTTCGACGATGATGCTTTTTCCATTGGATTGACGTGCTAGTCCAGGTTTTGGTGGGACGGTGCCATTTAAGGCATAAAGTGCGTAGTCCTGAGAAGTTTTGGTGGTTTCGACATGTACTGCATCACGAGTGGTCAGTTGGAAATTGAGTGGCATGCCTGTTAAATGTGCACCCACCACAGCAACTCGGATATGATGAGGAGACACCAAAGTTGGTGCGTTTGAAGCTAAGGTCTTGTCTAAAGCACCCAATTTAAGTGCCAGATAGTTTTGCCAAGCCTTACCAAAGTGAATTAGGGCCGCATCGTGCCATGCAGGTGCAATTAAGCTAATACCGAAAGGTAAGTTGTCTGCTCTAAAGCCTGCGGGTAATGCCAATGCACTTAAATCTGCGAGATTGGTAAAGTTGGTATAGACGCCAAAGTGAGCGTTGTATTCAATTGGATGTTGTTGAAGCTGCTCAATGGTATAAATCGTTGGTGCAGTTGGGACAATCAATGCATCAAATTCAGCCAGACTGTCTTGAATTTTTCGAGCCAGATCCATTCTTAAATATTCGGCATTATAGGCATCTACCGCAGAGTATTTTTCACCTTGTTGAACGATTTCCAAGACCGTTGGATCAAAATCTTCGGCATTGCTTTTTAGTAGATCCGCTACCGCCGCCGTGCGCTCGGCAACCCAAGACCCTTGATATAATTGAGCTGCAAGTTGCTCAAAGGCAGAAAAATCAATCGCTGTAATTTCTGCATTTAAACTTTCAAGTAATTGAATGGTTTGCTGGAAGGCTTTTTCTGCCTGCTCATCACCAAAGAAATCTAATTGTTTTGGAATCGCAAATTTTAATTTACTCGAGAATCGAGCAGGTACATTTTTAGGATGTGGACGAGAGTAACTGTCTAAAGCATCATACGCTTCGGCTCGATGGGCAACCAACTCTGCATCTGCAACGGTTAATGCAAAAATTGAAATGCAATCAATGCTTTTAACTGCGGGTAACAATCCTCGATTTGAGAAGCGCCCTTTGGTTGGTTTTAAGCCCACTATATTATTGAATGCCGCTGGTACACGACCCGATCCAGCTGTATCCGTGCCCAGTGAAAATGGAACCAAACCTCTTGCTACTACACTGGCAGAACCTGAACTTGAACCGCCACTGACATATTCAGGTTTAAAGCTATTTGGTACTGCACCAAAGGGTGAACGTGTTCCGACCAAACCTGTTGCAAACTGATCAAGGTTGGTTTTACCAATGACAATTGCACCCGCTTGCTTAAGCAAACGAACGGTTTCAGCATCTTGTGTCGCGATCGTATTTAATGCTTTACATGCTGCGGTGGTAACAAAACCAGCGACATCTATATTATCTTTAACAGCAAACGGAACACCGTATAAAGGAAATTGCTTTTTGAGGTCTTCCGCATCTTGAGCTAATTGCGTTAAAGACTGAATCTGTTGTTCGAGTACATCTGGACTCACAATCGAAATCCAGGCCACATCATTAGGATCAAGTGCTTTGACTAATTCTTTTAAAATATCGAGTTGAATTTCATTGTTGAAATACGCCGTTTGCCATTCAGAAATTGTCCAGCCTAAAGTTTTTAGTTCATGCATCTTATGAATCCTATCTTGTATACAAGTTTGAATAGATAAATGCAGAAACTGTGCCAATATATTTTTAATATAAAAATTAATTGCTTAGGATGTTCAATAAAATACAAGCTTATGAGAATGGTGCAGTTATAGTGCTGAAAAAATTTTGTTCGAGCTGATGTGCGCTATAAATCAGCAGATCTTTAGTGTGGAATAAAAGATTTGAATAAAAATGAGAAAATTCGATTTAAGTTATTTATTTTTATGGTGTTATTTATTTTCTTTCAAATATTTAGTGATATCTTCAAATTCAGCATCAACCGCTTGAATCGCCTGTTGTTCCATGCCTCTAAATTTTTTTAATATGGCTTGCCCCAATTCGGTAACGATTGCACCACCACCATGCGTTCCCCCTGTTTGAGTTTCGACAAGATGAGATTGAAAGCATTGATTCATGGTATCGACCAGTTGCCATGCACGACGATAACTCATGTCCATAGATTTGGCAGCTTGTGAAATTGAACCTGTACGCTGGATGGCTTCGAGTAATTCAGCTTTGCCGGGGCCAAAGGCAATCTGTTCATTAGACAAGATGCGAAGGTGCATTTTTAAACGTGGTTTTGACATTTCGAATTACCAAGATTTGATGATGTATTTCACACCATCAAATCCCATTATTTAAATTTAGAAATGAATCACAGTACGAATCGACTTACCTTCATGCATCAAGTCAAAGGCTTCATTAATGTCTTCAAGTGGCATGGTATGCGTTACAAAAGGTTCAAGCTGAATCTCGCCTTTCATTGCATCTTCAACCATTTTAGGGAGTTGTGAACGACCTTTTACCCCACCAAAAGCTGTACCCATCCATTTGCGGCCTGTCACCAACTGGAATGGACGGGTTGAGATTTCCTGACCTGCACCCGCAACGCCAATAATCACCGACTGTCCCCAACCACGATGTGCACATTCAAGTGCAGAACGCATAACATTGGTATTGCCGATACATTCAAAAGAGTGATCAACGCCCCAACCTGTCATTTCCACAATGACTTGCTGAATAGGTTGCTCATACTCTTTTGGATTAAGGAAATCTGTTGCGCCAAACTGTTTTGCCAGTTCAAATTTATCTGGATTGGTATCTACTACAATAATACGTCCAGCTTTGGCCTGACGTGCACCTTGTACTACAGCAAGACCAATACCGCCTAAACCAAACACAGCAACGCTATCGCCTTCCTGCACTTTTGCGGTGTTATGAACGGCACCAATACCAGTGGTCACGCCACAACCAAGTAAACATACTTGTTCATGGTTGGCTTCTGGATTGATTTTTGCCAAAGATACTTCAGCAACCACCGTATATTCACTAAAGGTTGAACAGCCCATGTAGTGATAGATCGGTTGACCGTTATAAGAAAAACGAGTGGTACCATCTGGCATAACCCCTTTACCTTGAGTTGCACGCACCGCAATACAGAGATTGGTTTTTCCAGATTTACAGAATAAGCATTCTTTACATTCAGCCGTATACAATGGGATCACATGATCGCCTACTGCGACGCTGGTCACACCTTCACCTACTTGTACCACAACCCCTGCGCCTTCATGGCCTAAAACAGCAGGAAATACACCTTCAGGATCATCACCTGATAAAGTGAAGGCATCTGTATGGCACACCCCAGTATGCGTAATTTTAATGAGAACCTCACCTGCTCTTGGTGGCTCAACATCAAGCTCTACGATTTGTAATGGTTCACCTGCGGCAAATGCAACGGCTGCACGAGATTTAATCACAATGACACTCCTGAATTTTACTTTAAATAAGATTTAAGAATTTTACTGACTTGAATAAGCTCTTGACTGCGTTGCAACTCAGAAGATTCACCGACAACTAAAGTATCTTTTAAATGAATTTCGAGTAGTTCAGTCATCAAACCATTTAATGCGCCGCGAACAGCACAAATTTGCTGCAAGATATCAGCGCATTCTGTGTCATTCTCCAAAGCACGTTCAACACTCTGGACTTGACCTTGAATTCGCCTTACACGCGTGAGAATCTTTTTTTTATCCTCTAATTGTTTAGGCATAATGTAGACCACATTAAATCTAAAAATATACTATACACCAGTATAGTAAATTAACTCAATATCTATTGATCCACAGATGATAATGTTGCATTGATTCAAACTTATTTATATATGAAAAAAGATAGTGAAAGTGGTAACCAGTTGATTCTGCTTACAATTACATTTAACCATTGGAAAGAAAAACCATTTAGATATATAAGAAAATCAAACACCTATACATTACTCTTGGATTCACGCTTGACCAATAAAATGATAAACAATTCATACCATTTTAAGATAACGACACTTGTTATTATGTTAGGAATTGGTGGTTGTTCTTTACCACCGAATGAAAATCATGATCGGAGTAATTCCTTGCAAACTAAAACAAAGTGGATGAATGACCCACAGGCCGATCTTAATATTGAAAATGGTTTAACGGCTTTTTTGGCTTTGGATGATGCTTTTTTAAGCATTGCCTCACGTATTCATTTAATCAGAAATGCCAAGCATCAGCTTGATTTACAATACTATATCTGGAATGACGATGCCATTGGCAATCTGATGCTTCATGAACTTTTGAATGCTTCTGATCGTGGTGTAAAAGTTCGCCTGCTGATTGATGACCAAAATGGAATAAAGCTGGATAAGACTTTAAAAGCCCTTGCCCAACATCCAAATTTTGAAATACGTATCTTCAATCCTTATAAATTTAGACACCTCCGTTTTATTGATTATATCTTCCGCTTAAAACAGATTAACCATCGCATGCACAACAAGCTTACACTGGCAGATCATTCTATTGCTGTTACAGGTGGAAGAAATATCAGTAGTGAATATTTTGATGCTGGCGATCAGTTTCAGTTCAGCGACATGGATATTTTATTTTACGGCAAAGCGGTAGAGCGAGCGGAAGATGTATTTGATGAGTTCTGGAATCATCCACTGAGCTATTCAACAGAACAATTGTTAGGACAAGGCACTGCTCAGCAACTTGAGAACCTGAGAATCTCATATAAAACGCTGGATCAGGTCAATACACCAACCGAAGATAAATTAGAAGCCGCACAAGATTATTTAAAATTACGTTTAGAAAATTATCCAATCCAGTGGGCCAAAGCCCATTTTGTGGCTGATCATCCAGATAAAGCACGCGGACAGGCACAACAACAGCAACTTCTCTATTCTCAAGTCCTCAATATTATGGGCAAACCAGAACAACACATGGAACTGGTATCTGCCTATTTTGTTCCGACTGAACGTGGTACGGCCTATCTCAATCAACTTTCTAAAGATGGCATCAAAGTACGGGTACTGACCAATAGTCTGGTTGCCAATGATGTGGCCGTAGTTCATTCGTTCTATAGCCAGTATCGTAAGCCGCTTTTACAAAATGGTGTGCAGCTTTATGAGTTTAAACCCAACATCGAGCGTAAAAAGCGGACTTGGTATGAAATTGCGACAGGGAGTGTCATTCCTGTTAAAGGCAAAAATCGATCCAGCTTACACGCCAAGTTTTTTGATGTAGATGGAAAGGTTTTTATTGGTTCATTTAACTTTGACCCACGCTCTGCACATCTAAATACTGAAGTGGGTTTGGTGGTGGAATCTGATCATTTACAAGACCAGATTACCGCAATGCTGGACCAGCATTTATTACAAGTGGCTTATCAACTTAAATTAGATGAACATGGCAATATTGTCTGGTATGAGCATAAAGACAATGGTGAAGTTATTCAGCATCATCATGATCCTGAAAGTACCAGATTCCAGCGCTTTACCATGAATGTGGTGTCTTATTTCCCTGTGGAATGGATGATGTAAATTAAATTAGATATGTATCAATTCCTACCGAACTCAACTCATATTGTAGACCTGAAGCTAAAGCAATCAATGTGAGTGTTCCACAAAAAGGAGGAGTTTCACTAGTTAATATCCCACTAAATAATTTCAATTTAACTCCATCGGTGTAACCTCTTTCATTAATAATTGCAAACAATGATCCAATCTCTAAGCCTTTCAAATTAGAGAGGCTATTAAATTCTTTATACTCTTCAAAATTGATCTCTAATTTAGTTTTAAGGATTAATTCAATTTCATCAAACTCTCGATTTACTTGAAAGACCCAAAGCTTAAAATCAATTTCAATCATTAATTGTTCTATAGAAAATGAGTTATCTTCACTATTTCCATCTCTATCTATATAAATATTATCGATCCTTCTGATGCAACTTTCATTCTGTATAGCCTCAAAAACATTACTATGAATCATACTTATATTCCTTTTATTTTATAGTAGCTTATAATCATGATTGGTCATTTTCATAACAACAAACTACACCAAACCAATTTGCTGAAAAAATTGTTGATAGACTTCTGCTTTCTTTTCTAATGCTAAAGGATAGGCGCGTGACGAAGAAGGTAACCGATATAAATTCAGCTCCCGATCAAGATGTTTAACCTGTACAGATTGCCCTATCATTGGTTTTATTGAGTGATCTGGAAAATGCTGCATCAGTGTATCCGTTGCCTTATCCCCCGTTGTCATGATGGTATGACACATTGGTATTTGCTCAAGTAACTTTGATAAATCTGTGGGTGTGACAATTTCTAAAAACTTATCCGATGCATTACCCTGCAAGCGTTTAATCTGATACGCCGTATCAAATATTCCTACTCCAATCTCAGTTAGAAACTCACGAATTTGTTGTTCTTTAAAGTTTTTATTGGGTAAATCTAAAAAATGATTTTTATCATTAAAGAAAATCAGGCCAAATATTCTCCACATGTCGTTTTGATAATTTGGATAGTAAAAATCCATCTTCCAACGGCTTTGCGGCGGTGGAAAACTTCCCAACATCAATAGCTTGGCATTAGAAGGTAAAAATGGTTGCAGTGGATGTGTTTCTATTTCTATATCAGTCATTTATATCAATAGCCAAATTTTAAATTGAGTGAAACATTTTAGTTATTTTATCGAATTTTCCAGTTTTTTGCTTGGGTCTTTTGTTGATGGAAATTTCGCCTTAACAAAATTTTAGCAATATCATTATTACTGTGTAGTGCAAACCTACCTTCACTAAATAAGGCTTGGGAAAATTTAAAAAAATATGCTGCCGAGGAAGAACAATTTATTAAAGATCTCAGAAAATCTAAGCATTGTGATATTCAAAGAAACTAATTTCTTAGAGTTTGGAATGTACTTCCTCAGATTCATTTTTTCAAATAAATAAATCATTAAAATAAAAATACAGACAGATCTGTATACAAATAAAATCATTTAATCTAATAAAGAACAACAATATGATCTAATTTTAATTGCAATATATATCACATGATTTATAGAGCAACTATAAATCTTACTATTACTTAAAAATATTTAAACTTGAGGGTCTTACTATGAAAAAAGTACTTCTTACAGTAGCTACATTACTTACAATTTCTACTAGTGTTATGGCAACAGATTTCACACCAAAAGCTGAAACAGGTTTTATTGGTGGTAAAGGTTGTGGCTTTTCCTGCACAGGTGGTCGTTAATTTCTAAACTATAAATAAAACCTCACCACAGCCAGTAAAAGCCCTCCTCAAAGGGCTTTTACACTAATCCAAACTGTCTACTCAGTGATTTAAAAACGATATCCCACACCAACATAAGTAATCAGTGGATCAATATCAATCTTGGTTGTCGCGTGAATTAATTTACTGCCTGTATTTTTGTTGACGACATCAATAGTGGCTTTATTATTCAATTTGGCATAGGAAACTGAACCAACTCCATACCAAGAATCATTAAAATCATAAGTAAAGCCAACGGAAACAATAGGTGCAATCGCATCATCTGCATCTACTTTGACAGTCATATCACCACTTGAGACTTTTCGGTCTAAAGCAGCTCCACCTTTACCATCCAATACATTTTGAATCATATGCCCAGCTGAGATCAAATCAGCTCTAATTCCTTCATTAAGCTTAATCTGGTTAAAATGAGCATACATCAGACCAGCACCAACATATGGTCTAAACTTATCTACGCCACCTGTACCAAACTGATATTGTGCTTCTATCGCTGGAGTCCATGCGCGAACTGTTGCAGCTTTGGACTTGTTACCTAAATTCGTAATGGGAATAGATTGACCTAAGGTAATACCATCAGGGAACAAAATTTTTACGATTTCATTTGGAGAAACTGCTAATCCAGTTAAAGGCGCTGCAATTTCTCCCTCTCCTTTAATATCAACTTTCGGTGGAACGCCCCCGATTAACTGTAATGAAACTTTGTCATTCAAATAATAATTGAACATTAACCCTAAAGTATCGACATCATCAACTTCAAGACCCGCATCATTTTGCCGCCAGTTTTCTAACCCATAAATATTAGCACTACCAGCAACTTCTGGCAGGATATTGCCATTTCCATCAGTTAATATTGCTGCCAAAGATGGCTCTTTTAAAGCAAACTCGAGAAATTCTTTTTGGTTAAACTGCTCTCCTCCTAGATCAGTTCCCATCGCATTCGGATCAACAGAGTTTAAGAAGCTAGTCGTCGAAATACTTCCGACTTTGGTGACCGTTCCATTTTTAACATTGGTATTAATATTAAAGGGATTCGCCTTACCTTGCGGCATCACATGTAACCAACCTGCCGAGACCGAGAATCGCTTAAATTCTTGGGCATAAGTTAAGTTGGTTAAAGACATCAAAGTTGTTGCGATTACAATTTTTGTTGCTGTTTTTTTCATTTTATTTCTTCCTGAAATTCCACATTACCTGATTTAGTAATATGTTTTTTGAATATAACTACAAATGTTTTTTTATCAAACAATAAATTTTACTTACTGATAAAAGGTGACTAATCACTAATTTTTTGTGATGAACTTAACAAAATTAACTGTAGTTAAAAGTAGCGCTTATAGAAAAAATACCCTCTTTAAGGAATTCTTATAGATATACTTACGTGAATAGTGTTGTTACTCTCATAAAGATACAGTCAGACAATAAGTACAAAAGGTCAATATATAAAAAATACTTCATCTATTAACTTCAGCGTACTTAAGTGTAATTGCATCATAATAAACAAGATTCCTTCAGCTACTTAACGTTCTTAATTTATTTGTAATGTTTTAAATTATTGAAAATACTATTCTTTATTAATTTTATTGCTGAAATTATAGTTTCATTAGACATAAGCTTTGAGTACAGCCAAAATGGCTGAGTAAGACGCTTAACTTATAGTATCTTCTTTCTAAGCAATAAAAAAAACTGACCATAAGAGGTCAGTTTAATTTAAATAAAACAGTGACTTAATAAATTAAATTATTCTATTGCTAACTTGAATACCTATTTATGCTTTATTAAGTTGTTCTAATCAATAATTAGAAGTCGTAATTACTAAAAAATGCTATCTACAAGTTTCATTATTCAAAATCACACTACCTAAAGTCTCTCCAACTTTATTTTTATAAAAGACCTCAACTTTATGATCATTAACGCCCATATATTTAGAGCTATAAAGCTCTTTGCACCAAACCTGATAACTATCCTTGGTACTTATAAAATCAGCTAAATCTTTTTCTTCAGTTTCAGATATATCTAAAGCTGGGCTGAATGTTACTGAAGAATAAAATGGGGTCGCGGAAGCTGATGTTATTTTTACCAACTCATTAGATTTATAAGTCACTGATTTTGAAGTCTTCTCAGTCGACTTCTTAAAATACTCAGCCGCTCGATCAAGATCTATAAACTTAAAATCCTGCCCAATAATTCCTTGTTCTTTCAATTCATCATCAGTATTAGCAGTTACATTAAAACTCAAGGCCAGCAGCATTGAAGTAATTAAAATTCTTGTCATAAAAATACCCCTTTATTATGCAGGTAATTTATCAAATGGCTGATACGAAGTCATTAAAAAAATATACAAAAATTAATTTATTTATAAAGAGTCATCAATGTAATAGAAAGTTAGATTTTTAATTACCTAGATTTCTATGCTGCGTTTATTAGAGTAATTGCTTATCAATCCGTAACTATCTGGATATTTTAAAAATATTAATTTTTTCAAAAAATACCCTCAATATCATGAGGGTATTTATAGAATACATTAGAAATGAATGTTGAACAGTCTAAGTCTAACCAGACTTTTCTACCGTCCAAACATTCTTGTATTTTTCTTTATGCATTAAATTCCGCTTGGGTCATCTCACCCAGGTAACAAATCGACATGGCAAACAAGTTCACTGGCTGTGTTGAGGGATCACTTTTCTTGATCCATTCAGCACCAATTGCATTCAACTCATTTAGTTTCGTTTTAGAAACAGGTGGTAGAAAGGATTCTAATGGCAGTTGAATGTTAAAACTTCTTGTATTTCCATTATTACTTGCATCATTAAAAGTATAACCAATCAAATACCAATGATATTTTTGTTCAGACATTTGTTATTCTCAAGTTTAATAATTGAGATATTTTTATACCATAAAAAATCAAAAAACATGTTCAAAAATCAATCAATTAAATGTTTTTTGTCATATAAATAAAGCACTCACACGTCAGTATTTGATCAGTGGATGACCTTTTCTACCCAAGATCATCCACCCATCACAAGAATTAGGACGCAGATTGAAGCAATCCTTTTTCTTTCAATATCGGCATAACATGATCTCTAAAATATGGAAATTCTTGCGTATAGTTTAGAAATGATAATGTAGTACCTGAGAATCCCGTGTGCTGTAAAGAAATCAGTCCGTCCGCAACCTGCTCTGGTGTACCTACTAATGGGAAACCGCCATGCCCCACAACAATACGTTGGCGTAATCCTTCAAATAAATCAGGCGGGAAAGATTTACAGAATGAAAATAAGGTATCTATTAAATGTTGTACTGCGCCCTCATCTGCATTATTCAATTGTCGATCCCATTCTGCTTGGGCTTCTTCCTCTGTAGGACGACAAATGACATGTGAAAAGGTCAATACTTTAATACTTCTATCAAGTGCTTCGGCTTCTTTCTTTAGTTCTTTAATTTCAGATACAGAACGCTCAAGATCTGATGCAGGTGTAAATAAGAAATCCGAATTTTTAACTGCGAATTCACGGCCTTCTTTAGAGCCTGCCGCATTAAAGATCGGTGGAGCTGGTATCAAATTTGGCTTTCCATAAGTCCCTTTCGTTTGAAAGAACTTTCCATTCCAATCAAAGAATTCTTTACTCTGCCAAGTTTTCTTAACTAACCCGTACCACTCATGCGCATAATCATAGCGCGTTTCATGATCATCTGGCAGTTGTAATCCCATTGCGTCATATTCAGGTTTGTTCCAACCTGCGACAATATTTAAACCAACCCGATTGCCACTGATTTGAGCCATGGTCGCAATTTGCTTGGCAACGACAACTGGATGGTTTAACGCGCTGTGTAAGGTGGCGAATACATGAATTTTATTGGTTTTGGCTAATAAAGCCGATGTCCAGGTCACGGTTTCCAGAACTGTACCATGAAAATCCTTTTCACCGCCGTGGCCAATAAATCGTGCAGCAGATAAAAGGAAATCAATTCCAGCTTCATCAGCCATTTGTGCCAGTTCCAGATTTTTCTCCCAATTGGCATCCCAGCCATCTTCCAAAGTAGAAGCAGTGAGTCCGCCAGAGCAATTAAAAGCAAAAATACCCAGCTTAAAATGATCTGATAAATTAAAGTCATGTTGAGACATGTTTTTTCCTTTTTTTAATGTAAATGAGTAAATGTAGAAACTTTAAATTCTTTATTTATCAAGTAAGCGTCATATTCTAACGTGGATTTAAACTTTTTTAATTATGTGAAATATAAAGTAATATAAATTTTTCTTCCCGTTCCTTTTCAAGCTTCAAATATTTTTCTATGGCTTTGGTTAGCGGATGGTCACTTCGGGCATTATATTAAATATTGTACCCAGCCCTACTTTAGAGCCAGGTTAATAAGTCTGGATTTTTTGATTTAATAAATTGATGTTCATTCATACTGATGAGCTGAAGTGCGCCATTACTCAGTTTTAAGGTGGTAACACTTGTATTTGCAATCGACCAGCTCAGCGCGAAAGTACGCTGTACACTCAACTCAAGTAACTTTCCAATAATCACAGAGATAACACCACCAGAAGTAAATACAATCGCTTCTTGAGGTTGCTGATCTACTAACTCAGTACATAAATTTTGTAATGCCTGATCTACTCTGGTTTTAAAAACAGGCCAAGATTCATCGTATTCATGATGAAATTCATCATTTGCCCATCGCTCAATTGCCTTATCAAAAATTTGCGCTAAATAAGCCCTTGGATCAACTTCTTTAAAAACATCCTGTTTTAATACTTCTGGCTGCGAAAATCTAGGTTCATACAGTGAAAACACCTGTTGGTGATTAAACTCATTCCACAATCCATCGGTCTTATACATGGCTTGAGGAAAACATTCGCTTAAAGAGATTTGTGTAGTTTGCTGATGACGTTTCATACTCCCTGAAACAATGTAAGGCTGTTCAGTAAAAATATTCTTGAAATATTGACCCAAGAGTTTTGCTTGTGCTTCGCCATTTTCTGACAGCTCATCATAATTAGTTTTGCCAAATGAAGCTTGACCATGTCTGACTAAGTAGATGGTTGTCATTCCTATATCCTGATTGATGTATGTCTCAAAATGGATGTAGTTTTAACATAGCTCTTTCTTAAAGTACAAAATTTTTGTTTTGACTTTTTGTTGGTTCTTGCTTGTGCTCGCTATTTCAAGCTTAATATTACTTAGGCTATTTAGAAAAAGAAATGCGATTTTTAAACGTCATATTTTGGAAAATTCAGGATTTAAAATAATTTAAAGGAAGCTTTAAATAACGAATTCCATTGGCTTCAGGTTCAGGAAAACGCCCTGCATCCATATTGATTTGAATCGCAGGTAATATCAGCTTTGGCATAGATAAGGTTGCATCTCGTGCCTGCCGCATTTGTACGAATTCCTGTTTTGGCGTTGCTGCATTTAAATGAATATTAGATTGTTTTTGAGCTTGAATACTGGTTTCACAAACGTACTCATCTCGCCCTTCAGGCTTATAATCATGGCAAAGAAAAACTCGGGTGTGTTCGGGTAATTGATAAAGTTTTTGTATGGACTCAAACAGCAGGTCTGCACTCCCTTTGGGGAAATCACAACGTGCTGTGCCGTAATCAGGCATAAATAAAGTATCGCCAATAAAAACAGCATCTCCAATTACATAGCTTAAACATGCAGGTGTATGACCAGGTGTTGGAATATTAAATGCATCTAAATGTCCAATCTGGAAATGCTCATTATCTTTAAAAAGATGGTCAAATATTTGTTGGGAATTAAAATACTTTATATCAAGATCATAGATCGCACTGAAAGTCTCCTGAACCACAGCAATTTTTTCACTCATGGCAATTTTTCCGCCAAGTTGTGATTTTAAATATTGCGAAGCCGTTAAATGATCAGCATGAACATGTGTTTCTAAGATCCATTCAACCTGTAAGGCCTGAGTTTGAATATAGGCAATAATCTCATCGGCATGCGTTGTTGAGGTTGTCGCAGAAGCAGCATCATAATCCAGTACACTATCGATAATTGCGCAATAACGGGTTTCAGGATCACTGACAACATAGCTAAAGGTATTACTATTTTCATCAAAGAAAGCTTTAACTTGTGGATTTGACATTGCTACTCTCCGCTTGATTTAGCCCAAAGATGATGAAGAAACATACCGATTAACATGGCAATAATGAAATACCAGATATTTGTATAACCAAGTCCAATTAAAGTAAGCGCTGGTGCTGGACAAATACCTGCAATTCCCCAACCTATACCAAATAGAATCGCGCCGATAATCAGCTTTTTATCGATCTGACGATTCTGCGGCAATGCTATCGTTTGTCCCAAGATGGTTCTAGGATGACGGATTGCTTTTTGAAATGGAATAAATGCCACAGCAATTGCACCAATCATTACAAACATCAAACTGATGTCCCACTTACCTAAAATATCTAAAAAGCTTAATACTTTTGCTGGATTGGACATTCCTGAAATCATTAAACCTAGCGCAAATATACTTCCAAAAATAAAAGCAAATAGATTTTTCATCATATCGCTCCCAAAAGATGACGTGCGACATAGACCGTGAGCATTCCTACAAGCATAAATGTAACAGTTGCGATGATTGAGCGCATTGATAAACGGCTAATCCCACAAATTCCATGGCCACTGGTACACCCTGAACCCAATCGTGTACCAAAGCCCACCAGTAAACCCGCGGCAATCAAAGTAAATGGAGAAGAATCCAAAATAATCTGTGGCTGTACGAATAACTGATAAATAAAAGGAGTAACAATTAAGCCCATCAAGAACCAGAAAGCAGAGCTTCCAATGAAAGATTTCGGTTGTAAGAGTTGAGCAATTAACCCGCTAATGCCAGCAATACGACCATTTATATATAAATAGCCGACAACAGCAAATCCAATCAGCCCACCACCAATCAAAGCCAGAATAATGCTGCTCATCTTCCTCTCACAAAACAATATATGTTTTTATAATATGTTATTTTTAATCTTTCCACAATGAAAAAAGGCTTAACTACTTTACGTAATTAAGCCTTCTTTTAAGCTAGATCGATATTAACGTACTAAATCTTCAATACCAATCGTCTTAGGCAACTTTTCAATCACTTTATTGAGCTCAGCATTTGCTGGAGAGATGCAGCCTGTGTAGTGGCTTAACTGAGTCACTGTACCATCTGGACGTTTCCATGCAAAGAAAGCACTTTGATGATCAGTTGCTGTTTCTGCACAGCCCGTTGTTTTTACATTCGCGCCAGTCGCAGGACGGTAAGTTTTTAGCTCTTGTTGGAGCTTGGTATAAACAGAAGGATCAACTTTTAAATCCTGAGTACCTGTCACCTTGGTATATTGTTTACCATCAAAATGAACAGCGCCTTCAGGTGTAATCTCAACAGAATAGATTGGACAAGTACCAAAACAAGGGCTAGTAGAATAGCGAATTGTTTCCTGTACAGTATCTTCAGGCTGTTGAGGAGTCGTTGCGCAGCCAACTAAAGAAAAAGTGAAAAGGCCCGCAAGTAATAATTTTTTCATTTGTTGATCCGTTATAAAGTATGTTGTTCAAATTTAACAAATCGTCAGTTTTTTGTCATTTAAGTTAATGTAAACAAACAGTAAACTTCCCTTAATTTTACTTAGGCTATTAAAGCAATAAGAAAAAAACTGCTTTATAGAGCAAACGAAATAATTATGAATGAATTTGAGATTGTAAAATAAGGCGTGCCAATTCCAGATCATCGGCATAAGTAATTTTAATATTGTCAGATCGTCCCTGTACCACTTGCACAGGTTCTTTCACATATTCCAAAGCGCTTGCTTCATCTGTAATCACAATATGATCTGCTAAGGCCTGTTCAATTGCACTTTTTAAAACTTGCAATCGAGCCATTTGCGGTGTCTGAGCTTGCCACAACAATTCACGGCTTACCGTTTTCTCGATCTGATTCTCGCTTGGGACTTGTTTTAAAGTATCACGTACTGGAATGGCCAGAATTGCACTTTGATTTGAATGCTGTGCTGACTCAACCAAACGGGTTAAACAATCCGAAGTAACACATGGGCGTGCTGCATCATGAACCAATACCCAATCATTTTCATCTGCAATTTCAGACAAATAAATCAAGGCATTTAAAACAGAGTGCACACGCTCGGCACCACCTTCACAAAAATGCAGATTATCTTTATATTGAAACGGGAGTGTCTTGGCAAAATTATCTTGCTGACCGATGGCAAGCACACATCCCGCCAGATCAAGTGTATTTAGACGATTAACGGTATGTTCAAGTACAGTATGATTTTGAATATACTGATATTGCTTTAATTCAGTTTTAGAAAAACGACTGCCCGAACCTGCTGCTGGTACAACCGCCCACAGCTTAGTCTGGGTTTTCATTCGTTGCAGTATCTTCTTTTGCGTTTGGATCAATATAAATCGGTTTGTAATGGGTACTGATTGTACTCATTTGCACAAATGTTTCATTCGGTTTAATTAAACCTAAATCTAAACGTGCATGTTCTTCAATCGCTTCGCTACCATTTTTTAAATCAAAAACTTCGGCAGCTAAAATACGATTTCGTTCTTTTAATTCAGTATTAATTTCAGCTTGTTGAGTAATTTGCTGAGTTAAGGCTTGGTGAGGGAAATAGCCGCCCTCACCTAACCAGAATTGATACTGCAAGCTCGCAACCAAAACGACTGCAAGCAACAGAATCAATTTACTCGAGGTCGATCGAAACATCTCTAACATGAAAAAGCCCCTACATCCTTCTGAAAGGAAGATCATCTGCGAATTCTATAGGATTATGAATTTGCAGAGTTTCTCTCTTTTGTAAAGAAAGATGATCAGAAGTTTTCAACATGGATAATTTGACCTTATTTTAGACCTTTGAATTCAGCTTTACCGCGGTAAGCTGCTTTCGTTAATTCTTCGATACGAAGCAATTGGTTATATTTCGCTACACGGTCAGAACGGCAGAGAGAACCAGTCTTGATTTGACCCGCTGCTGTACCCACTGCCAAGTCAGCAATTGTTGAATCTTCAGTTTCACCTGAACGGTGTGAGATTACAGTACTATAACCATTTGCTTTTGCAAGGTAGATTGCATCTAGAGTTTCAGTCAATGTACCAATCTGGTTGTATTTGATCAGAATCGAGTTACCGACTTTCTCATTAATACCACGTTGTAAAATCTTAGGATTAGTTACGAATAAATCGTCGCCAACCAACTGGATTTTGTCACCAAGGATTGATGTTAAGTAGCTCCAGCCTTCCCAGTCAGATTCATCTAGACCATCTTCAATCGAAATGATTGGGTACTGGTTTACAAGACCAGCTAAATAGTCAGAGAACTGGTTGCTTGTGAATGCTTTATTGCCTTCACCTGCAAGGACATATTGACCATTTTTGTAGAATTCTGAAGAAGCACAGTCAAGTGCCAACATGATATCAGAACCAGCTTTGTAACCCGTTTGACCAATCGCTTCAAGAATAACAGTGATTGCTTCTTCGTTTGAACGCAAGTTTGGCGCAAAACCACCTTCATCACCTACCGCAGTGTTTAAACCTTTTTTGTTTAAAACTGATTTTAGCGAATGGAAGATTTCTGCACCTGCACGTAATGCTTCAGCAAATGATGTAAAGCCTACAGGCTCAATCATGAACTCTTGAATATCAACATTGTTGTCTGCATGCGAACCACCATTGATGATATTCATCATTGGTACAGGCATAGTCAAAGTCGTTTGACCACGAAGATCTGCGATGTATTGGAAAAGAGGAATTTTCTTTTCTTCAGCAGCAGCGCGAGCAGCAGCCAATGAAACAGCTAAAGTTGCGTTAGCACCTAATTTTTCTTTGTTTTCAGTACCATCAAGTTCGATCATCGTATTGTCGATGTCTTTTTGTTCAAATACTGATTTGCCCACTAAAGCGTCACGGATAATCGTATTTACGTTATTAACCGCAGTTTTAACACCTTTACCCAAATAACGTGCTTTATCGCCATCACGAAGTTCTAAAGCTTCACGAGAACCAGTTGAAGCACCAGATGGTGCACATGCACGACCAACAACCCCAGATTCTAAAATAACGTCTGCTTCGATGGTTGGGTTACCACGAGAGTCCAAAATTTCACGTGCACGGATGTCAACGATTTGGCTCATGAACAATTCCTCTGTTGAATGAAAAACAAGATGCAAGTTATTGCATCAGTGGGTGTCTAACTTTTTGAATCCTTTAACTAAAGTATCCAATTCTTTTAATTGTGCCAAGAATGGCTCAAGCTGAGATAAACGCAATGCACATGGTCCATCACATTTTGCAATTTCCGGTTCCGGATGCGCTTCCAGGAATAAACCCGCTAGACCTGTTGCCATACCTGAACGTGCCAAAGTTGTGATTTGAGCACGACGACCACCCGCAGAATCAGCACGTCCGCCTGGTGTTTGTAAAGCATGGGTAACGTCAAAGAATACTGGCACATTCATTTCTTTCATGGTGTCAAAGCCAAGCATATCAACGATCAGGTTGTTATAGCCAAATGCTGAACCACGTTCACAAAGAATGAGTTTGTCATTCCCAGCTTCCAGACATTTATGCAAGATATGACGCATTTCATGTGGTGCTAAGAATTGTGCTTTTTTAATATTGATAATGGCTTGAGTTTTTGCCATTGCTTCAACAAGATCAGTCTGACGACTAAGGAAGGCAGGAAGCTGGATAATGTCTGCGACTTCAGCTACAGGCGCTGCTTGGTAAGGTTCATGAACGTCGGTAATGATTGGCACATTAAAATGCTTTTTAATCTCCGCCAACCACTCGATGCCCTTTTCCAGACCAGGACCACGAAATGAATGTAAGCTCGAACGATTTGCCTTGTCAAAGCTTGCCTTGAACACGTAAGGAATATCTAAGCGTTTGCAAATATCAACATACGTTTCAGCAATTTCAAATGCTAAATCTTTCGATTCAAGTACGTTCATTCCGCCAAATAATACAAATGGCAAATGATTTGCCATTTGTATATCGCCTAAACGTACAACTTCTTGTGGTTTTAATTGTGACATTTAAACTTTCCCAGTTTATTTAAAACTCAATACTTACTTTTGGTGCTGATTTTTAGCAGCCCCGATAAAACTAGCAAATAATGGGTGTCCATCACGTGGTGAACTTGTAAATTCTGGGTGGAATTGTACAGCAATAAACCAAGGATGTTCAGGAATTTCTACAGTTTCAACTAAATGTTGTACTGATGAATAGCCTGAAATTTTCATACCAGCTTCTTCAAGTGCCGGAATAAAACGATCGTTCATTTCGTAACGATGACGGTGACGTTCAGTAATTTCGGCTTTGCCATATACTTCACGTGTTTTAGTGCCTTCAACCAGTTCTGATTTTTGTGCACCTAAACGCATCGTACCGCCCAAGTCAGACTCAAGGCTACGTTGCTGTAATTCACCACGTTCATCTAACCATTCAGTGATTAAACCAATGAGTGGATATTTAGTTGAACGGTTAAATTCAGTTGAACTTGCTTCTGGCATCGCTGCAACGTTACGTGCATATTCAATCACAGCCAGTTGCATACCTAAACAAATACCAAGGAATGGAATCTTGTTTTCACGTGCGTATTGAATGGCTTTCATTTTGCCTTCAGTACCGCGCTCACCAAAACCACCTGGTACCAAGATCGCATCAGCCGTACTTAAAATGCTAATGTCTTGCTGTTCAAGCTCTTCAGCATTGACATAGTCAATCTGAACTTTAACGCGGTTCTGGATCCCTGCATGTAAAAGTGCTTCATTCACAGATTTATAAGCATCTGGAAGTTCTACATATTTACCCACCATCGCAACACGTACTGTGTATTCAGGATTCAATAATGCTTCAACAACATTGTCCCAATCTTCAAGATTTGCTTCTGGAAGATCGTTGAAGCCAAAACGTTCGCAGATCAGGTCATCAACATTCTGTTCGTAGAAAGTACGTGGAATTTGATAAATCGTTTTCGCATCTTTACATACCACAACGGCACGCGCTTCAACATTCGTGAACAATGCAATTTTACGTTTAGTATCAACATCGACATCGTATTCAGTACGGCAGATCAAGATATCTGGCTGAATACCGATTGAAAGAAGTTCTTTCACCGAATGCTGAGTTGGCTTGGTTTTCAATTCTGCAGCAGATTTGATGTATGGTAATAAGGTCAAATGCATGAGCATTGTGCGTTTATGACCCAACTCAACCATAAGCTGACGTACTGATTCCATAAATGGAAGTGATTCGATATCACCAACAGTGCCACCAATCTCAACGATCGCAACGTCGTAACCTTCACCTGCGCGAAGTACGCGTTCTTTAATGTTATCTGTAATATGTGGAATAACTTGAACAGTACCACCTAGGTAGTCACCACGACGTTCTTTGTTCAAAACGTCTTGATATACACGACCGCTGGTAAAGTTATTCAGTTTGGTCATTTTCGCACGACGTAAGAAACGTTCGTAATATCCCAAATCTAAGTCAGTTTCAGCACCATCCTCTGTGACGAAAACTTCACCATGCTGAAATGGACTCATGGTACCTGGATCGACATTAATGTATGGATCCATTTTTACCATAGTGACTTTTAAGCCACGAGCTTCCAAAAGTGCAGCAACAGAAGCAGCAGAAATACCTTTACCTAGTGATGAAACCACACCACCAGTGACAAAAATAAAATGGGTCATTGAGTTTCTCGTACAATCGAGCCGAAATCGGCCTACAATGTTGGGCAATTTTACTGTACTCTGCCCCTATAAAGCAAAGTCAAACCGCATCAATTCAAAGAACTATAAACAACTGGTTATTCTATCAGCATTTTCGATAAAAATTTACGGGATTTGATGATTTTTCATACTTAAATTACGTTTAAGCGCTCAAATTCATCCTCAAACTTCTTAAAAATCGGTTTTAAACCGCAATAAATGAGCCATAAAAGTGATGAGGATTTGCAAGCAATTATAAAATATAAACAAACTCAACAAAGCATAGGGATTTCTTCACATACTTTTACTGTTATAATTCGTGCTGTCCTTATTTAATATGTTGTTTTAGCAATGGCAAATAAAAAACTTTTAATTTGTGCAGCACTGGCGACTGGTCTTTTATTAACTGCTTGTGTGAAAAAAGAAGAACCTAAAAACGAAGAGCAGCAAGAACAGTCGACGACTGAAACTCAAACTCAGCCACAACCTGAGCCTGAAAAAATTCAGGAATTTGAATCGTTAGAAAGTGTTGATAAGCAAGAAGCTCCAGCGCCTGCTGTTGAAACAACGCGCGAAGAAACTGCAAATACGACCACTGAAATTCGTCGTGAAATCCATCCTGCTCAGACTGAAACGCCTGCTGCAACTGAGACTCCACGTACTGAACAACCTAAACCAGCAAAAACAGAACAGCCTAAAGCTGAGCAACCTGTAAAAGCTGAACCAAAACCTGCTAAAGTAGAGCAGCCAAAAGCTGAGCAAACTGCAAAAGCACCAAAATCATCTACACCAGCTCAAAGTGAAGATGATGCTGTTGCTGCCGCAATTGCTGCTGCTACACCTGCATTAAACAACTAATGTTTTAATTGCTTGCTGAAAAAAGCCATGAACCGCGTTTGTTGCAGTTCATGGCTTTTTTATTTCTACATTATTAATAATTCTTAAAAAAATCAGCCATCAAACGTGAAGCCCAGGATTTCACACTTAACGTTTCATAGAAGCCACAATGGCTACCCTTCTTCGTCGTGACCACAGCGATATTTTCCATATGCTGAATTGCATCTTTATATGGTTCCAGATTCTTGATTGAACAGACAGGATCATCTTCTGCATTCAAAATCATCAATGGAATTTTGACATTTTCAAACACATAGATCGGATTGATTGCCTGACAATAACTTTGATAATCCTGAAATCCAGCCATTTCAAAGTATTCTTTTTCAAACTCTTCCAAGCTGGTGGTTGTCAGCACCTTTTCTACAGAAGCAAGTTGACCCCATGTGGCCTGATACGGATAGATAAAGTACTTAAAAAGCTTCTTGGTCATCATTTTGCTATAAAAAGGATGGACATTTTTAAAGCCAATTTCAGTGTTATAACCTGGACACATTGCAAAGGCAGCTTTGAAAGGTGTATCTGCACCTTGCTCACCTAGATAGCGTACTAACAAACCTGTACCCGCAGAAGAACCGACAGCATATAAGTCTGAGTCTGGAAATAAGCTTTGAATATGTGCCAATTGCTCTTTTAGATCACTGGTCGAACCAAACAATGAAATACGTGGTACAGGCATTGGCAAACCCGCATGACCACGGCGTAAACACAATGCGATTCTCCACCCTGTATATTCATGCAGGTCTTTAACCAGCTCCCGCATACTTTCAGGTGTTCCTGTAATGGTATGCATAATCACAACAGTCGGCGTCTCTGGCGGTAAGTCATATCCGTACCATGCGATTGCCGTTACACCACCATCCTGCATCTGTAATTGTTCGATTCGATCATATTCAAGCTTGATCATTTTCTTTCGAATCACATCAAAATACAGCAAATGTAGATGAGTATTACTTAGCCACGGCGTTGGACGATATTTTTGCTTTAATTGTGGTAATTTTTCCAGCACATCCTTAATCTTCCCTTGCGGGTCATAATACATTTTCGGTTGTTCAGCACCGAGTACCGTATCAAAGAGTTCTGAACCTAACACTTTTATTTTGTCTAAAGCAGATATACCCATATCCAATACCGCCTCTAACGATGAGTAAATGTTTGCCGCACTAAAGTAGCGACCTGTTTTCCCCAAATTGCATAAATTTCTTTGCCAGGATGAAAACCATCACTGGCCATTGGCAGATTCATCGCCTGAAAAGTTTCTACATCATATTGAATGAAATGAAATTGCGGCTGCGGCGCCAGCCATTGTTGTAATACTTGATTCATTTGTGCTGCATATTTCCCAAACAGCCAAGCCAATGGATTCGGCAAAGCTGGAAAATGCTGCATTGGCGGTACACCAGACACAATAATCAACTTGGGTTGAAACTGTTGTTGTATATAGCTAAAAAGTTGTTTTTGCTGTTTCAACCAAGACTTTGCCGAAGTCAGCTTAGTGACATCATTAACACCCATTGAGGTGACGATTACATCATAACATTGCTGATCTAACTGTTGTACTGTTTGGTAAGTTTGCTGAGTGGTATCGCCTGTTTTTGCCTGTAATTTCCACTGCAAGCGATATTCATTCTGTAATTCGGAAATGATCGCTCCTGATAAAGCGTCTTGTTGAGTTTCAACACCCACGCCAGCCGCCGCTGAATCACCTAAGATCAATAAGGACAGCGGTTGTCCCTCACCAGTCGTACCTTCACGCTCTCCACCGGCTTCTAAAAGACGTGGCGTATTTTTACGAACTTTCGTACCCTGAATGAGTAATATAGGCAATAAAGCCAAAGTTGAAAGTTTTAACCACATTTCAAATCTCTGAATACTACTTAGGCTATTTTGGGTGCTTTAGTTGGGTTGATACTTGGCAAATCTTGCGCCCATCTTCTCTGCCAATGCTGCCAAACCACTCATCGGACGGATCATCACTTCAAAATCAATGATTTTCCCCTGATCATTAAAACGAATCATATCAATGCCTTTTAATGACTTACCACTCACATTGGCACTAAATTCCAGCACCACATTTTCACCATCTTCAGTATAAAATTCACGGTGATAAGTAAAGTTCTCAAACACCTGAATCACATTAGTCAAAATAAAAAAGACCACATGCTTTCCTTCATAAGGCTTGTAAGCAACTGGCGAGCGAAACACAACATCTTCCGCAAGCAAGTCATTTAAGCGAGATAAATCGCCAGCTTGAATCATTTCATGCCAGATCGCTAAGGCTTGTTTTGTTGTTTCAAGTGTCATTGTTATTTTTCCTTCATATCTAAAAGTGAATGAGCACTTCCTCTCATGAGAAAATGCTCATTACTATCTTATAAAACGGCTGCTAATTCAGCACCTTGACGAATTGCACGCTTCGCATCCAGTTCACCTGCTTCTTTCGCACCACCAATCAGATGAACATTTTTACCATCTGCTTTAAGTTGGTCGAACATCGCAGTATAAGATTCCTGACCAGCACAAATCACCACATTATCAACTTCAAGCACACGACTTTGACCATCCACCGTAATATGTAGACCTTGGTCGTCAACCTTGTCGTAACTTGCTCCCGCAATCATTTTCACATCACGATGTTTTAAGCCAGTACGGTGAATCCAGCCCGTAGTTTTACCTAAACCTGCACCAACAGATGCTGTTTTACGTTGTAGTAAGTAAATTTCACGTTCAGACTTTTCTAACTCAGCTGGTTTTAAGCCACCTACATGCTCGTAAGTCGTATCAATTCCCCACTCTGCATAGAACTTTTCAGGATTTAAGCTACCACTGTCACCTTCATGGGTTAAGTATTCTGCGGTATCAAAACCAATACCGCCAGCACCAATAATGGCAACACGCTTACCTACAGGTACACGTTCTTTTAATACCTGAATATAGCTCAACACTTTTGGATGATCGATGCCTTCAAATTGCAATTGACGTGGAGTCACGCCAGTCGCAACCACGATATCATCATAATGTGCTTGGCTTAACTCATCATAAGTAGCCGTATGATTCAGTACTAACTCAATATTCGGCTGTAATTCAATTTGGCGTTTAAAGTAACGTAAGGTCTCGTAGAACTCTTCTTTACCCGGAATAGTTTTGGCGATATTGAATTGACCACCAATCTGGTTGCTGGCATCAAAGACTTTCACTTTATGACCACGACTTGCAGCATAAACCGCAAAGCTTAAACCTGCTGGGCCTGCTCCAATCACGGCAATATTTTTCACTGCACTGGTTTCTTTGAAAATCAGTTCGGTTTCATAACACGCACGTGGGTTGACTAAACATGTCGCAATCTTCATTGAGAAAATATGATCTAAACAAGCTTGGTTACAGCCAATACAGGTATTGATCTCATCGCTACGACCTTCGCTGGCTTTCAATACAAACTCTGGATCTGCCAACATTGGACGTGCCATAGACACCATATCTGCATGACCAGAAGCCAAAACGTGTTCCGCCATTTCAGGGGTATTGATACGGTTTGAAGTAATTAAAGGAACTGAAACTTCACCTTTGAGCTTTTCAGTCACCCATGTAAATGCTGCACGCGGTACTTTAGTTGCAATCGTTGGAATACGCGCTTCGTGCCAGCCAATCCCTGTATTGATAATGGTTGCACCCGCTTTTTCGATTTCTTTTGCAAGTTGAATCACTTCTTCCAGCGTTGAACCACCTTCAACCAGATCCAGCATCGACAAGCGATAAATGATAATGAAATTCTCACCCACCAACGCACGGGTACGCTTTACGATTTCAATTGGGAAACGAATACGGTTTTCATAGCTACCGCCCCACTCATCATCACGGTGGTTAGTACGAGCGGCAATAAATTCATTAATCAGATAGCCTTCTGACCCCATGATTTCGACGCCATCATAGCCTGCATATTGTGCAAGCTTGGCACAGTTGGCAAAGTCATCAATGGTTTGCTGCACTTCTGCTGAAGTAAGCGCTTTGGGTTTAATTGGGTTAATCGGCGCTTGAATCGCAGATGGTGCAACAATCTCAGGCTGATAAGAATAGCGGCCTGTATGTAAAATCTGCATTGCAATCTTACCGCCCGCCTCATGTACAGCTTGGGTAATCACTTTATGTTTATCTGCTTCGGCAATGCTATCGAGCTTAGACGCATGCGCAAAAGTCAGGCCAGCATCGTTTGGCGAGATCCCACCTGTAACAATTAATCCAACATCACCTTTGGCGCGTTCTGCATAGAATGCAGCCATACGCTCATAACCTTGAGGTGCTTCTTCTAAGCCAACATGCATAGACCCCATAAGCACACGGTTTTTTAAAGTGGTAAAGCCTAAATCAAGTGGCTTTAATAAATGTGGATAAGCTGACATGTTTTCTCCTTTGGCTCGCATTCAGCTGGCTAATGCAACTTGTTGCATAAAGTTATAAACAAGATTTGATTTTTATGCAACATATTGCATAATTCTGATGAGTCATTTTTTATTATGGAACATCATGTCACTCGCCCATGTTTTATTGACCAGCCTATTAGAGAAACCGAGCACAGGTTTTGAATTGGCTCGTCGCTTTGACCGTTCAATGGGCTTCTTTTGGAATGCGACTCATCAGCAAATCTATCGTGAACTCAATGGTATGCTGAAAAAAGGATGGATTTCGACATTAGAAGAACAAGCTGCAAATAGCCGAAAAAAAACCTACCAAGTTGAGCAACTGGGTAGAATACAACTGGCTGCATGGATTGAACAACAAAGCGAACCAGCACAATTACGTGATGATCTTATGGTTAGGTTAAGGGCTGAGGCTCAACTGGGAGGCAATACCATTTTGCCTGAGTTGGAACGCCACTTATCTATCCATAAGGAAAAATTAAGCCTTTATCAAGCCATTCATGATAAAGATTTTAAAAATAGCCAACCCACCAACCGTGTGCTGTTCATCCATAAAATGATTCTTGAACTTGGTATCATTACAGAAAGTGAATGGATAAAATGGTTGGAACAAATGATTCCTCAACTGAGAAAGTTTGAGGAAACAAACGATATTGGAGAACAATAATGCCATTTTATACCATGCCTGATCAGGAAAAATTATTTGTGCGACGCGTTGGCGAAGGTGAACCTGTGCTGGTGTTGTCAGGTCTGGGCATGCAAAGCTGGCAATGGCTTCCTTTCTTATTTTCCAATCGCAAACAATATGAATTTATTATTCCAGACTGGCGCGGTTTTGGGGGTTCAAAGCATTGTGCGATTCCCAATATGGATGCAATTTCTAGCCACTGGAATGATGTTAATAGTCTCATTCAACAACTAAAACTCGATCAGTTTATCCTGATGGGCTATTCCATGGGTGCAACCACAGCCATGCATGGGATGAAACATGGCAATCTGGCTGAGAAACTCAAAGCCTATTTACATATTGATCAAACACCGAAGATCTCTGTCGATGACTCTTGGCAATATGGCTTATTCGGGCAGAAGCATCCTCAATTTAAACAGCTCTTGCTTGAGATTCAAACCTTATTACTCCAATATAAACATGCACAGAAGCTTGAAGATTTACCCGATGATGTTCGCTATAACCTGGTGAGCTTATGGGGTGCGTTTATCGAGCTGCAAGGCAGTAATAACTATAGTCCCAAGATTTTCAAACTGGCACTGAATCGCCCTTTCTTACAAAAGTATCTATTGCCGATCCAACGACTGGATTACTTGCTCTGGTATGTAGAAAACTATCTCAATCATGATGAAGATTATCGCGAAGCGATTAGCCAGCTCAATTGCCCAACCACTTTCTTTATTGGTCGTGAATCCACCCTATACCCTGAAACGGGACAAACCTTGATTGCAGAAAGTTTGGCAAATGCCACAGCTGTTTATTTTGAACGTTCTGGCCATACGCCACTCATTACTGAACCGAGAAAGTTTAGTCAGGAAATCGGTCACTTTCTTGCAGCTCAATCTATTCAAGCAGCCTGATTTTAAGCCAATAAAAAAGCCAGTCTTCAACTGGCTTTTTTAACTTTATTTCTTATGTCGCATTTGTTCAGCAACATCCAGCAAAACCTGTGCCGTTTTATCCCAACCTAAACAGCCATCTGTGACGGATTGACCATAAGTCATATCACAAGAGATCTTTTGATTGCCATCTACTAAATGACTCTCAATCATCACACCGCGCACTTTCGATTCCGCACGTTCTGCAATGATTTGCTGCAAGACTTGCGGTTGTTTTAATGGATCTTTAGCGCTATTGCCATGACTACAGTCAATCACAAGTGCAGGTAAATGCTTATGTTTAAAATGCATGGACTGGATCGACGCCAAATCATAATTGGTACCATGATTTGAGCCACGTAAAATCAAGTGTGGCAATGGATTACCTGCACTATGTAGGATCGCAGGCAAACCTTGTTGAGTCATCCCGAGGAATTGATGCCCGTTCATGGCAGACTGGATTGCATCTAAAGCAATCTGAATCGAGCCATCAGTCCCATTTTTGAAGCCGATGCTGTACGGCATGTGGCTGGCAATTTCACGATGAATTTGTGATTCACTGGTACGTGCACCAATTGCACCCCAAGCCAGTAAATCATCAAAGTAACCCGTTGCCATTGGACTTAAAATTTCACTGGCAATCGGCAAACCCTTTTCAACCAGTTGTAAATAAAGCGCACGAGACTTTTCTAAGCCCAGCTGTAAATCTGATGATCCATCTAAATTTGGATCGTATAAAAAACCTTTCCAGCCCACTGTGGTACGTGGTTTCTCAATATATGCACGCATGACAAGGAAAATCTGATCTTTGACTTGTTCTTGGAGTTGTTGCAGACGATCAGCATATTCGAGTACTGCGATAGGATCATGGATCGAGCAAGGCCCTGTAATCACCATTAAACGATGATCTTGTCCTGATAAAATATTTTGAATCGTTTGACGATGTTTTGAAATTTGCTGCGCCAGATTTGCAGACAAGGGATACTGCGCTTTGAGTTGTGATGGCAAGCTAAGCATTGATTCTTTTGTGTGTGTTTGTGGTTGTGTCAAAGCAGTATTTAAAGCATTCATTTTCAATTCCTTTGGACTGACCTTCTTCGCAGTCCTTTTCATTTATTTGAGCAAGTGTGATCTAAGTGATGTTGATTTTTTTGCAAAGTAAAACCAAGTAATCTTGCTAAAATATGAATAATTGAATGTATACATGGTATTTCTCCTAAAATGATGATTGTTAAAGCATAAAAAAACCTGATCGGTGTTGCCGATCAGGTATTAACTGGTTGGGCAACCCTTTTTGCTGCCCGAAACGCATCAGGCAACGATTAATATTGCCAAAAATAAAAGTATGCGTTTGTGTTTACAGTATGCTTTAACATGTTTATTTCAAATATCTAAAAAACTGTGTCTAAGTATTAAATTACGCACTATTTCAGCATTTGACAAGCATTTTTTGTGTTTTTTTAATCATAACTTAAAAATCCTGAAATTTGACCTTTGCCCGCTTAGCTCATAGAATAGATGAAAAATACATCAACCCGAGATTACGCCAATGAAGTAAGTCCTATTTTTATCATCAAAATCCATTTTTCTTTTTTGATGTGCAAAATAGACTTATCTATCGTTTAGCGATTGTCATTCTAAAATTTATCTCTATCTCGCTATTTTGCATATCCTGTTTATGAGGTTTCTTATGACTCAGCAGGCATGTATCGTTTCAAATCTATCGCTTGAATTGGCACAGCACAAACTCTTTGATCAACTCTCATTCCAACTGCCCTTACAGCAGTTTTGCGGATTGATTGGACGTAATGGTCAGGGTAAATCACTATTGATGTCTCTACTTCAGGGGCAATCGAATGAACTCGCTTATTCAGGCCAAATTTCATGGCAATGCCCACATCAGCATCTTGCGCAACTGCAACGTATACAAGCCAAGACCATTGCTCAAGCTTTGGATATTGAAGATTTATATCAATGCTTTGAACGGATTCAGCAAGGTACTGCTTCATTTAACGATTATGATCGGGTTGAACATCTCTGGCATCTACCAACCGAATGGCAACAATTGTTAGAAAGTGCAGGATTACCTACAGCACTAGATACCCCTACTCAATATTTGAGTGAAGGCCAAAAAACCAAGCTTGCCCTTTGTCGCTTATTCTTATTGAAAGATCATTATCTGCTTTTGGATGAACCTAGCAACCATCTGGATATTCAAGGACGACAATGGTTAATAGATCAAATGGCGCAACATCCTACGGGTGGTTTAATGATCAGTCATGACCGACAATTACTTTCTCATGTACAAGGTATCTTTGCTTTAAACCAGCTCGGTCTACAGTACTATGGTGGCAATTACGCGCTCTATCAGCAACAACATCAGTTGCAAGTTGAAGCATTATCACATGCAGTGCAGCAAGAGAAACGCGAGTTAAAACAGCTTAAAGAGCAACAACATCAAAGTCAGATGAAAGCACAAAAGCGGAAAAAAACAGGTGAAAAGTTAAGAGCCTCAGGTTCTCAAGCTCCGATCTTGTTGGATGCCAAGAAAGAACAATCTGAGCAATCTCTTTCGCATTTACGAAAACAACAGAGCAAACAGCTTGCTGATGCAAAAGATGAATTACAGCAAAAACAAACGCAACTGGAGCATCTTAAATCACAGTCTTTTGAATTTACTCAAACGAGCGGTAAATCAGGTGAAATCTTACGCTGTCAGCAATTACAACTGACTTACGCAAAAACACAGCCAATTGATCTAGCCCTAACCGTTGGTGAAAAATTGCACTTAATTGGCGCAAACGGTACGGGTAAATCCACTTTACTCAAAACCCTTCAAGGCTTAATCCCGCCACTTGCAGGAGAGATTTATTGCAAAGTAAGCGCTGTCTATCTGGATCAGAATCTTTCATTGCTTAATGAAAACCTATCTGCTGTTGAATATCTATGTGGTATAGATTCAAATCTAAACGAGCAACAGGCACGCACCCTATTAGGCAACCTACAAATCCGTAGAGATAAGGCGTTGAGTCCTTTAACAAAATTGAGCGGTGGAGAACGTTTGAAAGTAGCATTATTGGGTTTAAAACAACAAGCCATTGAGTTGTTGCTTCTTGATGAACCAGAAAACCATCTCGATATTGAATCTCGTGAGTTACTCGCCCAAGCGATCAACTCTTTTAATGGCGCTGTGATACTGGTGTCGCACGATGAAAGCTTTGTTGAAGAATGCGGGATCCATGAAAGCTATGTACTCAGTTAATTTTTAGAGGACTTAATCTCAGCATGGTGACAATCTGCACCATGCTGATCTTTATTTAACGAACCAAACCTTGCGGCTGTAAAATAATCAGGCAGGCGCCACAAACAACAACGATCCCGCCCAGAATATCCCAGCGTGTCAACATGACCTGATCAACATAGCGTAACCACATCAAAGCCGTAAAAATATAAATCCCACCATAGGCCGCATAAATACGACCGGAAGCGGCTGGATGTAAGGTGAGTAGCCAAACAAATACAGCCAGACTTAACGCCGTAGGAATCCATAACCAATGCGACTTTCCTTGATTCAAAATCAAATAAGGAAAATAACAACCTAAGATTTCAGCAATTGCTGTGACGAAAAATAACCCAAATACTTTAAGTACTTGGGTTATTGAGAAAGAAAGTTCAAACATTAAGCAGGTTCAGCACTCGGGTTAATATGATCTTCAAATACTTCCAATTTTAAACCGACTTCTTTGCCATTTTCTGTTTTCACAGAAACCGCAACGTTACCACCATGCTCAGCAAGCTCACCGAATAGAATCATCTCAGCAAGTGGCTTTTTCAGATGTTCCTGAATCAGACGTTGCATTGGACGAGCACCCATCAAACGGTCATAACCATTAGTTGATAACCAGTCACGTGCACTTTGATCGACATCAAGTACCACTTGTTTCTCATCCAGTTGCGCTTGCAACTCGGTTAAGAATTTATCTACCACTGAATCAATAATCGTAGTTGGAAGTGCTTTAAATTGAATCACGCCATCTAAACGGTTACGGAATTCAGGTGAGAATGCACGTTTCATTGCATCCTGATTGTCTGAACTATGATCCTGTTCAGTAAAGCCAATGCTGGCACGGACAATACTTTCAGCACCAATGTTGGTGGTTAAAACAATAATCACATTTCTGAAATCAGATTTTCGACCGTTGTTATCGGTCAAGGCACCGTGATCCATGATTTGCAACAGCAAGTTAAATACATCTGGATGTGCTTTTTCAATCTCATCAAGCAACAGTACACAATGCGGATTTTTATGAATCGCATCAGTCAGTAAACCACCCTGATCATAGCCAACATAACCTGGAGGTGCACCGATCAAACGAGAAACTGCATGACGTTCCATATATTCCGACATATCGAAACGAACCAGTTCGACACCTAACAGCTTGGCAAGCTGTTTGGTAACCTCTGTTTTACCAACCCCTGTTGGGCCAGCAAATACAAAACTACCTACTGGTTTATCTGGTGCTTTTAAGCCTGCACGAGACAATTTGATCGCTGATGAAAGTGCCGTGATAGCTTCATCCTGTCCAAACACCACACGCTTAAGATCACGTTCCAAATTCTCAAGTACAGACTTGTCATCTTTAGAAACCGTTTTCGGTGGAATACGGGCAATCTTAGAAACGATGTCCTCGATATTTTCAACAGAGATGGTTGTACCATCTACTTCCGCTTTCAGACGGCGTTGCGCACCTGCTTCGTCAATCACATCAATGGCTTTATCTGGTAAAAAACGATCATTGATAAATTTCGCAGACAGCTCAACAGCCGCAACCAAAGCTTTATCATCATATTCCACATGATGGAAATCTTCGAACTTGTTTTTCAAGCCACGTAAGATTTCAATCGTTTCATTGATACTCGGTTCATTCACGTCAATTTTCTGGAAACGACGAGACAAGGCATGATCTTTTTCAAATACCTGACGATATTCTTGGAAAGTGGTCGAGCCAATGCAACGCAAGCTACCATTTGCTAGCGCAGGCTTAATCAGATTCGAAGCATCCATAGTGCTGCCCATGCTCGAACCAGCGCCAATAATCATATGAATTTCATCAATGAATAAAATCGCATTTGGATTCTTTTTCAACGCATTCAACAATTGTTTTAAACGCTTTTCAAAGTCACCACGATATTTGGTACCTGCAACAAGCGCACCGATATCCAGACTATACACTTCCGCATTTGCCAATGGTTTTGGTGCTTTACCGTTGACGATTAACCAAGCCAAACCTTCAGCAATTGAGGTTTTACCAACCCCCGGATCACCCACTAAAAGTGGGTTGTTTTTACGACGACGACATAAAATTTGTGCCGCACGCTCAATCTCTTTTTCACGCCCAATTAAAGGATCTGTTTTACCCTTTTGTGCTTCAACATTTAAGTTAAGGGTATATTGCTCTAATGGGCCTGCATTGGCAGAAGCCGCATTTTCACCTTCAATATCTTCAACTTCTTCTTCAACCTGAATCTCATCTTTACGTGTGCCATGAGATAGGTATTGAGTCAAAGTCAAACGGTTAATTTGATGACGTTTAAGCAAATAAACTGCAAAAGAATCCCGTTCCGAATACATTGCGACGAGAACATCGGCACCTTCAACTGTACGGTCACCACCGCTCGATTGAACATGGAAAATGGCACGTTGCAAAATTCGGTCAAAACTCTCTGTCGGATGAGGAGCCTGTTCACTATTATCACCAAGTTTCGGGGTATGTTGCTCTACATATTCCTCTAATTCTTTACGCAAAGTAACGATATCAGCGCCACAGGCTTTTAACGCATTTACGGCTGAATCATTATCCAGCAAGGCAAGCAACAAATGTTCAACTGTCAGAAACTCATGTCTCTTTTGACGAGCCATGCTAACAGCCAAACGTAACGATACTTCTAATTGACGACTGAGCATGTAACCCCCTTATATCTTGGGCTCTATCAAAAAAAGAGAATCTTTTAATGAAAAAGCGAATTATTAACTTGATCCGCTGAGCTTCTGTAAACGTGATTGAATATACATCTACAAGTCTCTTTGCTTCATATTCTACTGTTAGCATTAGTTGACTATCTTGGTCAAGTTTCAAAACAAAGTATTGTTGTAAAAATTCAATTACAAAGTGGATAAAACCCACCAATTTGATTAAATATTCAGCAAATATGATAATTTACTTAATAAATATCAGAATAATGTAGTTAAAGTGAATTTTTCAAATATTAATTTTGCCTATAAATATCGAGCCAATATGATTTAACATTTTAAGGATGAACACTAAATCTCAATATAATCATCAGGTGCTAAATTCCTGAGAAGCGTAGAGACTTCTCAAGAGTTTTGCTATGCGTTTTATAGAACGGGAATATAGTTTTAATGCTATGACTTACAGCATATGAGCCATATATAGCACAAGGGTCTTGCGCATGAGGAATAACATTCCGCAAGAGCGTCTCTTTTTTAACGCCGTCACTCACAGCATATGAGCCATATCATGGCGCAAGGTCTTGCGCAGCTAAAAAGCGTTGCTTTTCTTAACGCTGCTCAGGTTCGATCTGGCATAACAGCGGATGGCCTTGCGCACGGGCATAGTTATTCACTTGATTTGCTTTGGTTTCAGCAATATCACGTGGGTAAATACCCGCTGTTCCCTTACCTTCATAATGAACAGTCAGCATCACTTGACTGGCCTGATCAAAGTCCATCCCAAAATAACTTTGTAAGACTTCAATCACAAAATCCATTGGTGTGTAATCATCATTCATTAAAACAACCGCATATAATGGCGGACGCTTTAATTCAGGTGGGGCTGTTTGCACAACCACTTCACCTTCATGATCATCCTGCGAATCACTTAAACGTGGATTTAAGTGCCAATCGACATAACCTGATTGATGAAAAGAGTTTTTCACTTCACTTAAATTCATTTGACGCTTGTATCTTCGCATATCCAGTTCTTAATCTAAAAAATTATTGAGCATTCGCTTCGGCTTGAGGAATTTCTGACACAAAGGCAGAACTTACATCCACAGGCTTACCACGTTGCCAGCTAAAACGTTTAATGATCGGTGTACCTGATCCAGTTAAGCGCACTTCAATAAATTGCGGTGTAAAGCCTTTTGGCATTGTCCAACGGCCAGTTAAACGCTCAAAATCTTCAAAGTTGAAGTTTTTATCTTCTAAAGGTACGACTAAAACTTCTGTATCTTTAATCAGACGTAATTCGACTGAACCTGAAGCACGGCGTTTATTCGGGCTGACCTGAACAAGATCAATCTGATATTCATACGCATTTTCAGGTAATGACTTAATTGCCATATTTTGAATCGTTAAACTTACACCACCACGTTGTCTCAGGATTTCACGATAAATGGCGTTCATTCCTTCAAACTGAGCCTTATCTGCATTGGCCTGATTTACAGATTTAAATAAGTCATCTGCATTGCCCACAGCCATATCACGCTCTTGCACAGCTGCATTTAAGTTTTTGCTCACAGCATCCAACGCAGTCTTCTGCTTCTGGACAACATCAACCAATTGTTCCGCATCAGCATCATAGCCAACAACAGTTAAACCCTGACGGTGTCCGACAGTATAACCAAGCATAAAACTGCTACCGATCAAAACGGTAGCACCAATAATTAAAGGTAAATTCGTTTTTAAAAACTTATTTTTCTCAACGGAACTGTCTGGTGAAGTAGTCGGTTCAACGTTTTCCATCATCATCTCTATCGTTATGATTTGCATCAAAGCACACATTAAAATCGAAATTTAAATGTGTGTGAAGTAAAAAAGCGTTTTTTATGGTAATAAACCAATGCCTTCTAAGCCAGCAGCCTCGTCAAAACCAAACATTAAGTTCATATTTTGAATGGCCTGACCTGCTGCACCTTTGACTAAATTATCCTGAGCCACCAAGATAATCAGCTTATTTGGTTGTGGGCGATAAAGTGCAATTCTGAGTTCATTCGCGCCACGAACGCTACGTGTTTCTGGTGAACTATTCACAGGCATCACATCAACAAAGCGTTCATCTTTATAAAAATCTTCATAAAGTGCCTGTAAATCTGCTTGCTGGCCCTGTTCTGTTAAATCAACATAAATCGTGCTCAACATGCCACGAATCATCGGAACCAGATGAGGTACAAAAATCAGTTGATCAAACTGACCTGTTTGACCTGAAATATTCTCAAGTGCTTCCACAATTTCTGGATGATGACGATGCCCAGCAACGCCATAGGCTTTGAAATTATCTGCATTCTCACTATAAATCATGCCAAGACTAGCTTTACGGCCAGCGCCAGAGACACCAGATTTCGCATCAATAATAATGCCTTGCGTATTGACGAGCTGAGTATCCGATTTCAACAAAGGTGCCAAGCCCAATTGTACCGTTGTTGGATAACAGCCAGGATTACCAATGACTTGAGCCTGTTTGATCTTTTCACGATTTAATTCAGTTAAACCATAAACAGAATCTTTCAAAATCGCTGGACAGCTATGTTGCATGCCATACCATTTTTCAAATTGCTCAAGATTTTGCAAACGAAAATCAGCTGCAAGATCAATCACCTTAGTACCAGCAGCGGTTAAAACTTCTGCATGCTGCATGGCAACACCATGTGGTGTCGCGAAAAACACCACATCACATTGTTTGAGTTGTTCTAAATCAAGGTCTGAAAACTCAAGTGTTGTGTGGCCACGTAAACTTGGGAACATATCAGCAACGCGCTTTCCTGCTTCTGTACGAGAAGTGAGAATACGAACTTGAACCTGTGAATGTCTAAGTAATAGACGTAATAGTTCAACCCCTGTGTATCCAGTTCCACCAACAATACCAACAGAAATCACGTGTGACACCTCTAGCTTTCATTTAGGCCTGTAGTATGGCAGTTTGCCCTCTTTTACACAATCTTCAAGTCTCTAACTTTTAAGAAAATAAATATCTGCTGGCTTGGAAATTTATGTTGTTATCTTCAGTCTATATTTTTATTGATCCAACAATTAAAGATAAATCAATTTGTTTTATCCGAAATGATTTCACCATTGGTCAAGAAACGCTATTGTTTCCGCTAGGGATTCGAATAGAATAAAAAAACATTGCGGTAATAATAAATTTCATGGATGCAAAATTTTGGAGAGCTGGAATGCCTTCTTTGAGACAAAAACAAAGATTAAATCACTATATTTGCGTAGGACTTGGTACCCTTCTATTAAGTTCAACATTAGTCGGTTGCGGAAGTGGTGAAAGCGAAGCATCAACTCCGACTGAAACCCCAACCACGCCAACACCTAGTCCAAGAACATTAAATGTTAAAGTGCCTGTTGAGCTGCGTAATATCAGCATTAAAGTTTATGACAATACAGACAACACTTTAATTTTAGAGCAGACAGCCAATACAACCACTAATCTTGCACTGACCTTGCCTCAAAGCGTTAAAAATCGTATTTATAGAGTGGAATTAACAACCCTGCCGAGTGCGCTTATTTATAATCCCTTGTCAGGTCAATACAATAATGTTTCAACTCAATTAAATACGCTGATTGAGATCAACCTCAATTCAACCAACCAGACTGTTTTTATTAATCCGAATTCGGAAGCTATTTATCAAAGAGCACTTATTCGCTCTGGGTATCTTCCAACTGATGCCAAAATTGATCCGACGGGAATTAGCAGTTTACATTTAAAGCTGGCTTCAAATGATGTAAATACAGCCTTATTAAGTGCCTTTAATAGTATTGATCTACCTAATTTAAGCCCTGCCTATTCACTCAGCAGTTTTACAGCCCAAGATATCATCAATTTACCAGCGCTTTATACCACTGTCTTTTTTAGTTTTGGTTATATTCAGCAATGGGCCAACAGCTTTCCCACCGATTCTTTTACCGAGTTTACTAAAAATCTGGCAATTGATTTAAGAGATGGGCAACTTGATGGAAAAATACTACGGGGTGATAAGACAGCCTTAAAAACACTTGTTTCTAGTGCACCAGAAAATATCGATCCAGCTCAAAATACACTATTAAAAATAGCCGCAAACCAGAAAATGGTTCGGGATGAATATGGTGCCTCTTTAAAAGAATCGACCTTACAACTGGCAAAGAACTACCAGCAGGATTCAATCAATCCATCAGGCTATAATTTATTAGAACAAAAAGTTTATAGCTTTGATCCTCAAATAGAATCTACTGATTCATTCCGTGTTTCAGGTGCAGGTGATTACCGTCGTGCGGTTGGCTTTGTAGATACAACTGCAACCTGCAATGGCTCTGCTTATCCATGTAAGCAAGGATTAACTGGAATTAATCTGGTTAATGTGAACTTACCTTCTATTGAATATTTGATTGGTCATTATGAAGATGGCAATGGCTGTCAACTCAATATTCGGGCAAATGGTGTACTTGAACTGATTAAAGGCGCTCAAACTTATCGCTCAACACTTGATGCGGACAGTACCGACAACCTGTTACAGGTCAATAAAACAACTCACGAATATCTTTTAAATAGCAGTTCATCCCAACCCACCAATACCACCTTCCAATATAATTTTATTCAGATTCAAATCAAAGCCAATCATGTAGTCAGTGCAAGCGCTGGGCTTGACAATCGTAAAGCTCCAGATCAACTGCAAATGACACAATTACAATGTAGTTTTTAAAAACTTAAAATATTAATGAAGGCACTGGAATCTCGGTTTCAATGCCTTTTTAAAATAATATAAAGAAAATCAAAATATAATTTTAACCAAACCTTAACATTTAATTATTACTATCCATTTCAACTAATCTTTAGGCTGAAATTAAGTGAAACTTAAACCATTACTTTTACCTGCTCTTATTTCATTACTTGTTGGTTGCGGAAGCGACAATGATTCCTCTAATAATAACCAGCCAACCCCACAACCAAAACCACCAACAACCGAACCTCCTATCACCTCTCCTAACCCACAGCCCGGAGAATTATTAGAACCTGGTACAAAAGGTGATATTCGTCAGTTCGGTGGCGCAACTCGCTTAAAACAAGAACGCACACAAGCATTAAAAGATTCTTTAAGTGATAAGACCGTAAAAAATATTATTCTCTTTATTGGTGATGGTACCAGTGATTCAGAGATTACCTCTGCGCGAAATTATGCAGAAGGCGCTGCGGGTTACTTTAAAGGTTTAGATGTACTCCCTTTTACAGGTAGTTATACAACCTATGCGCTGGATAAAAATGGTGCAATTGATTATGTAACAGACTCGGCAGCTTCAGCGACGGCATGGGCTTCTGGGGTTAAAACTTATAATAATGCACTTGGCGTAGACATTTATCAAAAACACCATGCAACTATTTTGGAACTTGCGAAAAAAGCTGGTTTTGCGACAGGTAATGTCACGACGACTGAACTGCAAGATGCAACCCCAGCTGCTTTGGTCTCTCATATCAGCGCACGTAAGTGTTATGGGCCAAATGAAACAACCAAACGCTGTCCTGAAAGCGCACTGGAAAATGGTGGATTAGGTTCGATCACAGAACAGCTTCTAACAACACGTGCTGACGTGACTTTAGGTGGCGGTAAGAAAACATTCTACGAAGTTGCAAAAGCAGGTCCTTTCAAAGACAAGACTTTGCTTGAGCGTGCGAAATTAGAAAATTATCGTATCGTTGAAGATCTGAACTCGTTAAAAGCCGTTGATAGCGCCAATCAAAACCAGCCTTTACTTGGTTTATTTGCAAATGGCAACCTTCCGGTGATTTGGAGCGGTCCAGCAACACAATTAAATGGCCATAAGAAAGAGGCTGAAAGCTGTAGAGATAATCCTGAATTTACGGCATCTACACCACGCTTGGCACAAATGACTGATAAAGCAATTGAACTGCTTAAACCAAATCCTAAAGGTTTCTTCTTACAAGTTGAAAGTGGTTCAATTGATAAAAGAAATCACGCTGCCGATCCATGCGGTCAAATTGGTGAAACAGTACAGCTCGATGAAGCGATTCAGGTTGCCTTAAAATTTGCAAAAGAACATGGTGATACCCTGATTATTGTTACAGGTGACCATGCGCATACCAGTCAGATCATTCCAGTAGATGGTGACAGCCCGGGTCAAACGGCAGCGCTTAAAACCAAAGATGGTGTCGCAATGGCAATCAACTACGGCACTGCACCTGAAGGTAAGAGCCAGCATCATACAGGCGCCCAAGTTCGTACAGCCGCTTATGGCCCACGTGCAGCCAATGTATCAGGCTTACTCGATCAAACGGATTTATTCTTCATCATGCGCGATGCTTTTGGCATTAAATAAAATCGTTCTAACACAACAGCAGCCTTTCAAGGCTGCTGTTATTTACATGAAATAGATAATTTTAAAATTCATTCATTTACTCGGATGCTATACTCAGAATAAATAATGTTATTCCACTTCTTGAATGTCTCTAAAGTATCAAATTCCGACCTTACTTGTTTATTCCCGAGTCATTCTCGGTTTTCTTATCGTCGCAGTGACGTTATTCCAACCTGAATTTTATCCGATCTATACCGTCATTTTTCTCACAATGGGTCTGCTTAGCGATATCTTCGATGGCATGCTTGCCCGACATCTCGGGGTCTCAAATGAACGCTTACGCCGACTTGATTCCAATGTTGATCAAATCTTTTTTATTTGTGCAATCGTTTCGATTTACCTACAACAGCCCGCATTTTTTCAACAGCATCTCTATCCCATCATTATTTTAGTTGCATCTGAAATTGCCATTTATGTGGTCAGTTTCATTAAATTTCGCAAAGAAGTTGCCACCCATAGTCTCGGTGCCAAAATCTGGACTTTGTTTTTATTCGCACTGTTGGTACAAATAACTCTAACTGGACAATCCCACATTCTATTTCTAATTGTGTTCTGGCTAGGAATTCTGACCCGTGCGGAAATTATTGCCATCATCCTTGTGCTGAAACACTGGCAGAATGATGTTCCAAACCTTAAACAGGCTTGGCGTATCCGAAAAGGTTTAGCTATACAACATAACCGCTTTTTTAACGGTTAGTCCTTTTTATAATACCAACTCGGTAATTGAATTTGCTTCAGTTGCTGACGATGGATCAGATAGTTTTCATCATATTTAGCAACTTCATTCCAGAATGCCGCACTATGATCAAAATGTTTGGTATGTGCTAATTCATGCACGCACACGGCTCGGACATTGTGTTCAGGCATCAGCGCTAATGCTGCACTGAGCATAATGTCATGTTTGGAACTACAACTTCCCCAACGGGTTTTCGGATTTCGAATAGTACAAGCTTGATAAGCCAAGCCGATTTCCCGACTGACCTGATCCAGATAATCAGGTAAAAATTGCTTGGCATAAGCCATAACGGCTGCCTGTAACGCTTTTTCCGACGCCGTATCTCGTATAAGGATCATCTGCTGTTCCCAATCAAACTTAAAAATATGTCGTTGTGATTGTCGAATGATCTGAAAAGGTTGGGTATGAAAGAATAATGAAAGTTGCTCAGGCAAATCCACGTTCAGACTAAATTGTTTTTGTTGTCTACTCCAGGTTTCAACCAGCCATTGCTCAGAATGAGTTAAAAACTGCTGGATCTGTTTTTTACTACAAAATAGCGGAACCGTTAAACGAATACCTGTGGGCTCCACACGCAAGCGCAGATTTCTCGCCCTTGCATGTCGAACCACCTTAATTTCAGGTAATAACGTTTCTAATGAAACTGCCTGCATTATTGTGCAGTACGCTCTTCGATACCATTATTAGTTGCAACAATCGCAATGCTTGCTGCATTTAATGCAAAGATACCGTTGGTGACAACACCAGGAATGTCATTAATGGTTTTTTCCAGCTCAAGCGCATTGAGAATGTTTAAGTTAAATACATCCAGAATCACGTTACCATTATCCGTAACCACACCTTCGCGATAAACTGGATCACCACCTAAAGCGACGATTTTACGCGCAACAGCAGAACGTGCCATCGGAATCACTTCAACAGGAAGTGGAAAATCACGACCCAACTGGTCAACCCATTTTGAATCATCAACGATACATACAAATTTCTTTGCAATCGACGCAACGATTTTTTCACGGGTTAATGCAGCGCCGCCGCCTTTAATCATATGCATATGGCGGTCAATTTCGTCAGCACCATCCACATAGGCATCTAGGCCACCTACCGAGTTCATATCTACAACTTCAATACCGAGCTTCTTCAAACGCTCAGCGGTTGCATTCGAACTAGCGACAGCTGCTTCTAATTGCAATTCAGGCAATAAATCAATTAAAAAATTAACGGTACTTCCTGTTCCTACGCCCAAAATGCCGCCTTTAGGCAAATGTTTCAAAGCTGCTTTTGCCGCAGCTTGTTTTTTTTCATCTTGGGTTGCATATAGACTCATGACTTCACTCAACTATTTTGACATTTGCTGCAAGAAAACAGCGCAAATGCACAGGGGTTTGCTACAATGATCGTCTATTTTAAACTGTTATAGGGAAGAAGAACATGCTGTCTCGTGTGGTACGACAAATTTTACAAGCAACGGTTTATGATGTTGCAATTGAAACACCGCTTGAAGCAGCTCCACGAATTAGTCAAAAAATTAATAATAACATTCGATTTAAGCGTGAAGATTTACAACCTGTGTTCTCTTTCAAGCTCCGCGGTGCTTATAACCGTATCAGCCAGCTTCCTAAAGATCAGCTCGATCGTGGTGTTATTTGTGCATCCGCAGGTAACCATGCTCAAGGCGTGGCATTGTCTGGAAAAAAATTAGGTATTCCTGCAATTATCGTTATGCCAAGCACGACACCTGATATTAAAGTTCAAGCTGTTAAACGCTTGGGCGGTCAAGTGGTGTTATACGGCGATAGCTTTGATGTTGCCAACAAATATGCAAAACAACGTGCGGAAGATGAAGGACTGGTTTTCATTCCGCCTTATGACGATGAGCTGGTGATTGCTGGTCAAGGCACAATTGCCAATGAATTACTGCGCCAATGGCGTGATGTTGAATATGTTTTCGTTGCTGTTGGTGGTGGCGGACTCATTGCGGGCGTTGCGGCCTATCTCGGTGAAGTGGCACCGCATGTCAAAGTCATTGGCGTTGAATACGAAGAATCGGCATGTTTAAAAGCGGCACTCGAATCAAATGAACGCGTGGTATTGCCGCATGTAGGTCTATTTGCTGATGGTACAGCGGTCGCTCAAATTGGTGAATTACCTTTTGATGTGATCCGTTTACGTAAATCGGATAACTCAGGTCCAATCGTTGAACCGGATATCGTAACGGTCGATACAGATGAAATCTGTGCTGCCATTAAAGACACCTATGATGAAAATCGTAGTATCGTCGAACCGTCTGGTGCCATGGCCTTGGCTGGCATCAAGAAATATGTTGCAGAGCATCAATTGACTGATAAAAACATAGTCTCGATTGTTTGTGGCGCCAACATGAACTTTGACCGTTTACGTTATATTGCAGAACGTACCGAGCTAGGTGAACGCCGTGAAGCAATTTATGCCGTGACGATTCCTGAACAAAAAGGTGCATTCCTCAACTTCTGTCGAGCATTGCAAGGCCGTAACATTACTGAGTTTAACTATCGTGCCAGCTCAAGCAATCTGGCTCAGGTCTTTGTAGGAATTAGCTTAAAAGGTGGCGAAACTGAACGCCATGAAATTCATAATATGCTGAAACAGCAATATGAAGTGGATGATTTATCTGATGATGAAGTGGCAAAACTGCATATTCGTTATCTGATTGGTGGTCATGCCAATATTGAAAATGAGCGCTTGTTCCGTGTTGAATTCCCGGAACGTCCAGGTGCTCTACTCACCTTCCTTGAGCGCTTGGGGCCAACCCATAACATTACCCTGTTCCATTACCGTAATCACGGTGCCGCGGAAGGTCGTGTATTGGTAGGTCTGGAAGCGACTGATGCTAAACAGAATCCAGATGGTCTGATTGAAACATTAGAGCAAATCACTTATCCATATGCTGAAATCAGCAATAATATTGGATATAAGCGTTTTCTTAAATAAGCGTTCTAGTACCTTAAAGCCGACCTCGTGTCGGCTTTGTTTTCATCATGTACTGTGAAACAAGGCAATAATCTTTTTAAGGTTTTATTTCTGCTAGTCTTTTTGATAATTCAGTATCATTTCCATCCAGCAAAGGGGTACCTTCGTAATAAAATTTACTTATATATTTACCTGCATTATCAATTTTCATCACAAGACCACACCAAGTCTCACCAACCATATCACTCTTCCAAAATAAATTATCTTCAGCCTCTATCAGCTCGAAAGAAACGGGTATAGCAGGTCTTTGAGATTCATTATATTCATTCATACTTGGTGATAGCCAACATTTGGCAGTAGATCCACGCCTCAGATCTAGACTCTCATCTTTAATCCTTTCAACATAATAAATAATTTCCCTCCAATTTTTAGGAGCTACATATACAATTTCTTTTAATATATTATTAAGGAGTTGTGTTTTTACTAAGAAACTCATTTTTATCCACTAACTTGATCTAAAATTGATGTTTACCATTAAAAAGAGTTGCTGAATACAATTAACATTGTAAACAAAATTTACAAAGCATGTTGCTTTGAAACCGCTTTTTTATTTTTATCAAAACAACAACTGATGTATCTTTGCCAAGCCAACAAAATCATTACAAACTAATAAATTGATCCATCTTAAAATGAATAAAAAGATATTTTTATCATTTAGTTAAGGACAGTTATGGCACAGTTTGCAGTCATTGGTTTAGGTAGTTTTGGGGCAACTGTTGCGTTAGAGCTAACTAAACTAAATCATGATGTCATCGGAATTGATACAATCAAGCGCAATGTAGAAAATCTGGCTGATCGTATTACACATGCCGTGATTGCCGATGCGACAGATGAGCACGTTCTTGAAGAGCTGAACATCCAGAATTGTGATGCGGTTATTGTCGCGATTGGTGAAGATATTGAAGCCAGTATTCTCTGTGTACTGAACCTGAAGAATTTAGGTGTTGAGAAGATTCTGGTGAAAGCCAAAACCAAAGCACATCACACCATCCTTTCGCATTTAAATGTCAGCAAGATTATCCATCCTGAAGAAGATATGGGTGTACGTGTGGCGCAAGCACTGAACTACCCGATGGTGAGTCGTTATATGGCACTGGATGATGATCATTACATCGTCAAGGTTCCCGTTAATGAGAAACTGAACAATATCAATTTGTCAGGTATTTTAAAGCAAGAGCCAAATATTAAACTGTTGTTGCTTAAACGTGATCAGCAGATTTTTTATGAAACCGATCCTAATTTTACCTTGCAAACAGATGATGTACTGATTTTGGAAGGTTCGCTTAGCCATCTCAGAAAACTTTCAGGATGTTTCGCATAACATGGCATTCAAAATAAACTCCCAAAAGATTTTTAACCTAAGCCCTCCTTCTTTGCTGGCGATTGGTTTTTTAAGTTTTATTCTCATCGGGACATTATTACTGAAACTGCCGATTGCCAATAAAGGCAACGTGAGCTGGATGGATGCCTTGTTTACCGCGACATCAGCCATCACCATTACAGGCTTATCCGTGGTTAATCTGAATGAGTCATTCAATCATTTTGGGCAGTTTATTATCCTGTTATTGATTCAATCGGGTGGTTTAGGTTTTATGACCTTTGCCATATTGGCAGCCTTGAGTCTGGCACCAAAGTTGGGTCTTAAACAACAAATGATGGCACAGGACAGCCTTGGGCAAACCAGCCTATCCAAAGTCACCTTCGTCGCCAAAGGCGTTGTGCTCTATACCCTGTTCTTTGAACTGATCGGCGTTGTGATATTAACTGCCTCATTTGCCCCGATTTATGGCTTTGGCCGCGGGCTTTATTACGCCATCTTTTATAGCGTTTCTGCCTTTAATAATGCAGGCTTTTCCTTATTCGATAACAGTCTGATCAATTTCCAGAGTCATTATCTGATCTGCTTAACCATTAGCCTGCTCTACACCTTGGGTGGAATTGGTTTTCTGGTGCTGATCGATGTCAAACAAAATAAGCGCTGGAGCAAACTGACGCCAAACAGCAAGCTCATCCTCAGTACCATTGCGATTTTGAATCTAGTCGCCTTTATCTTGATCTGGTTATTAGAGTCAAATAATCCGCTGACACTCGGTTCAATGAGTTTAGGTGAACAGGCCATGAATGCATGGTTTCAGGCCACAGTTCCTCGATCCTCTGGATTTAATACGATTGATACAGGTGCGATAGAACATAGTACAGCCTTACTTACCATGCTGTTAATGTTTATTGGTGGTGGTTCTCTCAGTACTGCTGGTGGCATCAAGGTCGGTACGTTTGTGATCTTGTTGCTATGTGTGCTTTCTTTTTTACGGCGTAATGAGGAAATCCGCATTTTCAATCATTCAGTTTCAGCAGAAACAACCTATAAAGCCCTTGCCGTGACAGCAATTACAGGTATGTTGGTCTTTGTCGGTTGCTTTATTATTCTGCTGCTCGAACCCAAACTGGATGTGATGGACTTGATGTTTGAGGTGGTTTCTGCCGCCTGTACAGTGGGCTTATCACGCGGCGCGACAAGCCAATTACATGACGGCAGTTTATTTGTCCTAAGTGTACTGATGTTTACAGGTCGACTCGGCCCTTTAACGCTTGCCTATTTAATTGCAACACCGAAAAAGAGCCGTTTAAAACACGCCAATGCCAACATTCAGATTGGATGAAGACTGGAAGGTTGCTCAATCACAATCACTTGTTGGCAGATTCCATCAGCTTGGCGCTGTTGTTCAAATACAGCTTTAGACATCACATCAAAATGATCACAGAAACTCACTTCCTGTTCATCAATTGAATAAAGCAAGGACTGGTTCCCCATTCCTTGCAAGGTGTCATAAAACACGATCACAAAATTGCCACTTTCAAAAGCGTGCTGAATCTCAGCATAGGTTAAAGCAGCGTCGATAGGAATCTGCAGACGTTCCGCTTCACGATAACACTGCTTTTCATTGTCATCGATGTTTGGATCAGGTGCTGTATAAAATGAAACGGTATAGCCTAATTTCTTCATGGCTACAGCTAGAGCAATCGTGAATGTGCCATCTTTACGATCATGACGACACAACTGGATCAGATCAGCAATATCAATATGGGTTTGATATTGCTTTAAGATGAGCCACAGTGCGAACACCCCACAATTTGCATCTAACTGTAATAATGATTCTGGAATATTTAAACTCATTTAATACCAGTTCATCAATGATACGCCCAAGCCTGCGTAGGTCGCACGATGATTGTAATCAATCAGGCTTTCACCATAACCATCAAACAGTTGCAAGTGTCCACGCAATTTTCCCGTAATTGGGAATGCCCAGTCAAACTGAACCGCACCGTGTGAACGATCCCCACCTTTCAAGGAGTGACGCAGCATCAATGAAAAATCGTGATCACCCTTGCGGTAAAATGCGGTTACATCACCACGACCTACATAATCTTTAATATCTGGGTTATTGTCATCTTTAGCATCTTCCTCAACGCGATACCAAGGACGCAGCATCAAGGCAAAATTATCTTTCTCGAAGCCAAGATTAAAGATGACACGGTTCCAGCTACGCGATAGCGGATCAGAACGACCATTTGATTGGTGGTTCAACGTCACACCAAGTAAGCGCGCATTCAGACCCAAAACTTCATAATTGGTTCTAAACATTAAGCTCGCTTCAGGCTCGTAATTCGTTTCACGGAAAGGTCGAGACTCATCCGAGTTATAGACTTGCCAGCGTGAAGACTGGGTATAACCTAACCACAGGTCACCATTATCGCCAAAAATATTTTCCCAAGCCTTGGTCTTAAATGAGATCTGGAACTTGGCTTCGCTTGAGGTGAGTTCTTGCTTGTCTTTAACCGTATTTTCAGGGTTCGGACTACTTGGAAACTCATTCTTGTCACTGGTCCAAAACACAGGCAGCAAATAGACAGGTTGATAAGCACGGATATTCCATGTACCTAGCTTACTATCTTCGGACAATTCCCAACGGCGATCCAGTAAAGAAACATTCGGGTCAAACTTAGGCGCAGCACCAAGAATATGCAGATCACTTACCTTTTGAACCACTTTATCTTTCAAAGACTCAGGTTTGGCTGGCTCATTCGACTCCACCGCAGGCACGGCAGCTGCAACCATTGGAGCGGCATCAGTCTGAACTTGTGTTGGAATAATGGTTGGTGCTTTAAAAATCGCATCATAACAAGCTAAACGCTCAGCATTTGAGGCTAAAGCCACACATGCATCCGCTGTAGCTGGACTGGCTGGTGCGGTCGCTTGCGCATGTGCCAACGACGTAGTTAAGCCAAGTATCGTCAAGACACTCAGCTCCAGATAACTACGTTCAAAAGATTTGAACGCCATAGAATTCTCCAATTTTTCTTTTAATTGACTTGCTTGATGCTAAATCCAAGTTTCTGCAATTCTTCGCGTTTCGCAAATGGCGCAACAACTGCTTTTACAGGTTTTTGAGCCAATAAATACTGCTTGGCAACGCGTTGTAAATCGTCCAGATTCACATTGAGCAAACGTTCACGCAAAATCTTACGGAATTTTGGTGTACGTGCATGTAGCAATGCATAACATGCTGTAATCGCCTCACCCGCTGGAGAACCTGGTTTATCCATACTCGCGACCAAGCCAAGAATAGCTTCTTCAAGTTGATGTGGCTGTTGCTCGGTATTTAATAACCATTGCACACTGGCTTCAAAATCGTTGAATGTTTCTGCCAAACGTGGATCACGATAGCTATAGAAACGGAACGAACACGCATTACCATCATAGCTTGCACCACCGCCGTACGCACCGCCTTTTTCACGAATGGCACTATGCAAGAAACCATTTCGTAAATAAGCCGCCAACACCATCAATGGTGCTGCATCTGGATGTGCTACATCGACTGCTTGGTAAGCAGATGCACAGAATTGTACATTGGCTTGAATTAACCAGGCTTCATCATCTGAAGTATTCACAGGTTCGACTTGCGTTAATTGAACAGGTGTTTCATCAACAGCCAGCTTATCCCAGACATTTTGAATTTCTTCGACCAGACGATCCGATTGATGTTCTTCACAGACCAATAGGAATTGTTTAGGCGCTTGTAGTAATTTACGATGAATCGACTGTAACTCGCCAATTAACGCTTGATAAGCTGCATCATCCTGATCAATTTTGTTGACCAACTCGGTTAACCAGTTCAATGCGCCCAAGCCTGTGTTGTGATAATCACGGCGCGCCAAAGCACTCATTTGACGAGATGCAGCCTGCATCGCATAGCTATGACCAGAACCTGACAAACGTGACTGCCAACGCGTTTTACGTTGCTGTAACAGTTCAATAATGCGATCTTTCTCATCAAAACGTAGTTGCTCAAACGCCAATTTTAATAATTGGATTGCATCCAGTTTTTGTGTCAGTGATTTGGTGGTTAAAGTCAGCCATGCGCTGATACGGTCTTTATCATCTACCTTACTACGCAACGATGCCCCCATACCCAAACCACCACTGACGGCTGTCTGAATCTGCTGGAATTCAAGATAATCATATTCACCAGCGCCGACTTCACCCATCAGAATCGAAAGTAAATTGAAGTAAGGTGATTGAACAATCTCGTCAGGAATCTGAATCAACACTTGTTGGTAGTAAATACCATTGGTGCCTGCATGGTATAAATTTAACGGCGTATCTAAACGATTACAGATAATTTCGCGCAACTGGCCTTGAACAATCTGCAACTCGGCAGGTACATCTTCCAAACCAACTTTTGGTAATAACTCAAGATTATCAGGCGTATCCTGACGCTGCTTTAAGGCTGCAGTTTTTTCTTCAATCTCGATCTTCTGCGCATCGGTTAAATTAGCCGTAATGTCAGCCAGACGCGCCTGTTCTGCTTGCTGCTCTTTCACCGATTTGGTTGCATCAGGGACTAAAGTCATTTGTACACGATGCGGATTATCTAACAAGTGAGTTTGGATCAGGTTTGACAACCACATCGGGTCTTTCAACTCTTCTTTCACTTGCTCAATCGCAGAGTCCACGTCCCAGACATGAATCGGATCACTATGATGAATGGCACTACCCAAACCATTTAAAATCAGGCTTAAACCATACGGTGTACCATCGCCATTAATTTCACGTTGATGTAATTCAATTTGATGAAGAATAGCATCAACAAAATCGGTATCTACTGGCTTAGAAGCCACATCTTTCAGAATATCCAGAATGCCATTTTTAAATGTTTCTGCATGTTCAGCATTTGAACCTTGAACGCCACAATAGAAGGTCATTTCAAAGTTGCTGTCATCAACCCCCATGAGTGGGCCTGTTGACTGTGCATAACCACAGGTTTCCAGATAGTGACGTAAAGGTGAAGCCGAATTCTCTAATAGAATCCCCTCAACCAAACGCATACCTAGACGGAGTTTGGTATCGCTGGTTTGTGGCAATAACCATGACATCACATGATAAGTTTTATCTTTCAAATCTTCGCTATCAACCGCATAGCTTTCAGTCACTTCGACTGGTGCAGTCAAGCGTTTCTCAGGTTTTGAGTATAAAGTCGTGCCTTGAGAGAACTTATGTAATGCCAGATTTTCGAACTGTTCTTGTAGGTCGTACGCGCTTTGATTTCCAAAAGTCATAAATACCGCATTACTTGGGTGATAATGCGTTTTATAGAAATCAACCAGTTGCTCATAGCTTAAATCTGGAATGTCTTTTGGATCACCGCCAGAATTGTAGTGATAAGTTGTTTCTGGGAACAAATGATGGGCAAGTTGATGATAAAGCTGATCCGTTGGAGAGCTCATCGCACCTTTCATTTCATTAAAGACAACGCCTTTATACACCGCCTGATCATTTTCGAGCTCAATACGAATCCCTTCCTGAGCAAAGTCTAAAGGATTCAGATTGGCAGCAAATGCAGCGTCCAAATAAACAGACAGCAAGTTTTGAAAATCTTTTTTGTTTTGTGTCGCAAATGGATAGGCTGTCCAGTCGGCGGCAGTAAAAGCATTCATAAACGTATTGAGGGAACGACGGATCATCAGGAAAAACGGATCACGTACAGGAAACTTCTCAGAACCACACAACGCGGTGTGTTCTAAAATATGTGCTGCTCCTTTCGAATCCATTGGCTGGGTTCTAAATGCAACCAAAAACACATTTTCATCATGACTAGTCGCCAAGTGATAGTGAACAGCGCCAGTCACTTTATGCTTATATTCTGAAACTTGAATATCGAGTGCTTCTACATGGTGTTGACGTAATAGCTGAAACGCGGGATGAATAGTTTGAGTAATGCTTTCAGTAACATCTACAGTCATGTGATCTCCAATTTATCTCTATTAAATCATTACGATTGATTATAGAGAGTCTACCGAAGAATACGTATCGATATCCATGTAAATTACTCTATTTTTGTAGAAAAATGCAGCGGCTAAACACAACACAGTTGATTAAAAAACTTTCCGAAAATTACTGTACCCCCAATCTACACCTTCATATCCCATACGTTGGTAGAAATTAGCCGCATTTTTAGTATCGGTAAATAAACACAACTGCTCAAAATAAGTTTGGGCGTACTGCTCGATATGCTTCAACAAATATGCTCCCACTGTTTTTTGACGACAATCAGGATGAATATAAAAACGGCGTAGTCTGCCCATTTTTCCAGTTTTATCGAAAGGGTCCTGACTAACACCACCTACTGCAATCAGCTCCTGATCTTTATATACTGCAAATAAGCCTTCTCCATATTGATCAAAACGATTTTCACCCGTTTCAAAGTCGTGCTTAAGTCTTTTTAAAAACTGGAACCCTTCTCGTTCAGACAATTCAATCAGCATATTCAGATCAGTCGGCAGCGTTAAAATTCGTTCTATTCTTAATCATTGTAATAAATGCATGTCTTTGTCCTGAATTTCCCGCGTATAAACAGCTGAATTTTTTTCAACAAACTATTGTAATCCTGAGCATTGGTGTAAACTTTGCTTTTTGATTTTTACTGTGATGACAAACATGGCAACTGTTGATCTTTTTGCAATTGGTAATGCACTCATTGACCAGGAATTTAAAGTTTCTAATGAGTTTTTAGTAGAACAAGCTTTGCAAAAAGGTACCATGCAATTAGCAGATGGCGAAACACAGGCAGATTTATATCAAAAATTACAAACTACCCAAAGCTACAAAGGCCAAGCCAGTGGCGGTTCAGCAGCGAATACAAGCGTTGCTTTTAGTGCTTTAGGTGGTACTGCATTTTATGGTTGCCGTGTAGGTAACGATGAACTTGGCTCAATCTATTTAACCGGTTTAAACGAAGCTGGCATTAAAACAGCAACCCAATCAATCAGCGAAGGTGTGACAGGCACCTGCATGGTACTGATTAGTCCAGACTCTGAACGTACCATGCAAACTTATCTCGGTATTACCGCTGAATTGACAGCTGAACAGATCGACTTTGAACCATTAAAAACAGCGAAATGGTTATATATCGAAGGTTATTTATCAACCAGCGATACTGCACGCGTAGCGGTTAAACAGGCACGAGAGCTGGCTAAAGCACACGGTGTTAAAATTGCCCTTTCTCTTTCTGATCCTGCAATGGTGCAATATGCTCGCTCAGGTTTAGAAGAACTGCTCGATGATGGCGTTGACTTGCTTTTCTGTAACGAACAGGAAGCACTCATGTTCAGCAATACAGAAAATCTTGACGCTGCAATTGAAACACTGAAACTAAAAAACCAGCACATTGTAATCACACAAGGTGCCAAAGGCGCTGTCATCGTAAATGAAGCTCACCAGTTCCATGTGAATGGCCGCGTAGTTGAAGCTGTCGATACCAATGGTGCTGGCGATGCGTTTGCTGGCGCATTCTTGTATGCAATTAATGCTGGTTTGAGCTTGGAAGCAGCCGCTCAACTTGCTATTTTAATCTCTAGCGAAGTTGTTGCACAATTCGGCCCACGTTTAAGTGTCGAAAACTACGCAGAATGCTTGGAACAATTTAAAAAAGCTCAACAGGAATGTGCTTAAAATGGAAAAGATTTGCATGACTGAAGAAGTCCCAGAGCGTGAGTCTCGTGCATACGATACGATGAAAGGGACAACTATTTTTATTACTCAAAAAGATGGCAGCTTTTATGCCTATCAGAATGTTTGCCCGCATTTACAGACAGAACTTGAGTTCTTGGAAAATCAGTTTCTTGATCAGGATCGCGAATATATCCAATGTTCTACTCACGGCGCCCTATTCTCTGTTGAAACTGGCGAATGTATTTCAGGCCCATGTCTGGGTGAATTCCTTGAAAAAGTAAATCTGGAAGTTCACTCAGATGGCGGTATCTATATCGATTGATGCTTAAACCATGAATTCTGCAATGACTGAGTTTTTTCTCAACTACTACCTTATGCCATTTCATATGAGCGTAGTCGCTTTGATCGTGCTTAGCATTGCAGAAACCATTGGTATTTTTATTGGCTTACGTCCAAGCCATCTGGTGAAGAAACTTGCCCCAGAATGGTTACTGAACTCGCCTTTAGTAGATGTAAAGTTTTCCAAATATCTGATTTTTGTTTTCTTGCTCATCAACTTTAGTTTTGCGGGCTATTTTCTTGAGCTTTCGTTCTTTGCCTTACAGCATTACTTTATTTCTCCATATTATTTATTTGTTCCTGCTTTGATCATCGACATTTTCTTTACTGTCTTTATGATTCATTGTCTGGATCAGGTAATTAAACCTAAAGTCATTCATACACATACCAATCTGGTTGGTCGTCTAGCAACAATTTCAACGGGAAATGCCCGTCCAGGTTTTTCTGCTCAGGCGCGTGTTCGTGATGAGTTTGGGCAACTGTACTATGTACAAGTTGAACCAGAATATGGCGAACTGGAACTACAATCACAAGTCCTGTTGATTAGCCAAAAATCCAATTCACACTATCTTGCAAAAAAGATTTCTCTTTCAAATAACCTGTTTACCCCAGATTAAAACCAATCAAAAACTGCTAAACGCGATCTCCAAGTCCAAAACAAACACAATGTTACAAAAGTACACAATAAAAATAGGTGTTTTATATCTTCCCTTCTGAAGTGATTCGTGATCTAGAAATACTGTAAAACACAAAAGTGATGTTCGTCACATTTCTACAAATAAACTCTACCTAAATACTTGGTTTTATCAGTATTTCAATCTAAGAATAATTTAGATATGTAATTAAAATGATAAGCCACTGTATATATTATATATTTTATATCCATACTATTTTAGTTGGTTTAATATTTATTTAATTCATTTTAAACCAGAGCTTTTTAATCAGATTTAAAATTATAAATACAACTATTTTAATCAGATTTAAAAATAATTCATATTATTTTAGTTGGATAAAACAATTATTTTTAAATTTTAATCAAAAATAAAGACAAGTTACTGTTTTATATAGATTATTAAAAATTAAACATATTAAAAACCCTAAAGGTTTATTTTCAATGGTTTTTATTTAATAATGTTTTATATCTTTTAAAAATGTGTATGAGGCTAAGTTCTATGAACACAAGTTCTCAAGATCCAAATCGGCGGCTCATCCGAGAAATCACGATTATTCTTATTATTAAAATTGCACTTCTCTTGGTGATTAAACACATCTGGTTTGATGCCCCAACGATTCCAAAAGATTTTAACAATGAAGTTGCCGAGCGTATTGCTGGTGACATGTCCAAAACTCAGGAGACACGTTGATGATTTCTGAAAGCGTGGTCGATCTTTCGCGGTTCCAATTTGCAATGACCGCAATGTATCACTTTCTTTTCGTCCCTCTAACTTTAGGTCTGGCTTTTATTCTTGCCATTATGGAAACCACGTATGTGATTTCTGGTAAAGAAATCTATAAAGACATGACCAAATTCTGGGGGAAACTCTTCGGGATTAACTTTGCCCTAGGTGTAACCACTGGTTTAACCATGGAATTCCAGTTTGGTACCAACTGGGCCTATTATTCCCACTATGTAGGCGATATTTTCGGGGCGCCACTTGCCATTGAAGGTTTGATGGCCTTCTTCCTTGAATCAACCTTTATCGGTTTGTTCTTCTTTGGGTGGGATCGCCTATCTAAAGTCCAACATTTAGGCGTGACGTGGTTAGTCGCAATTGGTTCGAATATGTCTGCCTTGTGGATTCTGATCGCAAACGGTTGGATGCAAAACCCAGTTGGTGCTGCATTTAACTACGAAACCATGCGTATGGAACTGGTTGATTTCGGTGCATTGATCTTCAACCCTGTTGCTCAGGTGAAGTTTGTGCATACGGTTTCTGCGGGTTATGTCACAGGTGCGATCTTCGTTCTTGCGATCTCAAGCTACTATCTACTAAAGAAACGTGACTTACCGTTTGCGCGTCGTTCATTCGCAATTGCTGCCATCTTCGGTTTAGCTTCAACACTTTCTGTGATTTTGCTTGGTGATGAATCTGGTTATGAACTCGGTGATGTTCAAAAAACCAAACTTGCTGCAATCGAAGCTGAATGGCATACCGAACCTGCGCCTGCTGCATTTACCTTATTTGGTCTCCCAAATCAGCAGGAAATGCGCACCGATTATGCAATTAAGATTCCTTATGTGATGGGGATTATTGCAACGCGTTCTACAGACAAAGAAGTGACCGGTTTACGCGACTTGATGAAAGAACATGAAGTGCGTATCCGTAACGGTATGGTGGCTTATAGCGAGTTGGAAAAACTTCGTGCAGGTGACCGTTCTCCAGACTTATTGGCTTCATTTGAGAAAAATCAGAAAGACTTAGGTTATGGCCTACTCTTGAAAAAATATTCTCCAAATGTGGTTGATGCAACTGAAGAACATATTCAGGCGGCAACTAAAGACACCATTCCAAATGTAGCGGCTCTATTCTTCTCATTCCGTGCAATGGTGGCTTCTGGCTTCCTGATGTTATTGCTATTCCTTCTTGCAACATGGTCAGTGGCAAAACGTAATGCCGAAGATAAACCGTGGTTACTCAAATTTGCTTTGTTTGCTCTCCCTCTCCCATGGATTGCTGCTCAAACAGGTTGGTATGTGGCTGAAGGTGGTCGTCAACCGTGGTCAATTGGTGAAATCTTACCAACACATCTGTCTGCTTCAAGTGTGAGTACAGGCGATGTATGGGGTTCAATCATTGCATTAGCTGCGTTCTATACCGTGCTACTGATTATCGAAATGTACTTAATGATCAAATTTGCGCGTTTAGGTCCAAGCTCGTTACATACTGGTAAATATCACTTCGAAAAACTCGAAGCAAAAGCTGGGGAGGCTCAGTCATGATCGAATATGAACTCCTAAAAATTATCTGGTGGGTATTGGTCGGTGTTCTACTGATTGGCTTTGCCCTCACCGATGGTTTCGATATGGGCTCAATGGCATTGATGCCATTCGTGGGTAAAACCGATTCTGAACGCCGTGCTGCAATCAATACGATTGCGCCGCACTGGGATGGTAACCAAGTCTGGTTCATTACCGCAGGTGGTGCTTTATTTGCAGCTTGGCCAATGGTGTATGCGGTTGCATTCTCCGGAATGTACTGGGCCTTGCTACTGGTTTTATTTGCCCTGTTCCTGCGACCCGTCGGATTTGACTATCGCTCCAAGTTAGAGAATACCCAATGGCGTACTTCTTGGGACTGGGGGCTATGTATCGGTGGTGCGGTGCCTGCGCTAGTGTTTGGTGTGGCATTCGGGAACTTGTTCCTTGGCGTACCATTTAGCCTAGATGACACATTACGCTCACAATATACAGGTAGCTTCTTTGCACTATTGAATCCGTTTGCATTGATTTGCGGTATCGTCAGCCTATCAATGTTATGCGCACACGGCGGTGCATGGCTCATGCTACGTACGGACGGGAATTTACACAATCGTTCTGCCAAAGCAACACAAATCATGGCAATTGCATTCCTTGTGTGCTTCTTGGCTGCGGGTGCATGGTTATTCTTTGGTAATATCTCGGGTTATAGCTATGCCACTGCTGTAAATACTAATGCGGCACTCAACCCGCTTGCTAAAGACGTTGTGACCAATGCCAATCATGGTTGGTTAAATAACTATGCAACTTATCCGATTACCATGGCGGCGCCTATTGTTGCAATTTTAGGTGCGCTATTGGTCATCATCAGTGCAGGCAAACATAAAGCGGCTGCAAGTTTTACAGGTACAAGCTTAATGATTGTCGGTGCAATCCTGACTGCAGGTTTTGCATTGTTCCCATTCTTGTTACCATCAAGCATTGATCCAACATCAAGCTTGACCATGTGGGATGCTGTTTCTAGTCATAAAACCCTTGGGGTAATGACGGTTGCTGCATGTATCTTCGTTCCGCTCATTTTGATCTATACCTCTTGGTCTTATTACAAAATGTGGGGCGTCATCACCAACAAACACATTGAAGAAAATTCACATAGTTTGTACTAATCAGGAGATGTGACATGTGGTATTTTGCATGGATTCTAGGCATTTTGATGGCATGTTTCGCTGGTGTACTCAGTGCACTGTATATCGAACATCATCAAAATTTAGATGAGGAATAATAAAATGGCTGAAGCAATGACAACACCGAAGAATCGTAAAGCTCAAGTGCTTGCAATGACCATTTCGTTTTTGTTGGCATTGCCCCTTGCGGCTATTTTACTGGTACATCCATCGCTGATGCTGGATGCAAACGGACACTATAATCATAGCCTGCTGATGCTGGTGATGATTGGCATTTCTGGTGGCTTCGTGCATGGGGTGGGATTTGTACCAAGATTCTGGTTATGGAAATGGTTATTTAGCCCTTATATCGCCTGGCCTTTGATGGTTCTTGGATACTTTATCTGGTTAGGCCAATAAGTTATTTTCATTTTCCTACCATTTAAAAAAGCTGCCAGATCTGGCAGCTTTTTTAATTTGGGCTGACTTATCAAGTCATCAAAACTTAAAATTCACTGAAGCTGTAAAGTTACGCGCCACACCCCACGTATTTGTAGTATTTGCCTTGTACTCTTTATCAAATAAATTATTCACATTTAAACCAAGACTGACATCTGGAGTCATTTGATAACGCCCCATCAAATTGACTAACGCATAACTGTCTTGTCTGTTCAATTGAGCAGCTAAGCCCCCAGCTTTCGCGGAAGCGGCATCATAAATTTCACTTTGCCAATTCACACCACCGCCTAAAGTGATCTTATCCAGCTTATATGTGGTAAATAATTTAAAGGTATTCTTTGGTAAAACAGGATTCAGAATCTCACCATTCTGATTTTTAGCATCAGTATGTGTATAGCCAGCCTGAATATTCCAATCTGGTAAAACTTCACCAGCAAGACTCAATTCATAGCCCTTCACTTTCGCACCATCTACAGCAATATAAGGCTGAAAATCCAACTCTGCTGTTCCGGCACTGGTATCCTGAATTGCGAAGTTATCCTGTTTCATTGAGAAATAGGCAGCACTTGCATTCAAACGTCCTTCATAAAAATCAGCTTTAAAACCCACCTCAAAACTATTGCCTTCTTCTGGATCTAGATAGTTTTCATTTTTGTCTTTTCGAGAAGAAGGATTAAAAATTGTGGTATAGCTGCTATAAGCAGATACATTCTCCGTCAGATCAAGAATTAAACCCGCATACGGCGTAAAAACCCCATTCTGTTTTTGTTCATTATCCGTGGTTTTACGTTCCCAGTTACTAAAACGTGTGCCTAATACCAGTTTTAATGGATCAAGCAATTGTAATTTCGCAGCGGCAAAGGCACCTAATTGCTGCTCATCTACAAGATTACGACCATTTTGTTTTATATCAGGTCTTTGACTCGCTCCATTCCAACCTGCAATATTTTCAATGACATAATAACGGTTGAAAGTTGGATCATCCGATTGAATCCGATAACCATTTACCCCAAAACTAACATCATGTTCGTGCCCAAATGCCTGAAACTTGCCTGATGTATATAAATCTAGGGAATGTACCTCTGGTGTACTTTCTAAACGCCCACTCGTCACCACCATTTGTCCTGGTTGTAAGATTAAGGTTTTATTCACACTATACGGCTTATCATAAGTAATGCCCCCAGATCCAGCGACGCCATATTCCCGTTTATTGCTTGCCTTGGTAAATGCATAATTCGCAATTGCCTGCCAGTTATCATTAAACTGGTGTTCAAGGCCTAGAAAAATATTTAATTTCTCAGTGTCGCTGAAGGTAAAGTTTGCCGCAGGATTATCCTTTCTCCCAAAACTTACCTGTTTTTGTCCATCATGCGTTATAAATGGAAAACCGTGCGCCGTTGCCCCATCAATTTTGACTTGTTGTGCTGTAAAAGCCGTAGTAAGCGTTGTTTTATCGCTTAAATCAACATCTAAAGCCCCATAAATCACTGCATTTTGACGATGAAACCGATCCTGTTGATTTCCACCTTCTTCATAAACAGCGACGGTACGGCCACGAATCGAGTTATCCTGATTCAGCCCACCACTTACATCAATTTGACTCCGATACCGATCCCAATTACCCGCCTGTACATTAACTGACCCTTTTAACTCTGCTGTAGGACGTTTTCGTACATAGTTAATGCTGGCACTTGGATTGCCTGATCCACTGGTCAAACCTGTAGCGCCTTTGGTCACCTCGATACGTTCATAAAGTGCTGAATCTTCAAGACCAAACATATCTGCACCACCAAAAGAAGCAGTTGATGTTGGTATTCCATCACGTTGAACATTGGTGATTGCAAAACCTCGTGAGTAATAAGTGTTATAGCCCGCACCCAATTGTCCGTACTGAACCATGGTGACACCAGCAGTCTGAGCCAAGACATCATTGGTACTATTCAGGTTTTGGTCTTCGATTTGTTGTGCCGTAAATACCGTGACACTCTGAGGTGTTTCTTTCAGAGATAAATCAAGTTTCGTCGCAGATTTTGATTTTTTTACAGTATAGGATGGATCTGCTTGTTCTGCTTTTAAATGAATTGTAGGTAAAACATTATTGCTCTCTTGCTCCATACGAGAATCATTTGCCCATGCGACATTGTGATATTGACCAGCCAAAACAAACATGATCGCAGTATATAAATGATGGTGCTTCATTCTTTCCCCCTGAAAATATTTTTTTACATTTTACATAAATGCAAATGATTATCAATAACAACAGCTTCCTTTATTCCTTTTGGATTTGATTAAGTTTTTGAATATAAGCTTTAATTTTGCTAAAATTTAAACAATAATTATTATCATTACTATTTGCAGATTTCACATATGACTTTAAAACTAATCGGGATCACTGTCACACTTTTATCCTGTATCGGTCTTTATCTCAGCCATCCCAATCAAAATTTCTTAAAAACCCAACTGGATCGTTATTTTTTTTATACGGCCATAATCGGTTTATTGATCGGTTTAAGCATATTGCTTTATGCGTTGCCTTTACTCGTGGCAATCTTGATCTGGCTTGCAATTGCGACACTAGTCTGGTCATTCGCTCCTCTGCTGATGCTAATGAAAAGGTCAAATTAAAATGGATATGCTGAAACAAAAATTACAACCAGACTGGTGGACAAAAACGTTTGCCGGTTTCTTTCTAGGACTGAGCTTTGCCATGGCAATGGGTGCAATTATCGTTCTACTCAACAAGTCACACTCGGACTCCTCTATTGCACCTCAATTAGGTATGTGGTCGATCCCATGGTTCTGGCTATTTGCTTTCTTTATTGCCTATTTCATTCCGAAAGGTTGGCAAACAATGCTGATTTTCAGTATCGCGAATGTGCTTGCTTATGCCCTGTTGTTCTGGTTGAGAGGTTAAAAATGAAAGTTCGCGCAGATATCATTAAAACAGGTAAAAATCTTCATACATGGGTCGGAATCAGCGCAGGTATTCTTCTGTTTATCTGTTTTTTTGCTGGTGGTTTAACCATGTTTCAACATCAATTGAGTCAATGGGCAACACCTCCTCAACAAAAACTAGCAGCCATTCAACCTAACCAATATAACCAGCTCGTTGAACAAGTACAGGCACAATATTCAGAGACAAAGAAAGCCTTTACGCTCAGTTTCAGCTCACCAGAAGCACATAATGCGCCGATTCAATGGGAAGCAGCACATGAGCCAGAAGAAGATCATCATGGGGTTGATATTGCTCAAACCAGCATGTTGGCAACACTCGATGCCAATGGTCAGTTGATTGCTCAACAAGTGAATGTGTCTAAATTAGGCTGGCTGATTGAACAACTTCATGAAACCGCAGGCATTCCAGGCATGATGGGACATCATACTGCTGGTGTTATGGTGATGGGTGTGGTTTCAGTTCTATATTTTCTTGCAATTATGTCTGGTCTGATCGTGTTATTGCCGACATTGATCAAAGATTATTTTGCTGTCCGTCCAGGTAAAAATAAAAAACGTTTTTGGTTAGATACTCATAATGTTATCGGGATCACCAGCTTACCATTTCATATTATTATCAGCGTTACCGTCGTTGTTTTTGCCTTTCACGATATTTTCTACGGCACACTCAGCCAACTGGTCTCAAAAGACAAACCACTTTTTGAACGACCACCTGCGGTAAAAATTGTTGATCCAGCACCACAGCTCGATGTAGAAAAGATTTTCCAGAATATACAGAAAGCTGCACCTGATTATCGCATTGATGGTATCCGTTTCAACCAGCTGGATCATCCTGAACGGGCCTCTGCATTTGTTGCACTGTATCATCCAGATCGCATGCTACGGGGCGATACTTTTGATTATATGAATTTTAATCCTTATCAAGATTCACCTTATCCAACCAAAACCCTATCAACAGAAGAAAGCTCGGCTGCATCACTGATCCGTTCTATGTTCGCACTACATTTTGGAAATTATGGTGGTGATTCCATTCGCTGGATTTATCTCATCTTTGGTTTAGGTGGTGCTTATTTATTTTATTCTGGCAATATCCTTTGGATTGAAACCCGTTTACGGAAACAGAAAAATCCTAATCTGCCAGCTCCACAACAACGTAAGGATGTGATGTTTATTGCTAATCTTACGATCGGCGCATGTCTGGGCTGTATGCTGGCAATATTTGTGAGCATGCTGATTGGACGCTGGGCCTATGCCATACCAATGCAATTACAAAGTCATAACCATGTATTCATGTACAGCTACTATTTTGTGTTTATTGCCTGTGTTTTATACAGCTTTCTAATTGGAGCAGCCAAAGCATTACCTCAGCTCTTCTTTGCAATTGCGGTGGTTTTATTGCTTATTCCAACAACTTCTGTTCTCGCTTACCTATTTCCTATTCAAGGGTTATGGCATTCAACAGGATATTTAATCTGGATAGATATTATTGCGATATGCTTCTCTTTACTGTTTTTACGCTTTTATCAACAAGCAAGAGATCGAGCACGAAGTGCACCCGTAGGCTCAATCTGGTCTAGTCAAAAACAGAATCATTCAGTTCTTACAGAAAATCAGGTCTAACTTATTCGTAGATCCAGAGATAAAACAGTCTAATTATTTTTAAAAGCGTAAAAAAGCCGATGATATCATCGGCCTTTTTATTGATATGAGATTTAGTTGCTTTGTCCAGCTAACCAAGCCATGAATTTTTGACGTTCAGCTTTCGATGCTTTTTGCCATAATTCTGCCATTTGCTGATCGGTTGTCTTGGTTGCACCTACTTGGGCTGCTGTGGTTACAGCAACAGGTGTAGTCGCAACAACTGCTGTTTGTGTAGCAGTGCCTGAGTAAACAGGCGCTGGCTGATTGGCAACATTGTTTTTATTCTTTTGGGTTAAATCCAGAGTGCGGCTTAAAAAATTATTGCCTGAGAACCAAGGTTGTGCTTCATTGTTCGCACCCGTTTGTTGAACGACAAGCTTTTTATTTTGATCATATAAAGCAACCGTAGGCTGATCAGCATATTTCTTTGCTGCTTCAAAATCTTTAGGTGCATTGATCAAACCTAAAGTATAAGTTTGATTATCTTGAAGATTCGGTGCCTGAATCGTGACGACACCCGACTTAAGGATGTCATGCTCACCATTCAGATGCTCAAAATATTCGCGATAACGAACATTAACTACTAAATTACCCGGATCGACCTGATAGTTATTGTTTTTTGAAGGAATTAATCCATTATTCACTTCTTGACCATTTACAGCAAGAATCACGATTTCTTCAGGTGCAGTGATTGTGACTGCTGAAAACACTGAACTACTTAATAATAACCCGAAAGCAGCAACACCAACTCTTAAAGACATTAGACTCTTCTCTTTATAAACAATTTATAAAACCGTATGCACTATGCAATGCGATTATGACGATTTTATGACAAAAGTTAAAACTGCCTATTGCAACAATTTAGCTTTGTTCAGATAAGTACAGCTTAAAAACCAGCAAAAGAAAAAAGCTTTATCTAAAACTTAGTGTTAAAAGGCAAAGATTTCAACATTCTTTGATATCTACAAACCCTTAACCCTTAATACAACCCTATTATTATTTATTTTTGATTTTTAATGAGTTTTTAATAAGTCAGATTGCAATTCAAGATTTTCTCTAAAAAGGTTTTTCTGTAACTTTTCGCGATTGCTACCCTCCAACAATTCCTTAAACACTTTTACATCATATGGTCTAACGGACTTGGTAAAAATAATGATTACACCAATCTTGCAATTTAGGGTATAAAAAATGCCAGACAATACTTCGTTAGGTGTTAATTTGGACTCACAAAGTAAAATAGAAATATAAGTGCCGCCAGCATAAGACTAGCGATAACCAGATAAAAATCTACCGTATTAAAGCTTTTCAAAAACTTAAAAATATTCATAATTATCAACCTCTTCTCGTTAAAATTTTTATATCAGATTAAGTGTAATAATTCGTAATCGGATTGTAATTATTGTGTTTAAATTGCTTCTACATTGTAACCATTGAAACATCTTGTCTCTTTCGCAAGAACATATAAGCAGCAAAAAACCACCCGAAAGTGGCTTTGCTTAACAATGATTAATACTTAATTTGGATTAATGAAATAAAAATATAAAATAAGTATGACAAGCACAACGCTTGCAACAATCAGATAAGCCCCAATTGTGTTAAAGCTTTTTAAAAACTTGATAATATTCATAATTTTCAACCCCTTGAAAAGTAAAATAAAGTACCCCAAAACAGCACTTCACTTTATTATTTTACCAAACGGTCAAAAATACTCAATTCAAATCTATAGTACTGAGCTTGTTTTTATAGATAATTTAAATGGATAAGCTCCATGCATAAAGAGTGTCTACTCTGGAGAAAAACTTAACTATAGGTCGCATCGCCATTCAGCTTTTAATGGCCAATGAATAATTTGAATAACCTGTCCTATGCAAATAGCTAATGAATGCAAGTCAGATGTCATTATTACGGAAGCTTTGGGTGGAAAAGTAATCTGTCCACCCAATTTCATTAGAAATCAGTCGCCTTAATCTCCAATCGGAATTGATAATTTAAGTTGATTACTTCTATGCTCTAAAGGTAATGGACTATGTTTGATAATTTTTTGTTGATAGTCTTGGTTTGAAATCATCCCTCTATTTCGGGCCTTCTGTAATGAATTGAATTGCTGCTCTTGCCCATGCGCATCTAAAGCACCCAAATGTCGATGCTCAAGATAATACTGCGCTCTGTCATGAGGACTCATATTAGAAGTAATTGATTGAATTTCATTCAAGCTTTCTAAATCTTGAGTCCGTTGACTTAGACGATCTTGCTCTTGCTGCTTCAATGACTCAAAGAAATCAACTTGTTCACTACTCTCCATTTGATATTGAGGTTCGTCGTTTTGCAGAATCAATATAGATTGAGGTTTATTAAATAATTCATCTGCACTATAAACTGAACCAGAAATCACCGTACTTATAAGAAGAATTAATATTTTTTTCACCAAGCCACCCAATAAACAAACAAATAAAGACAAGTGTATATTTTACACTTTTCACATAATTATTTCAAATTAAGTGCTATAAAACAAAAACTTATGATTAAACCGACAAATCATAACCGCCTCTTAACGTTATTGATATTTCAGTAAACCGCAGGTCTAATTAGCTTAACAAGCATTAAATAGCTTTCCGCGAAATATAAGACAAGCTTCCCAAAGCAATTGAAATAACTAGTTTTAAATATTTTTTAATAATTTAATTAACACGAAGTCATCATTTCTAGATGGATAAAACAAATGCGCCACAAACCGAAACCCTCTACTTTTTTGTTTTCATGGATATTGAGAAATCAAACGTAGGAGAACTTCGGTATGAACAACCTAAACAATGAATATCAAGAATTAAATCAATTGCTTAAAGGCATTAAATTTGCCATGGTTACTTTCATTTCTGAAAAAGGCCACTTACACTCTGTCCCAATGACCACCCAAGATACTGATTTTAATGGAATCGTATGGTTTTTAGGTTCTAAAAGTTCTGAACTGGTGAAAAGTATTCCGCTAAATAACCAAGTCAATTTGGGATATAGCAATATATCGAATAATGATTATGTTTCGATTAATGGTATCGCTGAATGTGTCGTCGATCCTGCGATTCTTGATCAGATCTGGTCTCCTGCTTATGAAGCATTCTTTGAACATGGTAAATCTGACCCGGATATTCAATTACTTCGTGTGATCTGCAACGGCGCTCAATACTGGAAAGGTTCAGGTAAAGTAGCAACCCTATTCAAACTTGCTAAAGCTTCTATTACAGGAGAATCTGAGGAGCTGGGCACGACGAAAAATATCTCACTGTAAATTTAGTGAACTTTCTTACAAGACGGCACCTGATTTGTCTTCTCTCAATGAAATGCTCCTCTAATAGCGTATAAGTTTAAAAGAGAAATTTTTTACTCCAATAAAAAAGAGCACATAAAGTGCTCTTTTTTTGATGCCCGATCTAAACTTAGTTGAAAGTTTTGAAACGTGCTGCATCATCCATATATGTTTTGTCGCCAGCAGCAGCTTCGATAGAACCGAATACAAGCTGAGCACGTAATTTCCAGTTTGCAGGAATATCAAAAGTTTCTGCAACTTCTGCATCAATAATTGGGTTGTAATGCTGTAATGACGCACCAACACCAATTTCAGATAAAGCAGTCCAAGTTGCAAATTGAGCAATTGCACTTGAGTGTTCAGACCATACTGGGAAGTTATCTGCATATAGCGCGAATTGCTCTTGTAGACCTTTTACAACATCTTGATCTTCATAAAATAACGCTGTACCAAAACCTGCTGCAAAGCTATCAATTTTCGCACTTGTATTAGCGAAAGCTTCGGCTGGAACCATTTTACGTAAAGTTTCACGTACGATTTCCCAGAATTTTACATGTGATTCACCATATAAAGTCACAACACGTGAAGTTTGTGAGTTGAATGATGATGGGCTTTGTTTTACAGCTTCACGGATCGTTTCTTCAATTGTTGCTTGGTCTACTGTAAGGTTTTTACCAATCGCATAAATTGTACGGCGTGATTTAATACTATTTAAGAAGTTGCTCATGTTGTTATTCCTACCTTGTGCCCTGAGGCGTTATCTTGGATTGAATGTAGTGTATAACGAGGTATTTTTCAGGAATAGACCAAAAAACATAACAGATCGTTCTTTTTTTGAAACAATGCTAATTCATATACTGTTCGGGTTCAGATGCAGTTGGACTTTGTTTAGTTCACTTCTAGCTCACAGCCCTTGCAAATCTTATTATTTTGTTCTGTTCCACTCTATCTCTTTTAGTAGAATGATTTGTAATCACGCAATGATATTGCCAGCTATATCTTGTTTTTAAAAGAAAAAAAGCCGAAAACTCGGCTTTTATTTCGTCTTGGAATCTAATTTATTTGTCTGTTTCAAATAACGCAGCAACGAATGATTTAGCCGAGAATGGACGTAAATCATCAATCTTCTCACCAACACCAATATAGCGAATCGGCACGTGAGTACGACTTGCAATATTGAATAGTACACCGCCTTTTGCAGTACCATCCAGTTTGGTAATGGTAATACCTGTTAGGCCAACAGCCTCATCAAAAAGCTGAACCTGATTAATCGCATTTTGACCTGTACCGGCATCTACAATTAGCATGATTTCATGCGGTGCAGTTGCATCAATTTTCTGCATCACACGTTTAACTTTTTTCAACTCTTCCATCAAGTTGGCTTTGTTTTGCAAACGACCAGCGGTATCTGCAATCAATACATCAATGCCTTTGGCACGCGCACTTTCAAATGCATCAAAAATCACAGAAGCACTATCAGCACCATGCCCTTGAGCCACAACAGGAATGTCATTGCGCTCACCCCAGATTTGCAATTGTTCAGTTGCTGCTGCACGGAATGTATCGCCCGCAGCCAACATCACTTTCTTGCCTTCACCTTGTAAACGCTTCGCCAATTTACCAATGGTTGTAGTTTTTCCTACACCATTTACACCTACCATCAAAATCACATACGGTGATTTATTCGGATCAATATGCAGTGGTTTAACACGTGGAGCAAGCAAAGCAACCAATTCTTCCTGAAGTGCCTTGTATAAAGCATGCGAATAAATCAAATCACCACGAGCAGTACGTTCAGTCAAATTGGCAATAATAGTTTTGGTCGCATCAACACCAATATCTGCAACTAAAAGTTGTTCTTCAACTTCTTCCAGTAATTCGTCATCAATTTCTTTACCACCAATCAGAATATTGACCATACCATCCGTAAAACTACGACGGGTTTTCGTCAAACCATCTTTCATACGACCAAAGAAGCCTGTTGATTTGGCTTCTTCTTCAACAGCTGCCGATGCTGGTTGCGCTACTACAGGGGTTTCAACTGTTTGCTGTACAGCTGGCTCTATAATGGGAACATCGACAGCAGGTAAACTTGGTAATGTCACATCGTCATCACCGATGTCAGCATTTATCAAGAATTTATTTTGCATATTCGATTGCTGTTGCATGTCGATTCCTTGAGAGTAAAGCAGCTTTTAAAATGGGGCCAGTCTAGCATAAATTGCTATCGTTTTCCCGAATGGGACAATTGATTCATTTGTAATGAAAATGAGTCGATTAAAACTCACTCATCTTCTTTCGCCATCGCTGGATATTGTCTAATCCGGCTTGATTCAAATTGATAAGCATTTAATAACTTTAAATAATCTAGACGGCGAATTGGCGTCTGTTCTAAAACATCATGCGCCATATGCTGGGTTCTTGGATGGCTGGCCTGATGAGCAAACTGCACCACTTGCTGATATTGAGATGCATTGATTGGACGTAGTAATGCGTTATACGCAAGTATAAAAATGGACAAAATAATAATACCGACCAAAATATTATAAAATTGGTCCAGTTTGAATCCTAATCTGGATTGCATCACTTTATGTTTAGAAAGTATAGACAACATAACCTACCTCGAATTAGAGGTAGTGTATGTCTCTGATTCGCTTAGGACAAGTACAACGTTCAATAAGTCACAATTCCACAACTTATTGAACGTGCAAACAACTTTAGCTGTGATTAACTGACCAGCGAACGAACAAAAGCAAAGTACAGAATGAATGCAATAATCACGAGAACAATGAAAATCGCAAACATCCCCACCCCACTTTCTGCATCAGCAGGATGTAAATCATCGTCATCGGCAATATTCTTCAGCTCTCCATCATAAATTTTATAAAAACGGTCTTTCTGTTCAGGGCTTAAATGGCTGGCAAAGTCATAAACACGCTTACGCTGAGCAAGACAATAATCACCTAGATGAATTTCCTGATGAAAGATCGCCTCATCAAGTAATTTACGATGATGATGAGCAAGCGCAATGATTTGGCTTTCTAATGGAGGAACATCAACGTTCACACCATCAATCACATTTGACATGTTATTCTCCTTTTCTCTTATTCTCACTTTGATTCTACTTAAAATTATTTGTGGTAAATGTTTAATCGTGTAAGCTTTTATTTACGCAAAATTGCTGAATATATTTGACAATTCCATCAATTTGTCATATTACTTTAATAATTCTAAGTTAAAGTAGCTTAAATTCAAAGTAGAGTAACTTTGGATAGAATTTGCGGTAATCATAATTAAAATAAGGAGTTATTATATGATTCAACATTTTACACACCATGAACTAGAGCATCTATATGCAAATGCGGTCAATACAATTCAATCGCAAAAAAACTTCCAAGATGCAGTAAAAGAGCTTGAGGAAGTCGCTAAAGCAGGTCACGGTAAAGCGGCACTATTTTTAGCAGAATTGTATTATCAAGGCTTCCGAGTAGAACGTGATTCCTTGAAAGCTCAGTATTGGCAGAAGATGGCAACCCTTCAAGCTTAAAGAAACGTCCTTGCGCTATATCAAAGCTTTCATCGCTTTGATTTGCTCAGGTGGCGTTTTTTTAATGCCTGTTAAACTATAATTAGTAAGATGATCTCCTCTTTTTTCACTCGTACTGCATTAAAACATAGCCCTATCTTGATCGAATTTTCCGACCAATAAAAACATAATAATTCTATTTCATCCAAAGTCTTAGCTTACAAAATTAAAGAACTTATATGTCAATTTTCTAAGTAACTACAATATTTGCTTACGATTTTAGTCAATTGTTAAACATAAATGACATCTAGATTTCTTATAATGAACCATAAGTTTAAGAATATTAGTTCAATAAAATGTATCGCTTTAACCATTTTCAGCCGGTTTCACGAGAGTTGATGATTAAAATTTCAATTCTAAAAACAATGATGTACTGTGGTGCACTTTGGGGCCTTTACCACGAAGGTTGGGCAATCAAATCGGATCAGGACGGTCATGTCTTCCCTTTCTGGCTCAATGGTGTACAAGCCCATCGTTATGCCAAAGCCAACTGGAAACACTACACGCCACGGAAAATTACCCCTAAGGATTTTCATGAGTCATTGCTTCCCACTTTAACCCGCTTGCAGGTTGAGCCAGCATTATTCAACTCATCACACCGCAAATTTAAGCTCTCAACACAGCAAATGCAGCATTTCTTTTTTATGCCACGTGAAGCAGTTATACCTGCTTAAAACATGATTTAACGCCAGTGATGACTTTTTGAGCATTTATGAGAAAAAGTTATCATTGGAGTGAAATTAGCACTTTGCAATTAAAAAAAATACCGTTAAGTTAAATGAAAATGACAATACAACACAGGTGGATAAACAATGACAATCGTTGCTCAAGTCATCAAGAATAAAGCAGTACAATCAATTTTTACAATTTCACCAAATGCGACTGTACTTGAAGCAATTAAGATCATGGCCGATAAAGGTGTCGGTGCTCTGGTTGTTGCTGAAGATGAAAAAGTTGTTGGAATTTTTTCTGAACGTGACTACACACGTAAAATTGCCTTAATGGAACGTTCATCAAACAACACGCCTGTTGCAGACATTATGACCTCGAAAGTCATTTCGGTCAGTCTTAACCATACAGTAGAAGAATGTCTTAACCTCATGACTGATCGCCATTTACGTCATCTTCCAGTACTGGATCAAGAAAAGTTAGTGGGCTTTATTTCAATTGGAGATCTGGTAAAAGCAGCGATGGACGATCAACGCATTCTGATTGAGCAGCTTCAACAATATATTTCTGGTTAATTTTAATCAAAAACAAAAAAGGGCAAATGAATTGCCCTTTTTTATGACTTATATACAGATTAAGCGTTTAGAAAATTTTGAATGGCTGGAACAAGACGTTGCAATAACTCATCGGCTTGCGCTTGCGTCATATTCAAAGGCGGTAGTAAACGAACAACTGAACCAGCCGTCACGTTAACAATCAACTTATATTCATCACGCGCAATTGCAACCAGCTCAGCACAATCTTTTGGCAATTGAATACCAATCATCATCCCGAAACCACGCACCTGTACATGATGATCCGCCAATTGCGCTCTTAACTGATCAACAATATAAGCACCCACTGTTTCCGCATTTTCAACAACATTTTCCTTTTCCAAGGTATCAAGCACGGTATATACCACACGTGAACCCAGCACTGTTCCACCATAGGTTGAACCATGGCTTCCTGCGCCAAGTAGGCCTACCGCCTTACCTTGTGTCATCACCGCACCCACAGGAAAACCATTCCCCAAACCTTTTGCTGTGGTCATGACATCAGGAATAATATTAGTATGCTGATAGGCAAAATATTTACCTGTACGGCCATTACCCGTCTGGATCTCATCCAGCATCATCAGCCAGTTATGCTGATTACATAAAGCACGTACATCTTCCAGATAGCTAAAGCCTTGAGGTGCAGTATTCACCCCACCTTCACCTTGAATTGGCTCAATCAGGATGGCAACGATATCTGGATGAGTAATGGCTGCTTCTTGAATCGCCTCAACGTCCCCAAACGGAACACGAACAAAGCCCTCTACCAAGGGTGCGAAACCTTCCTGTACTTTCTTATTGCCTGTTGCGGATAAGGTTGCAAGTGTACGGCCATGGAAAGATTGCTCTGCCACTAAAATTTTAGGATTGGCAATGCCTTGTTGTGAGCCAAATTTACGCGCAATTTTAATTGCACCTTCATTGGATTCGGCCCCACTATTTGAGAAGAAGATTTCCTCCATTCCAGAAACTTCAGCGAGTTTCTGTGCAGCGGCAGTTTGCCAAGGAATTTCAAATAAATTACTGGTATGCACTAAAGTTGCTGCCTGTTCAGCAATGGCTCCAGCAATGACAGGGTGTGCGTGCCCTAATCCACATACTGCAATGCCTGTTAATGCATCTAAATACTCAGTGCCATCTGCTGTATATAAATACGCCCCTCGCCCTCGTACAAAGCTGATCGCCTGGCGACCATAAGTCGCCATAAGATGTGTGGGTTGATCAGGTTGCACAGGAGCAAGAGTGATATTAGTCATAACAAACTCAATCTATCAGTAGTTGTGGTGAAAAAAGTTATATAAGCAAAAACTTGCATAGATTGAAAGCTTAAAGTCACATTTATACAAGAAAAATCTTTTGCAATCCTCCGCCACGCTATTTTTTAGGTATAATGCAGGGAGATTAGTAGAGGATCTATCTATGACGGAACAAGCGCGTGATACAGTAGCGTTAATTCGTGATCAAATTGCGAAACACCCTGTTTTACTTTACATGAAAGGCACTCCACAATTCCCGCAATGTGGTTTTTCTGCTCGTGCAGTAGAAGCACTTAGCCAAATTGGTCGTCCATTTGCGTATGTAAATATCTTGGAAAATCAAGATATTCGTGCAACTTTACCGCAAATTGCAAACTGGCCTACTTTCCCACAACTTTGGGTAAATGGCGAGCTTATTGGTGGTAGTGATATTATGCTTGAAATGTTCCAGAATGGTGAATTAAAGCCATTGGTTGAACAGTACAGCCCTGCTCCAGAAGCATAAGTTGTAAAGCAAAAAGCCAATCAAATGATTGGCTTTTTTATTGGTTGGTCATTAGTTTTGGCTAAAGCCTACATAGCGAAATAAGCCTTCTACACCTAAATCAGCTTTATAAATTTGCATTTCAGGATAGTTTGCCTGACTCACCGTTGCAAAAATATTCATATTTGGATCTTCATGAATTTCATCAACCGATTGTGACAAAACCTCATCAAAACGATCTGCTATAAATTCAAAACCTAAATCCATTGCCATAAACAAGGTATGTTCACAAGGTTGAATATATTGTTCCTGATCCCAGTCTAAAACTGCATGCTGGCAATACGGACAGGCAATATTTTGGGTGGCATCGGCAATGTTAATCAGTTGGTATGACATAATAATAAAGCATCAAAAGTTTCATGCAGTTTAAAAGAATATGATGCCCGAATCTATCTTCAATACTTTTGAATGGGAGGATTTCAATCATGGCAACACTTGAACGGGCGATTTCACTTGCAGCAGAACGGCATGCAGGCCAAGTGGATAAAGCCAATGCGCCCTATATTCTGCATCCATTAAGAGTCATGTTGAACGTGCCAGACATTGAGCACAAAATCGTTGCTGTTTTACATGATATTTTAGAAGATACCGCAACCACGATTGATGAACTCTATAGATTAGGTTTTCAGACACATCTAATCGACGCAATTATTGCCCTTACCAAGCAGGAGAGCGAATCCCGAATACAAGCGGCCCAACGGACTGTACAGAATCCCATTGCACGTGTTGTTAAATTAGCTGATATCACAGACAATATGGATCTAACGCGGATTCAGTCTCCGACAATGAAAGATTTTGAACGATTGAAAGAATATCAACAGGTTCGAGATATATTATTATCCCAAAATGTTTAATAATTGCATTTATAATGATTTAACCTGAACACAATAAGCTGGAGTTTATAGCGTAATGCTAACGGATTTAGATGATTTTTATTGCTTTGCGCTTGTGGTTGAGCATGGTGGTTTTAGTGCAGCTGAACGTGCGACTGACATTCCAAAATCAAAATTAAGCCGTCGGGTATATAACCTCGAAGAACAACTTGGTGTACGTCTGATTCAGCGTAGTTCGCGTCATTTCGCAGTGACTGATATCGGGATGGATGTTTATCGCCACGCGCAAGTCATGATGAATGCAGCGCAAGCAGCACATGATGTGGTGAATCATTTAAGTAGTCAGCCACGTGGTGTGATTAAAGTCAGTGTGCCTGTCGATATTGCCCAGAACCAGATGGCGAAAATCCTGCCTGCTTTCTTGAAAAAGTATCCTGAAGTACGTGTTCAGATGTTGGTAAGCAATCGTCGAGTCGATGTCATTAATGAAGGAATTGATCTGGCTTTGCGAGTGCGTTCTAAACTAGATGATGATCCGAATCTGGTACTACGACAGTTTGAAGCGATTGAACAACGTCTTTTTGCCAGTCAAGCCTATTTAAATGAGTTTGGTAATCTGACAACGCCAGAACAGCTTGCCGAACATCGAATTATCAGTATGTCAGAAGATCATCTTGACCAGCAATTCTTGTTAACTGGCCCAGATCATCAGCAGAAAAAGATTAAGGTGAATCCTGTCATTATGGGATCAAATCTTTTAATGTTGGCAGAGCTGGCAACACAAAACTGCGGGATCGCTTTATTACCGGACAGCATTGCACAAGACTTTGTTAAGACTGGACAACTGGTGACTGTACTACCTGAATGGACAGCGCCACATGGTGTTTTCCATGCAGTCTATCCGTCTCGTCGCGGCTTGTTACCTGCCGTACGTGTATTTATTGATTATCTGGTTGAGCAATTAACACAGTGCTCAACAAAGAAAAGGCCCGATTAACCATCGAGCCTTTGCTGTATCACAACACAATTAAACTGCTGGATAATGCCCTGTACCTTCTGGCCACGGGGTAAGTAATTCAAAACCGTCATCAGTCACCGCAACCATATGTTCCCATTGTGCAGAAAGTGACTTGTCTTTGGTGACCACAGTCCAGCCATCATTTAACTCTCTCACATGCGGCTTGCCTGCATTAACCATCGGTTCAATGGTAAAGACCATGCCTTTTTTCAAAACCATCCCTTGGCCTTTTTGTCCGTAATGCAAAATATTCGGCTGTTCATGATAGATACGGCCGATGCCATGTCCACAATATTCACGAACAATGCTATAGCCTGCATTTTGAGCAACCGTCTGAATCGCATGACCAATATCACCTAATGTTGCACCAGGTTTAACGGTATGAATACCAGCCAACATCGCTTCATAAGTCGTTTCAACCAGTTTCTTGGCTTCAGGACTCGGCTCACCGACGAAATACATACGGCTAGTATCGCCAAAATAGCCATCTTTAATCACAGCCACATCGATATTCAAGATATCGCCTTCTTGCAAAATCTTTTTGGCAGAAGGAATGGCATGACACACTTCTTCATTGACAGAAATACAGGTTGTCTTGGTAAAACCGTGGTAGCCAACATTGGCTGGAATCACCTGCAAGGTATTCACGATATAATCATTGCAGATATCATCTAAATATTCAGTTGAAACGCCAGGCTTAATATAAGCACCAATCATTTCTAACACTTGTGCCGCCAAACGACCTGAGATTCTTAATTTCTCAAGATCTTGTTCAGTTTTAATGGTCACAGTAGAAGCTCTCATTCGAGATTTTCCTTATTCATCTATCAGATTAATTTCACATGCAAGCAAAAATATTAGGGCTGCATAAAGTATTTCAATAGTTGTACGCCCTTGCATGCAAATCTTCAATCTTTTTAAGACTAAAAGACCATTTTTATTTTACATTTAATTTCGATTAAGCTGATTGAGAAAAGACATCAGCACTTTTTATTTTCGGAGTTTTAAAAACCTTTTCAATACATTAGCTTTACCACATCTAATTATATGATTTTAATAATTTCTTTTTAGTCAAAAAACAAACAATTTTCACATAAATTAGTTTCAAATGAACGCTTTTTTATTCTAAAATTTGCACTTTTATTTTATGCCTCCCTCTTTATGAATCAACTTCGTACAGGAGATATCATTGCTTTAGGTTTTATGACCTTTGCGTTATTTATTGGCGCAGGCAATATTATCTTTCCTCCTATCGTTGCTCAGCAGGCTGGTGAACATGTTTGGCTTGCCGCTTTCGGTTTCTTAATCACCGCAGTTGGTTTACCTGTTATTACGATCATGGCTTTATCTCGCATGAAAGGCTCGATCGAAATCATTAGTTCTCCGCTTGGCCGTTTCTTTAGCCTACTGCTCACCATTGCTTGCTACTTAACTGTAGGGCCGCTATTCGCGACTCCGCGTACAGCAACCGTTTCTTATGAAATTGGCTTTGCTCCTTATTTTGGTACCTCAGGTAGTAGCCTCTTTATCTATAGTATTGTTTATTTTGCTTTTGTTACTGCGGTTTCGTTGTACCCAAATAAATTGCTCGACACTGTAGGTCATGTACTTGCACCCTTAAAAATTATTGCACTGGCAATTTTAGGTATTGCAGCTTTTGCTATTCCAACAGGTCTTATTTCGCCTGCGGTGAATAACTATGTAAGCAGTCCGGTTTCTGAAGGTTTTGTCAGTGGTTACCTCACTATGGATACCTTGGGTGCTCTGGTATTCGGTATTGTGATTATTCAAGCGATTCAATCTCGTGGCGTTACAGATACCAAACTCATTACCAAATACGCGATTATCGCAAGCTTAATTGCTGGTGTTGGACTTACCCTTGTCTATGTCAGCTTGTTTAAACTTGGTTTAGGCAGTCACGAAGTTGCACCTGATGCAGCCAATGGTGCGATTATCCTCCATGCTTATGTACAGCATGCATTTGGTGATTATGGTTCTTACTTCCTCACCTGTCTGATTTTCCTTGCGTGTATGGTCACTGCGATTGGACTGACCTGTGCTTGTGCAGAATATTTCAATGAATTAACAGGTTTATCTTATAAATTACTTGTTTTCATTCTTACTGGCTTCTCGTTATTAATTTCCAATCTGGGTTTAACCAAGCTAATTGCATTCTCTGTACCTGTACTCAGTGCAATTTATCCGCCAGCAATTGTTGTGATCATGCTCAGCTTTTTCTGGAAACGCTGGAATAATCCTTCGATCGTCGTAGGTTCAGTAACAGCCGTAGCTTTCCTTTTTGGTATTGTTGAAGCGATTAAAGCCGCAGGTTTTACAGCACAACTCCCAACCTTTATTCAACATTTACCTTTAAATGAACAGAACCTTGCATGGTTACTCCCATCATTGGCTGTTCTGGTGATTGCGATTGTAGTTGACCGAGCTTTAGCTCAGAAGAAGTAAAATGATTTGTCGTTAAAGTGATGTTTTACCCAAACATGATTTTAGCTATGCAGAAAATGTCCTTTTATCCAACGTTCATTTTTTGTTTACGACAAATCTTTCTTTTTTATCCGTTAAAAACCGCGTAAAATCACACTGTTTTCTATTCTTTTGTGATAGCCGATATTTCTAAAAGGATTGCTATAACCCACTTTATATAGCTGTCATAAATATTTCATAATGTAAAAATATCGACCAATATTTAACTAAAAAATACTATAAATTAATATAAAAAATACTATAAAGTTATATAAATCAGTACATTCCAAAATTTATTTTCAAAATACCCCTTTTTGCTATTGAAATGCTCAGAAAATAGCAGTACAACTTAAAAAACAATTCAGACAAAAACGCATGGTTTTGTCGTCACAACAAGGAGGGATGGAGATGTTATCAATACATTTCAACAAGCAAGTCTTCATTAACGCTCTGAAGGCGAATGATACAATAGTATATGCAACGACAACGCTGGCCTTAATGGTAACGTTGCTGTTTCAAGGCACAATTAAAGGTAATTTAAAACCCGAATATTTTGCATATGCATTGATTGTCTCTGTTGCCTTTTGTATGTGGGCGATCGTCGATCGAAAGTTTCGACAGTTAAGCGCAGCACGCCAAAAAAATTCTCTAGGGAGAATGGATGAGTAATCATCCATTTTTTTTAATTTAAAAACTGAGCAATTGTCCCGAATAACAACACTGTGGTAGCGCCTAACTCGACAATAATTAAACTGAGCATCATTAATGTCATACACCATGCAGGTAAATTTAATCGCCCTACTTTATGCGGTTGTTTAAATTGATTGGTCGTATCTTTTAATAAGCCATGCAATATATACATCAAGATCGACATCGCAAAAAAGAATAAATTAGCAATCACACAGAATAAAACGATCTCATCCGATAAAACCGTAAAATAGCTTAATACAGCTAAAATCAGACTTGCTGGCGCATAAAGGAGACTACTCCGATGTGCAATATCGACATAATAATGCGCTCTCGCCAGCTCAGATTGTCTGATTTGATAATATTTCCAAACACCTGTAAGCATCCCCACCCATAGAAAAATCCCACTAAATACAATTGCAAATTGTGTTGCTGTATTTAAAACATACATCTTATTTCCCTATATCCTAATTTCTTATAGGCGCCTATATTACATAAAATTTGACTTTTAAGTCATTTTTTAATCAGGTTTCTTTTTGGAACTTATGTAAAGTATAAAGATAAATACATAAGAGTGTTTTCTCCATGAATAGCGTTGAATCTTTTTGGATCAGTTGTAAAGATGGCTATCAACTTGCTGCCCAGTTCTACCCAATAGAACATTCTGATAAGCCCTATCCAGTTTTGATCTGCCCGGCAACAGGAATTACCAAAAACTTTTATCATGCATTCGCTGAATGGCTGAACCAACAAGGTTATCAAGTACTGAGTTTTGATTTCCGAGGAATTGGAGAATCACTACATGGTCCACTAAAAGACTCCACAGCAAGTATTAATGACTGGGGAATTTATGATATTCCTGCTGCGATAGAAGCATTGTTGAATCGTACCCAAGCAGAGAAAATCATTATCGTAGGTCATAGTGCTGGAGGGCAATTACTTGGTATTGCATCAAATTATCACAAGGTTGCAAAAGTATTAGCTATTGCTGGCTCAACGGGCCACGTAAAAGGACTCAAAGGTAAAACCAAAGTTCTAGCACCGCTCATGTTCAATGTCATTTTTCCTGTTTCTAGCTTTTTTAAAGGTTATGGCGCGACCCAATTCATCGGAATGGGTGAAAATCTGCCAAAGAATGTTGCACGACAATGGGCAGAGTTTTGTAGTAAACCTGGTTATGTAATGAATGCCATAGGAAAAAGTATCTTTGAAGATTATCATCAGCAAATTCAATGCCCTATCACGTCATTCTGGGCAACAGATGATGAAATTGCCACACATACCAATGTTAAAGATTTGCTTCGTTTATATCCGAATGCAGAAACAAAATTAATTGAACTGAATCCGCAACAGCTTGGTTATAAGCAAATTGGACATATGCTGATGTTCAAGAAATCTCATCAGAAGATCTGGCCCATATTAGAAAATGAATTACGGATTTGACCATAACCAGATAAAAAGCGAACACAACAACCAGTTTACTTTTGCGCATCTAAACCTGTAATCCTGTTTAGGTGCGTTTTTTTATGGGATCTATCATCTTAAATAACGTTATTTAACCGACTACACACTCGATTTTTTAGAAATTTAATAGAAAAGTGTGACAAAGAATGTATTTATTCATCTTTTTAAAAAAAATTGATGTGCTATATTTTAACCAATTGATCAAGACAAACTCATGTATTCGCTATTTATTTAAGCGTTATTTATTTTATAAATATATTGATTTTATATATTTATGACATTTTAGACAGAAATTTTTATAAAAATGTCACGTCAAAATTCGTATTTTTTTTCTACAATACGAGTATTCTATAAACAAGCAGCAGTGCGAAACTGTAGAACTCCCTTTAGGGTTAGACGACTGGATAGTTCATCTTTAATAGCTGATTTATGTGAATTTTATGATGACTTCTCTATTCAGAACAAAGATAATTTAAAGATTATCTTTAGGCAAAGATGTTAAAAATGGGATGTTAAAAAAATCAGGAAAAGGATTTTTGTTAACAGGCAAATTGTAGACATTTCATGGAATCTAAGAGCTAAATTGGATTAGCTCCTTGTGCAAGCATAGGAAATAAGTAATGCCAAAAAAATATGCGCGTTTTTTACCTACAGCCGATTCATTTAATCTGGAAGACTTCCCTTTTTACTGGATTTCTCAAGTAAATGCTCAGTATGTCCAAAACATCGACAATGTGCTGAAAAAATACGGTCTAGACAATTCACGTCGCCGTATTTTGATTGCCCTGCACGTCAAACCGCATGCCAGCGTATCCGAACTTTCCGAGATGGTCATTTCAAAAATGTCGACCACCACCAAGATCGTTTATCGCCTGAAAGATGAAGGGTATATTGACACCTATTCATGCAAGGAAGATGGACGTATTACTCGTGTTTATCTTACTGAAAAAGGTCAAGAAATGATTACCAAGATCAATGACCTGACTGCAGTCATACTAGAACAATCTTTTGACGGTTTAACACCATTGCAAATTGAAAAGACCATGGAAATTCTGCGTCATATGTTTAAAAATCTTGCACGTTAATACAATGATAAAAGATAAAAAAAGGCTTCCATCATGAAGCCTTTTTTATTTGAAAATTAAAAATCAAACATATTTAACTGCGGTGTCACTTTCTCTATTTTTGCTTTGGGAACATGTAGACACTCAAACTCTTCTACAGGGAAACCCTTCATAAAATCATAAAGCTGATGGGGCTGTTTTAAGCTTAACCATTCATCTAAACGCTCATGCGGAATCACCACTACAGATCGTTTGACATCACCTGGTTCATGAAAATCCTTCATCATCGGGTGGTCTATCGCATCCATCGTTAGCATGGTGGCCGAGCGGATCACCTGATCATTTAGCTTTCTGATCTCATATAACGCCGTAATAAAGAAAGCCTTTCCATCTTTACGGCGTACTGCCCAGCGTTGCGGTTTATTATCAATGTACTTACTTTCATAAAACTCAGTGACTGGAATGACGCCAAACTTACATTTTGAAGCAGCTTCCAGAAAACTCGGCTTTTGAAACAGTGTTTCATGTCGGGCATTATAGGTATGCTTGGAAATATTGATATCTTCCGACCATTTCGGTACCAAACCAAATAACACTTCACGCCACTCAAACCCTTGTTCTGATTTAAACAACAAAGGTGTTTTATAGCTTGGATAAACCTCTTCTACATATTCAAATGGAATCGGAGGCAAATCAAGCTGCTTCGCTTGCTCGTCTGTCAGTGGTTTAAAGTTGGCACACATAGTTTGTTCAGTATTCACCTTCGAAAATAAAGTTAAAAAAAGGAGGTATCAGCCCTCCTTTTTCCATTCAGCCAATATTAACCAAATAATTTTTTCATTTTTGCACTTAAACCATGAATAAAGCGGTGCTTGGCATTGGCTTTATCACTGGTTAAAAAGTTAATCTGGATTGATTGACGTTGTCCTTCATAAGGGACATAACCATGCCAGCCGTTATCGGTAACTTTAAAAGCAACCAATGTACCCGGGCCAGCATCGATCTCTGCAACATAGTCATCCATGTTCTTTTCATCATTCAAGATACGTAGACGACCTGTAGGCGCATCCCAAGATTCATTTAAATAAATCAGGATGGTCAAAAGTTTGGTTTTTGAATCCGAGTGGATACGACCATCTTTTTGACGTGAATAACCACGTAAAGTGATCATCATCGGATGCTCCATCACATCCACATCAAATTTTTCAGTTAAAATCTGACGAAATTCTTTGGTATCTAATGATTTTAAGAAACGATCAAAATTAGGCTTAATCTCAACATCTTCAATGTTATAGCTTCCACCTTGCTCAATCTTTGGAAAATCCTGAATCACAGCTTTCACTTCGCTGTCTACAATTGAATTTTCCACCACAAAGTAAGGATATGGCGAAGTTGAAACTTGCGCCTGTTTTAAAGCATCTAATTTTAAAATTTGTGACATCGCTATGATTCGGCTAAATGATCAAACTGCAATAATTATAACAAATATTTCGGTGCTAATCTGTTTTATCCTGTTTTATCTACACTCTGTTAACGATGAATTGCTTTCAATGCTACACAAAAGCGCCAATACATCATCACCTGCATTAAAATTGAAATAATAAGCATCCCCCATTTTTGATAAGGGGTAATTAACGCCAGAATTTGAGTGGAATCAATAAATCGTGCAGTTAAAATAAAAACAAGAATTAAAGAAAGAAATAACAGGAAATAAGCCAAGATAAACCTTATGCCAATTGGCAAAAAGAGACAGATTAAACGACTAACAAATTGTTTACCTTGATTTCCGCCATTCGCCTTAAAACAAAAATTGATACCAACAATGAGAATTATAGTGCTCAACACCGCATCAATAAGATTTGGAAGCTCACCATCTACAGGAGCAAAACGCATAGCAAACATCATGATGAGCATAAATACACTGCTAACCAAATAGTAATTTTTATAGTTTTGTTCTGTTAAACGGTTGTTTCTTAAATCGTCAATTAATTTTTTTGTGTTCCAAAAATACATTTTTTTCCTCTATTTATAAAAAAGGTACCTATTAAATAGGTACCTTTTATCAGTCTAACAAGTAAACTTAGTCACCTGTATAACCTTTTAATTTTAAACGCGCTGCGTGTAGTAATGGCTCTGTATAACCAGATGGCTGCTCTGCACCTTTGAAGATCAAGTCAGAAGCAGCTTGGAACGCAATACCATCAAAGTTAGGTGCCATTGGTGTATAAAGTGGATCATTGGCATTTTGCTGATCAACAATCACAGCCATACGCTTAAGCACTTCTTCAACCTGTTCACGCGTTACGATACCGTGACGCAGCCAGTTTGCAACGTGTTGAGATGAAATACGTAATGTTGCACGGTCTTCCATTAAACCAACGTTGTTGATGTCTGGCACTTTAGAACACCCAACACCTAAATCTACCCAACGAACCACATAACCCAAGATACCTTGACAGTTATTTTCAAGTTCGTTATTTAACTCTTCCGCAGTCCAGTTTGTTTCTGGTGCAAACGGCGGTGTTAACAAGTCATCTAAAGACAACATGTTTTCAGCAGCTAACTCATCTTGGCGCGCTTTTACATTGATCTGATGATAATGCAAGGCATGAAGTACCGCACCCGTTGGCGATGGTACCCATGCACAAGATGCACCCGCGTTTGGATGAGCTGTCTTGGTTGCTAACATATCTTTCATGCTGTCTGGTTTTGGCCACATGCCTTTACCAATTTGCGCTTTGCCTTGTAAACCACATGCCAAACCAATTGCAACGTTACGGTTTTCGTAAGCAGCAATCCATTTTTGTGTTTTAACGGCTTCTTTACGAACAACTGGTGCAGCTTCCATAGATGTATGGATTTCATCACCTGTACGATCCATAAAGCCAGTATTGATGAAGATCGTACGATCTTTTGCAGCAGCAATACAGTTCTTCAAGTTTACAGATGTACGACGCTCTTCATCCATAATCCCGATTTTGAGCGATTTTGCAGGTAAACCAATTGCTTGTTCAGCACGTTCAAACAATTCAACGGCAAACGCAACTTCTTCTGGACCATGCATTTTTGGCTTAACGATATACATTGAACCTTTACGAGAGTTTTTATTCTCGTTTTGACCACGGATATCAGCAACGGTCAGTAATGGCGTCACTAATGCATCCATGATGCCTTCAAATACTTCTTCGCCATCGACAAGGATCGCAGGGTTTGTCATTAAATGCCCAACATTACGAAGCAACATCAATGAACGACCATGTAAAGTGGTTGTACCACCAATCAGGTTTTGTACAGTACGATCTTTATTCAAAGCACGGGTAATGGTTTTACCATTTTTCTCAATTGACTCTTGTAAGTCACCTTTCATCAAGCCTAACCAGTTACGGTAGCCTTCAACTTTCTCTTCTGCATCAACCGCAGCAACCGAGTCTTCCAAATCCTGAATCGTGGTTACAGCAGCTTCAAGTGTTAAATCTTTTACACCCGCCGCATCAGTTTTACCCACTGGGCTATTTGCATCGATCTCAATGATCACGTGCAAGCCATTATTTAACAATACGATTTCTGCAGGAGCTGCAGCATCTCCATTAAAGCCTACAAATTGAGATGGATGAGCCAAAGCAGTGGTTGAACCATCTTTTAAAGTCACGGCCAAAGCGTTGTTTACAACTGCATATTTGGTTGCATCTGCATGTGAACCTTGTGCCAATGGAAAAGTCTGATTCAAGAAGTCCTTAGCAAAAGCGATAACCTTGTCACCACGAACTGGGTTATAACCCTTACCTTTCTCTGCGCCACCTTCTTCAGAGATGACATCTGTACCGTAAAGCGCGTCATATAAAGAACCCCAACGTGCATTGGCTGCGTTTAGGCAATAACGTGCATTACGTACAGGTACAACCAATTGAGGACCTGCAAGTAAAGCAATTTCTTCATCTACATTTTCAGTGCTTACTTTAAAGTCTGCAACTTCTGGTACCAGATAACCAATCTCGGTTAAGAATGCTTTATAAGCATTAAGTTCAAATTTATTATTACGGTGCCATTCATCAATCTTCGCTTGAAGATCATCACGCTTAGCCAATAATGCCTTGTTCTTTGGGCTAAGGTCGACAACGACTTGCTCGAAGTTTTTCCAGTAAGTTTCACTCTCTAAACCAGTCCCTGGTAAAGCTTCATTTTCGATGAAATCATAAAGTTCTTTAGCAATCGCTAGCTTGCCTTTTTGAATACGTACAGTCATTGTCTTTCCTGATGGTGCTAACTTTTTATAACAAGAATTCTAGTATACTGATTTATACTAGCCTGAATAGTAATATCACATTCCTAAATAGTAAGCATTTTCCCCATTAGAAGTATTGACAAACAAGATTTTTTATATTTATCAAAATATCAAATGTCGATGCTTTTCTTTCTAGTTCTGCAACATACTCCCTTTTCAAACTCATCTAGTTATAACAAAAATCAGTCAGGAATAAAGCCTTATCAATGTAAGTTTATAAAAAAAGGCATTCAGAAGAATGCCTTTTTAATTTATGAAGTTTGTGCGACCTGAATCTGTCGATGCTCGGAATGTAGATAATCATCCGATTGCATTTCCAATAAACGTGAACGCGTCCGTTCAATTTCAAATGCCAGTTTCTCACCCTCATACAGATCAATGATTGAATCTTCAGAGGTAAGAATCAGTTTTACACCACGGTCATAGAATTCATCGACCAGATAAATAAAACGGCGTGTTCCTTCTGACAAGAAATCTGTCAAATGCGGAACATTACTCACCAGCACGGTATTGTAAATGTTGGCAATTTCAATAAAGTCGGCTGGACTACGCGGTTTAAAACATAATTCAGAGAATTCACACCACAATACATCTTCAGTATGGCCTAAAGTCTCTACCACACGATTATTGATCATGATTGGAGAATTAGATTGCGCCTGTGTCTGGGTTAATGCTTTAAAACGACCAGATAACCAAGCTTGGGCATCATCCGTTAATGGATACTTGAATAATTGTGCTTGTTTCAAAACACGTAAACGATAATCCACACCAGCATCTACGTTTAAAACGACACAGTTTTTCTTGACCAGCTCAATGGTTGGCAAGAATCGGTCACGATGAATCCCGTTCTTATACAAACCATCTGGTGCAATATTTGACGTTGCAACCAGCGTAATGCCACGCTCAAATAACTTCTGGAACAAATCGCTCAGGATCATTGCATCTGTAACGTTCGATACGAAAAATTCGTCAAAGCAAATTACAACAGCATCTTTATAAATCTGATCCGCAACCAAATCTAAAGGATTACGTTGACCTGAAAGCTTATTCAACTCTTTGTGGACATGTTGCATAAAGTGATGGAAATGCATACGCATTTTACGGCGGAATGGAACAGATTCGTAAAACTGATCCATCAGCCACGTCTTGCCACGGCCTACACCACCCCACATATAAACGCCTTTCGGATAGGTTTGACGACGGAAACGTCGAAACGCTTTCTTTGAAGCCTTATAGCGAGTGAGTAACTCTTTCCATACTCGATCTAACTCTCGCACAGCCTGAGCTTGTGCTTCATCTGGCATGAATTGTCCTGACTCAAGTGCTTGAGTATAACGCTCAGCAGGTGACGTTGGGATAAATGCAGTGCTATGTGAGTCTGGTTTAGAATTTGACATAAGGTGTTATTGCAATTTTAATTGGTGAAAATTATATCGAACATTCCGTTCAATGACATTAGATTTTAGGCTTAATTATCATAGAGTTTAAACATCATAATGTACCATTTTTAATCATTTAATGATTGCGATTATATTGTCTTGGGCTCAATCCAAACCATCTTTTAAAGGCATGATTGAACGCTGCCGGCTCAGAATAACCCAACATTTCAGCCACCTGTTCAATCGAATAAGAACTGTTTTCGATAAATTTTATGGCCTTCTGCTGGATCAGCTTTTCACGAATTTCTTTATAGCTGGTCTGCATTTGCTGCAATTGGTGCCTTAAAGTTCGCTCAGGAATATGCAAAGCACAGGCCGTTTCTGCCATGGTCGGAATGACCCCATTTTGCATTTCCAGATAATCCTTAACATATTCGACCACAGTCAATTTTAGACTGGCACTTTTTTCTAGATTTTGGATATCCGCTAGGCATTTTTCTTCATAAATGCGATAGGTCAATACATCAGCAGATGGGATCTTAATGTTGAGTATTTGAGTATTTTCTAATATGAAAGCAGCCTCTCTACATCCAAATTTGACATCTATTCCATAATAATCCTGATAGGCTGCAAGCAAATTTAAGTCTTTCGGACGGGTAAATGGCAATTCAATCCGAATATTAGGAATCTCTAATCCCATCATTTTGAAAATATCTTGTAAGAACTTATAGGTACCTGAAATTTCACATTGCGCGCGCAATTGACCTAAATGCGTATTCAGATCAACAGGCTGATAGAACAAATGAATAAAATCTTCTTTAATTTCGAGATGTAAAGAACCAAATAAATGAGTCAACTGCTGAAATTGCACACCATTCAGTAAAGCCTTATGGAGAGTTTCACTGGTGACCAATAACATCAGAAATGGCCCATAACCTGCCAACGCATAATGTTGTCCGATGAACAGACCTTGTTCAGGTGAAATATCCTGACTAATATGTTGCAAGATATCCCATTCAATCTCATCAGGAATAATTGAACCTGGATCTAAAGCGTCGGCTTGTATACCCATATTCGCTAAACGTGCATCCACATCAATGCCGACATGACGCATGCCTTGAATCAAATACATCAATCCGAGGATAGATCTCTTCATAGTTCCTAATACAGTTCTCAAAACTTTAATGTTTTACTATAAAAGCCTGAGCAAATGAATTGCCGAAATGGTCAAGTTTTACGTCGGTACAATCATATTTAATCTCGATAAAACCATTAAACTTGCATAAAATTTAGCTGTGCAGGATATACGCTATGCGTGATGTGACCAAAAATGCGATTCAAAAAACAAAAGTGGCAATTATTGGTGCAGGTTTTGGTGGTTTAGCAATGGCCATTCGCCTGTTGCAAAGTCAGATCCACGATTTTGTAATTTTAGAAAAAACCAATGACGTGGGTGGCACGTGGCGTGAAAACCAATATCCAGGCGCAGCATGTGATGTGCAGTCGCATATGTATTCCCTTTCATTTGCACCAAAAACCGACTGGTCGAAACGTTATGCAGAAGCAGATGAGATCTTTACCTATATTCAAGACATCACTGAACAATACAAATTAAAAGACTATTGCAAATTCGGACATGAAGTGACCAAAGCCGAGTTTGATGAAAACCGCAATATCTGGACATTGGACTTTAAAGACCAAGCCACTCTCGAAGCACAATTTGTGATTTTTGCTTCTGGCCCGTTACATGTTCCACAAATTCCTCATGTCAAAGGAATTGAGAACTTTAAGGGTAAAGTGTTCCATTCATCTCAATGGGATCACGATTATGATTTAACGGATAAATCAGTTGCATCCATTGGTACAGGTGGTAGTGCGATTCAATACATTCCAGAAATTGCACCCGAAGTGAAGCAGCTCTATGTATTGCAACGTACCGCAGCTTGGGTAATTCCACGTGATGAACGCAAATACTCACAGCTCAGCAAAACACTGTTTAAAGCTTCAAACATCTACCGCCAAATTCATCGTACCCGTCTGTACTGGACCAATGAATCTCGTGTCGTGCCGATTGTACAGCCACAAATCATGAAATATGGTCAAAAACTGGCAGAAGCTTTTATTCGTTTTCAGGTAAAAGACAAAACACTGGCAAAAAAATTAACCCCTGACTTTGTGATGGGCTGTAAACGTATTCTGATTTCTAATAAATACTTCCCGACCTTTAACCGTGACAATGTTGAACTGGTGACGGATGCTATTCAGGAAATTACAGCGAATGGCATCATCACTAAAGATGGCAAAGAACGCCAAATTGATTGCCTGATTTATGGAACGGGCTTTATTACTGACCCACGTATTTACTTAAAGCATTTCAATTGCATTGGTCGTAACGGTATTGAACTCAAACAAGCATGGAAAGATGGCGCGGAAAGCTATTATGGTATTAGCACCAAAAACTTCCCGAATTTGTTCCAGTTACTTGGGCCAAATACTATTCTTGGTCATAACTCTGTGATTTTCATGATCGAATCACAGGTGAACTACATTCTGCAATTGATTCAAACTGTCGATCAAACCAAGACTCAAGCTGTCGAAATCAAGCAGGATGTTCAGGATCAGTTTAATGAGCGTGTACAAGCGCAACTGAAAGGTACGGTCTGGCAAGCGGGTGGCTGTAGCAGTTGGTATCAGGCTGCTGATGGCAAAAACTTCTCACTATGGCCAACCTATACATGGAGATATTGGTTAGAGACACGCAAAGTAAACGTGGCTGATTATAATTTTATCAATAGCTCAACTACTGCCAAATCCAATGCTGCATAAATAGCAAAATACAGTTAAAAAGCCCTTGAACTTCTCAGGGGCTTTTTATTTCTGAGTGATACAACGACTTATACCTCCTGCTTGCCCTCTCTTTATTTTTTATATTTTCTAACTTAAAACCACATTTCTTTTTATAAGCAAAAACAAAAAATTCATGCTAAGATTTTAACTACCTACCGTTAGGTAGTTAACCAATACCTGTTCGCTTTCTGCACTCGAGTTTACAAGATATGCAATCTGCTCCTCCAATTTCTAAAATCAGTTGGTCTTTGTTACTACTGCTCTCCTTATTTACAGCCTTAGATGCACTGGCGATTGATATTTATTTACCTGCATTTCCACTACTTGCAGAAAGCTTTGCAACCACACCTGGACAGGTTCAATTGACGCTCTCGGTCTTCTTGATTGGTCTTGCAATTGGTCAAGGGATTTACGGGCCTTTACTTGATCGTTTTGGACGTCGTAAACCTTTGCTAATCGGTATTGCGATCTTCATTTTAGGTTCATTACTGGCTGCAATTGCACCTTCAATTGAATGGTTACTGGCTGCCCGATTCTTACAAGCCATCGGTGCATCCGCGGGTTTAGTTGTACCTAGAGCGATAATTTCAGATGTATGTGATGCACAAAGTAGTGCCAAAAACTTTTCCATCTTGATGCAGGTGATGATGATCATTCCAATCATTGCCCCTTTATTTGGTAGCTTTATTCTTCGATTCGGATCATGGACGCTTATTTTCTATACGTTGGCTATACTTGGTACAATCTTGTGGTTCTGGGGCAATTACGCTATACCCGAAACATTAAAGCCTGAATATCGTCAGCCACTCCAACTCACCACAATCAAAACTAGCTATCAAACATTGAGCTTAAATAAAAGCTTTATGGCCTACACTCTTGCTGGTGGTTTTATCTTGGGTGCTTTCTTTGTTTACCTAAGCCAGTCTCCTTTTATTTTTATTCAGCATTATCATATTCATAATGAAACTTTTAGTACCTTATTCGCAGCCAATGCGATTGGACTAATCATTCTTGGACAAGTTTCAATCCTGTTATTGAAACGCTGGTCTGCGCAACGCTTACTGGTACTTGGGATGTGTATATTTAGTGGGGCCAGCTTGATTCTGCTAATGAGTGTGTCTTTTTATAATTTAAGCTTGTGGCAATACATTGTTCTTTTGGGACTAAGTATCTGGTCTACAGGATTTATCTTTGGTAACGTCACCGCGCTTACCATGCAACAAAGCCCACAGCATTTAACGGGCGCAGCCTCATCATTAATGGGCTTACTCCAATATGCTTTTGCTTCACTGATTGGTTTTATTGTCAGCTTTATGGACGTTAATATCAGCCTGCTTCCTGCAAGTTTATTCATCTGTGGCAGTATCGCACTGGGCTTATCTATTTTTGCCGCCTCAGGACAAGGGGCTCGCTTTCCTGTTGCAGAAGCTGAATAATGATATTCACACGCATCAGTACCTTTTAAATTGAGGTACTGATCAATACATTCAATGCTTTTAAGATGGCATCCAGACGAAGTCGGAACTTTTCTCGACCGCCATAGATCAATTCACTTTGCAATGCATCCACAAAACTCATACATACCCTAGCAAGTGTCTGGGAATCGAGTTGATGCTGATTTTTAGCCACTTCAGAGTTTTGAATCGCTTGCGAAAATAACTGTTCCAGATCAGCCATAAACACATGCATCGGCTCAATCACTTGATCATACAAATGCACGGGTGGACTGATCAAAGCATTCATCCAGAACTGAACCGCATAAGACTCATTAAAGCGGTGTTCGATACTGATAAAATAATCATGCAATTGTTGCTGTAGATGCTCCCCACCTTGCAAAATTGTTTTAGCATATCCCAGTTCTTCATCAATCATGATAGGAATCAGGCTGAGATAGAGCTCATCCTTATTCTTAAAATGTGCATAAATCGAAGGTTTTTTTATACCAACATCAGTCGCAATTTCATTCAATGACGTGGCGGCAAAGCCCTGTTTTGCAAAACGTTCCAATGCATATTTTTGAATCTTAGCTGCTGTCACAAATCATCTACCTCTTGTACTAATAAAAGTATATTTCACCTCATACGATATTCATAGATGAATCAGCTCATTCAATCTACATCTCAAAATAAAAAATGTGGGAGATGCTCTGTTCAACTCTTTCTCATTGTTTCAGCTCCCAACTTTCTTGATCAAATGATATATAAATCTACCCAACTATCAGATTTCCCTGCATAATAAATCAGCACTTTCAACGCTCTGATCGTATGACCTCTTTTGTTCTGATTTTCCAAATTTTTGTTTGTATTAGCTTAGGCTATTTTATCGCACCGCATTTATCTCAATCGCTAAAAAAAATTGTATTTAGAATTCTTCCTTATTTTTCTTATATTTTACTGGTTAGTGTTGCGTTTGAACTCACACAAGCACTCAACCATATTCCAAATCCAGCTGCAATCTTGCCACCAGCAGTACTCATTGCATTTACCACTTCGATTGGTTCTTTTTTCATTTGTTTAATGACGTATAAGCTAATTGATCGCCAAAGCGTGCAAGGGAAAATTTCACTCCACTTGTTTCTAAATGCACTGAAAAACATTGGAAAAGCCTTTCTGGCCTTAGCCGTAGGTATTGGCTTGGGTATGCTCATTCAAAAATTAGATCTGCATATTGCCTTTAATAGCTGGTATTTATTATTAATCTTTATTTTCTTGATTGGTGTTGAACTGGCCTTTACTCAATTCGATCGTAGCTGGTTAAGCTGGAAAATCTTATTGGTGCCTGTCGCAGCCTTTATTGGATCTTGCCTTGCGGCAATTGTTAACTATTTTATTCTATCGAATTATTACAGCCTGAATGAAGTCATGGCCCTAGCACAAGGTTATGGTTGGTATTCAATGTCTGGAATTTTATTTACCGAACTGCATTCGGCCAAACTGGGTGGTATTGCCCTGTTAACCGATTTATTTAGGGAAATTTTTGCAATTTTATTGATGTATTGTTTAGGTTGGCGTTTTCCACGCTCTGCGATTTCCAGCGCAGGTGCTACGTCGATGGATGTAACGCTTGCGATGGTGAAACAGTCATGTGGCACACATTATGTCCCACATGCCATGATGAGTGGTTTGATTCTGTCGCTGCTCGCACCACTCTTAATCAGCTTATTTCTCAGTATGAAGTTTTAAACTTCGACTTCATTAGATTGAAGCCAAAATTGATTTCAACATCTCAGTCGGTTTTTCCGCTTTAGTAATTGGACGACCAATTACTAAATGCGTTGAACCATCAAGCATGGCCTGTTTTGGGGTAACAATACGTTTTTGGTCATCTGCATTTGAACCCTCTGGACGAATACCCGGTGTCACCAATGCAAACTGTTGACCTAACATATCACAAAGGATCTTAGCTTCTTGTGCTGAACACACCACACCATCCAGCCCGCTTTCCTGAGTGAGTTTTGCTAAACGCTTCACTTGTTCAACTGGCTCGATATCCAGACCAATATCACGCAAATCTTCACGTCCCATTGACGTTAATACTGTCACTGCAATCAACTGAGTTTGATAGTTGCCAGCCTTCAATCGTTCAACGCAAGTTTCCATCATCTTACGGCCGCCTGAAGCATGCACATTCACCATCCACACACCCAAGTCGGCAGCAGCACATACTGCTTGAGCGGTAGTGTTCGGAATATCATGGAACTTTAGATCAAGAAAAACTTCAAAACCTTTGTCTTGCAAGTTTTTCACAATTGATGGACCTTCATGAGTAAAAAGCTCTTTGCCAACTTTCACACGGCAAAGTGACGGATCAAGCTGATCAACAATTGTTAAGGCGTCATATTGGCTTTTTGCGTCTAGGGCAACAATAATACTCACGAATCTAGTTCCATCACATAAAAATCAGTTAATTATAAAGTGATTCACAGCATGAACAAAGCAAGAAAGCACCCATAATGCAAAAAAGCGTTTCGATCATACAGAAATAGCCCTTATCTTTGCTCAGAAATAAGAATTGCTCTGGTATCGTCTTGCAAAGCCTCAAAAATATGGGGCTGATCAGCAGGATAACAAATGTAGTCTCCTTCATTCAGCAAAACTGGCTCGGAAATTAAGCCAACTCTAGCCTGACCTTTCATAATCACAATATGCTCAATACTGCCAATCGGATGCGGCTGACTGCAACGTGGTTCACCAGGCTGCGTGGTGAGCATATATACATCACGTCTGGCGCCAGTTGGACAATTGGCCAATAAAATAGCCTGATAATGGGCAATTTCAGAGGAAACAGATGGCCCTTCGCCAAAACGAATGACCTGAGTTTGTGCAATATTGCTTTCCATTAACTTTGCAAATGGAATATCCAAAGCCACACACAAGGCCCATAATGTTTCTAGACTAGGATTTCCTTGTGCTGCTTCTAATTGCGACAAGGTTGATTTGGCTATACCCGCCCGACGCGCGACTTCTGCCAACGACAATCCTGCTTTTTGTCTCTCTCTTTGCAAACCCTTTGCAACAATTTCAATTGGCAATGCCATAAATCACCATAAAAAACGATTGTTCGTTTTGACGAACGATATAAAATTAATCTATTATATCGTACGGTCGTTTGATATAGAAAATAAAGATGCAAGATAAAGAACGCTATAACTTAATCAAAGCCATTATTCTCATCTCAGTCGCAACAGGAATTGTCGGGATTTCTCTTGGATCAGTTGCAGCCAGTTTTGACCTGCCCATGTGGATTCCTCTCGCTCTGTCCTTAACAGTATTAGCTGGCGCAGCTGAATTTACTTTTATTGGCATGATTGCAACAGGAGCGAATCCTGTATTTGCCGCATTCACAGGCATACTCATCAATTTGCGCCATTTGCCTTTTGGATTATCTGTTGCAACATTTATTGAGAAAAATGTCTATCACTTTATTGCCTGTCACATCATGAATGATGAAAGTGTTATGTTCGGACTGAGTCAACAAGAAGCACATTTGAAAAAATGGGCTTACTGGATGTGTGGCCTAGGCATCAGCATACTTTGGCCACTCGGTGTATTCATCGGTTATCTGCTCAGCAAAAATATTCCAGATATCTACGTCTTTGGCATTGATGCAGCATTTCCAGCCATTCTTTTTGCCTTGATCCTACCCATGCTCAAGAATAAAACCACACGAAATCGAGTATTTCTAGGCACATCACTTTCCTTAGCTTCTATTCCCTTACTTCCAACAGGACTTCCTGTTTTAGTGTCCATGCTGGGTTTAATGATAGGTCGAAAAACGAAATGAAATACAGCGAGAGTTATATCTTCATAGGCATTGTTGTACTTGCTTTAGGGACGTACCTGATCCGTTATTCAGGCTTTTATCTGGCAAATCGCATTGAGATCAAAGAGCATCATAAACAGCTATTGGCTGATTCTGCCTGTGTTCTGCTGTTCACCTTAGCCGTATTTAATACCCTTTTTACAGAAACTCACTTTAGTGGCATCAGTAAAATTATTGGCGTTTCGGTTGCGATCATTTTTGCATGGAAAAAATATTCTCTTATTGTGGTGATTTTAGTCGCTATGCTCATTACCGCTATGTTGAGATATTTCGGTTTCCCATAAAAACAAAAAAAGCTCTTTAATCCAATAAAGAGCTTTTAAGGGCCTTATACAATCATCAAGATTTTATAAGGCTGAAATATAAAATTTATAACGGAGTACGCGGCTGGCTTTCTGGGTTAATATCCAGAACCGTTTTCTCATGTCTTACACTCGCAGCAGCTTCTGCGGCAGCTTGCTGTGCAAGTTGAATTTGCTCTTTACGAAGATGATCAATATCTTTGCGCAATCTCTTAATTTCCCAACTGGTTTGGAAAACGCGGAAAACCTGTACGCCTAGAAGTAAACCAACAACAACACCTAAGACTAACGTCAATAAAAGTAATAACCCCAAACGCATCGCTGGAACTTGAGTAAATAACAAGTCTACTTGTAGCTCAGCCGGGTTTTGAAGTACCAAAGCAAGTGAATAACCAAAAATGGCAACGAGTAATGCAATTAAGACATAACGCATAAAGACCTCAATACTTATTCAGCAGATTCGTTTACTGCATCACGAAGTGCCTTACCAGGTTTAAAATGTGGAACTGCTTTCGCTGCAACATCAACTGACTTACCTGTTTTAGGGTTACGGCCTAAACGTGGTTCACGGTGATGTAATGCAAAACTACCAAAACCACGAATCTCAATACGATCACCGCTTGAAAGTGCTTCAATCATTTGATCAATCATGATCTTAACTGCATCCTCAACTAAAGGTTCAGCCAAGTGTGGGTTTTTAAGAGCAATCCGTTCAATTAAATCAGATTTATTAAGTGCTTCAGTAGTCATTGATGACCTCTTTAATTATCGCTACTTTCCAATGTTTTTAATAATAACCTGTTTAAATACAAAACGGTAGCGCAGTACATGATTACTACGCTACCGTTTACAGTATTTTTGTATAAAAAAGTACGTCTCTGTTACAAGAAACGTACTTTTTAACAAATTACTTCATTTGAGCTTTAATTAAGTCACCAATAGTCTTAGGACCATTGCTTTCTGCAGCTTGAGTTGCAGCAGCTTGGCGAGCATTGTTCACAGCTTCTTTCTCTTCAGCTTCGTCTTTCGCTTTGATAGACAAGTTGATAGAGCGAGATTTGCGATCAACGTTGATGATCTTAGCTTCAACTTCTTGACCAACTTCTAAGAATTTAGTCGCATCTTCAACGCGGTCACGGTTGATTTCAGAAGCTTTAAGTGTTGCTTCGATGTCATCAGCTAATTTAACTGTAGCACCTTTAGCATCAACAGCAGTTACAGTACCTTTAACTAAAGCACCGCGCTCATTCGCAGCCAAGAAGTCATTGAATGGATCGCTGTTTAATTGCTTGATACCAAGGCTGATACGGTTGCCTTCAGCGTCAACAGATAAGATAACTGCTTCAACTGTGTCACCTTTCTTGTAACGACGAATTGCTTCTTCGCCTTGTTCGTTCCAAGAAATATCAGACAAGTGTACTAAACCGTCGATACCGCCAGATAAACCGATGAAGATACCGAAGTCAGTGATTGACTTGATCGTACCAGAAACTTTTTCGCCTTTTTCATTTGCTTTAGCAAACTCTTCCCATGGGTTAGCACGAGTTTGTTTGATACCCAATGAAATACGACGACGTTCTTCGTCAACTTCAAGAACCATAACATCAACTTCGTCACCGATCTGAACAACTTTAGATGGGTGGATGTTTTTGTTTGTGTGGTCCATTTCTGAAACGTGTACTAAGCCTTCAACGCCTTCAGCGATTTCAGCGAAGCAACCGTAGTCAGTTAAGTTAGTTACACGTGCTTTAACGATAGAACCGTTAGGGTCACGGCTCATCATCGCTCACCATCGCACTTCTCCTTCT